>Ga0247727_10004249_pt1 | contig 30574 bp, 22 predicted proteins | sample WisWelCaveWW1625_FD_202498 | JGI IMG/M metagenome (GOLD analysis project Ga0247727, IMG submission 202498) | Biofilm microbial communities from Wishing Well Cave, Virginia, United States - WW16-25 | ecosystem: Environmental > Aquatic > Deep subsurface > Groundwater > Cave microbial mat | place... | reverse complement strand
CCGGCGATGTGTTTGACGTTGAGGGTCACTGGCTTGCCTTCCTTCGTTTGGGGGGAGTGGCCGGGGCGATCTCCTCGACCGATGACCACGATGGCGGCACCACCTGGGATCGCCCGGCACGCCGGCGGTGAGTTTCCCGAGAATGACGCCGGTGGCGCGGGGGATCGGCGGTGCCTACGCTCGGATTTCGTGGCATCGAACAGCGTCGTTGAGTTCCACCATGGTCAGTCGGTCGTCACGATCACGAACGAAGACGGCTCGACGACGATCGTGACGGTCACCGCTGCCGGCGAGGTCTCGCGGACCACGCAGTACGTCGACCCGTCGACAGGCGCGGAGGTCCACGTCGAGACGGCATCCGACGGCACCGTGACGCGCATGAACACCCTGCCAAACGGCGACGAGACGATCGTCGTCGCCCATCCCAACCACACCGAGGAGCGCATCGTCGTCACGCATGGCGACGACGGCTCAACCTTCACATCACACCACCTCGCGGACGGCTCCGTCGAGACGAGCACCCAGTCGATGGATCCCGACGGCACCGCACGCGAGGTGCGATCGCTTCCGAGCGGAGCGACAGAGGTGCGCACGTTCCGGTTGAGCACGACACCCGACGGCGCGACGGTCACCGAGACGTCCGGCCCTGAGGGGACACGCCGCGAAGAGGTCAGCGCCGACGGCAGCAGCGCCAGCTCCGTCGTCATCCTGCCCGACGGTCGCGTCGACCGCAGCGAAACGGCGACCGACGCCGACGGCGTTCGCGTCACGACGCGCCACCTCCCTGCCGGCGGCACGGAGACGACACGGAACTGGACCGACGAGTTCGGTGAACAGATCACGCTCGTCGACCACGCCGACGGCACGCAGACGCGCTCCTCGATCCAGCACCTGACGCACCCCGACGGTGCCCAAGCGACGGTGACGACAGGGCCGGAGGGAATCACGCACCGGATCGAGAACCCGGACGGCAGCACCTCGTTCAAGCACATCTTTCCTGACCACAGCTGGGAGGAGACGGCCACGGCGACGCGTCCCGACGGCACGGTCGTCACCGAGAGTCGAGATCGCTTCGGGACGACCGAGACGATCGAGCAGCGGGTCGACGTCGGGAGCTACGCGACGAACATCACCCGGTCCGACGGCTCGACGGCCCGCCACGTCGTCGGCACCGACAGCTCGGTGAAGAGCGTCACCGAGACGTCGGTGAACACTCGCTGGGAAACCGAGATGCACGCGGACGGATCGGGATCGGTGCGGCTCAGCGACCGCGCGACGGGCGCCTTGCTCAGCGAGCGCGCCGTCGAACCCGATCCGGTGCCGTCGCACGGTGTCGACGGTCAACCCGATGACGAGATCATCCCGATCCTGGGCGGCCCGACCCCGGGTGCCGTGGATCCGGGTGCCGCGGCGACACCGGCCCCCGATACGGTCGGTGACGAAGCGATCCTGCAGAGCACCGACCCGACACCCGACGGCGACCCTGATGCGGGCGAGGTCGAAGACGTTGCGATCGATCCGGTCGAGGTCGCTGCGCCCGACGAAGCGGTCGTGGTGGTCGCAGCGGTCGAGCCTGGCGTCGCGCTCGAGCTCGAGACCTTCGACGAGCCGGCCGCGACCTACGACGAGCCCGTCACCTACGACGAGCCGGTCGCGCTCCCAGAGGCTGGCGACGAATACGCGGAGACGATCACGGTGGCCGAGGAAACCGTCGAACCACTCGAAACCGGCGAGGCTTGGTAGCGCGAGCGCCTTGCGGTCGAGGTTCGCGCGGAGTTTGATGGTGGTACACCTCTGAGAGGAGCGCACGATGGACGTTGCAGCCATCCTCCGCTCGAAAGGCTCCTCCGTCGAGACCGTCGACCCGGCCGCGGATGTGCACCACGCGCTCAGACGCCTCGCCTCGCGTGGTTACGGGGCGCTCGTCGTCTCGCCCGACGGAGCGACGGTCCTCGGTGTGCTGTCGGAACGTGACGCCGTGCGGGCGCTCGCCGAGCGTGGCGTCGAAGCGTTCTCGATGCCGGTGAGCGCGGTGATGAGCCGCAACGTACCGACGTGCACGCCAGCCGACAACATCACCTCGGTCATGACGACCATGACCCGAAGCCGGCAACGCCATCTGCCCGTGATCGACCACGGCCGGTTGTGTGGGATCGTGAGCATCGGTGACGTCGTCAAACACCGGCTCGACGAGCTGCAGCTCGAGACGAACGTGTTGCGCGACGCGTACATCGCTCACCGCTGAGGAGCGCAGTCAACCGACGGACGCGTACATCGATTCGCAGGCACGGGCTGCGGTCTCGAACACCTCGACGAGCGCGGGAGCTGCGAGCGGATCGCCGGCCCGCGATCGCCAGCGCTCGATCGCGGCGAGCGCCGCGTTCCGCACCGCCGCACGGTCGGCATCGCGACTGACCCCGAGCGCCGCAGGCCCCGAGCCGAGCAGCAAGCGGTCGAGATCGGCGCGCTCGTCGTCGCGCACGACGACCGTGCCGGACGCGACGAGATGGGCCGCGCGTACCCGGCTGAAGTCGACGGCGCTCGCCTCGATGCGTTCGGCCTCCCGGTCGAGCCGGTCGGCGATCGCCGCGTGGCTCGAGCGCAGATCGCGGGCAAGCGCGCGGAGCGCGATGAGCGCAGAGCGAGCCTGCAGCACCCGCGCGCGCGGACCGAAGTGCTCATCGATCACCTTGCGCAGGCGCGTGAGCCCCGATTGCTCGATGAGCAACGGCGCGAGGGCGGCGGCGGTCGTCGCCTTGCCGGCCTGCACGAGGTCGACCGCGATGCGCACACCGAACATGCCGAGCCGGTCGAGGAGGTCGCGGCGCAGCTCGACCGTGAGCTCGCTCACGTCGGGCTCGCACAGGTGGTCGGCGCTCAGCAGCATCGTCTCGAGCGTCTCCGGCGGCGTGGCGGCGAGACCCCGGAGCGCGGCCGCCTCGTCTTCACGCAGCGTGAGGCCCGTTTCGGCGAGGAGCCCGCAGACAGGCACGACCGTCGCGGCGAGCGAGCGGACCAAGCTGTCCTCGCTGTAGCGCCGCGCAATGCGCAACGCGGAATCCATCGCGTCGCGCCGGCCGGCGCCGATCTCATCGGCTCGAGAGAGCACAGCGACGGCATTCACCGGCGAGGCAGCCGTCACCGACCGATCCATGAAGGCATCGAGGAACGCCACGTCGCTCTTGTGGAGATGCCGCATCAGGTAGATGACGGCATCGGCGTCGGTCGGGCGGTCAGCGTCGTGCTCGAGGAACTCGCGTGTGCGGCGCGAGTTCTCGTCGTTCACCGACGCGAGGCCGGGCGTGTCGATCAGTGTCGTGCGATCGAGGGTCGAAGCCGGCCACGCAATGTCGAGCGAGGCGATGTCGCGCTCCGCCAGATCGCCGAGCGAGATCGACAGGGCGCCGTTCGTGCGCTGGAACGCGAGCGTGCGGCTCTCGCCCGAGCGCAAGCGCGCCGACACGTCGTAACCGTTGCCCCTCCGGTAGTAGCTGACGATGCGCGTGCATTCGCCGGCATCGGTCGGCGCGAGGCGCTCGCCGACGAGCGCGTTCAGCAACGTCGATTTGCCGGCCTTCACCCTTCCGGCGATCGCGACCCGCAGCGGCCCTTCGACCCTGCGGCGGATCGCGGCGATGCGCTCTTCGTGGATCGAGCCGCGCAGCTCCGGCTCGATGCTCGTCACGAGCTGAGTCACCTGCGCGGCGGCACCGCCGTCTGGTCCGAGCCCGGCCGAGCTCGTCGTCACGACGCTCCACCGCCTGCCGGCTGCGCGGCGATCTTGTCGATCTTGGTGAGCGTCTCGAGCTGGGCCTTGATCGCTGACGCCCGCTCCTGCTGCTGCTGCTGGGTCTGCTTGGCGCTCTCCTGCGATCGCTGGGCCGTCTCCGTGTAGGTGCGCTGCAGCTCGGCGAGCCGAGCCGAGAACTCGTCGCGGAGTGATCGCTGCACCTCGCGGATCGTGCCCGTGATCTCCTCACCGACCTCGAACTGCACGTCGTCGATGAACTGGCGGACCTGCTGACGCGCGGCCTGCCGCTTCGTCTGGACCTTGCGCTTGCGTTCCTCGAGCAGCTGCACGCCCCCGAACACCGCGCCCGCGCCCAGCAACACAGGGTTCGATGCGAGCAGGGTCGCTGCGGTGGTGGGCAGGAAGCTCCCCATCATGCCGAACATCATCATGCCGCCCTGCGCGCCCCGCAGCCCGGTGAGACCCTTCATCAGGCCGGTCTTCGCGCGCTTGCCGGCCTCGGGGTCGAGCGCCTTGTCGCGCCAGAGGTCGCCGACGTCGAGATGTTCACCCTGCCCGCCCCGCCCTTCGGGCGTGCCGAGCTGCTCGTCGCGCAGCAGGTCGGCGATCTCGGCGCGCGCCTCCAACCTGCCGTGCTCGAGCGCGGCGAACACCAGCGTGACGGCCTCCGCGACCTTCGTCTGCAGATCGCGCACGAGGTCGTCCCACTCGGAGCCCGTCTTCAACACCTCGATGCGATCGTCCATCTCCCGCAACGAATCGCGCATCGCACCACGGAAGTCGTGCATCACGCGTGACGAGAGATCGCCGACACGATCGCTCAACACGGTCGCCCAACGCGCACCCGGACCGCGCAGATGATCGAGCTGTTCCTTCGCGGCGGCGAACTCCGCGAGCACCGCCTCGAGTCGCTTCGGATCGGCGAGCAGCTCCGCTTCCTGCGTCAACCCCGCGCGCACGAGGCTCGCGATCGACTGCACGTCGCCGGCCGAACGGACCGCGGCTTGCTGCTTCGCCGGTGTCACCACCCGATCGCCGACCGCGGTGATCAGCTCGGGGAAGCGGCTGCGCTCGTTCAGCGCGCGGTCCTTGCGGGCGATCGCCTCGTGGCGGAGCTGGCTCGACACCGCGACCATCGGCACATCGAGCCCCGCGCGCGCGAGGTGGGCACGGTTCAGCTCGAAGATGCGCGGCCACGCCGCGTACAGGTCGATCTTCGTCTGCACGAACAGCACGGTCGGGCACAGCTCGGTCGCGCGGCGCATCGTGTCGATCTCCGGCGCGCTCAGCTCGGCCGAGGCGTCCGAAACGAGCACGAGGCCGTCGGCGAACGGCAGGAACGCCATCGTCGCGGCCGCGTGCCCCGCGCCGAGACCCCCCATGCCCGGCGTGTCGACGATCATCAGCCCTTGCTTCAACATCGCGCTCGGTACCGCGAGCTCGACGCGCTGCACACCCCTGTGGTTGCCGGGATTGCCGCGCTCCGAGCACCACATCGACAGCTCGTTGACCGGCACCTGCTCGGCGACCTGATGGTCACCCTCCTTGCGACGCACCGTTGCCGATGCCTGCTCGCCAAAACGCACGAGCGTGATCGCGGAGGTCGCGAGGTCGTCGTCGACCGGGCACACGTTCGCGCCGAGCAGGCCGTTCACGAGCGAGCTCTTGCCCTGCTTGAACTCGCCGACGACACAGATGATCGCGTTGGGCCGTCGCAGGCGCGCGCTCGCGGCCGTGACACGCTCGACGAGGTCTGCTCGACCGAGCGTGTTCAGCATGCGCGCGAGCTCGACCGCCGCGCCTTCGAGGGGATTGGGGGCTGCTTGCGCCGGCGGGGCGGGTTGCGCGGCCTGCGTGGCCTGGGTCGTCATGCGTTCCCTCGTGGGCTGTTCGGCGAATTCGCGCTCAGCTTCCGAGCCCGTCGAACATGTCGTCGACCGATTCTTGCACCTGGTCGCCGGTCTGCACCGCGGTGTCGATCGCGTCGGGAACCACGGGTTCGGGCTCAACGGCCACTGGATCGGGCATCACGTCGGCCAGCGGGTCGGCCGCGAGCGCATCTGCCGCAGTGTCGAGCGGCGCCATGAGATCGTCGGTGCCGATGCCGAGCGCGTCGCCGCCGACGTCGGGCAGCGTCGCATCCGGCATACCGCTGTCGAGACCCATGCCGGTGTCGGTCGCCGCGATCGGGTCGAGGCCGGTGAGCGCGTCGACACCCGCGGTGCCGAGCGCGTCAGCCGTGTCGCCGACGGCGTCGGTGACCGCGGTGGGCACCCCGGCCGCCACCGCCGCGGCAGCTGTCGCGGCCGGCGAGGTGTCGAGGAGCTTCTGCACGAGGTCGGCGGTCTGGGTCGGATCGAGCTGGCTCAACGTGTCTTGCAGGCCGCCGGCATCCGACAGCTTGCCGACGAGCCCCTGCAGGGTCCCGGCACCCGCGGACTCGAGCAAATCGCCGAACGTGCCATCCTCGACGAAGCGGTTCACGAGGCTCGAGGCACCTTGCGAACCGAGCGACTCGACGAACCCGTCGAGCCCACCCGCACCGAGGTGCTCGAGGACGCTCGCCGCCTGCCCGCTCCCGAGCGAACCGACGAACGAGTCGAGGTCGGCGAGGCTGTCGGGAAGATCCAGACCGAGCGACTCGCCGAGGCCGCTGAGGCTCGACACGTCGAAACCAGTGACCGACTCCGCGATCGCGCCGACCTCGCCGAGGCTCGTCGGCAGGCCGAGGCCAGAGAGGGTGCTGTCGAGCATCGACCCCGGGTCCGCGCCGTCGAGGAATCCGCCGACGACATCGCCCGCGCCTGGCACGAGATCCTCGAGCTGGCCGAGGCCGAAGTCCGCCAATCCACCGAAACCGGCTTCACCGAGCCCGCCGCCCATGAGGTTGTTCGTGAGCCCGCCGACGAAGCCGCCGGCATCGCCACCGAGCACCGTCGTCGCGATGCCGCCGAGCGCGCCGCCGTAGTCGCCCTCGGCGACCTGGCCGGCCCAGCCGATCGCGCCGCTGAGCGCGCCCGTGTCGAGGCCGAGTTGCCCGCCGAGGAAGTCGGTCGCGTTGCCGAGGAGGCCGTCGAAGTCGCCATCGGCCGCGTCGCTCACCGACTTCACGAGCCCGCCGAGGTCGGCCGGCAGGTAGTCGCCGAACGTATCGGTCGCGGTGTCGAGCACGTCGGACCAGTTGCCGTCCATCACGTTGCCGACGGTGCCTGACGCGTCTTGCAGGAAGCCGCCGAAGTCGCCGCCGACCTCGCCGCCGACCTCGCTGAGCACCGTCGACGCGATGTTCCCCCAGCTCGCATCCTCGGCGATCCCCGACGCCCAGCCGGCAGCGTCGCCGAGCCAGGTGTCGCCGGCGAGATCCTCGACCCCGTCGAACACCGTGGAAGCGGCACCACCCCAGTCGCCCGTTGCCACGTCGGCCGCGACGTCTGCGGCGTCCTCGACGAAGTCGGTTACGTCGTCGAACCAACCCATGACGGTTCCTCTCTAGGAGTCGAGACCTTCGAACAGGTCGTCGACGGATGTCTCGATCTCTTCTGCGGCCGCGATCTGGGTCGTGAACTCGTCGACCGGCGGCTCTGCAACAACGGGGTCTGCCACAACCGGGTCTGCAACAACGGGGTCTGGCGCGATCGACGCGTCGTCGAGCACGTCTGTGGCGAGAGGGTCTGTCGCGAGCGGATCCGCGATGTTGTCGTCGACCGCCGAGGTCGCGACGGCCGCGGTTTGCGCGGTCTCCGTGACGATGACTTCCGCGGCGCTCGTCGCGCCCACGCCGGCCAGGGTCCCGACCGGATCGGCGGCTGCAGCCGCCCCTCCGCCCGCGAGCGCGCCGACGAGCTTCGCCGTCTGGTCGGTGTCGAGGCCGGAGAGCACATTGCCGAGCCCGCCCGCGCCCGCGACCTTCGCCAGGAGCCCGCTCACGGCATCGCTGCCGGCGGTATCCAGGAACGACCCGAACGTGCCGTCTTCGATGAGCTTGCCCGCGAGCTCGCTCGCGCCGGTGTCGCCGAGCGCGTCGACGAACCCGCCGAGCGAACCCGCGCCACTCGCGCCCAGCGCGTCGAGCAGCGGCTGGGTGCCACCCCCGCTCAGCGAACCGACGAGACCGTCGATGCTGTCGGGCATCTCGACGCCGAGCTGGTCGCCCAGCAGTTGCGATCCGAGACCCGCGATCGCCTCGGCGTCGAAGCTGATGTTGCCCTCGCCGTGGAATCCCGAGATGTCGCGCCCGTCGAGCGTTCCACTCGTGTAGCCCGCCTCGCCGCCAGCGGACACGCCATAACCGCTGACGTTCCCCGACACGCTCACGTCCTCGACGACACCGCGCTCGGACTCGACGCGCGTGTAGCCGGCGCCCACCTCGCCGCTCATGCCATACCCGCTCGCGTGCACGCTGCCCGTCACCTGGTCGGTGGTCTGACCGTCTTGCACCTGGTGCGTGTACCCGACGCCGGCGCCGACCTCGCCGACGCCGTACTGGCCGATCCGGCCCGACGCGTCGACCTGCGTGAGGCTGTTGCCCGCGGCGTCCTCCTGGTAGTTCACGCCGATGCCGCCGCCGACGTAGGTGCCCGATGCCGTCGTGTACTGCCCGTCGATCGCGACGTTCGTTCCCCATGCGCCGTCGGGCGTGCGCTCGAACCCGCCGCCCCCGTCGAGGCTCACCGCACCGCCGGTCGGCAGCGGCAGCGTCCCCTGCGCGTGGCCGCCGACGCTCACCGTGCCGTCGGCGCCCAGACCGAGATGGCCGTCGGCCTCGGGCAGCGGCCCCCAGTCGATGCCGGCCTGACCAGCGACGCCCAGACCCTGGTTGCCGAAGGACAGGTCGGCGCTGCCCCACACGGAGTCCGCGGAGTAGCCGATGCCGTCCTCACCGATCGACCCGCCGTAGCTGGCGACGCCGGGGATGCCCACCGAGGCGCTGAACTTGCTGTCGTCCCAGTCGACATCGATCAAGCCGCCGGACAGGTAGTCGACCGAGTCGAACACCGTGTCGTCCGCGAAGCTGAAGATCGAGCTCGCGGCGCCGAGGGACACGTCGTCCACTGCAGTGGCGGTCCAGTCGATCGCGCTGGCGAAGACGCCGCCCGCGAAGCCGACCCCTTCGGCCACCCCTTCGAACGCCTCGCCGAACGCGCTCCCGACCGCGTCGCCCGCGTCGCTCACGGCGCCCCACGCCTCGCCGGCGATCTCGCCGACGCCCTCGCCGATGTCGCTCCCGGTGTCGACCACTGCGTCGGCGGTATCGCTCACGAAGTCTGTGACGTCGTCGAACCAACCCATGGTCGGCCTCCTTCAGTGGCTCGATCGTACGGAACAGGGGCCGGGCGCGTCACCGGGCACGTACCCGGTTCTCTTGTGGCCCGGTTCTGTTGGCCCGGTTCTCTTGCGTGCGGCGCTCTTGAGCGAACCGTCACGGGGTCGTACAGTCGCCGCATGACGAACGTGCAGGACCAGCCAGCAGCTGCACCAGCCAACGCCGTGAAGGACACGCCCACCAGCCGGGTCGTGGTCTACCCGAGCCAGATGGTGCGGCCGATCCCAGGCTTCGTGTTCGCTGTGCCACGCGGGTGGGTGCTCGACGAGGCCCCCGACTCGCTGCTCGTGGTGCGAACGCCCGCGGAGGTCGACGGCTTCTGGGTCAACGCGATCCTCAGCCACGACCGCGTGCCGCGCGCCGTCGACTTCAAGCAGGCCGCGCAGGTCACGTTCGCCAAGCTCAAGGCCTCGACCCCCGACGTGAAACCCACGATGGAGCGGCTCGCGCGATTCGGGTCGAACGTCGTGTACCTGCGCGGCGTCGAGATGGCCGCGCCGAAGACCGGCCGTCAGCTCGCGCAGATCCACGGGCTGTTCTTCGCGCCCGCCGAGGGCGAGGGCAAGACCGTCGACTTCTTCCAGTTCATCGCGACCGCCCCCGCCGAGCACATGGGACGCTTCGGCGGCGCGTTCGTCGAGATGCTCTCGTCGTTCCGCTTCGTGTAGGCCGCTTCGCTGAAGGGCACCATCCCGAACTTGCGTCAGAAAGCCGTGCCCTGTCGGGCCAAGTGACGCAAGTTCGTGGAGCGGGTCAGAGGAGGACGTCGTCGTCGGGCTGATCGGCTGCATCGGCGTCGAGATCGGGAAGGCTCGCCGAGTCGGCGAGACCCTCGAGACTTTCCGTCGTCGGGCTCGCGTCGACGAGCGTCGCGTCGAGATCGGCGCCCAACGGATCCGCGAGCGCGTCCTCGGTGTCGAGCCCGGGAATCTCGTCGAGGTCGGGGATCGTCACCATGTCGACGGTGTCGGCGGTCGCGTCCGCGATGACCGACGCCGCCTCGGCGGCCGCCGCGGTCGCGAGCTCCTGATCCATGTGGACGGTACCGAGCACGTCGTCGCCGAGGCCGGCGGCCGCGGCCACGGCCTCGCTCTGCACCAGGCTTTCCTCGACACCGGGCGGCGGCGGGTCGCCGAGGACACTGTCGGTGACCATGCCGACGTCGACCTGCGCGGTCGCGTCGGCGCCGCTGATCACGTCTTCGAACGTGTCCTGGAGCGCGGACGCCGAGGTCGTCGCCGCTTCGGCGGCGACGGGCGCCTCGGTGTCTGGGGTTTCGGTCTCTGGGGCTTCGGTCTCTGGGGTTTCGGTCCCAGGCTCGGCGCCCTCGATGGTGCCCGTCTCGGGCTCGGTGGTCTCGGGCTCGGTGGTCTCCGCCCCAGGCTCGGTGGTTTCGGGTTCGGTGGTCTCGGGCTCGGTCGCTTCGCCGGTGGCGGGCGTCTCCTCGACGGCGAGCTCGTCGACGACCGCCTCGAGCTTCTGATCCTGCGCGAAGTCGCGTACCCGGTCGTTGAAACGGCCTCGCAGGTCGGCGAGCGCGTCGTCGGCGCTCTGGCCGGGGATCGGCGTGAACCGCTCGAGCATTCCCTCGAGGTCGGCCCTCATCGCGGCAACCGCAGCGGGGTCGGCACCGTCGGGCGCCTGCCAGCTCGTGAGGCGCTCGCGCAGATCCTCGCGGAAGCCGTCGACCTCCTGGTCGAGCGCCGCCTCTTCGGCACGCTCGGTCTCCTCGTCCTTGATGAGCGCGTCGAGCTTCTGATCCTGCGCGAAGTCGCGCACCCTGTCCTCGAACTGATAGCGCAGGCTCGCGACCGCGTCGTCGACCGCCTGCCCCGGGTATCCGTGGAAGCGGTCGAGCAGCTCGGCGAGATCCGCCTGGAGGTCGGCGACCTCCGCGGGGTCCGCGCCCTCGGGCGCCTTGAACGCGGCCAACCGCTCGCGCAGCTGGTCGCGCACCGCCTCGACGCCGGGATCGCTGAACAGCGAACCCGGAGCGTCCTGCGCCTCGCGCGTGCCCGGTCCGCCCCCTGCGCCGGATCCGCCCGATCCGCCCGATCCGCCCGGTGCGCGCGGTGCGCTCGCGACATCGGCGGCGCCTGCGCCCGGCGCCGCGGCGAACACGCGCGACGTGATCCGCCCCGCGGGTGTGTCGGAGAAGCCGAGGTCGACGGCCGCGCCGCCGGCGCCGGCGCCCGCCGCAGCGAACGCCGCGAGATCACCGGCGGTCGCGGCGGCGTCGCCGAGCGCGGCACCTGCGGTGTCGGCGATCTCGTCGAACACGTCCATGCTCCCCGCCTCACCGGCATCGGCATCGGCATCGGACGATCCACCACCGTCGTCGGTGAGCTGGTTGTACCCGTACACACCTGCGGCCGTCACGCCGGCCGCGGCGGCGACGCCGGCCACGCCCGCGACGACGCGCGTCGCGGCCGAGCCCCGCTCGTCGCGGGCACGCCCGCCGGATCCGACCGCCGCAGCACCCGCGCGCGCGGAGCGCGGCGCGCCACCGGCGCCCTCGGCGCCTGCCGCGGCGCCCGCCATGACCACCGTCGCCGACGCGAGCGCGCCGCCCGACGCCGCGCCGAGCGCGACGACGGCCTTGGCATCGGCATCGACGAGCACAGGGCGTCCGGTGTGCGAGCCGACGAGCTCGACCACCGATGGAATACGCGACGAGCCGCCGACGAGCAGGATCCCCGCGAGCGCGCCGGCGTCGACCTCCGCGGAGGCGAGCGCCCTGTCGAGGGCGCCGAGCGTGTCGTCGACGCGCGCCCGTACCGCCGACTCGAACTCCGAGCGGGTGATCCGCACGTCGGTGTGGAGGTCACCGAGGTGCACGGGGACGACCGCGTCGGTGTCGGCGCTGAGCGCTTCCTTGGCGGAGGTGCACGAGGCACGCAGTTGTGCGATCGCGGCGCGCACGTCTGCTTGGGTCGTGTCGAGCTCGCGGAGCTTGCCGTCGAGCGCGCCGTCGACATGGACGAGCACGATCTGATCGAGGTCGACACCGCCGAGCCGCTCGAGCCCGCCCGGCGTGCCGAGCAGCTCGGCGCCGTCCTCGTGACAGCGCACGACCGCGACATCGAACGTGCCACCGCCGAAGTCGTAGACCGCGACCGTGTCACCCGGGCTCAGCTTGCCGAGCGACGCGTAGTGCAACGCGGCGGCGACGGGCTCCGCGATGAGCGTCGCGTCCTCGCGGCCGGCGAGACGCGCAATCTCGCGCGCGAGGTCGAGCTTGTACTCACCCCAGTTCGCGGGATGGGTCAGCGCGAGCTCCGCCGGCGCAGCGCCGAGCTGAGTCGTCGAGCGTTCGATCACGGCGCCGAGCAGCTGCGCGATCAGTGCCTCTGATCCATACGGCTGGCCGCTCACCACGATCGGCGTCGTGTCGCCGAGCCGGCGCTTCACCTCGCGCGCGCCCGACGACGGATCGGCCGCGATCCGCCGCTCCGCTGCCTCGCCGACAACCCATGCATCGCCGTCGCGCGCCACGACCGATGGCATCGCCAACCCGTGGGTTCCGAGTTGCAGCACCTCTGGCGCGCTGCCGTCGGCGACCGCCGCCGCGGTCCACGTGGTGCCGAGATCGACGCCGAGGCGACTAGCCATCGCGACAAGCTCCTTCGTGTGGGCTCCATCGAGAAGCCCGGATCGTTGGCCAGGTTGGGCCCGACGACGATGCTACGGAAGTCGCGCGCCCTCGTCTCCGGGCAGATACCCGGTTCGGCGGTTCACACCGAACCGGCGTCGTCGCCAGTGTCGCCAGCAGTGTCGCCGGCGTCGTCCCCAGTCTCGTCCGGTCCGCTGATTCCCGACAGCCTCGGCACCGCCGGCTGATCCTCGAGCCCGGCGAGGAACGCTGCCTGCTCGGCCGTGAGCTCACCCACGGCCGGTGCCACGCTCGCCCACGGGTCGGGCAGGTCGCCGCCACTTTCGCCGTCCGGTGTGTCCTGCACCGCGATGATCTCGTCCTCGACGTCGTCCCACCAGGGGTCGCGCCCGCGGCCGCGCCGCTCGTCGTTCTCGCTCACAGTGCCTCCCCGGCGACGACCTCACGGCTCACGAGCACCGCCAGCTCGGTGCGACTGTTGATGCCGAGTTTGCGGAAGATCTGCTGGAGATGGAAGTCGACCGTCTTGCGGCTGACGAACAGCTCCTCCGCCGCTTGACGATTCGTGCGTCCCGAGCTCACCGCTCGCGCGACGCGGTACTCCGCGACGCTGAGCTGATCACGGACCGGCGCGCCGCCCGCGCGCAGTCCCGTGGTTCGCGAAGCGGCGGGATCGAGCGTGGCGACCCTGGCGCGTGCCGCGGCCGCCTCGGCACCTTCCTCGGATCGGGCGAGCACACCGAGCGCTGCCGCGAGCAGCTCGCCGTCGCGATGGCGATCGGCTCGCTGCGCGGCGGCGCGGACCGTGCCGAGGTCGCTGGGCTGGAGCGCGGCGCCGGGCGAGCCGTCGAGCTCGGCGGCGATCAGCAGCACGGCCGTGAGGTCGCGCCGCCGGCGCCCGGGAACGCCGAATGCCTGCACTTGCTGCAGCCTCCCGACGGCGATCGCATGCCGGCCATGCTCCAGATCGGTACGCGCCGCGGCGATCACGTCGTCGATATCTGCGCCTGGGTGGTCGGCGCCGGTCGTGTCGCCGTTGGCCTCGCGGGCACGGCGCCTCGCACGCCGCGCGAGCGAGCCCGCGGCGGCGGCGATCGGCAGTGGCCCGGCACGTGGGCTCTCGACACGAGCGCGGACGGCCCGTGCCAGCAACGCGGCTGTGCCGTCGCTCGCCGAGACGAGCACCTCGGCGGCCACGGCGGCGGCGGCGCCGCGTTCACCGCGAGCGAGCAGCTGATCGGCGAGCAGCGCGCGGAGCGCGACCGCGTGTTCCGGATCGGTCGCCGCGGCGCTCCAGCGGTCCACGAGATCGGGCGCTGGTCCACGCGTTGCCTCGAAGACGTCGACCAGCGTCGCCGCGGCCTCCGGCGGGAGCGTGTCGGCCGGCGCGACTGCGTCGGCGATCGCCAACGCCCGCGTGTCGTCGCCGCCGTCGAGCCGGTGACGCGCGGCCGCCGTGCGGAAGGTCGCGGAACGGTCGACATCGCCGGTCAGGACGGCCGCGCGTTCGAGCGCGCGGGCGGCGGCGATCGGTGCGCCACGCCGCGCCGCGTCGACCGCGACCATCTCCAGACCGCCGGCCGCGGCTTCGTCGAACCCTGCCGCGGCCTCGGCGAGCTGCCATGCCCGGCGGACCGCGTGCTCGGGCCGTGTGAACGCGGCGGCAAGTGCCCCGTGGGCGGCGCGGCGGCTGCTCGCCGCCACCTGGTGGTAGGCGACGGCACGCAGGAGCGGATGCGTGAACTCGAGCCGATCGCCCGCGATCGCGACGACGCCGGCAGCCTCTGCGGCGTCGAGGCCGACCGCCGGTTCGCCGAGGATCCCGAGCGCAGCGACGATCGCCGCGATGTCGCCGGAATCATCCGCGGCGGCGACGACGAGCGCCCGGCGGGCCGGTTCGTCGAGTGCGTCGAGTCGTTGCTGGAAGCTGCGACGCAACGCTGCGCGCGGCCGGACGACAGCGGGGATCGGTTGATGACCGCGGCGTTGTTCGGTGCTCAACGCGGCGTGCAGTTCGGTGGCGACGAGGGGATTGCCTGCGGCGCGGGCGGCGATCTCGGCCAGCACCGACGGATCGGTGTCGGCGAGCGCGGCGAGCATCGCGACGATCGGGGCGTCGCCGAGCGGGCCGAGCACGAGCGATCGCTCTGCGAGCGTCTCGATCGCGCGCGATCCGAGATCGTCGGCGGCGAGCACCGCGAGAACCGGGTCGGCGTCGAGTCGCCCGAGGGCGAACTCGAGCGTGCGCAAGGTCGCGGCGTCGATCGCTGGGAGATCATCGACGAGCACGGCGACGGGGCTCTGCTCGGCGAGCGTGGCAAGCAAGCGGAACAGCGCCAGCTGGACCGCGACCGCGTCGGCGGGTCGGTGACCGAGTGTCAACGCGGCACGCAGTGCAGGCGCACCGTCGCCGGCGAGCACCTCGAGTTGTGAGTCGACGGGGCGCAGCAGCGTGATGAGCGACGCGAACGGCAGCTCACGGTCGGCGTCCTTCCCGGCGGTGGCGAGCACGACCCAGCTCGTCGACGCGAGTTGCCGGCGCAGCTCGGCGAGCAATGTGGACTTGCCGAGCCCAGGATCGCCGCGCACCACGCCGACAACGGCACGTCCCTCGACCGCCGCGCTGGCCCAACGCGTCAGCTCCGCGAGCTCGCCGGTGCGACCGAGCAGCGCCGTCACACCGGCAGGTCCACGCAATCGGAGAAGTCGGGGTCGATGCCGTGGTCGGCGTCGGCAACACCCACACACAACGCCTCCGCGTCGCCGCGGTCGTCGACGGACGCCTCGTTGAACACGTACTCGCCGTCGCCCTGGGGAAGGTCCCATACCGTCCAGTCGCCGCGGTCCTCCTCGGGCACGTTCGTGCCGACCTGGCTGACATCGAACGTGTCGAAGAAGAAGTGCACGTGGTGATCGTGATCCTCACCGCCGTTCTCGCGCATCAGCGGCTCGAACCCCTCGGTGCTGTACTCGACCACGTAGAAGCCGCCGTCGAGGCTGATGTCGTCGATCCAGGCGCAGCGCCCCGACGAGGAGATGTCCGTGCACTCCTCCTCGGGAACCGTCGTCTCGCCATCCGGGTCGGTGAGCGTCGTCGCGCCTGCGGTCGGGTCGGTTCCTTCCGAGGTCGCGTCGTCGCCCTGGCCTGCGAGGAACACCACGCCACCGATCGCCGCCGCGACCGCGAGCAGCGTGCCGATCACGAGCGGGGCTCGTCGACGGCCAGGACGGCGCGGCTCGCGCGGTGGCGACCCCGAGGGCGCGGCCGCGGTGCTCGCCGGCGGCGGCCCCTGGGACGACGGGCCCTGTGACGACGGGCCTTGGGACGACGGGCTCTGGGACACAGGCAGAGGGACCGGTGCCGCGATCGAGGCGTGTTCGCGCAGCGCGTAGCGAGCCGCGCCGAGCGCCACAGCGTGCTTCGGGTGCGAGTCGACCGCCACCGGCCGGCCGAGCTCGGCGCTGACCATCTCGGCGACGAGCGGGATACGCGACGATCCGCCGACGAGCAACACCGCGCGCAGCGCCTCCGGCGTGATGTCCGCGCCTTCGATGGCGCGCCGCAGCGCCGTGATCGTCTCGCGTAGCGGCGGCCGGATCATCCCCTCGAACTCGCCGCGGGTGAGGCGCACGTCGACGCCACCACTCGGCAACGCGACGTGAATCGTCGTGTCGGTGTCGCTCGAGAGCACCTCCTTCGCCGCGGTGCACTCCTGGCGGAGGCGAGCGCGTGCCGCGCTCGCGGAAGGATCGTCGCCGTCGAGCTCGGCCGCGCGATCGCCGAGCGCGCGCCGCACATGCGTCGCGATCGCGTCGTCGAAGTCGATTCCGCCGAGGCGTTCGATCCCTTCGGGTTTGCCGAGCACCGCGAAGCCTTCGGGCGTCCGCCGCAGCACCGCAGCGTCGAACGTTCCGCCGCCGAGGTCGTACACCGCGACGACATCGCCCACGTCGATTCGTTCGTTCGCCGCGTAGTGGATCGCGGCGGCAACCGGCTCGCTGATCAGCTCGGCGTCGCGCAGGCCGGCGAGCTCGAGGGCCTGGCGCATCAGGCCGATCTTGTAGTCGCCCCAGTTCGCGGGATGCGCGACGGCGACGCGATCCGGCAGCGAACCCTCGCGCTCGGCGACGACCCCGAGCACCCATCGCAACAGCTGGGCGGTGAGCCGTTCCGCGGAGTACGGGCTTGGTCCGACGAGGATGGGTGTCGTGTCGCCGACGCGCCGTTTGAACTCACGGGCGAGGCGGTGCGGCTCGGAAACCCCGCGGCGCTCGGCGGCCTCGCCGACGAGCAGCGACTCGTCGTCGCGCAGGAACACGAGGGAAGGCACGGCCGCGGCGCGTACACCGAGGGTGAGGATCTCGGCTCGGCCGTCTCGCATCACCGCCGCGGCCGAGTAGGTCGTGCCGATGTCGATCCCGAGCGAGTCGGGCCCCGCAGGCTTGATCATGGGTGCGTGGTCATGATGGGTGGGCTCCGACGATCGAGGTGGCGGCGATGGTAGAACTCCGGGCGGCCGGCCGTCGCCGGACCGCAGGGCTTGTTCGAAGCGAGATCCCGCATGTCCGCTGACTCCACCGGTCCCGAACGGTCACGCGGCAGCGGCCAGTACGACCTCGGGATCGACCTCGGGACCACCTTCACGTGCGCTGCGGTCGCGCGCGATGGTCGCGTCGACGTCTGCCAGCTCGGTACGAGCTCGGCGCTCCTGCCGACGATCGTGTCGATCCGCGACGACGGGCGTGTGATGGTCGGCGAAGCCGCCGAGCGTCGCGTCGTGAGCGATCCGGCCCGTACGGCCCGCGAGTTCAAGCGGCGCATCGGCGACGACGCGCCGTACGTGATCGGCGGGACTCCCTACACCGCCGACCGGCTCGCCGGTTTCGTGCTCGCCGATGTCGTCACCACTGTCACCGCGCGTGAAGGTGCCGCGCCGCGCAGGATCGCACTCACACACCCTGCCGACTACGGCGACCACAAGCTCGCCCGCATCAGGGCGGCCGGTGTTGCCGCAGGGATCTCGGATCCGCTGCTCGTGCCCGAGCCGGTCGCCGCCGCGCTCGCCTACATCTCGAGGACCGACATCCCCGTCGGCGCGTACCTGTTGGTCTACGACTTCGGAGGCGGGACGTTCGACGCGGCGCTCGTGCGGCGCGACGCCGACGGCCCGACGCTCGTCGAGGTGGAGGGCGTCGAGCGCCTGGGCGGTGTCGACCTCGATGAGGCGGTGTTCGAGCACGCGGACCGTGAGCTCGGCGGGAGGATCAGCGCGCTCGACGCGCGCGCCGCCGAGGCGCGCGCGACGGTCGCGCGTCTGCGCGACGAAGCCCGCCGCGCGAAGGAGGCGTTGTCGGCCGACACCGAAACGGATCTCGCGGTGTTGCTGCCGGACTCGCCTCCGACGATCCGCCTCACGCGGTCGCAGTTCGAGACGCTCGCCGATCGCAGCGTCTCGGCGACGATCCCTGTGATCGACCGCGTCGTGCAATCGGCCGGTCTCAACTGGTCCGACGTGCACTCGGTGCTGCTCGTCGGCGGTACATCGCGGATCCCGTTCATCGCCGAACGGCTGCGCGCGCACACACGCCGCCCGGTCGTGAGCGACACCGATCCGAAGGCGGCCGTCGCGATCGGCGCGGCGCTGCTCGCGGCGCGCGCCGGCGGTCCTGTGGATGCCGGGACCGAGTTGATCGAAGCCGTTGCGGTCGACCCGGCCGCCACGGTCGCGGCGGCCGCGGTCGCCACGGCCGAGGTTCCCGCGATCGCCGCAGAAGGAGAGCAGCCCCGCAGGCGCGGCCGGCGCGGGTTGGTCGCCGCGCTCATCGCGCTCGTCGTGCTGCTCGCCGCGGGGATCGGCGGCGCGCTCGTCCTGCGCGACGACGGGGACGGTGGCGCGGCGCTGGAGACCACCACCACGGCGGCTGCATCGACCTCGACGACGCTCGCCGCGACCACGACGGTCGCGACGACGACCACGGTCGTCGCGGTCACGGTCGCGCCGACGAGCCCGCCGACCGATCCACCCACCACGACGCTGCCGCCGACGACCACGACCGTCCCCACGCCGACCGTCACGACGGTCACCGGGCTCACGACGCTCACGTGCGACGAGGCAACGGCAGCCGGCGGCTTCACCGACGTGTCGTGGGAGACCACGAACGCGGTGTCGGTGTCGATCGCGATCGACGGTGCCGGACCGTTCGTCACCGGGCTGGCGCCGACCGGGACCGAGCCGGTGCCGGTTCCCTGCGACGACGTGCAGGTCGTCACGATCACGCCGTTCGACGGCGTCGGCACGGCAGGGATCACGAACGGGATCACGATCACGATCGGCCCCTGACCAAACCCCTACGGTGCGCCGTGGTGGAAGAAGGAGTGAGGCGCGATCGGGTGGCGGCGGCGCGGGTGGGGCATCTCGCGACGGTCACCATCGACGGCCGGCCGCACGTCGTGCCGTGCTGCTTCGTGCTCGACGGCGACGTCGTCTACTCGGCGGTCGACGCCAAGCCGAAGTCGACGCTCGCGCTGCGCCGGATCGCGAACCTGGACGCGAACCCGCACGCCACGCTCCTTGTCGACCACTACGCCGACGACTGGTCCGCGTTGTGGTGGATCCGACTCGACGGCACCGGTCGCGTGATCGGCGATGGCCACGAACGAGACCGCGCGATCGCGCTGCTCACCGCGAAGTACCGCCAGTACGAACACGAATCCCCCCCGGGTCCTGTGGTCGCGATCGACATCGCGGCCTGGCGCGCCTGGCCGTGATCGCTCGCGCTAGGTGCGCAGCGCGGATGTCGCCTCGAGGCGGACTCGGAAGTCGGGGTCTTGCATGAGGAGCGCCACGAGCGAGCGGCTGGGCCCGACTCCCAGATCGACGAGACCGCGCAGGGCCTTCCAGCGCGTCCACGCGTCGGTGTCGCGGACCGCTCGTTCCAGCAACGGCCGCAGCGCGGATCGATCGGCGCCGCCGACCGCATCGCTCACGGCATCGACCATCGCGTCCAGCGTCGCGCGGCGAACGCTGCGGCTCGGGTCGGTGAGCAGTCGCTCCCATGCCCGCAGCGCGACCTCAGGATCAGCGTCGACAAGCGCGCGCGCCGCAACTTGACGCTCGGCCGCGTCGTGTGATGTCTGCGCCGCGACGAGCCGCGGATGATCCGGCGCCAACGCGCCGAGCTCGCGCCAGGCACGCTCGAGCGCGCCAGGCCGTCGCTCGCTGCGTTCCTCGGGTTCGTCAGGCGTGTCCGCCGGTCGTCCGCCGCCTTGGGGCGCGTGCGGATGCGAGCGGGGCGACTGTGCCTTCGCGAACTCGGCGGTCACGCTGCGCAGTACGGAGGCGAGCAACTGCTCCCACCGGTCCGGGTGGCGCAGACCGATCGCGACGAAGTCGGGTCCGACGAGGATGTTGGCGACGTCGCTGAACTCGCCGAAGAGTCGCGCGACGCGCGGGTCGTCGACGCCCTCGCCCGATTCGTACCAGCGACTCGGCCCGTCGTGGATCGGTCCGGTGACGAAGCGGATCGTGCGCGGGTTCGGTGTCGCTTCGGGAACCACGGAGCCGTCGAACGTTTCGGCCAGCGAATCAATGGTGTTGGAGTCGGTGGACAACTCGATCCGAAAGCGCCCGTCGCGCCAGCCGAACTCGAGCGCGATGTCATCGTCGAGCCCGTACCGCCACCAGCGATCCCGGTCGCCAGGGCTGTCGTTCACGAGCTGTGCAAGCTGTGCGTCGTGGTCGTCGGTCCATGGCTCTGCGGAGAAGAAGCGTTTGAGGAGTGCCTTGACCGGCGCGAGCGACTCGAGGTCGATGCGGCCGAGCGCGTCGCGCGTGAGGTGCGCGACCGCCGTCGGGGTCAACCCCCGCGCTGCCGCCTCTCGGCGCAACGCATCGGGGGTCGCTTCGGGGATCACCGCGCCCCAACGTAGGCCGTCGGCGTCGTCTCCTAGCGTGGTGGAATGCCGGACGCGCGCTTCGATCGTGCGATCGCCGCCATCGACGCGACCAACGCAGCCGACCCGAACGAGGTCGTCGTGCGAGGACGGTCCGGGCCGAAGGAGGTGCTGCACGCTGAGCTCGTCACGGCATGGGTGATGCAGCTGCGGCCGGACGCAGGCGAGGCGCTGCTGCTGGCGGCCCGGGCGCACCACCTCGAGCGCTGGGTGATCCCGCGGGCCTCCTATCCAGCGGGGCGCGCCGGCTACTTGCGTTGGCGGCGCGCGCTGCACGACCTTCACGCCGAGCGAACCGCCACGATCCTGCGCGGTGCCGGCTACGACGACGACACGATCGGCCGCGTCGCCGATCTCGTCCGCAAGCGCGACCTCGCCCACGACGCCGACACCCAGACGCTCGAAGACGCGCTCTGCCTCGTGTTCGTGGAGACCCAGCTCGACGAGCTCGCGGCGCGTTTGGCACCCGACAAGCTGTCGGGCGTCCTCGCCAAGACCCTCCGCAAGATGAGCCCCCGGGCCATCGAGCTCGCCGCCGAGCTTCACCCTGCCCTCCGCGCGCCACCATCCGCCGAATGAGTCCCCTGGGGCTCATGCGGCAAACGCGGAGCCCCGCCATACTCGGTTCCGGGAACCCGGCAACCGGAGGTTGGCGATGCGATCGGCACGGTGGATGACGGCCGTAGTGGCGTGCGCGGCAGTCGCGACTGCCTGTGGATCGGACGACGCGCCGGGGTCGCCGTCGACGACGGCGTCGACGGCCCCGGCGTCGACCACGACCGAGGCGCCGGAAACGACGACCACCACCGTCGAGGCGACGACCACGACCCAACCAGCCGGACCCGTCGACGTCCAGGTCGCAGACTTCCCCGAGACTCCGCTCACCGCGCCGCTCGATCAGACCTACGGCGCGAACGGCGCAGCGTTCGACGAGGCAGCGTTCGGGCTGGCACCTGACTCGCTGACCGCGGCCTGGTATCGCGCCGGCGACCGCTGGGCCGTGCACTACCGCGGGCTCGATTCCGCGGGCGCGAACGGCAAGTGCCCCGGTAACTCGATCGAGACGGCCAGCGGGTTCGAGTACGTGTCCAACTCGCCCTACGGCGCGCTCGCCTGCTCGGTCTTCACCGGGTTAGTGCTGCCGCCCGGCTCCCTCTACCTGTGTGCGAGCACGGCGGTCGTGTACGTGTCGGAGATCCCGATCGACGCGGAGGGCACCCTCTATGGGAGCCTCGAGCAGGGCCTTACCGACGGATCGATCCAGGGCGCCACGAGCACCGTCGTCGCCGACGCGGCGGTCGCACCGGAGATCGACCCGAGCAGCTGCCAGGTCTTCAGCTGACGACCAGGTCACCACCTGAAGATCCGGCTCAGTCGCGAGCGTGCTTCTCGAACCAAAGCCAAAACACCTCGGCGATGTTCACGTATGACGAGCTCGCGTTCGAGGCCCCGGCACCGACCTTCGCGTTCGGGTAGTGGTGGGCGACACCCCGGAGCACCGAGAAGAAGAAGTCGGTGGGTTCGGTGCCGGTGCCGAGCAGCGGCCACTGCATCACGGTCCACTCCGCCGTGGGCCAGGTCGTGGCCTGCGGCGTCCAGCCGTTCCAGCTCGCGAAGTTGCGCGTCACCCACACCGCGCGGTCGAGGCCCTGCGAGCGGGCGGTACGGACGATCAGGCCGCTCATCGCCACGTTGAGCGTGTTCGGGTCCATCGGGAGGTCGGTGACGCCCTGGTTGCCGAGGTACAGCGGGTCTTCCGAGCCGACCCCGAACCAGGCCGGCGCCGGGTTCGCCGATGGGTTCGGCAATGGCTCGGGCGGCGACGCGGTCAAGCATTCGCTCAACGCGCCGGCCCACGACGCGACGGCCGCGAAGCGGTTGCCGCGGTCGACCGCGAGGCGCTGCGCGAACGACGAGCCGTTGGAGAAGCCGGACGCGTACACGCGGTTCTGATCGATCTGCTCGGAAGCGATGACGTCGTTGAGCACGCGGTCGGTGAACGCGATGTCGTCTCTCAGGGGCGTGACCGACGTGTCGACGTCGCAGGCAAGGCTGTACGCGTGCCACTTCGTGCTCAGGTTCCCCGTTTCGAGGATCCTGTAGTTCGCGCCGGTGGGGAACACCGCGATGAGACCTTCGCGGTCGGCGACCTCGCGCCAGCCCGAGATCTGCCAGTACTGCTCACCCGTGCCGCTGCTCCCGTGGAACATGAACACGGCGGGCACCTTGGCGGTCGTCGCGGCGACGGCCGTGGGGACCCACACTACGTAGCGTCGTTCGATCCCGCCGATCGTGCCGCGCCGGCAGTTGAGCCCGGCCTTGTACGGAGTGCCGATCGTGCGCGACGTGCTGTTGCAGATCGTCGGCCAGTCGCCCTTGCCGAGTTTCGGCGTTGCCGCGCCTGCCGGCATCGACGCCGTCAGCGATGCGAGGATCCCAGCGACGACCAACAAAGCAACGACATTCGCCCGCCGTGCCATCTCGCACCCCCGCGCCGAACCTAGCGCGAGAGGGTGCTCCGATCACGGTGTGCCCATCACGGTGTCACCATCACGGTGTCACGGAGAACGTGCCGGTGACAGTGATGGTGTACTCCTCCGGCTGGGTGACCGAGATGGCGCCGACGTCCTCGCACGCGAACTCGCCTTCGAGACCAGTAGCGTCGGACTTGGTGAACTCGATGTCACAATCCTTGCCGATCTCAACGGTCGTGCTTGCGTCGCCACCGAGCACGGTGATGGAGTCGGGGGTGCTCCCGTCGGCGAACAGCGCGATCGAGAGGCTCTCCGTGCGTTCGGCGTTCGCGAAGCTGAGCACGGTGAGCCCTTGGATGACCGATCCGCCACCCGGCGCGTCGAAGGACGCGCTCGCATCGCCCGAGATCTCGACGTGCGCCGTTCCCTGGGCGTACTCGGCGTCCGCGAGATCGGGGATGTCGCTCCCGCCCCCGCCGCCACCACCATCGCCGTTGCCGCCGCCGTCCGGTTCCGTTGCCCCTGGGGTGTCGTCGTTCGGCGCGGCGCCTGGGTCGTTCGAGTCGGAGTCTCCGCCGCACCCTGCGAAGGCCGCGCCCATGGCGAGGAGCACGATGGCGGCGGTGTGTGAACGAGCGTGACGGAGCATGCCGGCCTCCCGATCGGAGCGTTGCGGTGCGGACCGGTCGACCGTACGGGTGTGGGCGCCCGGCGTCATGAGCCCCGGGGGACTCAATTCGAACTCGCTCATCGGGCCCGGTTCAGGGGGCGGATCCGACCCCGATCGCGGCCCGCAGCTCTTCGCGTGAGCTGATGCCGAGCTTGCCGTAGACGTGGTTGATGTGGTTGCCGACCGTGCGGAGTGAGAGGAAGAGCGTGTCGGCGATCTCCCGCTTCGACATGCCGCGGGCCGCCATGAGCGCGATCTCCTGTTCCCGGCGTGTCAACGTTCCGAGCGCGCTCTTGCCCGCGATCGTCTCGAGCATCGGTGTCAGCGCCGGGCCACACCCGGACGCCAGGCCGGCCGCGCGCGTGGCGGCGTCGCGCTGGCGGGCTCGCAGGCCGCGGGCGGCCGCGAGGCGGCTGGCGCCGGCAGCGCACTCCGCCGCGTGGAGCAGCCACCCGACAGCCTCGAAGGCGTCCGCGGCGATCAGTAGCCCGTCGAAGTCGTCGTCCGCGAGCGCGTGAGCATGCAACGCGAACGTCTCGACGACCGCGCCGTCGCACGCAGCGGCCGCGGCGTCGAGCTCGCTCCTGAGGTCGGCCGGCGCGGCGCCGAGCCGGAGCGCGTCGTGCAGCGCAAACGCGCCGATCGCGGTGCGGCCATCGTCGAGCAGCGACCTGCCGATCTTCTCGGCGATCTCGCGCGCGTGGCTCCGTTCGCCGCGGGCGGCGGCGGCCCACGCGCGACCGAGCTCGATGTCGATGTCGATGTTGTGCATCGCGGTCATGTGCACCGCGTCCAGCTCCTCGACGGCCTGGGTCGCGCCCGCGCCGTCGTCCGTCGCGCCGAGCGTTTGCGCGAGCGCGGCGAGCGCCCACGGCAGCATGCCGCCCGGGTCGCGGTCGCGCAGCAGCGCCGCAGCGTCGCGCAGGCGGGGAGCTGCGCTCGCGAGCCGTCCTTGCGCGAGCGCTGACCGCCCGAGGAGAAACGCCCAAACGCCCCGGAACGGGTCGTCGACACGTTGGAGCGCGTCGGCGTGCAGCGCGCCGGCGAGTTGATCGACCCGGTCGAGACCGCCGGAGAACAGGCGTGTGATGAACGATGCGACCATCACGCCGCCCGCCACCCAGGCCATCTCGGATCCCGCGCCCATCACGAGGGCCATGGCAGCGGGGATCTCGCCGTCGACCTCGTCGAGCCGTCCGCAGACCGCCGCCGACGGCAAGACGCCGCTGTAGGCGCGGAGCCGCGCCACCGGCGACGATGCGTCGTCGTCGAGCACCTCACGCCCGACCTCGATGGATTCGAGCGCGCGACCCGCGAACATCAGCATCTGCGATCGTTGCCCGACGAGCTCCTGCGCGTACGGCGACCCGGCACGTGCCGCGCCCCGGCCGAGCCACGCGTCTGCCTCCGTGAAACGCCCGAGTCCCCAGTAGAGCGAGGAGGCAACCAGCAGCGCAGCGTGAGCCGCGAGCTCGGGCGGCGCGTGGTCGACGATGTCGCCGCCGAGCAAGGTGACGACCTCTTCGTGCCGGCCGGCCCAATAGAGCACATCGCCGAGCAGCACCTCGCTGCTCGCACCACCGCCCGCCTCGATCGCCGCGCGCGCGAGGCGCTCGGCGAGCGCGAGGTCGGCAGCCCGTGTCCCTGCGTCGCGGGCAGCCGCGGCGAGGTCGTCGGGGTCGCCGACGACGCCGGCATCGAGCCGCAACACCGCGATCCGCAGCCGGTCCTCACGCCGGCCTGCGCCGGTCGCCTCGATCGCGTCGGCGACCATGCGTGACAGCTCCGCGCGGCGACTCGCGCCGAGCGACTCGCGCACAATCTCGGCATACAGCGGATGGACGAGGCGGGCCTCCCGTCGCGCGCCGACCGTGTGCCACGTGATGAGCCCGTCGTGCTCGGCGGCGGCGAGCGCTCCTGTGGCGACGAGGCCGTCGACGGCGGACGCACCCAACGGTTCGCCGACAGCGAGGAGCTCGACGAGGTCGTGGACTTCGGCGCCGACGCGGTCGAGCCGCTCGAGCACGAGGTCGCGCACGCCGGGGGCGTCCACCGTCGGCGAGACCCACGACCAGACCCCGCCGCGTTGCAGCAGCGAGCCGTCGAGTTGCGCGCTCCGGACGAGCTCGCGGAGGAACAACAGGTTGCCGCGCGTCACCGCGAAGAAGCGTTGCCGGGCGCGACCGTCGAGGGGAGCGTTCAGCGCGGCGTGGAGCAGGTCGCCGACCTGGTCCTCGTCGAGGGGTCGCAGCTCGACACGGATCGCGAAATCGTCCTTCCAGAGGCGCGTGATGGCGTCGGGACACGCTTCGCGGCTCCGCGCCGCGGCCAGCACGCGGGCTCCAGATCGTGCTGCGAGCAGCACGAGGCCCGCCGAGGACTCGTCGAGTTGGTGGGCATCATCGACAGCGAGGACGACGTCGGCCAGGGCGCCACCGCCGGCGAGCCCTTGCAGCGCGCGTTGGAGCGCATCGAATGGTGCTCCCGGCGGTTCACCTGCGGGGTCGGGCCCGAGCGCGCCCGCGAACGCTCCGAACGGGACGTCCGAGAGCGAGCGCGTCGCCGCGATCCTCACCGCGCGCCGTCCGCTCGCCTCGATGCCGTCGACGAGCTCGGCGAGCAGCCGCGACTTGCCGACCCCCGCGTCGCCGACGAGCATCACACCGCGCCCGGTTTCGCCGTCGACGAGCGCGACCTCGGTGTCGCGTGCCACGAACGGCCACAGGCCGATCCCCCCGCTGCTCATCCTGCGCGAAGGGTACGGCTCGGTCGTCGAGCGCTCAACCGGCGCCCGGTCCGCGAATGAGCCCCCGGGGACCCATGACAGACCGGCGCGGCGCGGTGCAACGTGCGGAAGGTGGGGCGGTCGCGGGTGGGTGCGACGAATCGGTTGCTCGCCCACCCGCGGCCGCACACCATCACGTTCTGCCGTCGGGACGGGCGCTTGTAGCGTCACGCCTCGTGCCGGCGCGCCCCGAGCAGACCCGGATCTACCGGAACCACCACCTCGACAGCACCCGTTGGGACGGCGTCGTACCACGCGCCGGCGACATCGTCGTGACCACCGCGTACAAGGCGGGTACGACCTGGACGCAACGGATCCTTGCCGCGCTGATCCTCGGGCCGGTCCGCGTCGACGATCTCGGAGGGGTCTCGCCGTGGATCGACGCCCGGTTCCACGGGCCGCTCGAACCGGTCCTCGCGTCGATCGACGCGCAGTCCCACCGCCGGTTCCTCAAGAGCCACCTCGCGGCCGACGGGCTGCGCTATCTCGACGACACGACCTACGTCGTCGTCGGGCGCGACACCCGCGACGTGTTCATGTCGTTGTGGAACCACTACAGCGGCTACACCGACCTCACCTACGACCGCATGAACGACGCCGAACGTCCCGGGCCGGAGTTCCCGCGATGCCCGGCCGGTCCCCGTGACCTGTGGGCGCGGTGGATCACCGAGGGCTGGTTCGAGTGGGAGCCCGACGGTTGGCCGTTCTGGTCGCATCATCACCACATCTCGTCGTGGTGGGAGCACCGCGATCTCCCGAACGTGATCTTCGTGCACTACGTCGACCTCCTCGCCGACACCGAGGGTGAGATGCGCCGCCTCGCGGCGCTCTGCGACATCGATGTCGCAGAAAGCGATTGGCCGGCGCTCGTCGATCTCGTCCGCCTCGACGCGATGCGGGAGGAGGCGCGTGCGGTGGAGGATGCGGGTGCGCACTACTTCGACGGCGGCGCCGACCGCTTCTACTACAAGGGCACGAACGGCCGCTGGCGCGACGTGCTCACCGACGACGACCTCGTGCTCTACGAGCGCGCCGCGGCGAACCTCGATCCCGACCTGCGGCGCTGGCTCGAAGCCGGCCGCCCCCGCTGACGGGCGAACTTGCGTCACTTGACCGGCTGGCGCACGGTGAACTGACGCAAGTTCGGGCTCAGTGGGGGGTGAGCGCGGCGACGATCGCGCGCGCACAGTCGATGGCTTCGTGGCTGGTCGTGTCGACCTCCAGGTCGTAGCCGACGCCGCTGTGCACTCGTTCGGACTGCCAGCGTGCGAGCCCGATCGTGCGATCACCGCGCGCCAGCTCGCGCGCCGACGCGACGTCGGGGTCGCAGCGCACTCCCACCCAGAGCACCGCGAGATCGCCCAGCGTCGCTCGCCATCTCGTCTGAGCATCCGCGCCGTCGAGGAGCACCTCGTCGACGACGACCGGCCGGTGGTGGCGAGCGAGCTCCGCGACGGCCTGTCGCCACGCTGCGCCGAGTGCCTCGAACGTCTCACCGGTCTCGATCCCACCGCCGTCGAGGAACGTGATCCCGCGCTCGTGGCCGAACAGCTGTGGCGGGATCGACTGGAGCAGCGTGTCGATCCCCACGACGACTGCCGGCTCGGGGAGCAATCGCTGGAGGCAGCGTGCGATCGAGGTCTTGCCCGCGCTCGAAGCACCGTTCAGGAAGATCACGGCCGCGCTCACGGTGGAATGCTCGCGCGCCGAGCCGTACCCTCGTCCGGTGAGCTTCGTCGTCGCGAACGGTGTGCGCCTCGCGTACTCGACGCGAGGCGCGGGCGCCGATGTGGTGCTCCTTGCGCCGATCGGTGCGCCGGGCACCTACTGGGCAGCCCAGATCGCGGCCCTCGCCGGCCACGGTTTCCGTACCACGAGCTTCGCGGCGCGAGGAGTACCGCCGTCGGAGGTCCCGCCTCCGCCATATTCGGTACGCGATCTCGTCGCCGATGCCGCGGGCTTGATCGAAGCGATCGGCGTCGGACCAGCGTTCGTGGTCGGCCATTCGCTCGGCGCGATCATCGCGCAGGAACTCGCCCTCGCGCGCCCGGAGCTCATTCGGGCAGCGGTGCTCATGGGCACGCTCGCGCGCAAGGATCGGGTTCGCCGTGAGCTCGCGCGCCGCGCGCTCACCGATCTGGAGGCCGGCGTCGCGCCGCGCGCGTCCGACGTGGCGGTGCGCGCGCTCACGATGTTCGGCCGCGACGTGCTCGAGGACGATGAATGGATGCGGGTCTTCTTCGCGCAGAGCGAGGCGGCGCCCCAGCCAGACTCGCAGGCGCAGCGCGGTCTCCTCGGCCTCCAACACGCGAGCACGGCCTACGACGATCGGATCTCGATCCTGGCCGCGATCCGTTGTCCATGTCTCGTGATCGGTTTCGCGGAAGACCTCCTCGTGCCCGCCACGCTCTCGCGGGAGGTCGCGCATGCCATCCCCGGCGCGCAGTACGTCGAGGTCGCAGGCTGTGGCCACGGCGGGCCGTGGGAACGTCCCGACGCGGTCAACGACGCGGTCCTCGCGTTTCTCGCCGCCACCGCTGACCCCACGTCGGGTGGTGTGGTCGAATAGCGGGCGTGGACGGCGTGCACGATCTCGGTGGCGTGCAGGGATTCGGGCCGGTCGACATCGAGGTCGACGAGCCGGTGTTTCACCACGACTGGGAGCGGCGCGCGTTCCGCGTGACGATCGCGGCGATGATGGCCGGTCACCTTCGAGGCCGGTTCCGCCACTCGATCGAGCGCATGGAGCCGACGTGGTATCTCGCTTCGCCGTACTACGAGCACTGGCTGACCGCGGCCGCGACCGGGCTGGTCGAAGGCGGTGTGATCAGCCGCGCCGAGCTCGACGGTGAGTTGGGTGCGCCCTACGCGATCGCGCAGCCGGTGCGCGCGCCGAGGTTGACCGATCCGGGCGAGTCATCCACGCGGCATCGCTACGCGATCGGCGACGTGGTGCGCGTGCGCGAGTGGCATCCGCTCGGACACACGCGCGCGCCGCGCTATGTGCAAGGCAAACGCGGCACGATCGTGCGACTCGACGGCGTGTTCTCGCTCCCCGACGTCGAATACCACTGCGACGAGTTGCGGAACGAGCCGACCTATTCGGTCCGTTTCGATGCCGCCGACTTGTGGGGTGAATCGGGCGATCCTGTGCACGTCGACCTCTGGGAGAGCTATCTGCGGAAGGAGTCACGATGACGGGTGATCATCACCACGAGCTGGCGCGCACTCCCGTGGAGGAGCGCGTCGACGCGCTCGAGTCGTTGCTCACTCGCAAGGGTCTTTTCGACGCTGCCACCGTCGACACGATCGTCGAGTACTACGAGCACGCCGTCGGGCCGATGAACGGCGCCAAGGTCGTCGCGCGCGCGTGGATCGATGCCGACTACCGGGCGCGGCTGCTCGCCGACGGCACCGCCGCGATCGCCGAGCTCGGCTTCGGCGGCCCCGAGGGCGAGCACATGGTCGTCGTCGAGAACACGCCGCAGGTGCACAACGTGGTCGTGTGCACGCTCTGCTCGTGCTACCCATGGCCGGTGCTTGGTCTGCCGCCGACCTGGTACAAGAGCCCGCCGTATCGCTCCCGCATGGTGCGCGAACCACGCGTGGTGCTTGCCGAGATGGGCTGTCCGATCAAGAGCGATGTCGAGATCCGCGTGTGGGACAGCTCGGCCGAGGTTCGCTATCTGGTGTTGCCGGTACGCCCCGAGCGCGCCGGCGCGCTCGACGAGGCCGCGCTGGCCGAGCTGGTGACGCGCGATTCGATGATCGGGGTCGCGCGGCTGTGACCGAGCCTCGGATCCTCGATGCCGGGCTCACCGAGCCGTCGCTTCCCCGTGACAACGGCGCACCCGTCTTCGATGCGCCATGGCAGGGTAGGGCGCTCGCGATCGCTGTGCTCACCGTCGAGCGCACCGGCAGCGAATGGGACGACTTCCGACGGCACCTCATTGCCGCGATCGACGACAACCCGCGCCGTCCGTACTGGGAGAGCTGGGTCGCAG
>Ga0247727_10004248_pt1 | contig 30575 bp, 30 predicted proteins | sample WisWelCaveWW1625_FD_202498 | JGI IMG/M metagenome (GOLD analysis project Ga0247727, IMG submission 202498) | Biofilm microbial communities from Wishing Well Cave, Virginia, United States - WW16-25 | ecosystem: Environmental > Aquatic > Deep subsurface > Groundwater > Cave microbial mat | place... | reverse complement strand
TCGCCGCAAGGCGCGTGGATTGTTGTGGAGGGCAAGCGCGTTCTAAATTTCTGTTCCAACAACTATCTCGGACTCGCAAACGATGCGCGCTTGCGCGACGCGGCGAAACGCGCGATTGACGCGTACGGCGCGGGACCCGCGGCAGTGCGCTCGATTGCCGGCACACTCGCATTGCATCGCGAACTTGAAACGCGGCTCGCGAAATTCAAAGGCGTGGAAGCCGCGATTGTATTTCAATCCGGCTTTACCGCGAATCTCGGCGCGATTGCCGCGCTGGTCGGCAAAGAGGACGTGATTTTTTCCGACGAACTGAATCACGCCAGCATCATTGACGGCGCGCGCTTGTCCGGCGCGAAAATCGTGCGGTACGCGCATAATGATGCCGCATCATTGGAAAATGCAATCCAAAATGAAAGTAGGGGCGAGTCTGAGACTCGCCCCTACGGACGCGCGCTGATTATCAGCGACGGTGTTTTTTCAATGGATGGCGATATCGCGCCGTTGCCGCAAATTGTCGCTATCGCGGAAAAATTCGATTTAATGCTCATGGTGGACGACGCGCACGGCGAAGGCGTGCTCGGACGCGGCGGGCGCGGCATCGTGGATCATTTCAAAATGCACGGACGCGTGGATATTGAAATTGGAACGATGTCGAAAGCATTCGGCGTGGTCGGCGGATATGTTGCGGGGAAAAAAGAAATCGTCGAGTGGCTGAATCAGCGCGCGCGTCCGTTTTTATTTTCATCTGCGCTGACCGCCGCGGATACCGCCGCGTGTCTCGCCGGCGTAGATATTTTGGAATCATCCACCGAACTGGTGGACAAGTTATGGGAGAACGCGCGCTATTTCAAAAAAGAAATGCAACGGCTCGGCTTTGACACCGGCAAGAGCGAAACGCCGATCACGCCGATAATGCTCGGCGACGAAATGCTCGCGCGCAAATTTAGCGCGCGTTTGTTCGAGGAAAATGTTTTCGCGATGCCGATCACATTTCCGACTGTCGCGAAAGGCAAAGCGCGCCTGCGCGTGATGATCAGCGCGGCGCACGCGCGCGCGGATTTGGATCGCGGAATAGAAATTTTCGAAAAGGTAGGAACAGAGTTGGGCGTCATTCGGTAGAGACGATGAATGCGACCTGCTCCGCCGTTTTGTAAACGCCGTCATTCGCGCAGGCGTGATTACTTTGGCAACTTGTTGGCTGATAGAATCTGTGACCACGTCGTTCCGCCATCCATTGTTTTGTAAATGCTGGCGTACGCTCCAGCAAGGAATACTGTATTGGGATTTGTGCGACTCCACTCGATATCAGTTGGGTCATCTCCCCTGCCGAAAGTTACAAAGCTCGGCGTCTTGGATTTCACCGCCCAAGATATTCCTCCATCTTTGCTTTCCTTGACAAATTCTCCGCCGGTCCCAAGGATGTGCATGCCCGTTGGATCGTGCGGATTAAAGGCGAAAGCCGCCATCCTTTCCGCCTTGTTTAGCGTCTCTCCACCATCAGACGACCAGTACGATGTATTGCTAGAGGCAGTTGCATAGAGCCGCATCGCGTTCGTGGGCGAGACCTGCATGTTAAGCAATGCTTGCTCACGCGGCTCCGCGCTCATACCTTTAATAATACTTTTCCATGTCGCGCCGCTGTCGGTGGACTTGAGCAACCCGATCTGCTTCACCGCGTCAAATTGCCCGGGTCCCCCTTGTTGGGGCGGCAATTTGGAAAATGTGGAAGCAATAATCACCTTCGAGTTCTTTTGATCCAAATGAAGAGTAATCACTCGGAGGTCTTGCACATACAGCGCGTTCAACTCCGTCCAATTTTTTCCGCCGTCCGTTGTTTTATAGATGACACTCACGGTGTTGAAATAAGTGTTCGGCTGGCACATCGGTGGTGGGTTTCCGCAAGGTCCCCCATTTACGCCCGCATACATGATATCAAAATCCGTCGGGTCGGCGGCAAGCGCATATACCGCTGTGTTCATCGTCGGCGTGACTCTCTGCATCCACGTCATCGCCCGATCACTCGAGCAATACACCCCATTATTGCCCGCGCTCGAAATGATATTTATTGTGCCGGGTCCACCCGCCATCGAAATGCAAATTCTCTGCGGATTTTTTGGGTCAATGATGGTTTCATAAAATTCCTCATAGCAAAGCCCAGTCCCATCCAAACGATTCCACGCTTTGATGCCTGTCGTTGCGCGTTGCCACGTTGCTCCGCCATCGCTCGATCTAAAAAAACCTTCTTGCTCGATGCCGATGTACAAATGCTGGTCGTTAACCGGATCCACCGCCAGCGATCGTTGCGTTCGTTGCGGCAACGAGTGTGGCTTGCAGTCAAGCGCCGGTGGTCTTGGTAGAATAGCGGAAAAGGCGCTCGGCGTCGCAATTCCGGGAACGGAGGACAGCGTAGGTGTCGGCGCGGCTGTAACACTGGACTCTGGTCTCTCAGTCGGAGTTGGTCGTTGCAATGTCGCGAGTTGCGTTGCCTGCGCCGCGACGGTCGCTTGAAGATCGGGTTGCGCGGGCGCGCACGCGGCGTTAGAAAATATCAGGATGGCGAGATAGAACTTGATCACTTTCTCCTCCTTGCAAGCCCCAAGAACCGCGCATATAATTTGTGCCACTATAGCACTCGCGGAAATTTTTCGCAATGAGAATTGAGGAGGCGTTATGAAACTCGGCGCACATATGTCCATCGCCGGCGGTGTTGAAAATGCGATTCTCAGCGCGGCAAGCATCAACTGCAAAGCGCTTGCGATGTTCACGAAAAATAATAATCAGTGGAAGGGCAAGCCGCTTACGCAAGCCGATGCGGATCGCTTTAGCGCGGCGCGCGCGGAAACAGGCATTCAGTCCATTGCCGCGCATTCGTCGTACCTCATCAACGTCGCATCGCCGGACAAATTATTGTGGCGCAAATCCGTCGCCGCGCTCGAAGATGAATTGCTGCGTTGCGAGTTGTTGGGCATTCCATATCTCGTATTGCATCCGGGATCGCACAAAGGTAAAGGCGTCGAATTTGGTTTGCAACGCGTCGCGGATGCGTTCAACGAAATTCATTCCAAGTTGCCGCATCTGCGCGTGATGACACTGATCGAACATACAGCCGGACAAGGCGATCATTTGTGCCACTTGTTCGAAGAGATCGCGCGTGCGCGCGAATTGATTGACGACAATGCGCGCATCGGCGTTTGCCTCGACTCGTGCCATTTGTTCGCGGCAGGATACGATTTGCGTAAGCCGGAGAAATACGCGGACGTGTTCAAGAATTTTTCCGATGTCGTCGGCATCGCGCAAGTGAAAGCGTGGCATTTGAATGATTCAAAAACGCCGCTCGGTTCGCGCGTGGATCGGCACGAACATATCGGCAAAGGCAAACTCGGACGCGCGGGATTCAGAAATATTATGAACGATGAACGCTGGCGCGATTTGCCCGGCTTGCTCGAAACGAAAAAAGATGAAACGCTGAAGCAAGACAAAGTGAATTTACGCGCGTTGCGGAAACTGATTGACAAGGCAGACGCGACGACGCGGTGACGCGGAGGCGCGGAGAAATTGTCTCCGCGCCTCCGCGTCGGACTTTCCAATGGAATTTCTCTCCACCGCTGAAATCGAAAAACAAATCGCGGGTTTTTCACTCCACTTTGACGCGGTCAAAGACGCCGACGTGGAATGGAAAATCCGCGCGCCGCATTTCATTCCGCCGTTTATTGAACTGCTCGACAAACTCGCGCGCGTACCAACGCAGAGCGCGTACGCCAACTATTACATGCAAACACGCGGCGCGGCAGTGCAAAAAGAATTCGCGCGCTTTGCGGACGCGGAGCGCGACCACAAATATCGCGCGCTGATCGCGCGGCTCGAGCGCGCGTATCCGTCCTTTGTGCGCGATTTGTATTTGCTCGCGTTGTTGCGCGAGAACGGCATCGCGGCAGAGTACGACGCGGCGCGCGATGTGGAAGCCGGCGTAGATTTGCTCATCCCGCACGCCGGGCAAAAATTTCAATTGCACGTTTTCCTCGATTCGCCGCGCGCCCAGCGCGGACGCGCAAAAAAAGAATCGCGGCACGTTTTTGTTGGCAAGCATATTGACCTCGCGCTAAAACGCGCTGAAATGAAACGCGTCGGCGCGTTTTGGATGCCGACGCGTGAGCACGTGGAGCAAGTGAGGAAGGCAGTAAGCAGTAATCAATAATCAGTTGTCAGTAATCAGTTATCAGTAATCAGTAATCAGTTGTCAGTAATCAGTTGTCAGTAGAAATTCAAAAGCGAAAACGCGCGTCTGGCTACTGACGACTGTTGACTGTCTACTAACTTTGCTTGACACTCATTTTCTCTTCGCTTATAATCGCACTAGAACGATTGTTCAAACAGGAGCAGTGATGAACACAGTCGGCTATATCGTCGGCGAGGTCAAAACGGATGAATTCACCTTCGTGACGAATCGCGAAATTGCGCCGCCGCGCTTGGAATATATTGTCGTCCAAGTGCAAGAGCCGACGCGCAAGATTGACGTGCTGGCGCAAGTGACTTCGCTTTCCGTTTCCTCGCGACTCCTCGACTCTTCGCTCGGCTACGCCGAAGTCGAATCCATTTTGAATCGGCTCAAATCTTCGCCGCCGATCGTGCAAGGCACCGCCAAAGTGTTGGGCTTTATGGACGGCGCTTCAGTTCGATTTCCGCGCCACGCGGCAACGCCGGGCACTGCCGTCGCGCCCGCGCCGGATGATTTGCTCCGCAACTTTTTTTCAGAAGTGAACAGCGGCGTCGAAATCGGCACGCTGATCAATCGCGATTCGGTGCCGGTATTGCTGAACCCGAACGGCTTGCGCCGGCATCTCGCGGTGATCGCGCAGACCGGCGCGGGCAAGTCGTACACGGTCGGCGTGATTCTGGAAAAACTTTTGCAACTCGGCGGCACCGTCGTCGTCTTCGATCCAAACAGCGATTACGTGCTGATGCGCCGCGGCGAAAACAAACGCGCAACGCCGTTTGCGGATCGCGTGCAGGTCTATCGCCTGCCCACCTCGCAAGCGGGTCGCATCACGGATGAAGAAATCGGCGGCTCGAAAAGATTCGAGATGAAATTTTCCGCGCTCGACGCGGACGAAATTTGCGCGATGACCGGCATTAGCGAAACTTCCACCAACATTCGCAAGGCAATTCAAACGGTGTGGGAAAATCTGCGCGGGACAGATTATACGGTCAAGACTTTTCTCAAGGAACTCGAAAGCTTATCGGAAATCATGAACGGCGCGGGCGCGCCGGGAATGCGCCGCGGTCCCCGCTCGCTCAATTCATCTATCGGCGATGGGCAGGCGGTTTCGGATCACATCGCGCGCGTGCGCGCGGAAAAAATCGGCAAGCCCGATGATTGGTTTGATAAAGAAGTACCGCCGGCGGAAGAAATCGAAGCCGAGCGTCCGGCAAAACCGAACAACGCCAAGCCGCCGTCAATGGACGCGATCTTCGGCGCGCAAAAAGCGTTGAAATACGTCGAGCGGCTCGATAAAGTGGACGTGTGGGGATTTGAAGACGTGCCGATGGAAGATTTACTGCGCCCGATGACGCTATCGGTGCTTGATCTCGCCGGCGTGGATCAATGGATCGCTGAATTCGTTGTGGATAAAGTTTTGCGCGAAACGTGGAGACTCGCGGTGAATGAAGGATTGAAACGCCCGGTCTTTTTCGTTTTGGAAGAGGCGCATAATTTTGTGCCGGGCGGAACGGGCGCGCAATCGCAAGCCGCGGCGATCATCAAACGCATCGCGTCGGAAGGGCGCAAGTTCCAAATGTTTCTCGTCCTCATCACGCAACGTCCGTACAAAGTTCACGGCGATACGCTCTCGCAATGCAATTCGCAAATTATTATGCGGCTGACGAATCCGCAAGACCAGCAAGCGATTCGCCAATCGTCCGAAAGCATCAGCGAAGGATTGCTCGCGGATTTGCCGGGATTGAATGTTGGCGAAGCGGTGATCTTGGGACCGCTTGTGCGCGTGCCGGTGATGGTCAAAGTGGGTCATCGCGAATCGCGCGAAGGCGGCAACGATATTGATGTGATCGCCGCGCTGGAACGCGCGCGGAGCGAGATGGTGACCGATGCGCGTGAAAACAAATCAAAAGAAGAACGCAAAGCGCGCGGGCGCAGTGAGTGGAAGGAAGCGGTGTAGAGGCAATTATGGATGAGAAACCCAAGAAACCTAAACTGATGAAGGTAACTTTCGCAGGCGATGCCCCCATGCAAGTCGTTGATGAAGCAGGGCTAAACCTCCCGAATCCCAGTGACGAGCAAAAAAACATTGTCGATGTTGTAGGAAAGACAATGAGAGCCTACCTCAATGCCACTAAGGAGCTCTTCAAAGGCAAATATGCCCATTTGAAAGAATTGGCCCCTGCCCATCTAGCCAATCCAGGCAAGGTTCTTGCTGCATGTTGCAAGGACGGAGTGGTGATACGATTCGAAAGAAAGATAGAAGAGGAACGTCTTGTCTCTGCTTGGATGTCTGAAACACTCCCTAAGATTACCGAAATGCTTTCACAGAACTTAATTCATTGCTACAACGAAAGGAATTATTCATCCACAATACCCGAGGCAGGCATAGAGATCAAACTATCCAGTGAAAATCCCCAAACCCAACGAACAACAGATATTGTGAAATTCAAAATAGGGTTCGATGTTGTAATTGAGCATCCCCAGTACTTACCTCAGCCCCCACAAAAACCTTTTTGCCTTCTTTCTGTTAGAAATAATATTGAACTACAGTTAGTGGGCGAGTTGGTAGATGAAAATAATGCGCCAGGGCAGGGACAACAATTCCTTTCTCGTACCACAATTCGACTTGGAGCGGGATGGGATTGTATCGAAGTCTTTCCTTTCTTTGACCAGAGTCAATGGAAGCCAGAATACGCCCCGGCCTGGGCAGAAAATGACTTGCTCGCTGCCGTGGTGGCCAAGCAATTTCAAGAAACACAATTCGATTCGCTTGATCCAAAGGCTTCCGCGAGAAACCAACTTGGCCAATTACTGAAACAGTACAAAGAGTTGCTTGACTCGAATCCAGACTGTGAAGAAACATTGCAGATTTTCTTGCATGAAAATTCTGCCCTGTTATGCCCAGCTAAAACAAAAATTTGGCCAAAACTTGCATTGGGCGCTCAGAAGACCGATTTCGTATTCCAAGAACTAACAGGGGATTACCTGCTGGTTGAACTCGAGCGGTCAACTCTTCCTTTATTTTTGAAAAATGGAGACCCATCAAGCGAATTAAATCACGCGCGTAGCCAAATAATAGATTGGAAGAGATATTTGGAAGACAATCTTTCAACTGTTCAACGCGAACTCGGTCTAAGTGGAATTTCGTCCAACCCCAAAGGGTTGATAGTCATCGGACGATCTGAATTGCTCACTCCTGAGAATAGAAGGAAACTCTCCACTATAGAAAACGAAAGTCCTAAGCTAAAGATCATGACGTACGACGACGTTTACGACAATGCCAAAGCTATCATAGAAAATCTGCTCGGACCAATCTTTGACCCGGCTGGCAACACTAGAATTTACTACTTGGCTAACAAATAATCATGGCGAGAGCAAATCACAAATGATCAAACTGGTCATCACCTCCGACAATCATCTCGGGCGTTATTACGCCAAGATGAACGCGCGGCAACTCGCGGAACGCCGCGCGCGTTTGCGCGAGGCGTTCGCGAGCGTCGTGGATTTTGCGATCCAGCAGCGCGCGCCCTTCTTTTTGCAATGCGGCGATTTGTTCGACCGCGAAGCGCCGCCGCCGGCGGAATTGACGTTCGTCGCGTTGCAATTTCAAAAACTGCGCGATGCCGGCATTCGCATCTATGCGATCAGCGGCAATCACGATATGCCGACCACGAGCGACGGCGCAACGCCCGTCCGCATTTACGACGCACTGCGCGCCGCGCATGTTTTTTCCAAGCGCACCGAAATCGAATTTGATGTTACGGAGATTGATGGCACGCGCATCGCGATTGGCGGCATCGCGCCCGACCCGCGCCTGGCTGCGCGCGCCGATCCGCTCGAAGGCGTCGAATACAAAAAGCCGCGCGCGGATGTGACTGTTTTGCTTTTGCATTGCGGCGTCGAGGACAACATCCCGCCGGAATTTGCCAGCCCCATTCTGCCGAAAGCGCGCGTCGCAAAAATGCAAGACGTGGATTATTTTTTCGTCGGCGATGTGCATCGCACGCATAAAGCCGTGATAGGTGAAGCCACGGTCATCGTGCCGGGCGCGACCGAGCGGATGAATTTCGGCGAACTAAAAGACAAGCCGGGCTTTTATTACGCCGAACTCGACGGCAAGCGCGCGGCAAAACTTATTCACAAAACAATCGACGCGCAAGCGATGCGCCGCGAAATCATTCGCACGACGAACCTGCCCGACAAAAAGCCAACCGAATTTGTTTTCGAGCAACTGCGCGAATTTTCGGATAAAGATCAACTTTTGCAACTCCGCATCGAAGGTCCGCTTGAACGCGAGATGTATCATCGCGTGCGCTTTTACGACATCTGGCGGCTCGGCAATGAATTGAATTTCTATTTCGACCTCGACCGCGCGGCGGTGGAATTGAAAAGCGCGGACGTTGGAATTGCCGGCGGCGAAATCGTCAGCACGCGGCGCGAAATCGAGCGCGTCGCGGCGGAACTCGCGGCACAGCGCGAGGGCGACGAGCGCGCACTGATTGAGGAGGCAAGAGATTTAGTGATGGAGAGGTTGGGCAAAGACGAGTAATTAGTCATCAGTAGTCAGTCGTCAGAAAAATTCAACACATTACTATCACGAAAGGAGGCGTTATGCCATCCAAGATTTCTGGAAAACCAAATTATGAATCTAATGGGCTGAGAATATACTTCAAGTCGCATCCAGCAAAAAGGAATGGAAAAGACAGATTGTGGGTTCATATACGACAGGAAAAACCGAAAAAATGGCGAATCGCCGCCACGTTAAGCTATGTGAATTCGATAGATGTTCGATTTGAAAAGTGAGCTTGAAAACAGTTTCCAAACGCACTGTCATCAAATTCACCCGCTCGCGCGCGCCGAAGACAATCAAATCGAAACCCTGCGCGCGATTCATTTCGAATCCTTTTCGCCATTATTAGGAGATATCGTATGGTCGATTCTCTCAAAGAGATACGTCGAAGTCAATTCCTAGCCGAATTACTCGATCAGCTTCAAGACCCCGTGCATGTTCGGTTAGTGAAAGCGTTCGAGGGCGATGAACCTGTACAGTCTATGGAAGAAGAACTCAAAAGGATAATTTTGGAGATCTTGAATTATGAAAATTAAGAGCATGACGGCGAAGGGGTTCCGCGGTTTTAACGTGGAACGCTCCATAAATTTTCACGACCGTCTTACGCTGATCTATGCCCCTAACAGCTACGGAAAGACTAGCATCTCGGAAGCCTTAGAATGGCTTCTTTATGGCGTTACCTCAAAAGTAGAGGGCGCCGATTATTCGAAAGATGAGTACAAAGGTTCCTATCGAAACAGCCATTTTCCTGAATCGCTTACACCTTTTGTAGAAATCATTTTGGCAGATGGCGTGAATGAAACTATTTTCCGCGCCGAGTTATATGCCGATACAATCCAGAAAAAATATGTCAATGGAGCCGAAGTTCAAGAATGGTCTCTGGATTACAACCCCTTGGAAATTCCGAAGCCATTTATTTTACAGCACGCTCTCAAGCACCTTCTTCTTGTAACACCCGACGAGCGTTTTAAAGGTTTTGCGCGACTCCTGGGATTTGAGGATTTAGATCAGATTCAACGGAAACTCGTCTCATTATGTACCAAGCCTGATGCCGCAATTCCCTCAGAAGCAAGACAACTAGAAAAAGATATTGACGCGCTACAAGCTCGTCTTGATGCTCAACCATCGCTCGGTTCCGTTTCAAAGAATTTCAAAAGAAGAAAGAAAGGACTCTCTGAAACTTACGAGACGACGATGAATGAATGTAGGCAAAGAGTTCCTGCTGGTACAGACGACGCCTCAATTGTTCCACAACTCCTGAAGATCAGAGATGAAGCAGTCAGCAAATTCTTCAAAGGAAATATCGTTTTGAACGATTACGGCGTCACTGAGAAACAGAACTTGATGGATGATGAGAATTTCGCGCTCGGCTACGTGACTGATTCGTTAATTAAGAAGTACTCGGATTTGATTGCTCTAGCAACAATTCAGTATGTTGTCAATCGAATAAAGTTATTTGACTTGGGCATTAATCTTTTGGAAAACGATCCCAATAAATGTCCCTTGTGTGGTCAGGAGGTCAATCAAACTCGCATGCAACATATTCGTAATGAGCACAGCAATCTTGTCCAGGAAAAGGAACGAAACGCTACCTTGACAAGACAACGCGATGACGTACTAAAATCACTGATGGAATTGGAGAATCGGCTTACGGGTTACCACCACCGTCACGCGACTAAAGCTGAATCTTTCTTGAAGATCAGGGATTCCTTAGTCCTGTTGCGGAAAATTCTTACACCGAAGCACGACAAGCATTATCAGGCGATCGAAACTGCCCTCTCTGAAGTCTCGGAGGTGAAAGACAGATTTGAAAAAACTTACGCATTATTGACCAAGGATCTTGATGACGTAAAAAAATCAATCAATGAGTCTAAAGAAAAACAAAAACTCATAAAAGCCCTGGGGTCTTCGACACCACGATATATTAGAGACGCCAAATCATTTGTGGAAGTTGTCTCCAGAAACGCAACGTCGGTTTCTGAAGCGAAACAAGTTCTCAAATATGAGTTGGATTCTATCGCTGGCACAGAAGACATCTCTGTTCTCGTCGATCTTTTGACAAGATGGAATGCCGTGAAGAAACAATTCGAGATTGATAATGTCTTGGATAATTTGAAGGAATTGAGGCGAATAGTAGATCAATACGTTGCGAATAAAATGCTTTCTGCCGTCTCAGAAGAATTAACGTCCGAAGTCATGGCATGGTATGAACAGATAAAAACAAAGGGCGACCCCGACGTGCATTTTGGAGGCTTTGATTTGGAACGCAATTCCAAAGGTGAGCTCAAAGCGCGGCGAGTTCAGATTAAGGCAACTTCATATGGAAAGGAACTTGTAAGTGCGGTCTCTTCATTAAGCGAGTCAAAGCTCAATGCTCTTGGACTGGCAATAAGCATTGCGCACAATTTGAAAGGCAATTCTCCTTTCGAATTTATCGTCATTGACGACCCCATTCAATCATTAGATGAAGAACACGCAGTTCAATTCATTGACGTGGTTCGTCAACTGGTAGAACGTGACAAACAAGTTATTTTGCTATCGCACAGTCGGCAATGGATAAATCAATTAAGAGCAGGCTGCAGGACACTCAACGGTTGGTTTTATGAAATCACAAGTTATACTCGCGACGGGCCACATATTGTCGAGGTTCATTGGGAGAAACGAACAGAACGACTCAAAGAGGTCGATGCCGTCTTGAAAGATCCGAATGCTGTCAGCATCAGAGTTCAGCAAGCCGAGGAGGAAATAAGAATTGTAATCGCTGAACTTGCTTCTGAGCTTTATGAGCAGAAAACTGGTACTCGCAAGAGCCCGCACGATATTAATCAGTCGAAAGCCAGAAAAATGTTAATAGAGTGTGGTATTGATAATCAATTGGTTGACAAAGTCACTCAGACTTTCGAAACGACTGACGATGCTCATCATGCTTCTACCGGTTATACAGCAAGCAGAGAGAGGCTCAGAAATTATTACGATTTGACTCTACGGCTCACACAATACATCAAATAAGTATCCCGACAAGAAAGGGCGAGAGCATTGCCTTCCACGCACCTACAAAAAACCGCTCCACGCGCCCAACTCTCTCCCATTCATCTCGCGCAACTGCGCGCAACTCACCTTGATTCATTTCCTCCCAACGAGCGCGGCGATTTCGACGAATGGCTCGCGGAAATTTCCGCCGGCGACAAATGGATTTATGCCGCGACAATTGACGGCGCGCTCGTTGGCTATGCAACCATTCTGCCCAACATCGCGCCGCAAGTTTATTTTCTCGAATATCTCGCCGTCGCGGGCGAGCATCGCAACGCCGGCATCGGCGGACAATTGTTGCGGCATCTGGCGCGAGAATTGCGCGGCAAAGCGAACGGCTTGATCTGGGAAATCGAGGCACCGGACATCGGAGCACCGGACGAAAGACAACTCCGCGCGCGCCGCATCGCGTTTTATGCGCGCAACGGCGGAATGCTGATTGATTGCGCACCGCGTTTTCGCGCGCCGAATCTTGCCGGAGGAGAGCCGGTGGAAGAAAGACTGATGTGGCTTTCGCTCGTGGAAAATGCCGCGCCGCCGCGCGGCAAAGCATTGCGCGAGTGCATCGTCGGCATTCTCACACGCGATTACGGTTTGCCGGAGAATGACGCGCTGGTGCAAGAAAATCTGCGCGCGTTGAAATGCTGAGCATTCCAACAAGGCCGCGAAGGAACGCGAATAAATTCTTTCTTCGTGACCTTTGTGTTCTCTCTGGAAAATAAAATAGGGTGGAAGGGCAGCCGTCCTGAGCGAAGCCGAAGGATGCCCGTTGCCCGCCCAGCACGGCTGGGCTACTACCCATTTTCATGCGTCGGGGTGCGCTCCGCGCATAAACAACTTCATGGTACATGATTTTTCGGGAGAGGAAATGAAGATCCGCGCATTTTTTCAAATCACAGCGCTTTTATTTTTTCTCGCCGCGTGCGCTCCTTCGACTATCGCTCAGGATGCGCCGACCCCACCGCTTCTCCCCTCCCCTACGCGCGGAGAAGTCGCGTCTGCAACCGCAACGCGCCCGCTCGCAACGCAACCGTCCGCGCTCGTGACCGGCGCGCCGAAATTTCAAGGCACTGGCAACGTGAACACGACAATTCCGAGTTGCCCTCCCGACATCAGCGCGCCGCTCTTCAATACGATTCCGATTGACTTGGAAAATTTCATCGCGTTCCGCCCGCTCGGATTTCTCTCACCGCCGGTTCATCCCATCCCGGCAAAACATTCGGCGTTCTCGATGACCTTGCCCGGACAGACCGCACAAAAAAAGCCGGTGAAATCGCCGGGCAAAGCGTGGGTTGCTGAAATTTGGGAAGCATCGTTTTCCGCCGGCAACAAAAATTATCAGATTTTTATTTATCCCTGCCGCGAAGTCAAAATTTATTTCGGGCACATTGTCAGCGTCTCGGGAAAATTGCTGACCGAATTCAAAAAAGCAGAACCGCGTTGCAACTCGTTTCAAGAAGGCACTTCGACGCTCACGACGTGCCGCCGCGAACAACTCGCGATTCCGCTCGAAGCCGGCGAACAATTCGGCGAGGGACCCGATACGGCGGGCGTGGATTTTGGGCTCGCGGATTATCGGCTCAAGCCCGCCGCGTTCATCAAACTCGAACATTACGGGCATGATTATCCGTACTGGGCATCGCCGCTTAATTATTACACGCCCGAAGTCAAAGCGCGTTTTGCGACCAAAGTCGGAAATGTTTTTGGCGCGCGCGTCCGCACCGCCGAGCCGATCGGCGGGACGTATATGCAAGATTTGCCGGGCGCCGCGCAGGGCAGTTGGTTTATTCCCGGCAAATATCATCGCGATGCCACTGACCTGAGTTCGATGCTCTCGCTCGCGTCCGATTTTGTAGATCCCGCGCAACCGATTTTTGCGATTGGCAATTCGATCAAGGGATTGAATATGGGGTTGTCCAGTTTTACGCCGCAAAGCGCGGGCAGAATCAATCGCGCGTTCAGCGCGGTCAAAGCCGACGGCGCGATTTATTGCTACGATAATTTTCTTTCCGGTCAGACGCCTGGCGGGATGCCGCAAGGCAGACCGAACGGGATCATTCTGTTGACGATGCCGAATGACCTGACGCTCAAGATCGAATTGCAAAGCGGCGCGCGGTGCGACGCCAACGCGGCGTACGCGCTGACCGCGAACGCGACGGCGTTTGAACGATGAGCGAGGGTCAGGTTTCAACGATTCAGAGTTTCAGGGCTGAAAGATTGGCGTGAATCTAACGTTAGCGATTTTGCCGGAGCAATTTGCAATTTGCCAATTGCCGCCTGCCGCGGAAATTCCAGCGTGGGCACTGCGCGGCAAGTTCATTTCGATCACGCGCACGCGCGATGAACTCTCGCTTGTGTGCGCGCAGAGCGATGTGCCAGACGAAACAAAATGCGAATGCGATTGGAGCGCGCTGAAAGTCGAGGGCGCGATGGATTTGTCGCTCGTTGGCATTCTCGCCTCGCTCGCGACGCCGCTCGCGAATTCCGGCGTTGCGATTTTCGCGATCTCGACGTATGCTACGGATTATGTGCTCGTGAAAGAAGAGAATCTAGAACGCGCCTCCAGTGTTCTAACGGACGCTGGCTTTAAAGTAAAAATCTAAGAAAAGGATTTGAATGACCGATCTTGAACTGTTATCTGATTTGAGCGCGCCAGAGCATCTCGACTATCTCGATCAATCTGCAGGCGCGTTGCGCGCGCGATTGGCGACGATGACGAGCGCGGATAATGAAAGTTGAGCGAATGAAAAAAGCCAAGATGCGTTGTGCGTGGAGCGGCAATCAGCCAAAGATGATCGAGTACCACGATACCGAGTGGGGCGTGCCGGTGCATGCCGACCGCAAATTGTTCGAGTTTCTGGTGCTGGACGCGTTTCAAGCCGGCGTCAGTTGGTCTATCGTCTTGAACAAGCGCGAGAATTTTCGCAAGGCGTTCAGCAATTTCAACCCGCGCACAATCGCGAAATACGGCGCACGCGATGTCGCGCGCTTGCGGCGCGACGCCGGCATTATCCGCAATCGGCTGAAAATCAAAGCGACCATCAGCAACGCGCAATGCTTTCTTGCCGTGCAAAAAGAATTTGGTTCGTTTGATAAATATATCTGGCAATTCACCGGAGGCAAAACCAAACGAAACAAGTTCAAGACCATGAAGCAAATCCCCGCGCGCACAAAAGAATCGGACGCGCTGAGCGCGGATTTATACGCGCGCGGCTTCAAATTTGTCGGCTCGGTCATCTGCTACGCGTTGATGCAAGCCGCTGGGATGGTGAACGACCATGTTGTCGAATGTTTCAGATACAATCAAGTACGACACGGAGACAAGGGGACGCGGTGACGCGGAGACGCACTGCAGTCTCCGCGTCTACCGATCTCCGCGTTCCCGCGTCACGAATTTCAAATGGAGGAGAGAATGGCAAAAGCAAATTCCGGCGCGGTGATATTGCTCATCGGCACGCGCAAAGGCGCGTTCATTGTAAAGAGCGATACCGCGCGGCGCCAGTGGAAAATATCGGACAGTATGATGATCGGCGCGGTCGTGAACGATATGTGCCAAGATCATCGCGGCAATCGCAAGACCATTCTGATGTGCGCGCGCACCGGCCATTTGGGTCCCACGATTTTCCGTTCGACCGACGGCGGCAAAAAATGGAATGAAGCGACGAAACCGCCGGCATTTCCGAAAGCGCCCGAAGGCGAAAAAGGAATTTCGGTGCATCACAATTTTTTTATCACGCCCGCGCACGCCAGCGAGCCGGGCGTTTGGTATGTCGGCACATCGCCGCAAGGATTATTTCGGAGTGAAGATGACGGCGCGTCATGGTCGCCGGTCAGCGGATTCAACGATCATCCGCGTTTCAAAGAATGGTGGAATCCACCGGACGAGGGACCGCCGGACGGACCGACGCTTCATTCGATTATGATTGATCCGCGCGATGCAAAGCATATGTACTTGTGTTTGTCCGGCGGCGGCGTCTTTGAATCGCGCGACAAAGGCAACGATTGGTATCCGCTCAACAAAGGGTTGGTGTCCGATTTTTTGACCGACCCGACGGCGGAAGTGGGGCATGATCCGCATTTGATGCGAATGCATCCGGAAAATCCAGAGCGGCTTTATCAGCAAAACCATTGCGGCGTGTATCGAATGGATCGCGCGCGCGCGGAATGGGTGGACATTGGAAATAATTTGCCCGCGCCGTACAGCGACCATTCGTATCCCATCGTTTTGCATCCGCGCGATCCCGAAACCGTTTGGATTTTTCCGCTCGATGGGTCGTTCCCGCTCGGACGCGTGTCGCCGAATGGAAAGCCCGCCGCGTTTGTATCGCGCAATGCCGGCAAGACGTGGAAAAAACTAGCGAAGGGATTTCCGAGCGCACACGCATATTTTTCGGTGAAACGCCAAGCGATGGACACGGACGCGCACAATCCGGTGGGCGTCTATCTTGGCACAACCGGCGGTGAAATTTGGGCGAGCCGCGACGAGGGCGAAGCATGGTCGCGCGTGACGACATCGTTGCCGGAAATTTATTCCGTGCGCGCGGCGTAGCATCGAGACCTTCGAGGTTTTGAAAACCTCGAAGGTCTCGTCATGAACATGCAAATCCACATTCCCACCCCACTGCGCACATACACGAAAAAAAATATCGTCGACGCGCGCGGCGCGACGCTGACAGAATTGTTCGCGGATTTGGATCGGCAGTTTCCGGGCATTCGCTTTCGCGTTATCAATGAGCAGGATGAAATTCGCGAGCATCTCAAAATTTTCGTGAACCAAAACAACGTGGCCGATTTGCGCGCGCCGTTACAGGAAAACGATCGCGTGCATATCATCGCGGCGATTAGCGGCGGATAACGAGATCACCGGAAAGCAAATGGACAAAGCACGCGCCCAAGGGTTGACCTTTCCCTGCTCATTTCCGGTCAAAGCCATCGGCATTCACACCGATGACTTGCATGCGAACGTCGTCTCGATTATCCGGCGGCATGCGCCCGAGTTGGAGGACGCGGCAGTTGACAGTCGGCAGAGCGCGGGCGGCAAGTACCTTGCGATTACCGCGACGATTATCGCGACGAGTCAGGAACAACTCGACGCGATCTATCGCGATTTGAACGCGTACGATAAAGTGCTGATGGTGATGTAGTGCATCCACTCGAAAAAGTTACATCCCGGTTTGCCCACGATTCACGCTCAAATCTGGCTGAACATCTACTTTGAACCCCGCACTTTCAAGTGGATGCACTAGTAGGAGGACTGAATGAGTGAGTTCGCTTTCAAAACCGCGTCCGAACTGGCGCGATTATTGCGCGCGAAAAAAATATCCTCGGTCGAATTGACGCAGATGTTTTTGGCGCGTCTCAAAACGCTCGGACCGAAATACAACGCGCTCGCACAGCTCACCCCGGAATTGGCGCTGGAGCAAGGGCGGCGCGCGGATCGCGCGTTATCGCGCGGGCAACCGCAAGAATCGCCCCTACGAGGCATTCCGTACGGCGCAAAAGATTTGCTCGCGACAAAAAATATTCCAACGCGCTGGGGCTCGCCCGCGCATCGCGATCAAATTTTCGATTACGACGCGACCGTCGTTCGCAAACTTGCGGATGCCGGCGCGCCGTTGCTCGGCAAACTCGCGATGGTCGAGATCGCCGGCGGCGGCGGATACGAATATGCCAACGCGTCATTGCACGGACCGGGTTTGAATCCATGGGATTTGACGCGCTGGTCGGGCGGCTCGTCGTCCGGTTCGGGGAGCGCGGTCGCGGCGGGACTCGTGCCGTTCGCGCTTGGATCGGAAACGTGGGGCAGTATCGTTACGCCGTCCGCGTATTGCGGTATCACCGGCTTGCGTCCGACGTGGGGATTGGTTAGTCGTTACGGCGCGATGGAACTCGCGTGGTCAATGGATAAAGTCGGACCGATGGCGCGGAGCGCGGAGGATTGCGGCTGGATTTTGCAAGCAATTGCGGGCATAGATGGAAAAGATTTTACAATCGCGCGCAATTTCAAATTTCGACCGCGCCCCGCGCGTAAAAATTTTCGCGTGGGCGTGCTCGACGCGGATTTCACCGGCGAGCCGGCAATCGAAAAAGCGTACGCGGAGGCGATTCGCGCTTTGAAAAAAATCGGGATGAATATTACGCGCGTGGAATTGCCGGAGCGTCCGTACGCCGAAACCGCGCGCACGTTGCTGAACGGCGAGCAAGCCGCCGCGCATAAAGAGTTTCTTGAAAGCGAGCGGCTGAACGAATTGGTAGACGCGGGGCAGAAAAGTGGATTGAAGAAATCTCTGGAGACCACGGCGATCGAGTACGTGCGCGCGTGGAAAAAGAAATCTGAATTCACGCGCGAAATCCTTGCGCTGTTTGAAAAATTCGACGCGCTCGTGTCACCATCGCTCGTGATTGAGGCGATCACGCTCGACACGAATTTGCAAACCGCGTTCCGCAAGCGCGGCGGTGTCAGCGTGCTGGGCGCGTTGTGCGGCGTGCCCAACCTCACCGTGCCGATGGGATTCGGCAAAAATAAAATGCCGGTCGGCTTGTCTATTACCGGCAATTTGTTTGCAGAAAATACAATCTTGCAAATTGGAATGTTATTTCAGCGCGAAACGGATTGGCATTTGCAAAGGCCGCCGACAGTCTAACCGTCATTGCGAGGAGCGGTTTTTGCGACGAAGCAATCCCCTAATTGTAATTTGGACGCCTTCGGCGGCTTCGCCGCTTTTCAGCGGCTCGCAACACTTGCACCTGCGGTTACGCAAGTGCAGGTGTGACGCGCGGACGCGTTGACAATTTCCCTCTCGCCCGCTATACTTTTGCCAACTTTGGAACCTCAATCCGAAAGGAGTGATGCCCGCGCGTGATTTCTCAACTTTCGATGACGAAATGTTTTCAGTTTTGAATTTCAAGGAGGAGAAGAAATGAATCGCAATCGCTGGTTGATCGCTCTCGTGATTGGAATCGCCCTCATCGCCGTCGCATGCGCGCCGGCGGCAACACCGCCGCCGCCAACTGCCGCGCCGACTGCCGCACCAAAACCGGCGGCGCCGACTGCCGCACCGCCGCCGACCGTTGCGCCGACCGCAACCGCCGCACCGCTCAAAGGCGAATTGAGTTTGCTCTGCACGCCGCAAGAAGTGTGGTGCGCCGGCATGAAAAAAGAATTTGAAGCGAAAAATCCCGGCGTCACCGTGAACTATGTGCGCCTTTCCAGCGGTGAAGCATTGACGCGTCTCCGCAACGAAAAAGCGAATCCGCAATTTGACGTTTGGTGGGGCGGTCCCGCCGATTCGTTCATTGCGGCGAAGAAAGATGGCGTGCTCGAAACGTACAAATCGCCCAAATCGGAAAACATCATTGACCCCAAGTTGATGAAGGACGCCGATGACCAATGGACAGGCATTTACGTCGGCTCGCTCGGTTTCGCGACCAATACCGAATTCTTGAAAAAGAATCCGACGCTCAAAGCCCCCACGTCTTGGGATGAATTGATTTCCGCCGGGTTCAAGAATCAAGTGACCATCGCTCACCCCGCGACATCCGGCACCTCGTACACCGCGATGTGCACGATTCTGCAAATGCGCGGCGATGACAAGGGCTGGGAGTATATCAAGGCATTCTCCAGTAGCGTGTTCCAATATACGCGCAGTGGCGCGGCGCCAGCGACAATGGTTGGCGCAGGCGAAGCCGCAGTCGGTGTGGTCTTCTCGCACGACATCGTCGTTCTGGTGGACCGGGGCTTGCCGATTCAACTCTCATTCCCCGCCGAAGGCACCGGCTATGAAATTGGCGCGCAAGCGATCGTCAAAGGCGCCAAGAACCTCGCGCTCGCCAAAGCGTGGCACGATTGGGCGCTGGAACCGGCGACGCAAGAACTCGGTCCCAAGTACACCGCGTATCAAGCGCCAACCGTAAAAGGCGCCAAAGCGTCCAAACCGGAATTGCTGCAAGTGAAACTCATCAACTATGATTTTCAGAAATGCGGCGACACCAAGGACGCGTTCTTGAAACGCTTCGAGACCGAAATCGCGAATCGCGACAAAGCGAAGTAGAACAAGCAGTGGAGCAAGGGAGCGCGGGTGCAGCGAAGAGGAATCTCCCTTGCTCCCCAGCGCCCTTGCTCCCTCGCATTCATTACATCAATTCAAATGGCATTCTCTTCATTTGGCCTCTCTCTGCCCACTCTAGGTTTCACAAGGCGAATCCGCGAAATCCGCCTGATCGCGCAAGACCCGGTACTTTTGATCGGCTTGCTCGCCAGCGGCGGATTTATTTTAGCGTTTATTGTTTGGCCCCTCTGGACTGTCATCGGTTGTCAGGCGTTCGTCAAAGAGGCGGGGCATTGCAACAACATTCTGCCGATTGGTCAGCCAATCAATCTGGAATATTTTGAAAATTATCTGGATGCCCAACTCGGTTCGAGTTATCGCAATGTCTTTCTAAATACATTGACGATGGGCTTGCTCGCCGCCGCCGGCTCGACCGCGCTGGGTTTCTTGCTCGCGTACACGATGGTGCGCTGTAATATTCCCTTCAAGCGCGCGATTCACGCCATCATTCTTCTTCCGACGATTTCGCCGCCGTTCGCGATTGCGATCGCGACGATTTTGCTTTTTGGACGCAACGGACTGGTCACGCGCAAAATCCTCGACCTTGATTTTAGTCCGTACGGTATGCACGGACTCGTCTTTGTCCAAATCATCACGTTCTTTTCCGTCGCCTATCTCATTCTGCGCGCGCTCCTCGAACGGATTGATCCTTCGATGGAAGAAGCCGCGCTTTCATTGGGCGCGAGCAAATGGCATATTTTTCGGACGATCACATTGCCATTGCTCACGCCCGGACTCGCCGGCTCATTTCTTTTGATGTTTGTTGAATCGCTGGCGGATTTGGGTAATCCCCTTTTTATCGCCGGCGAAACGACCGTATTGTCCGCGCAAATTTTTACCGCTGTGAACGGCGAATACAATCAGCAAAAAGGCGCGGCGTTATCGCTGATGCTCCTCATTCCGACGCTGACGGTATTTTTGGTGCAGTACTATATCGTCTCGCGGCGATCGTACATCGCGGTCACCGGCAAGCCGACCGGCGGCAGTGCGACGACGTTTGTCAAAGAGCCGCTCATTCGCGCGATGTTCATTTTGTTTTCGGGGCTGGTCTTGTTGTTCGTCCTCGCGCTCTACGCTTCGATTCTCGCCGGATCGGTCACCAAACTATGGGGCGTGAATTACACGCCGACGCTGGAACATTACGGCACGGTTTTCAATCGCGGTTTCAAAGCGATTGTGGACACCACATTTCTTTCAGCGGTCGCCACGCCGATTGCGGGCTTGGCGGGAATGCTGATCGCGTATTTGGTCGTGCGAAAAAAATTCACCGGCAAAGAATCGCTCGATTTTCTTTCCACGCTCGGCGGCGCGGTGCCCGGCACGATTCTCGGCATCGGCTACATTATCGCGTTCATCAAAGCCCCCACCATGATCGTCGTCTTGATTTACGCCGCGCTCGCGTATTTTCTCGTCAGTTCCGCGACGCGCGTAGCGTGGCAGCGCGTCCTCTTGTTCGTCGCCGGTACTTTCGGTGGGCTCGCGTTGGTGTGGTGGACATGGACGCCGGAAGTGCGCGCGGCATTTCTGATTCAATTGGGCGATTTCGCGCAGACAATTCCTACACTCGATCCGGACGAATGGTTGCGTTATCTCGCGTTCGCGCTCGCCGCGCTCGGCGTCGCGTCGCTCGCGCTTTTGCCACAAGGCATGCGCGCACGCCAATTCGTTCTATTGATCGCGATGGCAGTGTATCTGGTCGCGCGCCAATTCGTTCCCGATTTTACGCAGAATCTGGCGGTCTGGACGCGCACGGAAGGCGGCGATTTTTGGCCGCGCGTCGGCGCGAGTTTGCCGCAATGGATCAATATGCTCTTTCAGCCGCCGCTCGCGATGCTCGGTTTCACATTCGCCGCGATTGCCGGACCGATCTCAACGCGCTGGACGAATAGCCGCACGCCCCTACACGGCGCACTCGTCGCGTTATTGCTTCTCTCCATCGCCGGCGCGTTAACCTTCTACGGCAAAAAAGAAATCGGCGAAACGCTCGCGCTCGTTGGCTCGCCGTACATCGTGCTGATGGCGTACGCGGTGCGCTCGCTGCCGGCATCGGTGCGCGCCGGTGTCGCGGCATTGCAACAGATTGACCCTTCGATTGAAGAAGCGTCCACGTCGCTCGGCGGCGACGCACAGCACACGTTCCGCAAAGTGACCCTGCCACTGATCGTTCCCGCGTTCGTCGCCGGTTTGATTTTCAGTTTCGCGCGGCATATGACCTCGCTCTCTGCAATTATTTTTCTCACGACCGCGAAATGGCCCATCCTCACCGCAAAAATTTACGGCGAAATGGAGCAAGGCGGCTTGAGCGTTGCCGCGGCGTATTCGATGACGCTCATCGTGATTGTTCTCATCGCGATTGGTTTGGTGTACGCATGGGCGGGTCGCGCGTTCAAAAGTGCGGGCGGAGTGGAGAGCGTGTTGGGGGCGGGTTGAAATGCAGTGCAGGGGAGCAGGAGCGCAGAGGTGCGGGGGAGATTCTCCCTTGCTCCTCATCACTCTTGCTCCCCTGCTATTCAATTGCAAGTCTCATTGGAGATTGATTCATGTTCCTCGCCCTCGATCACCTAACCAAAAAATTCCCCGCGCGCGATAAAAGCGGACAAGTCGCCGCGGTCAACGACGTGTCGCTCACAATCGAGAAAGGCGAATTCGTCACGCTGCTCGGTCCATCCGGCTGCGGCAAGTTCGTGCATAATCCAAACCAATTGGATTGAATGCCAGGGGAGATTTGCATGTGACTTTGACCATCAAGTTGAAAAAAGACCTCGAAAAACAATTGCGCTCGGAAGCCGCCAAGACGGGGATGGATGCCAGTCGCTATGTCGAGAGTGTGGTGGAAGAGCGATTGCAGAAATCACAGCAACAACCACCTCATCTTTCGCGCGCAGAGGCAGAACTGCTGCAGAAAATCAATCTCGGATTGTCGGAACAGCAGTGGCGACGCTATCGCGAGCTGCTCGCCGAGCGGCGGGCGGAAACATTGGCGGCAGAGGAGCAGAAGGAGCTTGTCGCGCTGTCCGATCAGATTGAGCAAGCGAACGGGCGGCGCATGGAAAATCTGATCGAATTGGCAAAACTGCGGCAGGTGTCGCTCGAAGCGCAAATGAGCGAATTAGGAATCAAGCCGCGCGTCTATGTCTGAGCCCCGAATTACAGAGCACCAAAAGCGGACGGTTGCAGACCGCGCAGACGACTGTTGCGAGTATTGTTACAGCCAAGCGCATTTCTCGGCGGACTCTTTTTCAATTGAACATATCATTCCGCGCGCCAGAGGCGGCAGACCATCTCGACAATTTGGCGTTAGCGTGTCAGGGTTGCAACAATCGCAAATACTCGGACATCGACGCGATTGATCCTGTAAGCGGCGAACGCGTACCGCTGTTTCATCCGCGTCAGCATCAATGGAAAGACCATTTCGCTTGGAATGACGATTTCACGATGGTGATCGGTCTAACGCCGACGGGACGCGCGACCATAGAAAAACTTTGGTTGAATCGGGATGGAGTAGTCAATCTTCGCCATGCTTTGCGTTCGATCGGCGCTCATCCACCCATCGTGTCGGGCGAGTAAACAGTGGGGCATGCCAACACCAACTGAAAAACGCTGTCCGCGATTTGCCATTAGCCATCTGCTGTTCGGAGTCACCTAAATGTTTCTCACTCTCGATCACCTAACCAAAAAATTTCCCGCGCGCGATAAAAGCGGACAAGTCGCCGCGGTCAACGATGTGTCGCTCACGATCGAGAAAGGCGAATTCGTCACGCTGCTCGGTCCATCCGGCTGCGGCAAGACGACGACGCTGCGCCTCATCGCGGGCTTTGAATTTCCGACGAGCGGCCGCATCATTCTCGACGGCAACAAGATTGACGACACGCCGCCGAACAAACGCGATATGGCGATGGTCTTTCAAAGTTACGCGATCTTTCCGCATCTCAGCGTATCTGAAAACATCGCGTACGGCTTGGAGATTCGCAAATTTTCGCGAAACGAAAAAAGTGAAAAGATCGCGAAAGTGGTCGCGCTGACGAAACTGACCGGACTGGAGAACCGCGCGCCGAATCAAATTTCGGGCGGGCAACAGCAACGCGTCGCGCTCGCGCGCGCGCTCGTCGTCGAGCCAAAAGTTTTGCTATTCGACGAACCGCTCTCGAACCTCGACGCGAAACTGCGCGAAGAGATGCGCTTTGAGATCCGCGATTTGCAAAAGCGTTTGGGAATTACGGCGATCTACGTGACGCACGATCAGCAAGAAGCGCTCGTGATGTCGGACAAAATTGCGGTGATGAGCAACGGACGCTTGATGCAACTCGGCTCGCCGGAAGAAATCTACGAGCGTCCGCAAAACAAATTCGTCGCGGAATTTATCGGCTTGAGCGATTTCATTCCCGCGCGCATCGAGGCGATCGACGGCAAGACCGCGCAGGTCGTCGTAGGAGAGACGCGGCTGACCGCCACCGCCGCGCCCGGCTTTGCCGCGCAGCAATCGGCGTTGCTGTTCATTCGTCCGAACGATGTTGTCATCGTCGAAAACGGCGGCGATAAAAATATTTTGTCGGGCACGGTGCAACAGGCGACGTATTTAGGCGAGACGATGGATTATCGCGTGCTGGTCAGCGAAGAACTCGAACTACGCGTACAGACCAGCGGCGCGCGGCGTTACGCGATCGGCGATCACGTGCGCTTGCATTTGCCGGCAGAACGGTTGCGGTTGATTGCGGAAGATTGACCAGTTCTACTTTCAATGCTATGATTTGCAGTGGAGGCAAAGCGATGAAAGCATTTGAATTTCAAGCCACTTTGTCAAAAGACAAAACACTAGAGGTTCCTGCCGAGATGAAGAGTTTGCTTCCGGTGGGCTCACCGGTTCGAGTGATTTTGCTTTTGCCTGACCAGAACGAAAACGCAGATTGGGCGCGTTTGACCGCACAACAATTCCAAAAAGGGTACGCCGAAGCGGATGCCATCTACGACAACCTATAGAGTTGGCGACCTTGTCCTTGTAGATTTTCCATTCGTCAGCGGGCAGGAAACACGGCGACGCCCCGCGATGATCGTGCTCGATACCGGCGATGCGGACATCCTCGTCGCGCGCGTAACTAGCCAAGCGCGGCAAGATCAATTCGATGTGCCGACAGACGACTGGCGGGGCGCCGGACTTTTATTGCCCTCAATTATTCGAGTTCATAAACTTGCTACATTGGAGAAATCTTTGATCGTACGGACGTTGGGCAGTCTTCAAAAATCTGATCGCGACGATGTGAAAAAAGCACTCGGGAAGATCTCTAAAGACTGGTAATCTTGCGCTATTGGATTGCAAAGCCGCAGACATTTCTTTCTGCGGTTTTGTTTTTCTACGTCGCGATGATATACTCCGAGCAATGAAAATCGGCATCATCGGTCTGCCCCTTTCCGGCAAAACAACCATCTTCAACGCGCTGACGCGCGGCAAAATCGAAACTGCCGCGTTCTCGTCCGGCAAACTTGAAATTCACACCGCCGTCGTGGACGTGCCCGACCCGCGCCTCGACGCGCTCGTGAAAATTTTCAGCCCGCGCAAAACCGTGCACGCGCAGGTGCAATACAACGACATCGCCGGACTTGCGCGCGGTATCGGCGAAAAGGGCGGGATGGACGGGAATCTCCTCAACCAGATTGCGCAAAACGACGCGCTGTTGCATGTCGTCCGGGTGTTTCAAGATGCCAGCGTGCCGCACATCGAAGAAAGCATTGACCCTGCGCGCGATCTCGCGATTCTCGATACGGAATTGATTCTCTCCGATTTAGGTATCGTCGAGCGGCGCTTGGAGCGACTCGCCGCGACGTTGAAAAAAGGCGGCGCGACCGCGAAAGAAAAAGAAACGTATCTCAAAGAGCAAAGCATTTTACAAAAATGCCAGCCGCATCTCGAAGCCGGCAAGCCCTTGCGCGACCTCACGCTGAGCGACGACGAACTGCGCGTCGTGAAAAATTACGCGTTGGTGTCGCTTAAACCGGTCGTCGTCGTGTTCAACATCGGTGACGATAAAAACGCGCGCTTGCCAGAGTACGCGCATCAGCAAACGCTGACCGTCGCGTTGCAAGGCAAGGTCGAGATGGAACTCGCGCAGATGTCACCGGAAGACGCGCACGAATTTTTGAAAGAGTACGGGATTGATGAGCCGGGTTTGAACAAAATGATTCGCCTCTCGTACCAATTGCTTGGCGTGCAAGCATTCTTCACGGTCGGCGAAGACGAATGTCGCGCGTGGACATTGCCGGTCGGCGCGCCGGCTGTGGATGCCGCCGGCGCGATTCATTCCGATCTCGCGCGCGGATTTATTCGCGCGGAAACGATCGCGTACGCGGCGATGATCGAATGTGGCACTTTGGCAGAAGCGCGCAAACGCGGGGTGTTGCGGTTGGAGGGAAAAGAGTACGTGGTGCAGGACGGAGATATTTTGACGATTCGTTTTAATGTGTCGGGATAAAAATCGTAAGGGCAGGTCTGAGACCTGCCCTTACGATTTTATCGCGGCACTTGCGTCGGTCGCCGGAAAATTTGATTGACCATCCACAGCGGCGTTTTCCTCTGCAAATCCATATCGCCCTGGATCAACTCGATGCGCCGCCACACGAGTTGCGCTTCGTCCGGTTCTAGATATTTTTCCACGCCATTTTCCAATTCAATCGTGTTATCGTACACCGTCGTCCACAAACTCCAATTGCCGCGCGTCAACTGCGCGATATAGAGATGATCAATCTGCGCGTCCGCTTCGCCTTTGGCGACCCGATGATCGAGCAAGAGCGCGATCGCGTCCTTGACTGCATCTTCATCCAGTTTCTTTTTTTGCAAAAGCGTCAGCAGTAAATCGGCGAGCGGAATCGTCGGCGCGGCGAGCGCGAGCCGCGCGGAAAAATCCAAGCGATGATCGCCGCGAAATTGCGGCGCGACGAGCCCCGCGCGCGCCCCCCCGAGCTCAAATCCCCAGCGCGCATTTTCTTTCGCGCGCGCCTGCCAGCCGCGCGCTTGAAAAACCTCCGCGAGCGCGGCAAAATCTTTTTCTGCCGCGACAAAAAATAAATCGCCCCGCTCGCGCTCAAGCGTCGGATGCGTCTTGATGCTTTCGCATGCCAAATAAACGGCGATGCCGCCGAGCGCGCGTATCGTCAAATTCTTTTGCGTCGCCGCGTCGATGAGTTCTTTCGCGAGCGCGGCTTTTTGTTCATTTGTCATTTGCATATTGAAAACCTGAATGGGACGCGGAAAACACAGATCAATCATTCAGAAGAATCCGCGTTCATCCGCGTCAATCCGCGTCCTAAATTATTTCCGCCACCGCCTCCGCCATTTCCATTGTCGTGTTTTTGCCGCCCAAATCGTACGTGCGCGCTTTTCCTTCGGCGATCACCGCCGCGACGGCGTTCTCGACGCGCGTAGCCAGCACATTTTCGCCGAGCCATTCCAACATCATCTTCGCCGCGAGAATCGTCGCGAGCGGATTGACTTTATTTTGTCCGGCATATTTCGGCGCCGAGCCGTGCGTCGGCTCAAAGACCGCGAATTGGTCGCCAATGTTTCCGCTCGCGGCAAAGCCCAATCCGCCGACGAGTTGCGCGCACAAATCGGACAGCACGTCGCCAAACAAATTGCTCGTGACGATCACGCCATAATCGCGCGGATTTTTGATCAAGTACATCGTCATCGCGTCAATGTTCACTTCCCACAACTCGATGCCCGGAAAATCTTGCGCGACCACGCGCGCGACGCGCGTCATCAAGCCACTCGTCTCGCGCAGAACATTCGGCTTTTCAACAAGCGTTACGTTTTTGCATCCGTGCTTTTGCGCGTGCTCGAAGGCGCGGCGGACGATGCGTTCCGCCCCGCGGCGCGTAATAATGCGCGCGGTGAACGCGATATCGGACGAGGCAAGATCGTTGAACGCGCGCATCGCCGGGCTATTTGCTTCGAGCGCGCGGCGCACATCGTCCGGCAGAGGATGAAATTCGACGCCGGCGTACAGCCCTTCCGTGTTTTCGCGAAACACGACGAGATCAATCTCATCGCGATAATTCAGCGGGTTGCCGCGATAGGCTTTGCACGGGCGCAAGTTCACGTACAGATTGAACATCTGCCGCAAACGCACGATTGGCGAGCGATACACCAAACCCTTGCCGCGCAAATGCGGCGCAAGTTCCGCGTCCGCTTCTTCTTTTGGCTTGGAGGTGATCGCGCCAAAAAGCGCGCAATGCGATGATTTCAAAATATCAATCGTGCGCGACGGCAGCGCTTCGCCTTCGCTCCGCCAAAATTCCCAACCGATGTCCGCGTGAACATACTCCGCATCGAACTTGAGCGCGTCGAGCACGACCCGCGCCGCGTTCATCACTTCGATTCCAATCCCGTCGCCGGGCAACCAAGCAATTTTGTGCATCGAAACCTATTTTATCGCAGAGTTCGCAGAGAACGCTGAGAATCTGGAAAATTATTGACTATCCGCGTGACTCCATTTTTCAAAACCATTACATTGAAATTAATTAACAATCCAACTTTTAGACCTGAAAGTTTGAGGTAAGAAAGGAGCTGCATCTTGTGAATTGTTTCTAGCCTTTCTACCGATTTGAGTTCAACGATTACTTGGTCTTCGACAACCACGTCGAGGCGATACCCCGCATCCAATTTCACATCTCGATAAACGACCGGTAGCGGTTTTTGCCGTTCCACTTTTATGCCACTTTGGGTCAATTCAAAAACCAGACACGCTTCATATGCCGATTCCAATAATCCAGGACCCAAAGCGCGGTGAACGGCAATTGCGCAGCCAATTATTTTTTCGGTGAGTTGATTCACTCTATCAGATTCTTCCATCTCGGCGCCCTCTGCGTTCTCTGCGCTGAAAAACTATTCTCCGCCTTTCATCTCCGGCATCGGCAAGTCCTCCGCGCCGAATTTTTTCCGCAACATCTGGATCAAGCCGCCGGCTTGAATAATCGCAAAGAGCGAGGGCGACAGCGGCGGAAAATCGAACGCGCCCGCCGGGCATTTCACCGTGTGCGCATCCAGATCAATCTCAATCGCCTCGCCGTTGTGGATCGCATCCACTGCCGCCGCGCAAGCAATTGGCGCGAGTCCGTTGTTGACCGCGTTGCGAAAATAAATGCGCCCGAAACTTTTCGCGATGATCGCCGTGATGCCGGCATATTTCAACGCGCCGACCGCTTGCTCGCGCGACGAGCCGTTGCCCCAGTTTTTTCCGGCGACGATAATATCGCCCGGCTGAACCTTGCCCGCGAAATTCGGATCGAGGTCTTCGAGCGCATGCTTCGCCTGCTCTGTGGGGTCGGTGACGGTGTACGTGTACTTGCCGGGAAAAATCACGTCGGTATTCACATCGTCGCCGTACTTCCAAACTCGACCTTTGAGTTTCATAAAGCCCTTTACGCGGAAAAAATAATTACGGAAAATATTTTTTCTTTGCGTTCTCCTTGGCACTTGCGTTCCCGCCAGGGCAAGTGTGGCGTCTCACCTGCACTGCACCGCACACAGTGCGATGCAAGTGTGGCGGTGAAATTAATTCTTGAACAACCGCCGCAACAAATAATTTCGCCAGCGCATTCCAAAAAAACCGATCCGCGCGAGAAATAATTTCCACGCGGCAAACTCAATCACGCGATAGAACGGCGTCGCGGCATTCGCACGCGCGTCCGCGATCATCTGCCGATGCATCGGCTCGACGCCGCGCGGCAACGCATCCGGCGCGAACCAACCCAAGCCGGTCGTTTCCAATCCGAACCGTGTCGGCTTGCCGCCGATGACGCGCGCGAGAAAAAGATTTGTAACTTGCTCGTGCGCATCGTACACCGACGGATGCCGGTACCAGCCGATCCAACGCTCGACCGCGATCTCATAGCCGGTCTCTTCGCGCGTTTCACGGATCGCGGCTTCGGTCGGCGTTTCGTGCGCTTCGATGCCGCCGCCGGGCAAGTCCCACAAAAAGAAAAATTCGCGCCGATGCAACAATATTTTCTGCCGATCCTCCGACAGCACGACCGTCATCACGCCGACGCGATTATTCATGCCGCGACAAACAATCCGACTGATTTTTGGATTCGGATCGCGCCATCGCGCGCAATGCGCGTCGCGAGTTCAACGCGCAACTGCGCCTGCATTTCCGGCGTCAGCATTTGCTTGGCGACGCGCATGGACATCATGTAATCGAACAATGGCTCCGCTTCCGTGACAACGAGCGCGTCATCAAAATCGAACCGCTCGACGCGCATAAAGCATCGCGACAAATACTCACCGCCGTTCTCTAGCGAAAAGCGCGAGCCATCCGTCATTTGCGCGTTACCGATGAACGACGCGAGCAAATCCCAAATCTCTTGCAAATGCCCCGCGCCGTTCGTCGCCGCGTAAAATTTGCCGCCGGGTTTGAGCGCGCGGCGGATTTCAACGAGCGCGCGCGGAATGTCGGGAACGTGATAAAGCATATGATTCGCGATTGCCGCATCGAACGCGTTCGCCGCGAACGGAATCGCTTGCGAATCGCATTGAGTAAATCGCGCGGTTGAAACGCTCTGCCGCGCGGATTCGAGCATGCCGCGCGAAAAATCGGTGAGCGTTAGTTGCCACGTCGCCGGGAGTCGCGCCCGATTTTTCTGCCACAACAAACCGGTG
>Ga0247727_10004247_pt1 | contig 30579 bp, 21 predicted proteins | sample WisWelCaveWW1625_FD_202498 | JGI IMG/M metagenome (GOLD analysis project Ga0247727, IMG submission 202498) | Biofilm microbial communities from Wishing Well Cave, Virginia, United States - WW16-25 | ecosystem: Environmental > Aquatic > Deep subsurface > Groundwater > Cave microbial mat | place... | reverse complement strand
GCGATGGGCTTGCGCCATTCGGATTCGCTTTTGCCGGCGTAGCGTTGGGACCAATCGATCAAATAACTTTCGGGCTGCAATGTGAAGCGCAAGCTGCCGAAGCCGACGTAGCGGCCTTTGCCCATTTTGTGCGCGAGGTTCGGCTCCAATACGAGACTCCACAGCAAGCGCTTCAACTCTTGCTCTTCGAGATTCCAAAAGCGCATGGTGAAGCGGCAACGTGCGCCGGGCAAGATCGCGCGCATGTACGTGGCTTGCACGGTATCGGGCTTGAACTCCGGCACGCGCTCGACATTCGGTGCGAGCGGCGCGTGCGGGAAGATGCGCCATTGCTCATCAACGTGGTGCATGAGCGCGCGGCCTTTGGGCACGTGTTGCCATTTGCCGTCCACGAATTGCCACGAGCCATACGGATACGGAAACTTGAACCACGCCAACTCCGGCGCCTCGAACTTCGCAAAGCCGAACACGACGCGGCTCATCAACGCTTGATTCGGGCCGGTGCCCACGAAGCCGAACAAGCTGTCGCTCGCGTTCAGCTTGCTCAAATCCGTGCTCTCTTGTTTCGCGCCGCTGGCGATGCCGTAAATGTGTCGAATCGCGCCGCGCAAACTTTTGGCGGGCAGCGCATAAATTTTATTCGCGCCGCGTTTGTCCGCATCCGGCGGCGCAATCGAAAAGAAATCCCAACCATTCACCGGGCCTTCGGCGAGATTGACGGAGAACGTGGGCTGGCCGCTTTCCTGCACGCTGATGGGCGTGAGCACTTCGCCGAGTAATTCCAGCTTGCCGCAATAACCGCCAAACGCGCGATGCGAAACGAAGCCTTGATTCGATTTGATGATTTGCGGCGCGGCGTTTTTATTCGCAGGCAGCAGCGGCGCGAGACTTTGAAACGCAACCGCAGTTTGTTCGCCCGCGAGACGCAGCGTTTGCCAAATGCCCTCGGGCGCGAGCGTGGGATTGCCGAACAATTTTTTGCCGAGATCATTCGCGTTCGTGGTGCGCCAATTCATTTCCGCCACGCGCGCTTGCACCCAGCCGAAGCCGTTGCTCTTTTCGCCGCCGAGCGGAATGTCGCCCTTCTCAAAATCCGCGAGCAGATGTTTGAGCACGGTCATGGCTTCAACATCGCCCTCGTGCAAGTCTTGCAGATCGAGCTGCACGTTGAATACGAGATCGCTGCCATAAGCATAAAGATAATCCGCCTTCGCTTCTTCAACGGGCTGCGCGGTGCGCGGATCCATGCGCACGCCGTCCATTGTACACCACACATGCTCCGGCGTTTTGGGGTCCGCGAGATGCGCGTCCGCAAAATGAATCAAGCCGCGTTGGCCCATCTTGCCGAACAAGCGGTCGATGCAATCCGCAGTCTTCGCGTTTTCTCCCCACAACGTTTTGAGCACTTGCGAAGCGCGGCGGCGAAACGCACCTTTGATCGTGCTGCCGGGAATATAAACTTCCCAACCGAGTTGTTGATTCGAAGAAGACCAGCACAACATGCGCATGAACATTTTATCATACGGCTTGCCATACTTGCGCGAGATTTCGCGATTGCTCGCGCCGCCCGCGCGAAAGTCCGTGTGCTGCGACTGCGCCAACTCCTGCCGCGCGCGCTCGCGATACGCTTTGAGAAATCCGATGTGATTGCGGTCGTTCGTGATGCTCTTGTTCAAATTGCGCGGGTTGAGCATGTGATTGAACTCGACGCGGCTATGAGCCTCGAGAAATTCCCGCCACGTTGCCGGCTTGATGCCCGAGGGCGGAGCGTTCACATTACCCCATTGCTGCACCGTGATCTCACTTTTGAGCAGCATGGTCTTGATGCGCAAATGCTCTTCGCGATTCGAAAGCTCGGCTTCGATCCACGCATCGCTTTGCAAGAGGCGAATTTGGCGATCCACTTGTTGATGAAGCTGCGGCAAACTCACAACGCACGAAGGCGACAAAAGCTCAGTCAATCTTTTTTCATCAGAAATATTTTCCGTCAACTTCTCCTGCAAGATTTCCGGTTTCCAGCCCATGCTCGTGGCTACTTCGCGCCACGCGGCCTCATCGAACGTTTGCCCTGTCTGTTTCGTGCGTGTGATGACTTCGAGAATGCGATTCGCCATGTTGGCTTTCTTGCCGAGCGCATCGTTTAAGGCTTGCGTCGCTTCTTCTTTGCTCGCAAAAGTTTTGTCGGCGAGGGGCTGCACGCTGTCGATGATTTTTTGCGAAAGCGGATGTTTGCCTTTGCCCATTTTCGCGACCGCGCCGAAGGGAATCACATACCCTTCGATCTCGCGATTCGAGCGTTCGCGCAGCCAAATCGCAATCACGCGCGGCAGAAATTCGGCGAGCTTCTTTTTCCAATTGGCGGGCGTGAGAATCGGGCCGCCGATGCTCATCGCCAAACGCTGGCGAATTTCTTCGGGAATCGTGCGCATGGATTCCACGAGCAAGCGGCCTTCGACCGCGGCAAACGCAGGAATATTGGGATCGACGCGGCCCCAATTCCATCCCACCAAAACGGGATTTTCCGTGTTGAAGTTTAATTTAATGGAGAGATGATTGGCGTGCGAAGAAACGCGCGGCAAAATTTCGGAAGGAGAGAAGGGCAAATCCATTTCAAGCCGGCAACGCCCAAGCCCGCGACTCTTGCCCGCGCCGAACCAAAAGCGGCCGGACTTCAATTCGTTGAGCACGTGATAGAGCCGCGTGGCATTATCGCCTTGCTTCAGCGCGTTGTCAGTGACGTAGATCGAAATGTCGAACACCGAATTGCGAAACACCGTTTCGAATTTATAATTGGCGTTCGCCTCTGCGGCCCAGCGATCTTCATCGAGCTTGATGCCCATGCGCAAATCGAAAAAGTGATCGCGGCTGTAAGATTTTTCCTGCAACGCGCATTCGACGCGCGAGATCAAACTATCCGGCATGGGCGCGCCATAAAGCCTGAGCCACAAACGATTGAGCAAACCGAAATTTTTGCCGTTCTTCGATTGCCCGAGGAACGCATCCATTAATGATTGCGCTGTGCCTGCAATCTCGCCCGCGAGTGACACGAGTCGTTGCGTGCCGTCGCCGTCGCGCGTGAACAGCGTCTTGCGCGCGTTGCCGCGATAAATGGGAGACTCCGCGTAAAGCTTGCCTTGTAGTAGCATCTGTGCCGCTCCTCTCCGAAAATTGATATGAGGTTTTTGGAAGAATACTTTTGATTGCGAAGGTTCCGTAGCGCAGGCATCCTTGCCTGCATGGCTCGCAGACTGGAAGTCTGCGTTACGAGTTGTGGCGTGACTTTCCTGGTTGAAAAGCGGTGCGAAGATACAAAGCAGCGTGTTTATGCGAAAGAAGTTTTTTAAATTTCATCAACGAACGAGAGACAAGAGGCCTAGCTTGACTTTTAAAAGCGCGGGCGTTATGCTCTCTCGCAAAGCCATTCATGACAGAAAGATGGATGACAGAAAAATGTTTGGCGGTTGCATTTTTCTGTCCTTCATGTTTCTGTCAGGGCTTTTGTTCAAGACTACTCAACATGTCCACCTCGCGGATGAGCCGCAACCAAAAAGCTTTTTGTAAGCGGATTTGACAAGTAAGCGAATAAAACTTAGACGCTTTATCCGCTTACTTGTCAAATCCGCTTACAGAGCTGATTTGTGAGGAGATGCCATGAAGACGCTGCTTTGCCTTGCCGTATTCCTGTTTGCTCCCATTCATTTGTCCACGCAAACCGATTGGCGTTTTGGTTTTGAATACAATGAAAACTGGCCGTTTTGGTCGCCGCGTTGGGCGCATCCGGCGCATGCGCAATTGCTGTCGAAGCTTGCGCAGATCACGAGCAACGGCGCGATCAACGTGAACGGCATGGGCAATTGGTCGAGCATCCAGCGTGCGGAAGGAGACGAGTATAATTTCGTCGTGGCGGATTCCGTCGTGCGCTTGTTTCAAAACCACGGCTTCGAGCTGACGTGGTATTTGAACTGCGAAGCGCGTTGGGCGTGGGTGAATCCGAATCCGCCGGTGAAGTTTGGCGCGAGTATGGCGCCGGCGCCGGATAAAGAAGATGATTGGCAAAACTTCGTGCGCGCCGTGGTCGAGCGTTATGACGGCGACGGCACGGACGACATGCCCGGCTTGTTCATTCCGATTCGCTTCTATATTATGACCGGCGAAATCAAATTTGATAAAAGCGGCTTCGGCGATCAAGAAGACCCTGCGTTCTGGGCCGATACGATTGACAATCTTCTACGCTTGCACCGACTCACCTATGCCGCAGTGCGCGCGGCTGATCCGAGCGGCAATACGAAACTCGTATCAAGCGGCGCGGTGTTGTGGGACCTCTACGCGGACTTTCCCGACTATCCGGAGTTCGATCCGGCGCAGGGAACTCTACCTCTGCGCTTGCAGAATCAAAATTACAAGAGCACGAGCTATATAAACGGGTGGAGAGATTTGAAGCGTATGCTCGCGAGCTTCGCCGATGACAGCGATGGCATCGAGTGCGACTACATCGGCTGGCATCCGCATTTCAGTTGGCGCGTGATCGATCAGGAGTTCAAGCTCATTCATGCGCACGCGGGCAACAAACCGATTTACGTGGATGACATGTGGAGCAATATTTTTGCGCAAGGATACTTCGCTGGCATCTTTCCCGCGATTCCCGCTGAGGCGCAATTCAATGCGCCGCCGCTTGATCCGCCTCCGCCCATTGCGTGGATCAAACGACTCTATGGTGATTTTCCGAATCCGCTCTTTCCTTCGCTGAATCCCCATGACGAACTGCGGCAGAAATTAAAAAGCGGCAATGCGGCTGCAACGGAGTGGTATGAAGCCAACGGCGCGCGGCAGTTGGTGAAGTCCATGGTTTCAGCTTTCGGAGAAGGCGCGGAACGTGTGTCATTCTCCGGCACGAATGACGTGGCGCAGTTGCGGAATGCGCCGTTCGAAGAAATCGGCTGGATCAATCTCACCGGCACACGCGCGGAGGGCTATCGCGAGAAAGCGCAATTTCACACGCACAAATTGCTCGTCGAAAAGCTGCGCGACTTCACGGCAGTGGAAGAGATCAACGTGAGCGCGAATCCGCGCACGCGCATTTATAAGTTCGAAAGGCCGGCCGGAGCCGTTTATGTTTTGTGGAGCGAGACCGGCGAAGCGCCGCCCAATTTGGATTATGATATTCCCACCGGCGAGACGGTCTCTTTCTCAGTGAATAGTCAAAAGTTGTTGCGCACGCGTCTCATCACTTCCGCAGCAAGCCCGTTTGCGCGCATCGATACTATCGCGATCAACAACAATCAAGTAACGATACCATTGGGGTACGAGCCGTTTTTCCTCGAGCCGATTGCAACCGTTGCCGTGGCTGAAACTCCCCTCTCGAATATCCCGCGCGTGTTCGAGTTGCAACAGAACGTGCCGAACCCGTTTTATATCTCAACACGCATTGGCTTTTCGATCAAACAAGAGGAGCACGTGCGCTTGGAAGTTTTTGAGCTCAACGGTCGACTCGTTCGGCTTTTGCTCAATGAGAGAAAGGCGCGAGGCGAATATGAAACAGTGTGGGAGGGACGCGACGAACAGGGTTCGTTGGTGAAGGCGGGAATTTATTTCAATCGGCTCAGTGTGGGTAAGGAGCAACAGGCGCGCAAAGTTGTGGTGGTGAGATGAAATGACGTTCAGCAACGGCTTGGCCGTTGCTTTGATAAGTTCATTCAAAAAGAATCATAGGGCACGGAAATATTCCTCCGTGCCTGTTCCGTTTCCCAAACTTTTTTTGGGGGGACAAAGAGTGAACTGGTAATGAATTAAAACCTCGGCCAAGCCGAGATTGGAACACTTTTCCGGCGGGTATGAAATCGGCTGCGTTCCCAGCGCTTAAAAGGATTCCTTCTGAATGACACCGCTTGTTTTGAATCGCGCACTCCGCTGCTTCAGCGATCCAAAACTCCAACACTCCAATCCTATTGCTGCTTCAACTCCTCCGTGATCGTGCTGATCTGCTCCGTCACCTCCCACTTGTCAAAATCCAATTCCAGCCATTCGTTTTTAAAACGCAGCACCATGCGCTTGGCCTCGGGATAATGTTTGAGCATGGGGCTGTCAAAGAGCGTGCAGTCGGTCGGGGTGAAAGGCACGTCGTTCAGAAAACGTTCGACTTTGCCGGTCGCGGCGTTGAAGCTGAAATCTATTTGATCGCCGTAGATCGTTGCGTACTTGATGCGGTTTTGCAGCGCGAACCGGCTCAAATCGACTTGCGTCACTTCGCGAATGCGGCGCTGAAATTCCGTCAGGCTCTCGCTTTCCGTGGCCGTGCTCACTTCGAGTATGAAGCCGTTGCGGCCGCCTTCCGAAACGAAGAGACGGCCTTCGGGAAAATTTTCGAACCGATACTGTTGCAAAGGTAGGAGCGCAAAAAACGTTTCTGCGGCTTTGCCGAAAATCCAATCCGGTTTCGGTCGGCCGTTGGTGGAATCGGCGAAGAGCAACGTATCCAACCCCTGCGAGAAGAAGCCGTGCAGCCGAATCGTATCAAGGCTATCGGAGGTATCGTAAAGTCCGATGAGCACGTTGCGATGTTGGAATAGGCGTTCATACTCCGTTGCGCCTCTAAACGCCGCATTCCGGCCGGCTGCTTTCAGGTTCGCGTTCATCTCCGCCAAAAGCAAACGCGGCTCCGCGGCATGAAAGCGCCCCAGCTCGCGCTCCGTGAAATTCGGTGAGGTGATGAAGAGCACGGGATGCTGGTCCTGCTTGGAACGATACGTCAGGCTCCACGACTGCTGATCTTTCGCCGAGAGCGCGCCGCCTGGAATCGAGCCGAGCGTGTATTGGCGCGTGACATACGCATACTTGCAAAAGCCCGGCTCTTGTTTGTCCTCATAGCGCACGCTTGACTGTCGGCGTTTGTGCTCGCGGTGCACGATGCCGCCAATGGGATCACGCTTCGTCGCAAGCTGCGTCATGATCTCCGGCAGCTCGTAGCTGCTCAAGGAAGCGAACAACAACTCCGCGCTCGGAATCATTCGGCCCACGCCGAAGTAGAGCCAGGCAAAGCCGTTGCTCGGCGCTTCGCGCGGCGAGAGCGCGAACGCTTGCGAATTGCGGCTGTGCGCGCCGGAATAAATGCCCGCCATGTGCTCCGCGGCAAAGTCGATCATGATGACGTGCAGCGCGACTTTGAGCTTCTTGCGCAACTCCTCATCGAGGGTGAATTCGTGCAAGAGCGCAACCGCGGCGAAGAAGGAAGGCATGAATTGCGGCGCGTCAAACTCGTATTGCCCCTGCGTGACGAGCGCCTCGATCCAATCGTTGAGATAGGCTAGGGCCTCGCGCTGATTTTCCGCGGAGGATTTGCCGTTGAACCAATGCTCGGCTTCCATTTCGGGCCAGGTCTCCGCAGCTAAAAGGATCGCGGTGAAATATAAAACGTTTTCATGCTCGGACGTTCCGCGGAAAAACGCAATCTTGCCCATGCTGTCTTTGATTTTTTCCGCCAGGGCAGGAGGGAGGTTTTGCCGGCCGTAAAGATACGTCGCGATCATGCGAAACGCATAAGCCGCCTCGTTGTTCGAGGCAAAGAGCAAATCGCCCATCATGCGTTGCGCTTCGCTGATGCGCTCGCCCGCGGCATAGCGCGCGGCCACAGCGGCAAAACTCGGGCGCGTTTCTTTTTCCACAAAATAAGCGAGTAGCGTTTGCGCGCGATCTTCAAATTCTTTTTTGGGAGTTTGAGTTTGCGCCTCGGGTGTTTGCGGTTGTTCGGGCTGAGGTTCTTGCGCCACAACTTGACTCGTACCCAGCAACAACAGCAGCGCGAACAAGCGGAGCAGAAGGGGGAAATTTAGATTTGCTTTCACATCCATGTGAGCAGGCATGATGCTTCCTTGAAACAAGTATGGGGTGTCGTGTTCTTCGTGCCCCTAACATACCCCAAGAGGCGAAGCTTTGCGGAAGAAAGCGGCGCCGGTTTGCGCCGCCTACTCAAAATGAAGAGGCGCGGCGAAAGCTTTGCTCGCGCGCGAAATTATACTGCGGGGAAACAGCCAGATTGAGTCACGGCTTATAAGCCGCGGCGAGTTGGCTGCGGGTGTCCTTGTATGAAGGCCAATCGAACTTCATGAGAAAATTTTGCGCCGCTTTCGCGCCGCGCAAAAACAGGTCGCGTTTGCCTTCCAGGGTCATTTCGAAATCCAGCCAATAGTGTTCGCCGGTATCGATATAGGTGACGAGTTTGCGATAATCGGGATTGCGCACGATGAAATCATAATCCAGACAATGCCGCGCCGCGTTGAACACGGCTTTGAGCAAGTCGGCGGGCTTGTCGATCTTCTGATGTTGCCGATGATCCGATCCCAGCTTCACGCCGAACGTCGGGGCGCGGGGCGTGCGCGCGGGTTTATGAAACAGATCAATGGGGAAATTAGACATGGTGCCGCCGTCAACGAACAGGCACGTGCGCGGCAAATCTTCCGTGTAGCCGGCCAATTTCTCCCAGTTTTCCCATGCTTTTTCCCCGCTCGGAATCTCCTCGACGCGCATCGGCTCGAAGAAAAAGGGAATGGACATGGAGGCGCGCGCGTAAAGCGCGGGATTCACGCTGGCGGGGTCGTCCCAATAGAGCGAGGCCATCTTGGGAAATTGCACTTTGGTTTCCGTGGTGATGTCCGCGGCCACCAATGCGAGAAATGCAGAGGCTTGTTCTTGCGTCAGCGCTTGTCCGTTTCTCTCTTGCAGCCCCGTGGGCAGGATGGCCATCTGTTGTTCAAGTTGCTGCGTGGTTTCAATGCCCGCGGCTTTCAGAATGTTCGACAGCCACTGCGTGAAAGCATAGCCGGGATTGAGACCCAGGCGCTCTTCAATGTTGTCCAAGACCTGCGCCGATTTCCAGCCGAGCTTGAATTTGCCGGCTTCTTGCACAATCGTTTTCACCAAGTCTTTCACGTCTTGATCGCCGTCGATGAAATCGTACATGTTGAGCTTGGCCAGCACATCGACGATCTTTGCGCTTTTGGGTATTTCCGGCGCGCCCATGCCGGCGAGCAGCAAAGCATTGATGGAACCGGCAGACGTTCCGCCGATGCGGAGAAAGCGAATGCCCATCGTTTCCAGCACATAAGTATATCCGACCAGCGCAATGCCGAGCACGCCGCCGCCTTCCATGACCAGATCGACGTATTGGTTGCCGTTCGCGTCAATGATGTCCGAGAAAATTTTGTCTCTGCTGCTATCCTTCAATTCGCGAATCAAACTGCGCACTTCCGCGCGCTGGGTGAAATCGTCTGCGCTCATATTGTTCATATTCTCCTCCTTATTCCATTTCCATGAGTTCGCTTCACTGCTGCTTCAATCCCGAAAAATCCACTTTCGGCGCTTCTTGTGCCTCTGCCGCGGCTTCGAAATAAGGTCTTTGTTGAAAGCCGAACATGCCGGCAATAGCAACGGTCGGGAACGTGCGCAGCTCGGTGTTATAGCCTTGCATCGTTTCATTGAAGCGCTTGCGTTCTACGGAGATGCGGTTTTCCGTGCCTTCCAGCTGCGTTTGCAGATCGAGAAAATTTTGATTGGCCTTCAAATCCGGATAGCGCTCGACCACGATCATCAATCGGCCCAAAGCCGTTCCCAAATTATCCTGCGCCTGTTGGTATTTTTGGAAGGCTTGCGGGTCGTTGAGCAAGCTCTCCACATTCACCTGTGTTTGCGTCGCCTTCGCGCGCGCTTCGATCACGCCTTGTAAAGTTTCCTTTTCGAAAGTCGCCGCCCCCTCGACCGTCTTCACGAGATTGGGAATGAGATCGGCGCGGCGTTGATATTGGTTCTGCACTTGCGCCCAAGCGCCTTTGACCGTTTCGTCGAGATCGACGAGCGTGTTGTAGTTTCCGACAAAGAAGCGATAGGCCATGAAGCCGACGACGAAGAGCGCGCCGATGACGATCAGGAATATTTTTAGACCTCTACTCATGGGTGAATCCTCCGTGTTGAAATCTTAAAAGTAATTTCAAGAGCGGTATGGGCGAGTTTATTTTCGTGTATGTCCGCTTGAGCCGTTTCGACCGTTTGCTTTGGTTTTGTTCTTGGCTAGAAACTTGTGCGCCTCTGCCAATGACGTGGCTTGCAAAGTTTTGTGCGCCAAGTCCATAAGTTTTTGCCGGTCTTGAAGTGCGCGAATGGCGCGTGTCGTACTAAGCGGCAGAGGGCCAAGTTTGATGCGCAACAGATCGAGCACCATTTCTTTCGTGGCCAACATCTCGCCTTCTTCTCGGCCTTCTTCCCGGCCTTCTTGGAGAGCTTCTTTGCGCTTTTCTTTGATCGCCTCTCCAAAATAGGGCAGCTTTTCCCATTCAACGTTCGTCATATCGGACTCCTTAAAAATTGATTGAATCAATCCCAAGCCAAAGTGCCTTCTGGCGACCGGAATGGCGAAACTCACCAATTCCGCGCGGCGTTGGGGATCGGATTCAAGGTCGATAATCTCTCGCACGCGCCGGAGCAAATTGGCGTTGGGCTTGGGCTCGATCTCCAGCAACAGCGGCGCGAATACGCGAAAGTTTTTGTCACCGGATAGAATCGCTTCTTTTAGCTTCCACAGATGAATGACGGGAAAGCTAAATTCATTGGCCTTTTTTCCATAAACTTCCGAAGCGTATAAGCCGACCTCGCCAACCATGCGCGAGGGGCCTAATGAGAAAAAGAATTGGCGCAACTTGAAGCTGATATTTCGCCGTTAATGCTCCCGAATAAACGAAGAGCCGTTCCGGAATTTTGCGGTTATAGCGCAGTTGAAATTCGAAGTGAACCAGACGATCCCCGTTTTTCGTTTTGAGCCGGATGACCTTATCCGTAAGCCGGGTCTTTATCGTCAATTCCTTGTCGAGCTTGGTGGAGATGATTTGATACTTCGCTTTTGGCAAAATCAAACTCAAAAATTGCTGCATGTGATGATCAGCCATTTCTTTTAAGATCTGATCGACGGTCGGTTGCGCCATCCTTTTGCTCTCCCACTTTAACAATTTTACCGCTGCGATGCAAGCTTGGTTTGCGGCATTTTCGCCTCACATCCGATCCACCAACTGCGTGAGCTTCTCGATCTGCGCAATGTAACGATCGGCAAGCTGCCACAGCTCGTCGCGGTAAGCGCGGATTTCGCCCTCGACCACGCGGAACAATTCGTCAAAACCGCTTTGATCCAGCTGCGCCATTTGTGCGACTCGTGCAAAGACTTCCCGTTGTTTGTCGGGCAGCGTTTCATTTTTTAAAAAGAGCAGCGCATTAAACAATTCCATGAACGGCGTGAGCGTTTTGAGCAACAGGCCGCGCAATTCTTCGCGGGCATAACCCGAGGCGAGCAAGCCCTGGCGCAGATACATCAGCTTGCTCTTCAGCTCGCGCTCCACTTGCAAACGCAAATGATCGCGTGGAATCTCCAGTTCCTTGAGCAGTTCCGGCCCGAAGATCGTGCGATGATGGCGCTTCAAATTGAGAAACTCGATGGGAAAAGTATCGAGCGATTCTTGCATGTAGCGTCGCGTGATGACCGTGGGCACGGCCACGCGATACGCTCGCCATTTTTCGGTGATCGGCACGGCCTGCCGCAAGTTGTGAATCGCGGAAGTGGTCAATACGACCAGAAAGTTCAAGTCGGATTTGCCCGGCACATACTCGCCGCGCGCGGCGCTGCCATAGAGCGCCACGGCTTCAAGATCATGGCCATACGTCGTGCGCCAATCCGTGACGTAGGCATCAAAGATTTCATCGGGATTTTCAGGTGCTTTTCGCATAACCTTCCTCGCAATGATTTTAAAAACTTCGTTCCGCGCCGCCGCCGCCGCCGCCGCCGCCGCCAAAGCCTCCAAAACCGCCGCCGCCAAAACCACCGCCCCAGCCGCCGTGCCATCCGCCGCGGCCTCGCCTTCCTCCGAACGTGCCCGCAAACAGCAACGGCCAGAGCCAGCGCGAGCCGCCGAAGACGAGAAAGAGAATGAGCAGTTGGAGTAATGAGAAGCCCGAGCCTTCGTTGCGCCGTGAACGCGAGCGCTCCAAACGCGGAGAAGGCGCGCCCGTGATTGTCACGCCGGCCTCTTTTGCAACCAAGCCGGCAATCGCCGTCGCGCCGCCAACCAAGCCCGCGTTATAATCACCGCGGCGAAATTCTGGAATGATATAGTTGTCGAGTATTCTGCCGGTGGTAATATCAGGGAGGGCGCCTTCGAGGCCATATCCCACTTCAATGCGCACTTTTCTTTCGCCATACGCCAGAAAGAGCATTACGCCGTTGTCTTGTCCTTTTTTGCCTACGCCCCATTGTTCGAACAGACGATTCACATACTCCGCAACCGTGCTCTCGCCCACGGATTTGACCGTGACCACGGCGATTTGCGCGCCGGTCTTTTCTTCCACTTCCCGGCAGAGATTCGTGATCTTGCTCCAACTCTCGGCGGAGAGCACGTGCGCGTAGTCATTGACATAGCCTTTGGCTTGGGGAAATTCTTGCGCGAGGGAAATACTTGTGGCAAAGAGTATCGTAAAGCAGGTTGGCAAAATTGTGTCACGCCGGCGGGAAAGGTTGTTGCCGGCAATGCGTCGAATCAGGCACGTGATCTCGGAAAGATTGCGCACAACAAAACTCAAGGGCGAAGGTTCTTGCACTTTTCCAATTCCAAGGTTCGATCTTGCATCAGGTTGTCGAAATTTGGATTCAAAGTCAAGAACGTTTTTGGCCGCAAGCGCAAAATGAGCTTCGTTCTGCTCTGTTGCTCACGTCCCCGGCAGCTCGCGCACGTCGATGCGGCGTTGCAGGAGAATTTTCCCCGCGCCTTCCTGCTCAAAATCTTTTTCTTCTACAATAAGCTGAAACACCTCTGGATGAATCGGGCTGAGATTGATATCCACATCGAAAAATTCCGGCACAACGTGTACGCAGCTATTCTCCATGTCAAATTGCACGAGAATGCGATCCTCTTCCGCGGTCAGCTTGGCCTTGGGGTTCGGCCCGCAACCTTCGCTCACGACATTGATGCGCAAGAGTCTCAGCAGCGGGTTGAAGCGAAGCTGCAACGAGTCGGGCACGGGCTGATAGTTCGCCGCACTGTGCGAATGCGTAGCGAGGGCAACGACTTCCGTGGGAATGTCTTCGTAAAGAGAATTTCTCTGCTCACAGGCAACGCTCACCCACGCGAGCAAGAGCAGCGCGAGGAGATTTCGCCTTGTTGGAGGGAATATGATTTTAGTGTTCATGGTGATTATTCTGCACGGAGTTGATTGGTGAGGTTCAGCCACGGTTTGACCGTGGCTTTATATTGCAGCAATGTTCAACCACGGCTTGGCCGTGGTTTTATTATTGAACAAATGCCACGGCCAAGCCGTGGCAGAACATGTTTATTACTGCTTAATGTATATCCTCCGCCACGCCGAGATTCCGCCGGGAATCGTTGCGAAGCGCGCGGCGATCCCATAGCTTCCTTCCGGCAAAGCGCCGTTGCGGTTGCGGCCATTCCAAATCGTATTGAACTCGAGGCGCGCACCGGCCGCAAGCTCGAAGCTTTGCGTGGGAGGAAGCGGGTTGGAGCTTTGGCTTTCCATCCAAACATAAGGCGCAGCGTCGCCGAGGTTGCGTTCTTGTTGCGCGAGTTGCGCCGGAGCAATTGCGAAGAAGTATACGAGCCGCTCGCCCTGCACTAATTGCACGGCATACGCATGCGGATTGGTCACAACGAAATTGAGCTGCACTTGTTCTCCGGGCGCGAGTGTATCGTGCGAAGCCGTAAGCAAGAGCGTGAGGGTGCTCTCGCGCAGCGTTGCGATCTGTTGCGCGAAACGCGCCAAGAGCTGTTGCACACTCGCGGGCGCGCTCACGCTATCGGTGAGCACGGTTTTCTCGAAGCCGCCGTGCCGAAACGTGAGGCGATAGCGCGCTGTGCCGGCGGCGGCTTTGCTCTCATAGCGGTCTTCCAAATGAAAAAAATCTTTTTCTAAAAACAAAGCGACCCACGTGCCATATTCCCACGGCGAAAGCGCGGAGGTGGCCTGTCCGGCGAAACGCGCCGCATCAATATAACGCACGAAGCCGTTCGTTTCAATGAGCAAAGCGCAACGGCGCGTTTGATTGTTGTCGCCGATCTCCCACGCGATGGCGACTTCGCCGGAGGAGCCGAAGAGGGGATTGACAATCGGTTCTTTGGGCTTGGCCTCAAAAATATTGCTGCGCTGACAGCCCAACATCGCGAGCACGCCCGCGCCGAGCAGCGTTGCCGTCAAAAATTTTGTCAGCTCGTAGCCCAGCTTGAGCGCCAACGGCAAGGCGGCAAATATCACGGCAATGGTTTTGATCTTCATGAGAAACTCCGGTATCGCTTTCCTGCATAAACTTGTTCTTTTGATGACGAGCAAGGCAAGTACCACTTTCTCTCGCCGCGCGCGCCTCGTGCATAACGCAGAAAATTCAAATTCTTGCTTGCGAGGTCGGAGGCGAAAGGTTGGTTTTGATTTTGGAGAGCGTCTCAGAAACTTGAAGGAGGATACGGGAAACCGTAGCGCCTTATGAGATTTGACGATCAAAATCGTGAACCAAGCGAACCTCCCATAACGTGTCATTCAGGAGGAAACTTTTTAAGCACTGGAGACAATACCCGGCGCCGAAAAAGATTCCTCCTGAATGACATATCCTGAGGCGATGACCACATTTGAAAGTCAAAACTCATTGAACATTTAAAGTATAGGCCGCAAACGCCTGAAGGCGTCACTACGAGCAATAGCTCAGAGGCGCACTTCGAGGCCGGCGAACACGAGTGTTTTGCGATAGAATAAGCTGCGCACCGGCGATTCGTTGTTGTGCCGCGACCAGCGCAACAAGAGCGTAGTCGATTCGGAAAGATCGCGCGAAAGGTCGAGGATGAGATGATTGCTCTGTTCGCGCTCGGGATCAAGCTCGGGCAGGGAAATCGGCGGGCCGGCGGTGAGGTAATGCTTGCGTTGAAACAAGAGCGACACGCGCAGCAACCATTGTCTGGCGAAAGGATAGCCCGCGAGCAGATGTGCTTGAAAACGATCGTAGTCAAACACGTCGCGGTTCGAGCGATTGCGTTGCAGCTCGAAACGGCTTTGCAAGAGCATGCGCGCGTTATAGCTCCAGGCCACGCGCAGCGCGTTGAAATCATCCTGTTGCGTGTCGGTTTCAAAGTTGGAGGAGGTGTTCACAAAACTCGCGCGGAGATAATCCAGCTTGCGGTGCGCGATTCCGATTTCGCCCGCGAGGCGCGAGCTGAAATGATAGCGCAGCGTCGCAAACGCGCCGTTGAACGTGAAATCGAAATCGTCGCCGCGCGCATAATCGAGCTGGCCGGTTTCCGCGCCGAGATCTATTGCCGCGTTTTTGCTTGCAGGCAGGAGCGCGCCAATCGCGCCCGAAGTGGCGCCGTAGTCCGTGGGGCTTTCCAAATAGAGTTTGAGCTGGCCTTGTCCCCGCAAATAAAGTTTAACGCCGCTGCGGTCGAGCCACATCACACTGCCGCTCGCGTCTTGCAAAAGTTTGTTCTCGTCGCGCGCGCCTTCATAGAACAGCAATGCGCCGGCATAATCGAGTGCGATGCGCCAACGCGGAGTGGCATGCGTGGCGCGCGTTTGCATGAAAAAGCGCCCCACCGAAGCGGCCACGGCGCGCGAGGGCGATTCATAGATGTTGCTATCATATTCCACGCCGGATTGCAAGCGCCCCGCAAGCTGCCACGGCCGTTGGGCGTGTGCCTTTGCCGCCAACACGAGGCTCACGCAGATGGTAAGCGCAACCCGAAACCAATTCATAGGCAAGCGATCAGTCTTGCTGCGTCCGGCGCAGCGTCTCGAAATCCGTCGCGCGCTGCCGCAGGCTATCGGCTTGCACGCGCAAACGTTTTTGAGTGTGCTGCAGGTGTTTGATCCAAGCGGACAAATTTTGTAACGAGAGGTTGCTGGCGTTGTCGGGCCAGCTTAAAGAGATTATAATTTCCGCGGAGGAAAATTTGGCTCTGCCGGCGTCGCTCAGTCCTGCTTCGAAGTCGTAAAAGCCCGATGACTGTGTATTGGCCTCGCCGGTTTTGTTGCCGCCGCCAAGGCCTTCGTTCGAAGGCTCGAGCATGGCGACTTCCTGCTCAAACTCGCTCACGCGCGTGCGCAACGAGGCCTCGGCGCGAAACTCGGCAATTTTTTTCTCGAGTCTTTTGCTCTCACGTTCGAGGCGGTCGGATTGATCGCGCAGGAAATCGGCTTTGCGCGACAACGCGTTGGCATCGTCATTCGGCTCGACGCGCACTTCGTAAATCAAAATCGTGGTGGGCGGACTGGCCAAAATTTCCTGACAGCGCTTTTGCCATTGCCGGCAAATTTGTAACTCTTGCTTCAAGGCATTGTAACGCGGCTTATCATTTTGCTGTTTGGCCTGGTTTGAAGTTTCGACGAGGCGCTCCAAATCCGCGCTCAGGTTTTTGAGCAATTGTTCAGCTTTCTGGCGCAGGGCTTGATCGAGAAACAATTCTTCGGCCTGCGATTTTTGCAGCGTCTCCGCCAACGTTTGCGACGTGCTCAATGCCGCTTCCAACGCGGGCGCACTCAACGGCGAATCCGGCTGCGCTTTCAAGCGTGTGACGGCTTGCACCAAACTATCCGCGCGCTTCGACATAAGCACTTGCCCGGCATGCACCTTTGCCAAGCGCTCGGCTAATGAATCCACCTCGGCTTTGCGCTGTCGTGTTTCGGCGGATTGTGCCCACAGAGCGACACTGCTTCCCAGCACAGTGACAAGGGCAATGATTTTTACGGCGTGAGTGAACATATTGTGGTCCGGTTTCGAGACTGCGTTCAAAGAATCATCCGCGAATGAATATAACTTTGCCAATGAAGAAATCAAATTTTATTCCAGCCTGGGCTTTCTACTCACCGCCATTACGATACGCTTAATCCTCTAGAAAAGATAATTTACCTGCCTGAGCATGATCCCGCTTACCACGAGCCGGCGGCGCCGTCCGAGAGGTCTGCGCTGCGTCTTCCGCGCCGACTGAGCAATTGCGATTTTGGCAATATAACCCCTGCACTGCCGCTAAAAACCGCATATTTTAAAACACGCTCAACGGCAAACTCTGGCGTCGTTTCGGCAAAGTCGGAGGCTCGCAAAATGAAGAGCACGTTTATTGGGAGCGCAATCCGCAAGAAGACGACGTGACGTTCGTGGTGATGAAAGTAAAGAGTTGAGTTCGAGTTTTCTTTTGAAATTTGGCAGGAGTGCGCCATGAAGGTTATGGTAGTAGATGACGAAATCGACGTCCAAACGCTTTTTCAGCAGCAATTCCGTCGCGAGATTAAAGACGGGAAGATCGCCTTTCGTTTTGCTTTTTCCGGAGAAGAAGCGTTGCGCTATTTGGAGCAACGCGGCCTTGCCGATCTCGTGTTGATTCTCTCGGATATCAACATGCCCGGCATGAGCGGCATCGAGCTGCTGAAACGCCTCAAAGCCAAATATGCGGGCATAAAAGTATTCATGATCACGGCCTACGACGATGGCGACAATCTGCGCGAAGCCGAGCTGCATGGCAGCGAAGGCTACGTCGTCAAACCCATCGACTTTGCAATTCTCAAGCAGAAGATTTTCGGCTTATGAAAACCCTCATGCTCAACCGCGAGGCGGTTTATCAACTTCTGCCCATGGCAGAGTGCATCGAGGTAATGGCTGCGGCCCTGCAAAGTCTCACTCGCGGCGAAGTGGTGATGCCATTGCGGCCAATTATGCGTTTGCCCGAACAGAAAGGCTTGATGGGCTTGATGCCGAGTTATTCCTCGGCGCTCCAGGCCCTGGGCTTGAAAGTCATCACCATCTTTCATGGCAACGAGAGCAGCGAACACGACTCGCATCAAGGCGCGGTGCTCTTGTTCGACGGCGAGCATGGCGGCTTGCGCGCGCTCATGGATGCTGCGTCAATCACCGCGATTCGCACGGCCGCGGTGAGCGGAGTCGCCACGCGCTTGCTCGCGAGGGAAGATACGCACGTGCTCGCATTGCTCGGCTCCGGCGTGCAGGCGCAAACGCACCTCGAAGCCATGTGCCTCGCGCGCAACGTCACGCACGTGCGCGTATGGAGCAGAAATTTTGCGCACGCACAACGTTTCGTGCAACGCAATGCCAACAAGCCGTTTGTGATCGAAGCCTGTGAGCGAGCACAACAAGCCGTCGCAGACGCCGATCTCATTTGCACCGTCACTTCTTCTGCCGAGCCTGTGCTCAAGGGCGAATGGCTTCAACCCGGCGCGCATCTCAACGTTGTCGGCTCGAGCACGCCGCGCGCGCGAGAAGTCGATACGAATGCCATGCCGCGTTCACGCTTGTATGTCGACCTCCGCGAGTCCACGTTAAATGAAGCCGGAGATTTTTTAATTCCCAAACAAGAAGGCGCGATCAACCATGATCATATTGTCGGTGAGATTGGGGAAGTTTTGTTGGGGAAGATAGCAGGGCGAAGAAGCGCGGAGGAAATCACACTCTTCAAGTCTCTCGGCCTGGCGATTGAAGACTTGGCCGCGGCGCAGCATGTTTATGAAAAGGCTATTGCCAGGAACCTGGGCGTTTGGATTGAAATATGAAGGCTTGAATTTCTAACAAAGTTTTTCTATTCTTGAATTCAGAAAACATAAAACCATTTGAGGCAAAAAATGAACGTCAGTGTCACGGTGCAAGTCTCACCGTCAGTGTATAGGCTGGCGCAACGAACTGCCCAAGCAACGGCGCGCCCCGTGGAGAAAGTTTTGGCCGATGTGATATCTGCCGAGAGTCCGGTCTCTGAAGATTTGCCTTTGGATTTGCAGAATGAGTTGGAAACGCTGGCGCAAATGAGCGATGCAGAACTGTTGCAAATCGCTCGGAAAACTTTTCCATCCGCGCAACGCCAAAAGTATGACCGCTTGTTGGAGAAAAACAGCGCCGGCGCGGTGACGGAAAGTGAGCGCGCTCAACTTAAATCTCTGCGATTAGAAAGTGAAACGTTGATGCTGCACAAGGCTCATGCTTATGCGTTGTTGAAATGGCGTGGGCGTGCTTTACCGGCATTAACGAAGCTTCCTCGCCTCCGATGAAGAAGGCGGAAGCCCTTTCCAAGCTTCGGCGTCGCCTCGCCGCGCAATCGGAATATCGCTGCGGCTATTGCTTGACCTCTGAACGACTCACCGGCATTCGCCTCACGCTCGATCATCTCATTCCATTGGCTGTCGGCGGTCACACCGATGAAAGCAATCTTTGGATGGCATGCCGTGCGTGCAATGAGTTCAAAGGCACACAAACCCACGCCCAAGACCCCAAACTCATCGCACCGTTCCTCTTTTCAATCCACGCACTCAAACTTGGCGCGAGCACTTTGCTTGGAGCGCAGAGGGCACGCACATCATCGGATTGACTTCAATTGGACGCGCAACCGTCGAGGCATTACGATTGAATCATGATCTCATTGCATACACGCGTCGCCGATGGGTAAAATTCGGATGGCATCCGCCGGAACTATAGACCATTTAAAAAAATCCACCCAACCTTTCATCGGAAAGGCTGGAAGATGAAAAAGCTTTTTTGTGTGAGGGAAGAAACAGAATTGCGAAAACCGAGCGTGGTTACTCAGGATATTGCTTTTCTACGAGATCGAGAAACTTCGAAACAGTGACGATGCGGGCGGTTTTATAAGCTTTCGCGGGGAAGTGTTTGATGTTTTTGGTGACGAGAAATTCAGCGGAGGAGTTAAGCGCTGTTTCAAGAAATTTATCGTCATCGGGATCTTTGCACACATGCAATCGTTTAGAAATTGCGACGCGCAGCGCAGACGAACGCAGTTCTTTGAGAAGCTCCGCAGCTTTTTCTTGATCGACTTCCTGCAAGTGACGAAAGACGTACTCATGTTCTTGCATCGTCTGCTCGGAGATCACAAGATCAAATTGCCCCTTCAACCACCGCAGGATTAGTTTGGCCGGTGCGCCGGTCGAGTTGAGCAAGCCGGAGACAAACACATTCGTGTCCACGACCGCTTTCATGCGGAAGCTCGTTTTTGGTTACGGTACTCCTTGACCAATCTAGTGATTTCTTGATCCGTAACGCCACCGGAATTTTGAACCTGCTCGCGCATTTCATAGATCAGCTTGGCTACGCGCCGGCGGTCTTTGCGCAGAGGCTGCAAAAAGAAGAGCAGCAACGCGTCCGAGATCGCCGCGCTTTGGTCGCCGTTGTAATCATGCGAGGCGATCTTGGAGAGTTGCGAAGCCAGTTGCTCATCGAGGCGAATGACTAATTCCGACATGCTTGACCTTTCTTCGATTTGGTTTAAAGTAATAAGCTCGAGCAAACTACTTTTGCAAGATAAGTAAATAGCCATTGGATTCCAACAGTGTGTTGAAAAAAGACTATGGAGCAGATATGAAAAGATGGGTTGCAATCACCGCGGCGTATTTTTTAATGAGCACCTTCGCCGTTGCCCAACCTTCCTCCCAACGCCTGCTCACCCTCGACGACCTGCACACCCTGCGCGAGCTCGACGATCCGCGAATCTCTCCCGAAGGCAATTGGGTGGCTTATACCGTGAGCACGGTTGACGCGAAAGAAGACGAAAGCAACAGCGATCTCTGGATGTCCAATTGGGAAGGCACGCGCGCCGTACAGCTCACGTTCAGCAAAGAGAGCGAGCACTTGCCGCGTTGGAGTCCCGACGGCCAATCCCTCGCATTTCTTTCGAGCCGCGACGTGGAAGAAGAGACGGATCAAATCTGGCTCATGAATCGCGCAGGCGGCGAGGCGGAAAAGATTTCCGATTTCAAAGCAGGCGTGAGTGATTTCGTATGGTCGCCTGATGGCAAACGGCTCGCGCTCATCGCGAGTGATGTTGATCCCGAGGCCGCGGCCTCGAAAGATAAGAGTGAAAAGAAAACCGCGAAGCCCATCGTCATCGACCGTTATCAATTCAAAAAAGACGAAGAAGGCTATCTCACCAAACTGCGCTCGCACCTTTACGTGCTCGATCTCGCCACGCGCAAAGCGGAGCTGCTCACGCCCGGTGATTTCGACGAGGCCTTACCCGCGTGGTCGCCCGACAATTCGACCATCGCATTCGTGAGCAAGCGCGGCGCGGATCCCGACCGCCACGACAATTACGACCTCTATTTGATCGAAGCGAAAGCCGGAGCCACCGCGCGACAACTCACCACCTTCGAAGGCCCGGACTGCCACCCGGATTGGAGCAGTCGCCCGGCGTGGAGCCCCGACGGCAAGTTCATCGCCTATTCCCAAGGCGGCTCGCCGAAATTGATTTACTACGCGGGCTATCAACTCGCCGTCATTCCCGCAAGCGGCGGCGCGCCGAAATTGCTGTTGCCGAATTTGGATCGCAACATGACGCAACCTGAATGGTCCGCGGACGGCGCGGCCATTTATTTTTTGTTGGAAGAAGAGCGCATCACGCTGCTCGCGAAAGTTGAGGCGACCGGCGGCAATCTCGAACGCATGATGACCGAACGCTGCGAAGTCAGCAGCTTTGATCTGAGCGCGCAAGGGAAGATGGCCCTGCTCATGACCGCGCCGCAAACGCCGAACAATGTTTTCGCCCTTGAAAATAGCGCGCTGCGCGCGCTTTCTCACCATAACGATAATTGGCTCGCGCAACTCAAGCTCGCAACGACGGAGGAGATTACTTTCAAGAGCAAAGACGGCGCGAACATCAACGGCTTCGTCGTGAAGCCGCCGGATTATCAGCCCGGCAAAAAGTATCCGGCGATCTTGCGCATTCACGGCGGCCCGGTGTGGCAGTTCATGAACAACTTCATGTTCGATTGGCAATTCTTCGCGGCGCGGGGCTATGTCGTCATCGCCGCCAATCCGCGCGGCAGCTCGGGGCGCGGCGAAAAATTTTCCACGGCGATCTATGCGGATTGGGGCAACAAAGACGCGCAGGATGTTTTAGCCGCCGTCGATCACGTGGTCGCGCGGGACCTCGCTGATCCCACACGCCTCGGCGTGGGAGGTTGGAGCTATGGCGGCATTCTCACCAACTATGTCATCGCGCAAGATCAACGCTTCAAAGCCGCGGTGAGCGGCTCGAGCACTTCGAACATTCTCGCGGGCTACGGCACCGATCAATACATCCGCGAATATGAAGCTGAGCTCGGCGCGCCGTGGACGAATCGCGAAACGTGGCTGAAGCTCTCGAATCCGTTTCTGCACGCGGATCGCATCACCACGCCCACGCTCTTTCTCTGCGGCAAAGAAGATTTCAACGTGCCGCTCTTGAACTCCGAGCAAATGTATCAAGCTTTAAAGAGCCTCGGCCGCGACACGCAGCTCGTCATCTATCCCGACCAGTATCACGGCATCACCAAACCGAGTTACGCGCGCGACCGGTTGGAACGCTATCTCGCGTGGTATGACAAGTATCTCATGCCGAAGAGCGCCGCGCCGACCGCGGCGAAGTAACGCCGCAAGCGCGCGCGTTTAAAAAGCCTCCTCTTGCAAAGCATAGGTGTCAAGCGAAGTAAATTTGCACGAGGTATTCCCCCCTTGAGGGGGGCCAGGGGGGTGGTGCTCGGCATTATAAAGAGATGAAGAGCACTTTTAAAAGGCAGTGCAAGGACACACGATGATTTCCAAGATGATTTTCGCTCTTAAGAACACCCCCCGAACCCTCCTCAAGGGGGGAATAGTTGGGTGCGTTATTTTTTCAATGCCCTCTTTGAGCACACTATGAAATACTTCAACGACCACCCGATTCTGTTTCGCGTCCTCTTCCTCGCCGCGGCGATTTTGTTTTTGCTGCTCGCGGTCATGAGCTTGCACCATTCCGCTTCGTTTCAAACCGACGAAAATTTGTTTGTCACCTCGCCTTCCCGGCTTTATGTGGCGAAGAGCTTTCCCGCGCAGCCCGTGAAGACGCAAGCGCGCGAGGAGGAGGCTCTGGCTGCACTTGACTCGGTGCTTGCCGGCGATTTGATCGTGCTGGTCAATAGACAAGAATACGACTCGCTCTCACAAGTGCAGCGCCTCCTCGCCAAGCTTGCGCCGGAGGCTCCGCTAGAATTGTATCTCACCCGGCCGAAAACGAATCGCAAAATGGCCTTTCGCTCGAGCAAAAGCGCGTTGCCCGAAGGGTGCTTGCGTGAAATTCCCGCGAGTGTGTTGATCAAGGAAATCTATAAAGACGGCGCCTCCGATCGCGCCGGCATGTTGGTCGGCGATCTCGTGCTGCGCATCAACGGGCAAAAATTTCGCGATTCCGGAGAGGCCGACCGCATCATGCGCCGGGCCGAAGCCGGCCGCGCGATTGCCTACGAAGTGTTGCGCGACAACCGCGTGCTCACGTTGCGCGTTAACTTAGCGCGCTTGGGCGCCAGCCTCGCGGCGTTCCTCGGCATTCTAGTGGGCCTGAGCTTTTGGGGGCTGGCGTTGTTCCTTGGCGTCTCGCGCCCGCAAATTCATGCCGCTAGAATACTCGCGGCGGCTTTGCTCGTGCTCTCCTTTCCGCTGCTGATGCTTCTGCCCCGAGCGCCGAATCCCGGTTTTATGGTTGAGCTGGCGCATACGCTCAAACTCTTGTGCCTCCCCTTGGGCTTCGCTGTGATGCTGCACAGCCACGCTTATTTCCCCAAAGAGCGTCCGGAATTGTTGCGGCGAAAATGGATAATGGCAACGCCGTATCTCATTGCCGGCCTCGCGTTTGTCTTTAGCTTCGTGCGCGTCCGGCCTTTCGGCGAGCCGTTGATCTTCGGCCTCTTGGCTCTCGGCCTCTTCGCTCTTTTCGTGCACGTGCGTTTTCGCGCGCAATGTGCGGTCGATTATAAAAAGCAGAATCGCGTGCTGAAATGGGCGGGGCTCACGGCCTCGGCTTTAAGCTTAGTGCTGGCGCTTGCGGTGATGCGCGGCGCTCAAGATGCCTCTCGCGTCGGCTTTTTTTTGTTTCCTCTTGTTCTCATTCCCCTCGCCTATCTTTACACGATCGGCCGCTATCGGATTTTCGATATGAGCCTGCGCCTCGGCCTCAACGCGCAATACCTCGCAATCTCGTGGTTCTGGGGCCTCTTGCTCTTCGGCGGTTTTGTGTCTTCGTTGTTCCTGCTGCCGGGCCTCCCGCTTGCCATTCCTAATTTTCGTTTGAGCGGAAGCTATCTTGAGATCGTCGACGACCCGTTGCCTTTGGAACAAAGGCTCGGCGCGGAGAAAATCGTGCTCATGATTTTCGCCATTGGCTTGGTTTATCTTTATCGCCGCTTTCACCGCACGGTGCAAGATTTTCTCTCGCGCAAATTCCATCGCGCGGGCTATGATTATCGCCGCGCCGTCAACGAGCTTTCCGAGCTCATGGCCACGCAGTTGAGCATGCTCGATCTCGCCAAAGGCATTTCGCGCAAACTGGCGGAGCACATTCAGCTCAAGCGCGTGGGCGTCTTGTTCTTTCGCGATCAAAAGGAATGTTGTTGCCAGCAAGCGTACGGCTTTGATCAAGAAGAGTGGAAAGAGTTCTGCATAACCATCGATCAGCAGCTCATCGAAACCTTGCAAAAATTTCGCAGCGAGTCGCGCTTCAGCACGGAGTATTTGCCACCGGATTTGAAAGAACAATTTCAGCGGCACGGCTTTGCGCAGATTCTCCCCATTCGCTTTAAGGAAAAGCTCGTCGGCGTTTTGATGATCGGCGAAAAATTATCCGAAGCCGGCTTTCAGCAGGAAGACTTGCACTATCTCACCGCGGTCGCGAAACAGGCGTCGCTGGCGATTGAGAACGCGTTTCTTTATGAAGAGCTGGCGGAGCAAGAGCGCATGAAGCACGAGCTGGCCATCGCGCGCCGCATTCAATTGGCCTCGCTGCCGCAAACTACGCCGCGCATTTCGGGGTTGGATATCGCCGGCATCTCCATTCCCGCGTTGGAAGTGGGCGGCGATTATTTTGATTATCTCAACGGCAAGCCCGATCAAATCACCGTGATCGTCGGCGACGTGAGCGGCAAAGGCACTTCCGCGGCGTTGTATATGTCTAAGGTGCAAGGCATTCTGCGCTCGCTGCACGACTTCGGCCTTTCGCCGCGCGAGCTTTTCGTGCGCGCCAATCATCTGCTGCGCGAAGCGCTCGACCGCAATTCCTTCGTGACCAGCATCGGCGCGTGCTTTGACGCGAGCACGAAAAGGTTGCGCCTCGCGCGCGCAGGCCATTTGCCTTTGTATCATTATCAAGCGCGCACCGGACGAATCGATAAGCTCACGCCGAAAGGCTTGGGCTTGGGGTTGGATGATGATCGCTTATTCGCCGCGGAATTAGAAGAGCGCAGTTTGAGCTATGAGACGGGCGACGTGTTTCTCTTTGTCACCGACGGCGTGACCGAGGCTCAAAGCGAGCACGGCGGCGAGTTTGGCGAGGAGAGTTTGACGGAGATTTTAGGCAAGAGTGTAGGCGAGCCCGCGGATTGCATTCGCGACCGCGTGGTGCACGCCGTCAAATCTTTCGTGAATAACGAGCATCAGCACGATGACTTGACGCTCGTCGTGGTGAAGGCGGTGTGAGCTGGTTATTAGTACTACAACGTTAAGTCGGCACAACCTCCTCCTTATGTCATTCTGCAAGAACCTTTTTAAGCACTGGAATCAACCCTCGTCTAGGCTTTGTGCCAAGTGCGTAAAAAGATTCCTTCTGAATGACAGGTTAAGTTTTGGGGCGAAATCGCGAACTTAACGTTGTAGTATTATGCGGAAGCGTTTTTCTTCCAAAAAGGATATACTAACCTCGGCAAAAGTTTTTCGGGGAACTCTTCCATTTTTTCGAAGCCGAGGCGCTCGGGTTGTCCTCCCTCTTTAGGCATGTAAGCCGTGCCGAAAATCCAATCCCACACGCTGAACACGATGCCGAAGTTTTTGCCGTGGTCTCCGCGCAAGATGAGATCATGGTGCCACACGTGCATGCGCGGCGAGTTGATCACATAGCGCAGCGGCCCCCAACTGATGTTCAAATTCGAATGATTGAGATGACCGATGAGCGTGGTCACGATCGCGATGGGCAAAATCACCTCGCCGCTCACGCCGAGCATGACCAATGGTAAGTAGGTGAGGCTTTTATAAACCACGATCTCCATCCAATGAAAGCGCAGGTTGCCGATCCAATCCAGTTCTTCGATGCTGTGATGGAGTTTGTGAAATTCCCAGAGCCACGAGACGCGATGCAGCAGGTTGTGCACGCACCATTCGAGGAAATCGCGGAACACCAGGAACACGGTGAATTGCACCCACCATGGGCTGCGCGTTAAAAGCTGCAGCGACTCCGGCATGGGGACGTGCAAGCCCAAGAAGAGATGGTTGAGTTGCTGCGCGACCCACGCGCTGAGATACGCGAGGAGAATGCCGGCATAATGGCCGTTGAACACGAGCCAGAAAAAATCCTGCCCGATTTGCCTGCGCCAGGTTTGTTGCTCTTTGCGCCACGGCGCGAGCCGCTCGAGCACCCAGCAGAACAACGAGACCATCAAGAGCCAAAAGAAGTAGCCGCGCGTGTCCCAAATGATGTGAAGCATGGGTGGTCTTCTCCAGAGCGATGAGGCAGTAATGCCTGGCGCGGCTTTCAGCCGCACTCAAAGCAATTGTCAATTGACAATTGTTAATTAGCAATTGTCAATTCAAAAACTTCGCGGTCGTGATGGTTTTCCCGGAGTAATACCATACGGGGAAGCCGAACTTTGCAAACGTGCGTGGAAGCGTGCGATGGTACAGAGTTTCCCTCCGAAAATCAAGTTTTGATCCGCCACGGCTTGGCCATGGCATGAGCTCTTCATCAAGGCCTAAGAGGGCATTTGAAAAGTCTGAGCACTCTACAATTCCCCCCTTGAGGGGGTTAGGGGGTGTTCTCCAACACGAGTGAGCACCTCAAAACTTATAAATGTCACTGTTGCAGAGTGATCAAGCCGCAAATCTGTACTGTGTTGGTGGCTTGTGATGCGATGACACCCCCGAACCCCCTCAAGGGGGGACTTTTCAAATGCCCTCTAAGAGCAAACCACGGCCAAGCCGTGGTTGAACATTGCTGAGCTTGCTCATCAAATCTTATGAGCAGGGAGAAGGCTTCAAGGCAAGAGCACGAGACGACGCACCAATTGGGAAGGATGGTTAGACGCGGCCAAGCGATAGCGCAAGCGCGCGAAATAAATTCCCGCGGCAACGCGTTGCCCATTGTTCGCTGCGCCATTCCAACGCAGATGATGCGCGCCCGCTTGATAACTCGCGGCTGCAAGCTGGTTCACGACGCGGCCATTCAAATCGAGCACGGCGAGATCGACTTCCGCCTCGCGCGGCAAATCAAAACGAATGCGCGTGTGTGCGCGGAAAGGATTAGGATAGTTTGATAACGAAAAACTCTGCGGCGTTATGCTCTGCTTCGCAATCGAAGAGGCATCTATTACTTCTTGCGCGCGAGGGTGCGGCTTCGCAGAAGTCGGCGCCGGTCCCGGCGGCGCATAACGAAAAATGTACAAGCCCTTGGTCATGTCGCTGATATAAATATTTCCCGAAGGCGTGTGCGGATACACGCCCCACGCCGCGGTTTGATGCGCGCCCTCGGGCTGACCATGGCTCGGATTTTCGGGATACGTGTCATAAAAGCCGACCTCGACGGGATTCGCGGGGTCGCTATACTCGACCACGCGCAGCATGTCTTCGAAGTATGCGATGTACGCGAGATTGCCGATCGGCTCGACGTTGTGCGGCGAGATTTCCGGATCGGTGATATAGCTTCCCACCTTGCGCACATTGTGCGGATCGCGAACATCAAAGAACTGCACGTCCTGCCCTTTGCCCTCGTCGTTCACAATGAGAATGTTCGGATTGCCGCCGCGTCGCACGGTATGCGGATAGCGCACGCGAAAGCCGGCCAGCTCGCGAATGTTGCGCTTGTTCTTCACGTCCAACGTCACCACTTGATGCGAGCGCAAGCCGCCCACGAACGCCGTGTCGTTTTGCACGTAGAGATCGTGAATATAAAAACCCGCTTCATACTTGCCCGCGAGCTTGGGCTGCTCGGGGTTGGAGAGATCGATAATGTGCAAGCCGCTGTGCGCATCGTCATCGGGTTCATTGACCGGATGCGTGCCCACGACATAGGCGAAGTGCTCGTTGACAAAAATATTGTGCGCGCCGGTGAAACTCTCTTGATAGAGCGCGATAATTTCGGGCTGTGCTGGATTTGATAGATCAATGATCTCCATCGGACCATACTCGTTGATCGCGAGCGCATAGTGCCGATACACTTGCACCTCTTTCAAATCTTTTTGAAAGCTCGTAATGCGTGCAATGCGCTCCGGCCGGCGCGGATTGGTGACGTCAACCACTTCCAAGCCGCGGCTGCGCAAACACACGAGCGCATATTCACGGCCCTGCCCGTCGGCATAGCCCCAGCAACCGGCAATCGTCGGATCGCCATAAAGATCGACGAACCCGAGCAGCTCGACATTACTCGCGAGATGGCCATTGTTCGGCAGCGTGATGAATTGATACGCCGCACTCCTCGCCAACGTGCTTTGCGGCGCGGCGGAACGCACACGCAAACGATGCAGACGATTGACCGCCAAATTGCGCAGCGTCAGGCGGTGCAGCGTCACAAGCTGCGTGTTGCGATTTGAAAGCTTGTCGTACTCGTCGTCGAGGCCGTATTCGATTTGGCTGTCGCTCGCCATATCCGTTTGCCATGTCACGCGCGCGCTGGTGCTGGTGATTTGATCGATTTGAATGCTTGAAATCACGGGCGCGGGCGAGGAGTCGCTTGCGGTGGTAAAAGTGAAAACGTGCGAAGCGAGCAACTCGTGCGAAGACAAACGTGCGAACGCTCGGGCATGATAAGTTGTGCTATGCTTGAGTTGCGCGAGTCGCGCGAGGTGCGTGCGGCCATTGTTCGATGAAGCAGCAACGCGTCGGCCCAAACTTGTATCCGCGCCAAACTCCAGCCACGCGCTTGCAATCGCGCTCGTTTGCCAAATGACCTCCGCGCTCGTACCGGTGAGATTTTGCACGCGCACTTTGAGCGGTGAAGTTGAAGCGGGCGCAGGCGTGAGGGTGAAAACGAAATCACGCGAGGTTGCTTTGTTGCCCGCGCTGTCTTGCGAGAGCACGCGATAGTGATAAGCTGCGCGGGCTTGCAATCCGTTGAGCAACAGCGCATGCCGCGTCACACGCTCGCGCGAAGTTTTTGTGGTATCGCCATACGCCGAAGTCGCGCCATATTCCACTTGTGAAGTCGAGACTTCATCCGTGCTCCACGTAATGAGCACGCTCGTGTCGCTCTTTGCGATGGCAGCGACGTTTGCAATCCGAGGCGCAGTGGTATCGCGCGGCGTTGCTCCGAGGCTGCCTTCGATGATCTCCAATGTGCGATTGGCTTCGGCATTAAACAAAATATCTTTCTTGCCCGAAGGCCATTGCACTTCGAGGCGTTGCGCTTTCGTGCGCGCGCCGAGGCCGAAATGCAACGTCAAATCGCCGCCGCCGGAAACCATTGAGTAGCCGGCAACGAGTTGCTGCACCTGCCTGCGCGCGCCGTCATCCACACGCACGATCGCGCCGACGCCGTTGTGATTACTTTCTTTGCCGATCAAATTAAGCTTGAGCCAATGCTGCTTCGCGCTTTCGTTGTGCAGCAACACACTGGTCTCTCCGGAGTTGCTGAAGAAAATATCGAGGCCCCCGTCGTCGTCATAATCGGTCACGCCGGTGCCGTATGCGCGGCCATTGTGATCTGTTGCAGAGGAAGAAGAAACCTCCGAGAAAGTTCCGTCGCCGTTGTTGCGATACATGCGATTCGGCCCGAAATTGCCGACGTACAAATCTTGCCAACCGTCGTTGTTGAAATCGGCGAACGTGCAGCCGAGACTGCGGCTCTCATCGCGCACGCCCGCAGCGCTCGCGACTTCACGGAAATAGCCGAGCTTGCCCGCGGCGTTCGTGTCATTGCGATAGAGACGATTCGCGCCGTTGGAGTTGCTCATGTAAATGTCGAAATCGCCGTCGTTGTCATAATCGGCCACGGCCACACCCTGCCCGTGCGGCGCGGGATCTGTGAGGCGGCGCGCATTGGCTTCATCCACAAAAGCGCCGTTGCTTTTGTTGATAAACATACGATTGGCGAAACCGCTGCCGCGACTCACGAATAGATCGAGATCGTTATCCAAATCCACATCAAAGAAAACCGATTGCACACTCTCCGCGGTGTTGCCCACGCCCGCGGCCTCGGTCACGTCTTCAAAGCGATGCTCGCGGTTTTGCCGATACAAACGCGAGGCGTGTTCATAGCTCGCTAAAAACAAATCGAGGTCGCCGTCGTTGTCATAATCGCCCCACGACACGCCCTGGCCTTGAAAGCTTTGCAAGCGCAAGCCCGCAGCAGCGCCCACTTCGGAAAAATTTCCGTCGCCGTGATTGTCATAGAGCAAATGCGGCGAACCGCTGGCCGCCGAAATGTAGAGATCAACATCGCCGTCGTTATCATAATCCGCCGCGGCCACGCCGCGATCATATTGGCTGCCTTCGCGCACGCCCGCGCTTGCCGCAATGTCTGTGAAGCGGCCGTTGCCGTTGTTGCGAAAGAGCGAGTTGCCCGTGTC
>Ga0247727_10004246_pt1 | contig 30587 bp, 17 predicted proteins | sample WisWelCaveWW1625_FD_202498 | JGI IMG/M metagenome (GOLD analysis project Ga0247727, IMG submission 202498) | Biofilm microbial communities from Wishing Well Cave, Virginia, United States - WW16-25 | ecosystem: Environmental > Aquatic > Deep subsurface > Groundwater > Cave microbial mat | place... | reverse complement strand
GGGACGCCTGGCGAACTCGCAGGCGAAGACGCCTGCGCTACGGCGTCGCCCGTCCGGTTCAAGGGTTCATTGCGCGAAATTGCTTTTCGGCGAATTCTCTCCCCGTCGGACGGGGAGAGGGCAGGGAGAGGGGAACCGTCCTGGGCATGTCGCCCAAAAACCGGAGCGCGACCGGTCCCCGGTCGCAGCCCGTCCGAATGCGAATCCGGGTTTGAAATTTTTCAGAAATCGCTCGCGTCCACGCGCTGCGGACGGGGGACCGTCCGCGCTCCGTTCGAGTCCCGGCGATATGGGCAACACGCCCTCTTGGCACTGCCCATGACCCTCCGTGCCCGCGAAAACCGCGCCTGGCCATGAACGCCTCCGCACCAACCCCGCCCGGCCTCATCGTCGTCGGCCGCAACAGCTACGCGGGCGGCTGGCTGCTCGAACACGCCCAACGGGCCGCCTTGCCGAACGTCATCGGCCTGGCCTCCGCCGACTGCAATTTCCTCGACGCGGAAGCCGTGACGCGTTTCTTCGCGTCGCTCGCGCCCGGCGAATACACCGTTGTATTTCTCGCCGTCGTCAACAAACAGGTTCGCAACTCCTTCGAATCGTTCCTCGACAACGTCACCATGGTCCGCAACCTCGTGGCAGGCTCCCGGCAAGCACAGGTCGCGTCGCTGATCTACTTCAGTTCCGTGGATGTCTATGGCAACCGGCCCGTCGTGCCGATCACCGAACGCACGCCCGTCGCGCCCGACACCTGGTATGGCCTGGCGAAATACTGCGGCGAGTGGATGCTGTCCGGCTCGGGCGAATTGGATTGCCCGGTCACGATCTTGCGCATCCCCGGCGTGTATGGCCCGGCGCGCAACGACCCCAGCGTCATTGGCCGCATGGCCGCGGAACTCCGGCGCACCGGCACGATTCGCATCCACGGGGACGGCCGGTTCAAGCGCGACTACGTCTTCACCGGCGACGTTGCGCGGCTGGTGCTCGCCTTGCGCGAGGTGAAATACAACGGCGTGCTCAACGTGGCCACCGGCCACAGCCGCACGCTCCTCGAAACGGCCCAAACCATCGGCTCCGTGCTGGGCGGTGCGTTTGAAATCGTGCATGAACCCGCCGACGCCAGCCGGGATTTCGACCTGGTGTTTGACAACGCGCGGCTGCGTTCGCTCTTCCCGGACTTTGTGTTCACGGACTTGGCGACGGGCGTGCGCTCGTATTTGTTGTAGTGGCGCAGGCGTCCCGCCTGTGAACGTCCCACCAACCGTCCCGGTTGGTGTGAAATGGGGAAAGCTGTTGTGAACAAAGCAACCACCGGCAACCGGGACGGTCGCCGGGACTGTGGCAGCCGGGACGGCTACCCCACTACTTTGCCGTCGCGCCCCGCGTATTTGGGTGGCGTAGTGGCGCAGGCGTCCCGCCGGTGTTCGTCCCGCCGACCGTCCCGGTCGGTGTGAAGCGGAGAAACTCGGGATGAAAACAACAACTTCCGGCGACCGGGACGGTCGCCGGCACATTGGCAGCCGGGACGGCTGCCCCACTACTTTGCCGTCGCGCCCTCGCTCGTATTTGGCTGGCGTTGGGGACGCTGGTTCTGCTAACAAGCACGCGCGCCCGGCGTGACGGGACTCCGGCGGCGTTGACCCGTGGGAAATATCCCCTCTCCCGGCCTTCGGCCACCCTCTCCCCGTCCGACGGAGAGAGGGAAAGGGTGAGGGGACAGTTGGCGAGGGGTTGAATGGATCGCGGAATGGCGATTCGATGCAGACCTCTCTCCGGGCTTGAAGCCACCCTCTGCCCGTCCGACGGGGAGAGGGCAGGGTGAGGGGAATTCCTGAAGTCTGGCGGCAGCGAAGAAAACTTTTATGCAAGGCAGTCCTGAACCAAGCGCCGGCCGCGGAGTGGCTGCGGCGACGATTCAAGGCGTGGCCGGTGAGCCATGGGTAAAACTCGAGGGCGGCGCGCAACTGGCCGACTGGTCGCGCGACGACGAGATCGCCTACAACCAGGCCAATCGCCAGACGCGCAAGCTGGAGTTCTTCCAGCAGGTCTTCGATTTCCTCACCGACAACCGCGTGGCCGGCGATTACCACGAATACGGCTGTCACCGCTGCCGCACCTTCCGCATGGCGCTCACCGAGGCGCGCCGCCACAACCTCGCCGGCATGAAGTTTTACGCCTTCGACAGCTTCGCCGGCCTGCCGGACGTGCAGACGCAGGTCAGCGTTCCGTTCTGGCAAAAGGGCGCGCTCACCACCACGGAGGAGGAATTTCTGCGGTTGGTCCGCGAGCACGGGATTTACGTGGACAACGTCCGCACCGTGAAAGGCTACTACTCGGACTCGCTGACGGCGGAACTCCAGGCAAAACTCGCGGCGGAAGGCGCGAAAGTTTCGCTGGCCTGCGTGGACTGCGACCTCTACGAATCCGCTGTGCCGGTCTTCAAGTTCCTCGGGCCGCTCCTGCAGGAAGGCAGCGTCATTTACATTGACGATTATTATGCCGGACATCACGGCTCGCCGGTGCGCGGTGTTCCCAAGGCGTTCACGGAATTTGCGGCCACCAGCCCGTTCAAGTTCGAGCCTTACATGCACATCGGCTGGTGGGGGCGGTCCTTCATCGCGTACCGCTAGCACTGTCGGCGCGGGAATCCATTTTGAATCGAGTCATCAAGGAAGCATGAAATCAGCGCTCATCATCGGCGGCGGGTTTGGCGGATGCGCCGCTGCCCACCAACTGCGCCTGCTCGGCGGCTGGGACATCACGCTCGTCGAGGCCGCGCCGTTTCTTGGCGCGGGCGTGCGCACGTTCTGGTATGGCGGCCACCCCTACACTTTCGGCCCACGCCATTTCCTGACGCAGAATGAAACCGTCTATCAATATCTGAACGCCATAGTCCCGCTGCGGAGTTGCAAGGAACACGAGTTCATCACCTACGTCGAGCGCGACAACCAGTTCTACAATTATCCGATCCACGTGGACGACATCGAGCGGATGCCGGACAAGGAGCAGGTCAAAAAGGAAATGCGGGAAGTGCGGGGCGTCGCCGAGGCGAAGAACCTCGAAGATTACTGGATCGGCTCGGTTGGCCGGACGCTCTACAAAAAGTTCATCGAGCAGTACAACCACAAAATGTGGCTGGTGGACGACAACCGGCAGATTGACACCTTCGGCTGGTCGGCCAAAGGCGTGACCGTCAAGAGCGGTTCGCGCGCGGCTTGGGACACGGCCATCTCCGCCTACCCTTATGCTCCGGACGGCTACAACCGGTATTTCGATTTCGCGACCGAGGGTGTCACCGTGCTTCTCAGCACCACGATTGAGCACTACGACATCCCGAAAAAGACCGTCGTGATCAAGGGTGCGCAGCGGACCTTCGATCTCATCGTCAGCACCGTTTCGCCAGACTTGCTCTTCAACCAGTGTTACGGCGAGTTGAAATTCATCGGACGCGACTTTCACAAGATTGTCTTCCCGACCGAGCACGTTTTCCCCGAGAACGTGTATTTCCTCTACTACGCCAACGACGAGAAGTTCACGCGCCTGGTCGAGTACAAGAAATTCACCAAGCACAAATCGCACACGTCGCTGGTCGGACTGGAGATTCCGTCGTTCAACGGCAAACATTATCCGCTGCCGTTCAAATCCGAGATTGCCGTGGCCGACAAGTATTTCGCGGAAATGCCACCAGGCGTCTTTTCGATGGGCCGGGCCGGCAGTTACCGCTATTCGCTGGACGTGGACGACTGCATAGACCAGGCGATGGAGATGGCGCGTCAGGTCAAGAGCGGAGGGCAGGATCATCCGGTGCCGGTCGAGAAGTGGCGCGCGATTTAGTAAAAAGAGGAGCGCGGACGGTCCCCGTCCGCAGCGGGTTGGATACTTCGACTGCTTCCCCATTGCCACGCGCTGCGGACGGGGACCGTCCGCGCTCCGGTTCGATTGCGGCTCCGCAGCGTTGCGTCCTCCGCGTTGCGAGTTTACGGGTGCTGCAGCCGGAAGAATTTCGTGTCGCTGGTGATCGGGAGCGTGACCACAAGGTTGCCGCCGTTGGTCTGGCTTGGCGCGTTGACGTTGGCCCAGCCACCTGTGATCCCGCCGTCCGCCGACTGAAGCGCGAAGTCTGCCGCCCACACCGGCCATGTCAGCGTCACGTCGTCGCCCGACCGTGTGATGAGCAGGCTCGGCAGCGGATTCACGCTGACCGAGCCAGCCACGTAACCGGCTGCCAGTTCGTTCGCCAGCGCGCTGGAGATCGCGCGCGACACGGGATCGTCGCTCAGAGCCACCGGGTTGCTGCCGACGGCTGCCGCTGTCGGAATCAACGCGACCTTCGCCACTTCGCGCAGGCCCGCGGGGAACGTGGTATCAAGCGGCAACCCGATGGCGAGGCCGAGTTTTCCGGCGGCAACCTGGCCGGCGTTGACGTTGAACGAGGCTCCCGCCGCCGCGCTGCCCAGGCTGGCGCCGGCGTAGCTGAATTTGGCCGCGTCGAAGCTCACGCTGAAGCCCAGCGCGTTCTCGTCGCCCTGCGATTCCAGGAGCACCGGCAGCGTCACGCTCACTCCTTGAACGCCGCTCGCGTTGCCCACGCGAACTTCGCGCGCTGCGCCTTGAACCGGCCGGCCCGCGGAGGCGGCAGCCGGCCCGCCTTCGCTCGTCGGCCCGCCCACCGCCGTCAGCGGATCGAGTCCCGCCGCATAGCGTCCGGCCTGCACCCAGTCGGTGACGTTGATGTGGCCGTTGCCCAGACTCGAGCGCGGCGCGCAATCCGCCCGTTGAAACTCGCCGCCGTCCGCCGCGCCATCCAAGCGTGCGGCAAAGCGCCCCACCTGCACCCAGTCGGTGATCGAGTTCGTGCGATCACCCGCCGGACGCGGCACGGTGTCGCCTTCCAGATCGGACGGCAGGAGCGAGAGAAAGCCGGTGATGTAACTGGCGGGCAGCGGCTGCGCCTGCGGAGTGGACAATTGGCGCGAGGTCGGCACATCGCCGAAGGTGAGCGTCGTGGACACCGGCGACCCGCCCTGCACCACGTAGGAGTTGAGATTCACCTGCGCGACTTCCTGGGTTCCGGCGGCAAACGTGCCGTTGGCCGGCAAGGCCAGTGCAATGCCGATCCGGCCGCTGCCGGTCTGGCTCGTGTTGAGCAACATGCTCGCGCCCGATGCGCCGCTCCCCAGCGTGACACCGGCGTAGCTCAACCGCTGCGTGCTGAAATTGAGGCTGAAGCCCAACGCGTTCTCGTTGCCGTTGGCCACCAGTTGCACGGGCAGTGTCACCGGCCCGCCCGACGCGGCATTGCCGCCGACCACGCGGAACGTCGCCGGCGGAAACACCACCGTCAGCAAGGCGTCGCTGCTGTTCGTCGCGCCCGCCACGTTGGTCACCACAACGGAATAATTGCCGGCCTGGCTCATCTGGACGTTGGTGAGCGTGAGGCCGGAGCCGGTCGCGCCGGCGATATTGGTGCCGTTCAACCGCCATTGATAGCTCAACGGCACGCTGCCACTGGCCGATACGGTAAAGGTGGCGTTCGAGCCGACGGTGACGGTCTTGCCCGCCGGTTGTGCGGAGATGAAGGGCGGAATGTCCACCACGCACTTGCCGGACGCGCTCGCGTTGTAGATGGCTTGGATTTCGTTGGTCGTCAGCGCGCGGTTGTAAACTGCGATCTCGTCAATGTTTCCGAGCAGGCTGTTACCCAAATCGTCGTGCCCGCCAATGGCCGCGTTCGCCGTGGCCACGAAGCCCGGATCGTACGCCGGCGCGCCATACGCCATGCCGTCCACGTAAAACGTCACCGTGCTTCCGGACTTCGTCACTGCCACGTGATGATGATTCGTGTCCGTGACCGCGGCGCTGGTGGTGATGCCGCTCACCCAGCCTTTCCCAAACGCCAGCGCGCCGTTGGCTTCCAAGTGAAACACGTAACCTCCGTTGCCGTGACTGAAGACCACGCCCTTGCCCTCCTGCCCGTAGGAAACGACGGAAGCGCTGGCGCGTTTGATCCAGCCCTCGATCGTCAGGTTTTGCAAATCAAGATTGGCGGGGTTTCCCAACCGCACCGCGTCGCCGTTGCCGTCGAAAGCAAAGGCCTGGCCGACGCGGCCCACGCCATAGCCCGCGTTGCCAACCGGCGTTCCAGTGTTCCCGCCGACCTGGTCGGAAGCGTTGCCTTCCGCCCGCCACCAGCTCACCAAGCCCGTGGGCGGCGTCAGGCAGGGTGGCGGCGGATTCACGGCGAGCACCGCGTTTGAAGTGATAACCGAGTCCAGGGCGTTTGAGATCACTGCGGTGTAGTCGCCGGCATCGGCAAGCTGGGCGTTCGTCAAGAGCAGCGAAGTTGTGGTCGCTCCGCTGATGTTCGTGCCGTTCAACCGCCATTGGTAGCTCAACGGTTCGGAACCGCCGCCCACGACGCGAAACACCGCCCCCTCGCCGATCAACACCGTCTGATTGGTCGGTTGCAGCAAAACTGAGGGAGGCGACGGCCCGGTGCATTTGCCTCCCGCGCCAGCCAGGTACAGACCCTGAATCTCGCTCGCGGACAAACCGCGGTTGTAAACTGCGATCTCGTCAATGTTTCCCAGCAGGCTGTTTCCCAGATCGTCGTGCCCGCCAATGGCCGCGTTCGCCGTGGTCACGAAGCCCGGATCGTAAGCCGGCGCCCCGTACGCCACGCCGTCCACGTAAAACGTCACCGTGCTTCCGGACTTCGTCACCGCCACGTGATGATGATTCGTGTCCGTGACCGCGGCGCTGGCGGTGATGCCGCTCACCCAGCCCTTGCCGAACGCCAGCGCGCCATCGGCTTCGAGGTGAAACACGTAGCCGCCGTTGCCGTGACTGAAGACCACGCCCTTGCCCTCCTGCCCGTAGGAAACGACGGAGGCGCTGGCGCGTTTGATCCAGCCTTCGATCGTCAGGTCTTGCAAATTGAGATTGGCCGGATTCCCGAGCCGCACCGCGTCGCTGCTGCCATCGAACGCAAAGGCCTGGCCGACGCGGCCCGCGCCATAGCCCGCGTTGCCAATCAGCGTTCCAGTGTTCCCGCCGACCTGGTCGGAAGCGTTGCCTTCCGCCCGCCACCAACTGATCAAGCCGGAAGGAGGAGAAAAACAATTTGTGTCCGCTCGGACCACAATGCCGCCGCCGCAGAGAAACATCGCCAGCACAAATGCGGGCCAATTGGTTGAGGGCGCCGATGGAATCGCCGGTTTCATTATTTTCATCGCCCGTGGTCGCCGAACCCGCGTGCGCTGGTTTTCGGAGCGTGCGGCTGACGCTTTGCCGCGACGAACTCGGCGTCGTGTATCATAATCGCTTGCCTCTTACTGAGCATGGTCAGTTTGGGGTTTGCGGCCCGTTTTGCAAGCGAAATGTCGCGCGGTGTGGCGGACAAACCCATCCATCGTTGCCCTGAGCGGAGCAGGAAAGGTTGCATCGCGGAGGTTTGGGTTCGGGGGTCGTGCCAGTTTTTTGCTGCAATCCCGCCGCCCGCCCCTACATTGCCGGGCCGATGAGACTTTGGATTGCATTTAACGGGCACATTCTTTTCCCCAGCAAAATAATCCGCGAAAACTGACCACGCATGAACCTTGAACGAATTCGCCGTGCCCTTTGGGAGCGAATGATTCTAGCCGAGTTGCTCCGACCATTGCTTGGCAAAAACGAGCAGCAACTGAGGATCATTGACGGTGGCGCTGGCTCCGGCGCGCTGCCGTGTGACTGCTGGACTACGCTGCCTCCCGGCATGGTGGTGTCCTACGGGTTTGATGTGGACTTCGGCGGCCTCCTTTGGTCGAAGCGCGAGCGGCGCTTGTTCCGGCAGACCGTGAATCCAGCGGGCGCCTCCTTGTATCCGCCCAATCTGAAGTTGGTCAGGCGTTTTAGATCCACGGACGGCGGGAGCCTCGCGGACCATTTGCGCGTGGCAAAAGAAACCGAAGTGGATTGCACCACCATTGACGACTGGCGCGAATCAGCGGCCATCCCGACGATTGATTTCATCAAGCTGAACGTGCAAGGGGCGGAACTGCCGATACTCGAAGGCGCCAATGGCACATTGCCTGACGTGTTGGGTCTGCAACTCGAAGCCTCTTTCGTGGAATCGTACACCGGCGAACCGATGTTTGCCGATCTGGACCAGTTCGTCAGGAAGCACGGCTTCGCTTTCTTCGACATTCTCGCTCCCAACGTCGTCGGGCGCGTGAAGTCACCGGTTTCGACGAAGGTTCCGCAGATAGCCGGGGGCTTCCGATGGCCGAGCAAACAGGTTTTTGAGGGTCACTTTCTGTGGCTCCGCGACCCAATCGCCGTTGGCATGAATCTACCCGATGACAAAGTGCTCAAGCTGGCTTGCATCGCGGAAATCTACGGCCAGATCGAGTACGCGTTCGAGCTATTGGAATGGTTGAAGGAGCGTTACGCCGCGACCGGGGCGGCGGACGAGGCTGAGGCGCTTGGAACGGTGATTCAGGCAGCCGCGACCCGGTATCGAAGATTGTTGAGCGGCTACTTTCCCGGCGCGGCCTTGAGGAAGGTGGTGAAGTTGCTTGGCCGGACGTTCTACCCGGATCGCCCGCTGTTTCTGAGATGACGTGCGTGGTATTTCCATTCCGTTGAACAGAATGGGATGAGAGACGGACGCTGGGGCCACGCCCGGAAGTCCTAAACGCCTGCCATGAACTCAACGCGAGCCAACGCATGAAAATTGCCCGACTTCGCAATTCGGCTTGCTGGAGCAAGGCGGCAAAGGTCGGGGCGGCTCTGGTGCTTTTGGTTTGCGCCGCCTTGTTGCGAGTTGTGCCACTGGCAAAGCGTGCGATCAGTCTATTTCTCCCTAACCGGCTTTCGGGAGTCCTGAAACAGTTGGACTCAATCCCGCGGGAGCGTTTGCGCCGATGCGTGCTGTTCCTCTCACTCCGCCCGCACGCGCGCGAAACCCGGCTGGCCGCCGCCGCGCGCCTCGCCGGCTGGGAGCCAGTGCTGGTCCACACGGGCAAGGCGAATTACGACCCGGGGCGGTTCTTTTCCTTCCACGCACAGGTGGGCGGCCTGTTGCAATTGGTGGCGGTCAGTTGGTGGTTTCGCGGCCCGCTCGTCCACGTCTTCGCGCCGGACGGGGCGCACGCGTATCTGCTCTGCGCAACGAAAACCCGCCCGCTGATTCTTGATCCTTACGACACCTGCTCCGGCTACGCCTCGTCACCGGCGCTATGGCGCCGCTGCGAGCGGGCGGCGATGCGCGCCGCCGACGGGATGACGCACCGCGATCTGCGCGTGAAGTATCTGCAAGACCTCCACGGCTATGCGCTGCCCCGGCACAACATTCTGATTCACGATCCGCTGCCGGAAAGCCGGGGCCCGATTTCGGCGAGCAGCACCGGCGCACAGATTCCCCTCACCCCGTCCCTCTCCCCATCCAATGGGGAGAGGGTGAGCGAAGCGCCCCTCACCCCATCCCTCTCCCCATCCGATGGGGAGAGGGTGGCCGCAGGCCGGGAGAGGGGTTGCCGCGAAATCCGCGTGGTCTCCGCTGGATGGGTCGGCAAAGGGGACAACAGCATCCTGCGCATCACCCGCGCACTCTGCGCCGGGCGCGTTCACGTTCACATGTACGTCAACCCGTTCCAGCATCACGGCGATCCCGAGATGGCGGATTACTTCAAGCTGCGCGAGCAGTCCGAATACTTTCACATTGAGCAGCCGGTCTATGGCGAAACGTACCTCGAGCAGTTGGCCCGCTACGACTTCGGCCTCGCACTGTGCGAGCCGCTGGTGTTTGGCGAAACGCCGAAGGATTACACCGCCGATTACCTGCGCGGCTGCGGCTCCTCGCGGATCGTGGATTACATCCAGACGGGCCTCGGCGTGATTGTCTCGACGGGCACGCGGTTTCAGGTGTTTTTCGCGCGCCGCTACGCGGCGGCGGTGGTGATGGCTACGCCGGAATTCCTTGCGAATCCACGGCCTGCCTTGGAAGCGGCACTCCGAGCGAAGGCGGCGGCCAAGCCGAAGAACGTCACAACCATCACCACGCAAGGCGTGGCCCGGCGACTCGACAGGTTCTATTCGCGGGTGGCGGCCCAAGCGTAGTGGCGCAGTGCGTCCCGCCTGCGAGTAGTGGCACAGCGCATCCTGCCCGTGGATAGTGGCACATGCGTCGCGCTTGTGAGTGGTGGCGTAGTGCGTCCCGCCTGCGAGTTGTGCCACACCGCATCCTGCCGGTGGACAGTAACGCATGCGTCCCGCCTGCGAGTGGTGGTGCGGCGCATCCTGTTTGCAAGTAGTGGCACAGCGCGTCTCGCCTGTGGGGGTCTGCAATGGCGTCTCGCCTGCCTTGCTCAAACACCAACCGAGTCGGTCGCCGGGACAGAAGCAGCCTCTGCTCCACTACCCGCCCACAGCCGGGACGGTCTGTTCCACTCCCCCTCACGCAGCCGGGACGGACTGTTTCACTGCCCTCACGCAGCCGGGACGGACTGTTTCACTGCCCTCACGCAGCCGGGACGGACTGCGCCACTACAACTGCCCACAGATTTCCGCAGTTTTTCACATTGACTCCGCAGTCGCTCATTGATAACAATTTTACACAGTCAGAAAGCCGCTAAGGGGCTTTCGGAAATGCGGAACGGAGTATCAACATGAAGACCATGGATTCACTCACCAAGGGCGTATTCCTCTTTGTCACCATCCTTTCACTCGGCCTCATCCCGGAGCAGACTGCTTTTGCGGAAGACCCTGCCTGTGTCGCCGCGCCGACGGGTTTGATCAGTTGGTGGCCAGGACAGACCAATGCCAATGACATCGTGGGCGGCAACAATGGGATCATAACGACCCAGTTTCTCGGCGAGGTTCTTTTCTCGCCGGGCAAGGTTGGAAACGCGTTTGATTTTCGCGGCACGAATTTCGTCGAAGCTCCGCCTATCGCATTGGGCAATTTCACGCTTGAATTATGGGCCAAGCAACGCGCCCGAGGGACGTTTCACGATAACTTCGGTAGCACCCTCGTCACCGGCGAAGTTTGCGGCGCCGTGGATGATTGGCACACAGGAATTCTGCCGGACGGGCGGCTGGTGGTACGCATTGACGGCGATGGCTCGGTCGCTTCGGGAACAGTCTTCTTTTCCAGTAACGTCATTCCGCTAAATACATTCACGCACATCGCGGTCACTCGCAGCACGAATACCAGTCTCGTTGCAATCTACCTCAACGGTGTCTTGGACAGCTCACACGTATGCCCCAACAATCACGTCGTTGGCGCCTCGGATCCTACGTGCGACACTGGCATCCACCAAAACAGGATTGGAATTGGCAATGTCCGAAGGTCGGCGGTGCTCGCAGGAAACTCGGTTGCGTTTGACGGCCTCATTGATGAGATCAGTATCTACGGACGGGTTCTGTCTGGCACCGAGGTTGCGGCCATCCGCGCTGCGGACAGCGGCGGCAAGTGCCCGCCGCCTCCGCCTCCGACGAATTGCGTCGCAGCCCCGTCGGGCTTGGTTAGTTGGTGGCGCGCCGAAACGAATGCGCTCGATTACGTGGATGGAAACAACGGCACCCTCGCCGGCAATACTTCATACGCAGCCGCCCGGGTGGGCCAAGGCTTCCTCTTCGACGGTAATGGTGACGCTGTCCGATTGGGCAACCCCGCCAACCTCAATCTGCAAAATCTGACCATCGAGGCATGGATCAAACGAAGCAGTTCATCCGTCGTCTCGTTTGGTTCTGAGGGAAACGGGGTGCTTTTTAGCCATGGGTCGCAAGGCTACGTGTTCTATATGGACGCCGCTGGCCGGCTTGCGTTCGGTAAAGGCTACGTGGATAACGTAACCCTGGGCACAGCCATCACCGATACCAGTTTCCACCATATCGCGGTAACGCGGTCTGGCGCCACTCTCGCGTTTTACATTGACGGAGTACCGTATCCAGCTCCCGCTTACGCAACAGTTTTCGCTGCCACGGCCAACGTGGCGATTGGAGCGCACGACGATCTTGGCAATTCTTTCAACGGGATCATTGATGAACTCGGCATCTACAATCGCGGGCTCACCGCGTCCGAAATACAAGCGCTCTACCTCGCGGGTGCCGGCGGCAAGTGCACTGGTCCAGCGCCGCCGACCATCCTGTCACAGCCGCAGCCTCAAACTGTTTTCGTAGGCGAAACCGCGGCATTCAGCGTCGTCGCTGGCGGGTCGCTTCCGCTAACCTATCAATGGCGGTTGAACGGAACGAACATTCCGGGCGCTACGACCAATTCATTCACCCGACTTAACGCTCAGTTTGCTCACGCCGGCAATTACTCCGTGTTCGTCTCCAACAACATCGGGACTGCTACGAGCCTGGATGCATTGCTGACAGTGAACCCGCTCCCTCCGTGTCTTGCACCGCCTGGGGGTCTCGTGAGTTGGTGGCGCGCTGAAGGCAACGGGCTGGATCAGGTTGATGGAAACAACGGCACCCAAGCAGGTGACGCGAGTTTCGGCCCCGGCCGGGTCGGGGCTGGGTTTGCTTTTGACGGGAACGGTGACGCGATCCGAGTGGGCAACCCCACCAACTTGGATTTGCAGAACTTGACGATTGAGGCCTGGATCAAACGCGCGAGTTCATCGGTGGTTTCGTTTGGCTCTGAGGGCAACGGTGTCATCCTCAGCCACGGCGCAAACGGTTATGTTTTCTACATGGATGCGAGCGGGCGGCTCGCGTTCAGCAAAGGGTACGTGGACAACCGCGTCGCCCCCACGGCAATCACAGACACCAGTTGGCATCATGTCGCTGTGACCAAATCCGGCACAACGGTCGTGTTCTACATAGATGGCGTGGCGTTTCCCGTTTCCACGTATGGGTCAGTGTTCCTCGCATCCGCAAACGTCGCGATTGGGGGCCACGACGACTTGGGGAACTCCTTTAATGGCATCATTGACGAAATTGCAATTTACAACCGCGGGCTGAACGCCAGCGAAATTCTGGGCATTTACAACGCACTCCTGTCCGGCAAGTGCGTCACTCCGCCGCCTGCTCCCACTTGCACACCCGCGGGCATGGGACTTGTGAGTTGGTGGCCGCTTGAGGGAAATGCAAACGATGTCTTTGACGCAAATCCCGGTACGCTTGTCGGCGGCTCGAATTTCATCCCGGGTGCAGTAGGTCAGGCGCTCGTTTCTGGCGGCACCAATCACATCCTTGTTCCGGCTTCGGCGAATCTGAACGTCGTGAGCTTCACGATTGAAGCGTGGGTCTATCGCGCCGATGACGGCACGCCGCGACCCATTGTCGAATACGCCGCCGCAACTGGCCGGGCTGGGGTCCATCTTTGGGCCAACGTCAACCCGGCGGCGCCGGACGGTCCGCCACTGGCGGGCGCGCTGTATTCCAGCGTGCAGGACACGGCCGCGGGCGGCCACATCATCGGCACGAGCGCCGGGGCCATGCCGCTGAACCAATGGACGCACGTGGCGCTCACCTACGACCAGCCGAGCGGCGTGGCGCGGCTGTACGCGAACGGGACCAACATGGCGACCGTAAACCTGGGATCGTTCACCCCTTGGACTTCGCTGCCGCTGAACATCGGCTATCGTCCCATCGGCAGCATTCATACTTACGCCGGCAAGCGGTTCGTTGGCAGGATGGATGAAGTGAGCGTTTACAACCGGGCGCTCTCACCGGCGGAGATTCAACTCCTCTTCTATGCCGGCAGCGCGGGCAAATGCCCTCCTCCGCCGCCATGCGCGCCTGCTCCAACCGGATTAGTCAGTTGGTGGCGAGCGGAGAACAACAGTGTTGACTCTGTGGACAGCAACAACGGAACGGTGGCCGGCAACACAAGCTTCGTCCTCGGACGGTTCGGGCAGGGCTTCCGTTTTGACGGCAACGGCGACGCAATCCGGTTGGGGAATCCAACAAACCTTCATTTGCAAAACTTCACCTTTGAGGGCTGGATTAAGCGTGCCAGCGCCGCTGTGGTCTCTTTCGGTTCAGAAGGCAATGGCGTGATCTTCAGCCATGGCGCGAACGGATATGTCTTCTACATGGAGGCCAATGGGCGGTTGTCTTTGAGCAAGGGCTACGTGGACAAAGTGACCATCGGTGCTGCAATAACTGACACGAACTTCCACCATGTCGCCGTCACCAAATCTGGAACCACGGTGGTGTTCTACATAGACAGTGTCGCCTACATTGTTGAGGCTTATGGCTCGGTGTTTGCGGCTTCCGCAAATGTGGCAATCGGTGGGCATGACGACCTCAATAATTCCTTCAATGGTTTGATTGATGAACTCGCCGTATTCGATCGCGCGCTATCTTCAGACGAAGTGCAAGGCATCTTCAGGACTCGGAGCGGCAGCATCTGTCCGACCCCGCCTTCCATCCTTGTCCATCCGATAAGCCAGAAAGTCACGGTCGGCTCGAACGCCACGTTCAACGTCGTCGCCGAGGGCACGCCGCAGTTGCGCTATCAATGGATGCGCGGCGGTTCGCCGATTGCGGGCGCCACCAACCCGGGCTTCACCTTCCAGGTCATGCCCGGTTCCGGCGGCCTTTACTCGGTCCGGGTGACCAATGCCTTCGGCGCGGCGCCCAGCTCCAACGCGCTGCTCACGGTCAATTTCATCCCGGAGGCCGCGCCGCAGTCCGTGTCCACCCCCGAGGACACGGGTTTGCCCATCGTGCTGCAAGGCTCGGATGCGAACACCGATCCGTTGAGCTTCGCGATCGTCCAACCGCCCATGCACGGAATGTTGAGCGGCACGCCGCCCAATGTGACCTATCACCCAGCCCACGATTACTTCGGGCCGGATGGCTTCACGTTCAAGGTCAACGACGGCCTCGTGGATTCCGCGCCGGCGTTGGTCGGCATCGCCGTGATGCCGGTGAACGACCGGCCCGTGGCGCACTCGCAACACGTCCCGGTGGACGAAGACACGCCCAAGGCCATCACGCTCGGAGCGTTTGACGCGGACGGGGACGCGCTGACTTACACGGTCGGCTCACCGGCGCACGGCGGTTTGACCGGCACGCCGCCGAATCTCACTTATCATCCGAACTCGAACTATTTCGGCCCGGACAGTTTCACGTTCATGGTGAGCGACGGGCAGACGAGTTCGGCGCCGGCCACGGTGAGCATCACGGTGCTGTCCATGAACGACGCGCCGGTGGCGCGGATCATCGTCACGCCGCTGGCCGATCTGCCGGGGGTGACGAACAAGGTCGTGATCACGCCCGTGTGCGCCGACGCGAGGGTGGTGCTGGACGGCTCGCAGTCCAGTGACGTGGAGCATGCGCCGCTGGAGTTCGAGTGGCTCGAAGGCACGAACGTGCTGGCGACCACGGCGACGAGCACCAATGAATTGCCGGTGGGCACGCACGTCATCACGCTCAACGTGAGCGATGGCGCGGCCACGGGCACGGCGGCGGTGACGCTGGAGGTGGTTTCGCCCGCGCAAGCCGTCGCGGTGTTGATCGAACTGGTCAACAGTTCCGACCTGGGCCAGCGCAATCCGATGGCGCTGCTGGCGACGTTGCGCGCGGCGGCGGCGGCGTTCGAGAGTTGCGAGCCGACGCCCGGCACGAAGCAGCTCCAGGCCTTCCAGAACAAGGTGCGCGCGCAGATCGCGCCGTTCGATCCGGCACTCGCGGCGCAACTGATCCAGGGCGCGCAGGAGATCATCTCTTTCGCCGAGGGCAACGGCTCCGCCGCCGGCGGCCGCGAAGCCAGGTCCGAGGAAGGCAAGCCGTGGTCGAGCGGCCGGCCGTAGGCGCGGGGCATCCCGGCATGCCGGCTGGATAGGGAAAGAGGAGCGCCCGCCTCCGGGTAGTGGCGCAAGCGTCCCGCCTGCGGGTGTCCCGGCGGGCGTGGCGCCCGAACGGCGGGGATTTGGAGTGCGGCGACTGGTCGCCGCTTTGGGCGCCCGGTCGCCTGCCCTAAGAGCCTGTTTGAAAACTCCATTTCCAACGCTTGTCGTGACCCCGGCGCCCGTTCGGTGTCCACGCTTCAGCGTGTTCTCGCATCCGGACACCCTGAAGGGTGGACACCGAGCGGGAGATTTCAAACAGGCTCTAAGCCGGGACGATTCAGTTGAATCCGATGGGGAGGGCCGCCGCCCCGGCTGCCGTTCGGCGCGCCCTCGCGCCGAACCCTTCGCGCGACGTCCGCACCAAACAGTTCGCCCCACCGTACGCGAGCGCCCGGGGCGGGCGCGCTCCCCGGTCCCAATTGCGTCGTTCCGGCCAAGAAGCCTGTTTGAAAACTCCGGTTTGGTGTCCAGCCTTTAGGCTGCCCTGGCGCGAAAGCACGCTAAAGCGTGGACACCAAACTTTCGCCCGCCGCTCGTCGGTGGTTGGAAATCGAGTTTTCAAACAGGCTCTAAGAATCATTCCCGCGTTCGACGGCGGCAAGTCGCCGGCTCAAAACGCGGACAAGTCCGCGCATTCCAAAGCCTGCGGTTATGGAGTCAGCCGCGCGGGGACCGCCGGGTTCAACCGGGGTTTCAACCGTGGTTTCAGGTTGAACGCGCCGGGGAGCATTTTCGCGCCGCCCCCGTCCAACGGGCGTGCGCATCGAAAACCAACGCCGTCCGACCATGAAAGCCCATCCCTTCACGCTCGCCGCCCTCATTCTCGCCTGCCTCGCGCAGAACTCGTTCACCGCCGACAAACCTCCCGCCGCGCCCAAACCTGCCCGCCCCCGGATGGAAGTCTGTTTCGTGCTCGACACCACCGGCTCGATGTCGGGCCTGATCGAGGGGGCCAAACAAAAAATCTGGTCCATAGCCAACGAACTGGTCAGCACGAAACCATCCCCGGAAATCCGGCTCGGCCTCATCGGTTATCGCGACCGTGGTGACGAATACGTGATCCGGCCGTATGACCTCACCAACGACATTGACGCCGTTTATGCGCAACTCACCGCCTTCCGGGCCGGCGGCGGCGGGGACACGCCGGAGTCGGTGAACGAGGCGCTGCATCAGGCGGTGACCGGCATGTCCTGGAGCGCGGACCGCGGCGTGTTGAAGATCATTTTCCTCGTCGGCGACGCTCCGCCGCACATGGATTACGCCGGGGCGCCCAAGTATCCGGAAATCTGCCAGGCCGCCGTGAAGAAGGACCTGATCGTGAACACGGTTCAATGCGGCAGCATTGCGCAGACGACGCCGATCTGGCAGGAGATCGCGAAACTCAGCGAAGGCAGTTACGCCGCCATCGCCGCGTCCGGCGGCATGACCGCCCTGGCCACGCCGATGGACGCGGAACTGGCCGAATTGAACCGCAAGCTCGGCACGACGCTCGTGGCTTACGGCGGCGAAGCCTCGCGCCGTTCGGTCGCGGCGAAACAACTGGCCGCCGAGGCGGCGCCCGCGTCGGTGGCGGCGGACCGGCTCTCGTTCAACGCCAAGTTTGGCGTGGCCGTGCAGGGCGAGGGTGAATTGCTTGATGCGCTGGCCGGCGGGAAGGTGAAGCTGGCGGAGGTCAAGAAGGACGAATTGCCAGCGGACTGGCGCGACCTCGGCGATGCCGACCTCCGGGCACGGATTGAATTGAAGCAAAAGGAGCGGGCCGCGTTGCAGGCGCGGATTCAACAGTTGAGCCGGGAGCGCGACAACTACGTGGCGGCGGAGCGCAAAAAGCTCGCCGCGTCCGGCAAGGGCGACGCGTTCGATCTGAAGGTGGCGGACACGATCCGCGCGCAGGCCGCGAAGAAGGGGATTGATTACAGCCGCTGAGTCCCGCGCGCGTCGTGGCGGAACGGGCTTTGAGCAAGTGGGATTGGCTGCCGGCAAAAAGCTGACGGACCCCTCACCCCGTCCCTCTCCCCATCGGATGGGGAGAGGGTGGCCGAAGGCCGGGTGAGGGGAGGCGACTGTCTCCACGGATCAGATCTGGAACCAATATCACCGGGCCGCCCCGGCGCGTTGCGGATCGTAGGCGGGATTCGGCGAAGGCATTTGCGCGCCGACCTGCTTCCGCCAGGCGTGGAGTTTTCCACGAAGCGCGGCGGCCTTGCCCGGCTGCCGGGTTGAGAGATCGTTCGTTTCGGCGACGTCGTCGCGCAAGTTGTAAAGCTCGACGTGATCGTCCTCGAAAAACTGGATGAGTTTCCAGTCTCCCTGCCGGATGGCGCCGTAGGGGGTCGCGGCGCCCGGGTGGTAATGCGGGTAATGCCAGTAGATCGTGTCGCGCCGCAGTCCGCCGCGTTGGCGCAGCAACGGCACGATGCTCTCGCCGTCAATGACCTGACGCTTCGCGGGTTTCGCTCCCGCGATGGCCAGCATCGTCGGGCAGTAGTCAGGCGTAATGACCGGTGTCGTGCAAATACTGCCGGGTTTGGTGACGCCGGGCCATTTGACGAGGAGCGGCACACGGACGCCGCCTTCGTAGGCCGAGCCTTTGCCGGCGCGCAACGGCAGGTTGCTGGTGACGTTGTTGAGCAGCAGGCCGCCGTTGTCCGACGTGAAGAATATCACGGTCTGTTCCGACAAACCCAAGGCCTCAAGCTTGCTCAAAATGCACCCCACGCTGTCGTCCACGCTTTCGACGAGCGCGGCATAGGTGGCGTGATGTTGCGGATGCTGCGGTTCGGCTTTGCGTTCGTACTTGGCAATGACTTCCTTCCGGCCCATGAGCGGCGTGTGGACGGCGTAATGCGGCAGGTAGACCAAAAACAGTCCTGCCTTGTGTTGTTCGATGAACTTCAGCGCCTCGCTCGTGAGCCGCTCGGGCAAGAACTCGCCTTCCGGCCCGTCGGCCAGCGTCGGGATTTTGTACGGCGAGAAATAGCTGGGGGGCGATCCCTTGTCGCAGCCGGCAATGTTCTGATCGAAGCCCTGTTTGTCCGGGAAAAACTCCGGCCCGCCGAGATGCCACTTGCCGATGCTGGCGGTGGCGTAACCAGCGTCGCGCAGCGCCTCGGCGACGGTGCATTCTTCGAGCGGCAGGTGCATCGTCCAATCCGGCACTTTGAGTCTGGCGAACGGCCGCACGTGGCCGGCGATCCAGTCGGTGATGTGCAGCCGCGCGGGATACTTGCCGGTCATCAGCGCGGCGCGTGTCGGCGAACAAACCGTGCAGGCCGAGTACGCCTGCGTGAAGCGCATCCCCTCGCGCGCGAGCCGGTCAATGTTCGGCGTCTCGTAGAACTTCGATCCCTGGCAACCGAGGTCCGTCCAGCCGAGATCGTCCACGAGAATGAAAATGAGGTTGGGCCGGGCCGGCGCCGCGACCGCTGTCGCGAACGCGCAAAACCCCGGCACCAACAGCGCGAGCGCAATCTTGACGCGAAATGATTGCATGGCTGACTTCGTCGCGATTTACCAGCGCGACATCCCCCTCACCTTGTCGCTCTCCCCGTCTGATGGAGAGAGGGGAATGCGCTGTTGGCCCGGATGGCTGCCGGCGTTTGGCGGCTGCGAGTCGAGACGAGCAATGGTCTCCCTCTCCCCGTCGGACGGGGAGAGATTTTCCGAAACGGATTCGCGCCTTGAACCCCTGAACTGGTAGTGCGCTGTTCGGTGTCCACGCTTTGGCGTGTTCGCGCCGCCGGACACCCTGAAGGGTGGACACCGAACGCGCTGGTTCATGGCGAGGGAAGGGGTGAGGGGACCGGGGCGACGCATGGAATCGTTCCCGCCGCGCTACTCCGGTTCCGGCAAACGGCCCGGCTCGCGCGCGCCCGCGCCTTTGCGTTTGGTGAGCGAGTCGCCGAGGTCCGCGCGGGCCTGTTCGGCGAGGGCTTCGAGCCGCTTCACCACGTCGGGATGCTGGCCGGCGACGTTGGTTTTTTCGCCGGGATCGCTTTCCAGATCGTAGAGTTCCGGCTTCTCGATCTTCAATGGCCCATAGACCGCGGGGCGGCCATCGCGTCCGGGGGGCCGGCCGGCGAGGCTCCGGTAGGTGTGCGGCAGTTGCAGCTTCCATTGTCCGCTCGTCACGGCTTCAAGCTGGTTGACCTCGTACCAGAAGAAATAGGCGTCGTGCGGATTTGCGGCTTTCGCGTCGCCCGCGAGCAGCGGCCAGATGTCGAGGCCGTCAATCTTATGCTTCGGGAGGTCCGCGCCGATGAGCCTGGCGAACGTCGGCAGCACGTCAATCGTCATGGCCGGTTCCTTGCAGACGCGGCCCGCCGGGATTTTTTCCGGCCAGCGGGCGAGGAACGGCACGCGCACGCCGCCCTCCCAGCACGTGCCCTTGCCTTCGCGGAGCGGCCCGGCGGAACCCGCGTGGTTGCCGTAGGACAGCCACGGGCCGTTGTCGGACGTGAACAGCACCAGCGTGCTTTTCTCCAGCCCATGCTTTTGCAGCGCGCCGAGAATCTCGCCGACCGACCAGTCAATCTCCTCGATCACGTCGCCATACAGTCCCTGGGCCGACTTGCCCTTGAACTTGTCGCTCACGTGGAGCGGCACGTGCGGCATGGAGTGCGGCAGGTAGAGGAAGAACGGCCGGTCCTTGTTCCGCTCGATGAAACGGACGGCGTGTTCGGTGTACCAGGCGGTGAGCTGGGATTGCTCCCTGGAGGTCACGTTGGTGTTGACGACATGGTCGCCCTCGATCAACGGCAGATTGGGATAGCCGGGACGGCGGCGGCGCTCCTCCGGCGGGACGTTGACGTACTCGGGATGCCACGGCCACATGTCGTTCGAGTACGGCAGGCCGAAGTATTCGTCGAAGCCGTGATGCGTCGGCAGGAACTGCGGGTCGTGGCCCAGATGCCATTTGCCGAAAATCGCCGTGGCATAGCCGCGTTGCTTCGCGATCTCGGCGAGCGTCACTTCGTTGCTGTGAATGCCGACGCGCGCATTCGGACCGAGCGCGCCGAAAATCCCGACGCGGCTCGGATAGCAGCCCGTGAGCAATCCGGCCCGTGACGCCGAGCAAACCGGTTGCGCCACGTAAAACCGGGTGAAGCGGATGCCCTCCGCCGCGAGCCGGTCAATGTTTGGCGTCTTCCATCCCTGCGCGCCAAAGCAGCCGACGTCCGCGTAGCCGAGATCGTCGCAGAAAATGATTACGAGGTTGGGAGGGGAACCGCGGCCCGGGGCCGCCGGCAAGTTCGGTATCGCAAGGAGGCCAAGGAACGCGAGAACGCAGCCAGGAGCCTTCGCGTGCTTGAACCGGCGCGCCAGCGTCTTGGACTGCGGTGGGTGAGGGTTGGGGGCACACACCGCTTTGGCTCCGGTCGCGCGCAAATCACCCAAAGCGGTGTCAGCCCCGTTCCCCGCCAGCCACCGCACTCCAAAACCCCGCGGCGACTCGAATGGTTCATGACAAGTTTCGGCCGCTGAAAATCTGTAGGCGCTGCAAAACATGGAATCAATGCGTCGTCTCACGGTTTGCCTTTGGTCGTTTTGCGGTTTGGATTCGGCGTGTCTTTCGATGGCGCCGGCCACGGATAATCATCCCGGCCCGCCGAAGGATCAAGCGGGCCTTTCGGCAGCGTCGCCTGCCAGTCGAGGGCGGTTTTCGCCAACCGCCCGACCAGTTCGCGGTGTGTCGCCGCCTGATTGTCCAACTGTGCCGGGTCGCGCGGGATGTCGTAAAGTTCCACGCGGCTGCGGTCGGGGTTCAGGAGCAACTTCCAGCCGCCGTCGCGGATGGCGAGGATCGGACTGCGATGAAACGGCTCGCCGAGAATGTGGAAGCGCCATTCCCACAGCAGTGGCGTCTTGCGCGGGCGCGACTGGCCGAGGAAAACATCGCTCATGTCCTCGCCGTCGGGTTTGAGCGCGGCGGGCAAGGGAACGCCCGTGAGTTTGCACACCGTCGGCAGCCAGTCCACCCCGGCCACGACCGACGTATCCTCCACGCGGCCCGCCGGGACTTGGCCCGGCCAGCGCACAATGAAGGGCACGCGGATGCCGCCTTCGTAAAGGCTGCGCTTGCGCCCGCGAAACGGCCCGGCGGAACCGATGCCGCTGTGACCGGCGTTGCCGACGTGGATGTCCTCCGGCCCGTTGTCGCTGGAGAACATGATGAGCGTGTTGCCGGCCAGGCCGAGTTCGTCGAGTTCCCGAAGCAGCCGGCCAATCTGCGTGTCGAGGTCGGTGACCGAGGCGTAGAAGATTTGCGCCGCGCTCTGGTGGGGAAAATTCGTGCCCACCGGGGCGAGCCGTTCGTAGGGCTTCATCTGCTCCCCGGTCGGATTGAGCGGCGCGTGCGGCACGAGCGACCAGACGTTTGCGTAGAACGGCTTCTCCTTGTTCGCGCGGATGAACCGGATGGTTTCGTCCACGATGGCCGCCGAGGATTTCGCGCGAAACGTGAGGTCCGGTTCGTCCCAGCCCGGCCCGGTCGAATTCACCGTGCGCGTGTCGTCGAAGCCGTAATCGCCTGGCGGCGGCGCGCCTTCGCCGTGGCCGAGATGCCACTTGCCGAAATGCGCCGTGGCATAACCGGCGGACTTCAGCAGCGACGCGACGTTTGGGACTTTTGGATCGAGCCAGTTCGACATGCCGCGGGCCTGATTCTGCTCGTGCGTCGCATAGTGGCCGTGGATGCGATGCCGGGCGGGATACTGCGAGGTCATGAACGCGCAACGGCTGGGCGAACAGACCGAGCCGTTGACGTAGAACTGCGTGAACAAAGTCCCTTGTTTCGCCAGCCGGTCGAGATGGGGCGTCTTGATCTGCGTGTTTCCGTAACAGCCCAAGTCGCCCCACCCGAGATCGTCCGCCAGGATGAAGATGACGCTGGGCCTCCGCGCGTCCTCGGCCGACGCGCAGAACGGCAGCACGCCGGTCCAGGTCAGGATCGCCGTCGCCAGAATTCTCCTCACACCCGCACTGATTGCTTTCATCTTGCCTCCTCCTTCGCCGGCCCGCCCCCGAATTGATTCCAGTAAAGCCCCTTGAACGGATTCACTTTGGGCCCGACGGTGTTTTCGTTTTCCAGACACGGCAGGATTTCCTGCCACCACTTGTCGTAGGCCGTTTCGAGTTGCTTCGCGATTTCGGGATTTGCGGCGGAAACGTCGTTCGTTTCGCCGCGGTCGGTTTTGAGATTGAAGAGCTGCCACTGTTTTTCCTCCCCGTTGGTGTCGCAGACGAACTGCCATTGCGCGTTGCGGATGCTGCAACGGCGGTATTTCGATTCCGCGGCTTTGCCGCGCTCCCAGCGGCCCTGATGCGTGACGAGGGTGCGATCCGGCCATGCCGCGTCCGGATTCTTGAGCAGGGACACGAGGCTGCGGCCTTCGATCTGTTTCATGATTTCGGGCGTGAGCTGCGCGCCCGCGATTTCGGCGAGGGTCGGGAACACGTCCACGTGCGCCGCGAGGGCCGCGATGTCGCCGGGCGGCAGCGTCCCGGGCCAGCGCCAGAATGAGGCGGCGCGGGTGCCACCAATCCAGGGCGTGCCCTTCGCGCCGCGCATCCCCGCGTTGAATACTTCGACGCCTGCGGTGCCGCCGTTGTCGTTCATGAAGATCACCAGCGTGCCGCGCTCGATGCCCCATGATTCGAGCTTCGCGAGGAGTTTGCCCACGTTGTCGTCAATGTTCGCGATCATGCCGAAAAATTTTGCCGCGTTGGTCTTCACCTTGCCGGCGTAACGTTGCTCGTACTCCGCCGGAACGTCGAGCGGCGCGTGCGGCGCGTTCGGTGTGATGCAGGCGAAAAACGGTTTCTTCGCGGCGGACTGCCGCTCCATCCACGCCGTTGCCTGGCCGAAGAAAACGTCAGTGCAGTAGCCTTTGGTCTTTTCGAACCTCCCATTGTGGAGGATGGCCGGGTCGAAATACTTGTTCCCAGGCGCGTCCCCGCAACTGCCCGCATACGTCTGCCCAATGCCGCCCGCGCCGTGGATGAACATCTCGTCGAAGCCGCGCTTGTCCGGCCAGCGGTCTGGTTCGTCGCCCAGATGCCACTTGCCGAAAATGCCGGTGGTGTAGCCGGCGGACTTGAGCACCTGGGCGATCGTCACCGCCTTGAGGCTCATGCGTTCACGCTCGTTGATGGTGTGCGTGACGCCGGATTTGAACTCGTGCCGGCCCGTCATGAGCGCGCACCGCGTCGGCGCGCAGGTCGGGCTGACGTGAAAATCCGTGAAGCGCCGGCCCTCGCGATGGAGGCGGTCCAGGTTGGGCGTTTTGAGAACCGGATTTCCATGGCAGGAAAAATCGCCGTAACCCTGATCGTCCGTAAGGATGAGAATGATATTCGGCCGTGAACCGAACGCCGGGGCCGCGTCAACGCGTGAGGGAATCAGCGCCAGGAACGGCGCGCACATCAGGAGCCGGTGGATTCTGTTCATGGGCGGCCCGCGCTGAACGCTCAATCAGAAGCGGACGGGTTTTTTCTGCCGCCGCCTTGTTTCTTCCGGACGGAGTTGACGCCGGGCGCGGCGGGGGCCTTGCCAAAGTCCGGATTGGGCGTCGGCATGGGCGCATTCACCTGTTGTCGCCAGGCGGAGAGTTTGGCATGCAGTTCCTTCACGCGATCCGGGTGCTTCGCCGCGAGGTCGCGCTTTTCCCCGAGGTCCTCGCGCAGATGGTAAAGTTCCCGGCGGCCATCCTCGAAGAACTCGAGCAACTTCCAATCACCCGCGCGAATCGCGCCAGCGGGTGAAGTGCGCCACGTGCCGCCGCCCGCCCCGAGATAACCGGGGAAATGCCAGAAGAGCGGACCACGGCTTTGCCGTGTCTTGCCCGCACCGAACAGCAGACCGGCGTAACTCGCTCCATCAAGCGGATAATCTGGCGGCGCTTCCGCGCCGGAAAGTTCGAGCAGCGTCGGGTAGAGGTCCACGCTGTTGATCGGCTCATCGCAGGAACTCCCGGCGGCGATGCGGCCCGGCCAGTGGAAAATGTACGGCACGCGGATGCCGCCTTCGTAAAGCATTCCCTTGCCGCCCTCGAGCGGCGCGTTGTCGGTGATCCCGCCGCCCTGGATGCCTTCGCGTTCGTAGCCACCCACACCGCCGTTGTCGCTCGTGAACACGACCAGTGAATTCGTCGCCAGATGCAATTCCTCGAGCAGCGTGACCACGCGTCCGACGCTTTCGTCCACGCTCGCGATCATGGCGGCATAGACCGGACTCTTGTGCCCGCCCGCGGGTGGTTTCGCTTTGAACCGTTCGATGAGATTCGTTTTGGCTTCATGCGGTGAATGCACGCCGAAATGGTGCAGCGAGAGGTAAAACGGCCTGTCCCGATGCCGGCGAATGAAGTCGGCCGCCTTGTCCGTCAGGAAATCGGCGAGGTACGTTCCTGGCAGATAATCTGCCTTCGGGTTCGTGTCGAAATCAAAGTGCCGGCCGGCCGAGACGGTGGCTTCGTCAAAGCCCTGCGCGCTGGGATGATGCTTCGCATCCTCACCCAGATGCCACTTGCCGAACAGAGCCGTCGCGTAACCGGCCCGTTTCAGCGATTCCGCGAGCGTGACTTTCTCCGGCGCCAGTTTCTCCACGTTGTCCACCGGGCGGAGCGGGCGGCTTTGCCAGTTGAAACGGTCAATGCTGCCGACGGTGTAAACGCCGGTTCGCGGGCCGTATTGGCCGCTCATCAACGCGGCGCGCGTGGGCTGGCAGTTCGGCCCGCAACTGTAGCCGCTGGTGAAGCGCATCCCGCGAGCGGCGAGCCGGTCAATGTTCGGCGTCTCGTAATACTTGCTGCCGTAGCAGGCGACATCGGTGTAACCCAAGTCATCGGCGAGGATGAAGACGATGTTCGGATGCGAAACTTCGGCGCGCATCACAACTCCAGGGAAAAAGCAGAGCGCGGCAACAAATCCGAAGGCCGAATGACGAAGCCCGAAAGAAATTCGAATGACAAAACCCGAAAAGACTTCCCGACGCTTGCTTCGGATTTCGAGCTTCGGGCTTCCTTTGGATTTCGGACTTCGGTCTTCGGTTTTCATTTCGCGTTCACCGCTTCCGGCGACCATGCGGCAGGCGCGGGATTGGCCGAGGTCAACGGGCAGGTGTCCGACCATTGTCTCTGAATTGCCGCGAGGCGATCCATCAACTCGTTGATCTTCGCCGCGCGCGTCGGATCGGCGGCGAGGTCGTTCAACTCGCGCGGGTCGTTCTGCAAATCGAAGAGTTGTGTGCGGTTGATTTGCGGATAGCGGATGAGCTTCCAGCGATCGTCGCGGAGGCCGCGCTGAACATTCTTGTAGGCCGTGAACATCACGTCGCGGCCCTGGAACGGTTTGCCGGCGAGAATGGGCGCGAAGCCTTTGCCTTCCACGGCCCCGGGCACCGGAACACGCGCCAGTTGGCAGAGCGTCGGAAACAAGTCGAACAGGTAAACGAAGGCATCGCTCCGGCCATGCTGGATGCCCGGCCCGGCAATCACCAGCGGCACGTGCATCCCGCCGAACTCGTAGAGGTTCTGCTTTCCCATCAACCCATGCTCGCCGAGCGAGAGGCCGTTGTCGCCGGCGAAGATGATGATCGTGTTGTCGAGTTGCCCAAGCTCCTTGAGGCTGTCCACGATGCGGCCGAAATGGTGGTCGAGGCAGGTGATGCAGGCATAGTAATCGGCTAGGTGACGGCGGATGACTTCGGGTGTGCGCGGCCAGGGGGCGAGCTTTTCGTCGCGCACGGTCATCTCGCCGTTGTCGAACGGATGCACCGGCAGAAAGGCGGCCGGCAGCGGAAGCTTCGCCGGGTCGTACAAATCCATGAACTCCCTGGGCGCGACGCGCGGATCGTGCGGCACGGGCGGCGCCAGGTAGATGAAGAAGGGCCGCCCGGGCTTGCGCTCTCGAAGGAACTTTACGACGCGATCCGCGTAGGCCTGGCTGGAGTTCATCCGCGCGGCGGCGTCCGGATCGTCCCGGGTGATGTTTGTTTCGTAGGATTCGAGGGCTGGAACGCATTCGTTGCCGCGCTTGCCCATGTGGAACGTTTCATAGCCCGCCGCACTCAGGACGCGCGGGAGCAGCGCCCAGTCGCGGCCTTCGGTCTTGTCGCGCATCGCCGCGACGAAATTGGTGTAGCTCTTGCGCAGGTCAACCGGCGGCAAACGGAACAGTGAGCGGCCCGTCTGGATCATGCTACGGCTTGGCAGGCAGACCGCCCCCTCCATCGCGCCCATGACGTAGGCGTGTGTGAAGCTCATGCCGCGCTCGACGAGCTTGTCCAGCGCCGGGGTTTTGACGTGTGGATTGCCGAGCGCCGCGCCGCCGTCGGCCCGGTGGTCATCGCTCAACAGGAACAGGATATTCGGGCGGGAAGGCCCGTCGCCGCCGCCGAGCGGCAGCGTCGCAGAAACCAGGAACAGCCCGATGCAATGCGGCAAACTGCGCCGGAGTTTCATGCTGTCGCCGGTGGGTTCTGTTTCCGGACTGGCGCGCGGCCCCGTCAGGCCATCGGCGTGTGCTTGAACTTGCGAGGACGCCCGAAGTCCACCCATTCGAGCACGTAGAAATCGCCGTGCGAGTCCACGCACAGCGCGTGAGGGGTGCAGAACAGCGCGGGGTTCTTGCTGTTGTCCGGCTTGTTGGTCTTGCCGTCGGCCTCCTTCCCGTCGCCCAGGTGCGCCACGAGTTTGTCCTCCGCGTCGAGGATCGTCACGCGGCTGGCGAGGTCGGGGATGTAAAGATGGCCCTTGTGCTGGTAGAAGCAGCACGGGTTGCGCACGTCATCCGGCAACGTGCGTTTGTAAGTCAGTTCCATGTCGAACACCTCGAGGCGGTCGTTGTGCCGGTCGGCGATGTAGATTTCCGGATTGCCCTTCTTCAGCGTGTTGACCCAGGCGCCGTGACAGGTGGTGAACGTGCCGTGATCGGCGTTCTTGCCCGCCTTCGGACTCCGTGCGCCGATGGTTTTGATGTGCCGGAAGTTCTTGTCGAAGCGGCTGACGATCTGGCTGCCGTAACCGTCCACGATGTAGATGTCGCCGTCCGGCGCGACGGCCACGTCGGTGGGATTGGTCCAGGTGAATTTCTGAGAGGTGGAGGTCTCCTTCTCGACGTTGCCGATGGTGTAGAGGATTTTTCCATGCAGATCGGTCTTGTAAACCCGCTTGCCGAACTTCGGGCCTTCCTTGTTCGTGCTGACGTTCTCGGTGAAATAGAGGTATTCGTTTTTCCCCTCCTTGCTCCAATAAAGGCAATGCGCGGTGTCCTTCACCTGCTCGGGTGAGAGGCCCACCTGGTCCGCGAACTGGTTGCTCCATGTCTCCAGCAGCTTGCCGTGCCGGTCGAACACCGCCACCGCAGGATTCGTCGAGCGCGACGTGACATAAACGCGATCCTTCGAGTCCACCACGATGCCGCAGCCGAACCCGTATTTCATGCCGGCGGGCAGATGGCCCCAATCCTCGTCGAGCGTGTAGGTCCAGCGTCCGCTGCCGATGCGGACCGGAGCTTTCTTTTCTTTGGCGGCACCCGCGAGCGCCACGGGTGCGGCGAGGCTGCCGGCGGTGGCGAGCGCGCCCATCTGGAGGAAATCCCGGCGCGTGAGGCGATGAGAAAAGAGGCGTTCGTTCATGGCTCGTTTGGTTTGGTGGACTGTGTGCGGCGATTAGACGGCTCGGGCCGCCCGTTGTCTAGGGTGAAAAAGGAAAAACCGGCGCGAGCGAAATCGCCCGCGCCGGTGGGAATTGACCTCTGCGTCCTACCTCAACTCGGCCTGGTGGAATTCGTACCAGTCGTCGAGGTTGTTCAGGTTCACGGCGTCGGGACACACCGCGCCGGCGTCGGCAATGCCGCTGGCCTGGAGGATGCCGCCGCGCGTGGCGTCGTCGTGGATGTAGCCCTGAATCGCCACGTTGAGTTTGTGGACGGTGGCTTTGTCGAGTTTCACGCCCGGTTGTTTCTGGATCCAGGCCTCGAACTGCGGATACAAGGGCTTGGCGTCCGTGATGAATTTCTTCACCGCGTCGGGATTCAGGTTGAGCGCGCTGCAGACCATCGTGTCGTAGCCCTTGCCGATGCCGGGATAGCCGTCGGCGAGCTTGCCGCGGGCTTCGAGCGAGACTTTGAGCCAGAGACGGGGCAGATGCAGGACGCCGAGCGGGCCCGCCACCCCGGAACTGATGAGAGGAACGATTTTTGCCATAGGTTCAATGTGGTTGAGGTTTCAGTGACCCCGCCAGCTTAGGCCATCCGCCGGAACGGTCAACGGGATTTTCGGGTGCGCCGCGCTCGACCAGGAAACAATTGGGGCGTCACGGTGAACGGCCGCGCCCTCCAGGAATGGCCAAGCCGAAGCGAACACTGCCCGCGGTGCCGATGGGAAACTGAAGGACTCAAAATGGTGCCCGCGACAGGACTTGAACCTGTACGGTGTTACCCACTAGAACCTGAATCTAGCGCGTCTGCCAATTCCGCCACGCGGGCACTGCAATTCAGGCCAGTGTGAAATAATCGTTCGTCCTGGTCGGGGCAAGCCGTTTTTTGAGACGCGGCCGAGGCGGCGGGCGCAGTTCTGTCACCGGCGTAGTGGGGCAACCGTCCAGGCAGTCGTTTGGACCGACAGGCGGGACGCCCGCCGGGACAGCCACAGACGGGACGCCTGCGCCACTGCGGCTGCGCCGGAGTGCCCACGTTCAGGCGAGCCTGGCAAAAATCCGGTCGGCCTCCTGCAACGTCTCCTTCGAGCCGATATCGAACCATAATCCCGGCACGCGCCAGGTGTACACCGGCGTGCGCGGGTAAAACCATTGCACCAACCGGCCCGGCTGGTCGGGATTGTTCCCCTCGGCCACGTACTGCCGGATGAGCGGGAAGGTGTGCCGGGGATAAAAGTAAAGCGCGATGCCGATCAAGGTGCTCTCCGGCGCAGCCGGCTTTTCCTCGAACCGCGTGATGCGTCCCTCGCCGTCCACGCTCACGACGCCGTATTTTTTGGCTTCATCGAGACTTTTCACGTCATAGACGCCTTCCGCCGGCGCGTTGCGCTCGCGGCAAAGCCTGCCGAAATCGTCGAGCCGTTCGCTGAACAGGTTGTCCCCCGCCACCACGATTACGTCGTCGTCCACGTTCTGCGTCTTGAGGACGAAGTGGATGTCGCCGATGGCGCCCAGTTTGTTGGAGTCGTCCGTCGAGCCGTCGTTGACGATGGTGAATTCCAGTTTGGACCCGGCCGCGCGGCGCTGGGCTGCCCATTTCCGGAACTGGTCCGCGAAGCGGGCGTTGGTGATCACGTAAAACCTGTCAATGCCGCCCACGGGCGTGAGCTTGTCCAGCACGTGCTCGATCATCGGCCTGCCGGCCACCGGCAGCAGCGGCTTCGGCCGGGTGAGCGTCAGCGGATAAAGGCGGGTGGCGTAGCCGGCGGCCAGGATGATGACTTTCATGGCGTGTTCTCGAACAGGCCTGGCGCGATCCGCCGGGCGAGTTGCTGGCACCGCGCGGCAATTTCCGCCGCGGACTCGCATTGCAGTGCGAATGCCGCCAGTTCCCGGGCCTCGGCGAGCTTGAGCCGGCGGATGAGATACTTGACCTGCGCCACCAGCGAGGAGGCCGCGCTCAATTCATCCACGCCCAATCCCAGTAACAGCGGCACGAGCACGGGATCGCCGGCCATCTCGCCGCACACGCCGACACGCACCCGGTGCGCGTTGGCGGCCTCCACGGTGCTCTTGATGAGCCGGACGATGGCCGGGTGGGTCGGTTCGTAGAGGTGCGCGATTTTTTCGTTCATCCGGT
>Ga0247727_10004245_pt1 | contig 30605 bp, 29 predicted proteins | sample WisWelCaveWW1625_FD_202498 | JGI IMG/M metagenome (GOLD analysis project Ga0247727, IMG submission 202498) | Biofilm microbial communities from Wishing Well Cave, Virginia, United States - WW16-25 | ecosystem: Environmental > Aquatic > Deep subsurface > Groundwater > Cave microbial mat | place... | reverse complement strand
TGTGCGCAGAATCATTCATCACAGTGTACACGCCGAGCGGGATGGTGTACACATACTTTTCCTGCAGGTTGTCCACGACCTTGACGCGCCAGAAGACAGATTTCTTCTCCCGGGGCCGCAGTATCACTTGCTGGTCGCGCTGTTCGAGCACTTCGAGCTCATTGACTCGCGCCAGCCTGACTTCTGTGGTCAAATAATAAGGCTGCAGGTTCTCAACCGTTGCCTGCGCAAGATTGTAAGAGCCGAAGCCGATGTCGTCATACAACGGCTTCACGTCAAGCGCGACAATCGGTGGCATCCTTGGCCCGATATCGCTGATTCCTGCGTCGATGTCAGGCTCTGTGAACTGCAGGTCTCCGCTTGCGCCGCGCCACTCAAAACGCACGCTTGGCGCTTCTGGATCAAGCGAAGTCATCATCTTCACGTGGCCAGGGTCGACCCAGCCGAATTCGCCGAACGTGGGGTCAAATGGTATCCAACCGACGCTCGGGAAATAGACTTCTGCCCAGCCGTGCGCTCCCCAGCGGTCAGGGAACAATGGCGAAGCAGTATAACTGACTCCTGTGACAAACCGCGCAGGGATGCCCAAGGCACGCAACATCGCGATGAACAACGATGTCAGCTCATCACAGACTCCGTATTTGTTCTGCAATACCCACGAGGCTTTCTGAGAAACATCCGCGGTCAACGTGCTCAGGTTGTATTCTATATTATTCTTGGTCCAGATCGCGATTTCGCTCACGACAACCCACAAGTCATCCTTGCCTTGTGCCAGCTTGTTCGCGAGGTTTACTATGCTTGAGTGTGTGCTGTCGATGTGCTCGCTCTCGTCAAGATAGAGACGGGCTTCAGGAGGGACGCTTGTCAGGGGGAAAGGTATCCTTTTCGCGACGCGTGGGAAATGATTGCTTACTTCGACTGCGCTCTGGGCCTCGTAACTGAGCTCCCTGCCAGGCTGTTCCCACCTGAATCTGAGCGATCCTTCGCGTTTCTCTGCCTCTGGTTTTGTTGTGAGGGAAAGCACACGCAAGGCCTCATCTGGCTTTGGATAGAAAAACAGGTCTGCCTGCACGTATTCCACATCAAGAGGCTTGTTGTTCCTTGTCTTCAACTGCATGTCAGAAGAGACAGTCAAGTCAATGCCGACTGTCTCGCTTGCGAACAAATCCTCTGCTTCCTGCGAGGCAAAAGCTGGCGGGATGAGCAGGAATATGAATAGCACAAGCCATGCGCGCATGCGCCTGCTTGTGCGCATATCCCTATAAATACTTTTATATAGGTGGGCAGCTCTGGCAGCGGCATGAAATTCCTGATCGCAGCGTGCATTATCCTGCTTCTTGCAGCTCCTGCTGTCTTCGCAGCGACAAGGAGCTATCAGATAATCTCATCGCAGCCGCAGGGTTTGATGCAGCCGAACGTGAGCCTTGCGAAAGTGCCAAGTTATTTCACCGGCCTGAGGGGCATTGTTGGCGTAAGTGTCGAGGCACCCGAGCAAGTGTACGGTCCGCAGAAGAGATTCGGCAAGCCTGCTCTGAAGCGATTCAAGGGCATGGCAAAACTGCCCCCTGGCTATCGAGGCCTGGCGGGCATAGCAGGCCCTGGGCCTAACATCAGTATCGCGCCGTGCGCGCAGTTTGGTTGCAAGCCGAGCCAGTATGTGGTCGGCGACCTCACGACAAAGGCGGTCTATCGCTGCTATTGTCCAATACTCAAGAACATCAGCGCAGCAAACCTGAAGTGCTTTGACACGCCTGCTGTCGCAGAGCGCGCAGGATTCCACAGGGCAGAATGCTAGAACGACTATTCTCACACTCGGCATTGCACACCGGAGCGCATCTCGGCTATTTCTCAGGACTTACGATGCTCCTGCCGATTCTCGGAAACGCGTGGGAGAAATCGATAAAGCCATGGCTTGTCTCGCCACACGGCTTTCTGATAGCCTTTGGCTTGATATTGCTGAGCATAATCATCCTCGGCTTTGTCGCAGGCAGCTTAAGCAGTTTGATCAAGAGCTTGGGATGGATGATGTTCATTCCCGGCATCCTCGCGATAGTCTTTGCTGCCTTCGGTCAGGCAGAGGCATATGGCTGGGCTCAGAATCATATCACCGGCTTCTCAACAGCAGAACCAGTCATCAACTGGCTTGTCGACCACGCAGTGCCAAAAGTCGCCTATCTCGGCGGAATGTACATACTCATCGGCGTCTGCATGATATGGATCGGAAGGAGACTGGAAGCGATAGCGCAGTTTGTGTGATATTTCTAAAGAAATCTTGACGCCGCCGCCCGGATTTGAACCGGGATGCCCGTGAGGGCATGGATTAGCAATCCATTGCAATACCAGGTTATGCGACGGCGGCAAAATAATACCTTTTTCTCGACCTGAGGAGTCTATATAAATGTTTTGCACGCAAACCTTTATAAAAGAGCCAGCGTGTTCTAAACACGTGCGGGAGTACAGGCTACCCTCCATAGCGAGCAGTAAAACTGCCTATAAGGGTAGGGAAGCCTGGAGTTCCCGGCGGGCTCATAACCCGCAACTCGCTGGTTCAAATCCAGCCCCCGCTACTTAAGGGGCCGCAAGGCCCCTTTCATTTTCACCATGCAACTCTGTTACGTCATCGGGCCGTACCGTTCGAAAGAAGGCGTGCACGGGATCAAGCAGAACATCGAGAATGCTGAGAAGCTCGCTCTTGAGCTGTGGAAGCTCGGTTATGCTGTCATCTGCCCGCACAAGAACACTGGTTTCTTTGACGGCGCTGCTCATGACGATGTCTGGCTCAAGGGAGATTTGGAGATCCTGAAGCGCTGTGATTTCGCAGTCACAGTCGATGGCTGGGAGAACAGCATGGGAGGAACGAACGAGGTCAAGTTCTGCAAGGAACACAACATCCCAGTCTTTCACTCTGTGAAGGAAGTCACTGAAAAGCAGAAGAATTGATCACTCGTAAGCCTTCGGTCTCGTCCCTGTGTGGAAGCGGTGCTCTATCTGCGTCCTGATGTCGTCGAATGCCTTGTGCAACGCTCTTGCCAGGTCAAAGTCGTGTGATTTGCAGCTTTCGATGACTGCGCTGGTCGGCGCTTTGACGCGGATGTGCAATGAGAATTTCTTCTTGCCTTCCTTGTCATAGGATTTTATATGGACAGTCATGTTCTCTATGTTCGTGACCATTCGTCTTATCTTCTCGAACTGTTCTGTGCTCAGCCTGCTCACGACTGCTTGTTCTTCAGGATCCAGTTCATTCACTCCTACAAACTGGATGAGCTCATGCACTCCGAACTTGGGCACTGTCTTGACCATGCTAACAGCAGGAACAACATTGCTATATATAGTTTTCTGAGCGGTCTGCAGACCGCGAAAGTCCCTGTCCGAAGGACCTGAATTCGTAAAATAATTAAACGCGACTGAGGAAACAACCAATTATGAAGATTGTGGGCATTGATGAAGCCGGCAGAGGACCAATCATAGGTCCGATGGTGATGTGCGGCGTGATCATCGAAGAAGGGCAGGAGAAAGAACTTGAAGCATTAGGCGTCAAGGACAGCAAGCTGCTTTCTGAATCTGCTCGCGAACGCATCGCCGCTGTTTTGGAAAAGAGATACAGATTCCACCGCGTGATAATCTCTCCAATCGAGATAGACAGCATGACTGGCAATGGCAAAGCCAAGAATCTCAACTGGCTCGAGGCAGAGAAAGCAGCTGTTATTGTTGAAGCATTGAAGCCAGACAAGGTCATCATCGACTGTCCTAGCCCGAATCTCAAGGCGTATACTGCGTTCATCACAGAGCGTGTTGACAGCAGACGGCAGATCGTGTGCGAGCACAAGGCAGACTTCAAATACCTTGTTGTCGGAGCAGCATCCATAATCGCCAAGGTCACAAGAGATGCGGAGATAGAGAAACTCAAGGCCCACGTCGGCATTGACTTCGGTTCTGGCTACATGGCAGACCCGCGGACAAAGGCGTTCGTAGAGAAATACTGGAACAAGCACCCAGAAATCTTCAGGCACAGCTGGGCGCCGTACAAGAAACTTGTTGGGGAGATAGCCGGAAAGCAGCAGAGATTAGGCGATTATTGACAGCATTGTCCTTATCTCGCTCTCGGTCTTTTCCGAGTAATTGAATACATATTGCCTTACGCCCTTCTTTTCCAATCCGTCCTTATTCCCTAATGCATCGCCATCGACAGGATGTATCTCATGGGCAATGATGTGCATGCCTATCTGATTGTAAAGGTCCTCTACGCCAAGATGGCGATAATCAGATGTCTGGCGCCGCTGGAGGCCAGGGAGGTTGTCGCTGATGTCCACTGATTTGCGGCGGATATAGAGCGCTATCATCCGCTCATGGTCGACAATGCGCTGTATGCAGAAGTCAAGGCACGTAGAATCCTTGGGCAATAAGTCGATCTTCTTACGCTTTTCAAGCGGAATATGCCTTGTGGCAGCAGCGCTCATGCGCGTGCCACAATGGGGCCTAATTTAAAGCTTCTGCATGCGAATACTTTATAAAGGGTAAAATGCTGTTATTCTCGAGAGAGAATGAGCGACGACTCAGCAGCAACTCAGCCAACAGGCCAGTCTGCGGTAGCGATAGCCAGCGATGGCAAGCCCACCAAGATAACAAAGCTGATAATGGATGGCTTCAAGAGCTTTGGCAAGCGCACTGAGCTTTTGTTCGAGGACGGATTCAATGTCGTCCTTGGCCCAAACGGATCAGGCAAGAGCAACATTCTCGACGCCTTATGCTTTGTCCTCGGCAAGCGCTCATCGAAAGACCTCAGGGCTGAGAAAGCAGCCAACTTGATCTATAATGGCGGCAAGACAAAGAATCCTGCAAAGATCGCAGAGGTCAGCATCGTATTCGACAACAACAAGAAGATTTTCCCGCTGGAGGAAGACACAGTAAAGCTCACGCGGCTTGTGAAAAGTGATGGCAACAGCAAGTACAAGATAAACGGCAAGACAAAGACCAGGCAGGAAATCCTTGAATGCCTTGGAGCTGCGAAAATAAATCCAGACGGCTACAACATAATCCTGCAGGGCGACATCGTGCGTTTGGTCGAGATGAGCCCTATCGAGCGCCGGCAGATAATTGAGGAAATCGCAGGCATCTCTGTCTATGAGGAAAAGAAGCTGCAGGCGCTGAACGAGCTCGCAAAGGTGGACGAGAAGCTCAACGAGGCAGCGATCACGCTCAGGGAACGCAAGTCACGGCTTGATGATCTGAAGAACGAACGCGACCAGGCACTGAAGCACAAGGGGCTCGCTGACAAGATAAAGCAGAACAAGGCCACATACTGCAAGAAGCAATTGGACAAGAAGACTTCTGAACGCCAATCGCTTGACGAGAAGAGCGGCAAGCACAAGGAAAAACTCACAAAGTTCCAAGGCCAGATTGGCAAGTTCCGCGAGGAAATACAAAAACGCAAGGACGGCATCCAGCAGATCAACCAGCAGATAGAAGCGACAGGCAACACAGAGCACTTGAAACTGCAGAAGGATGTCGAGCACTTACGTGTCAGCGTGGAATCCAACAAGCAGCGCATCAGCACCTGCCAGAATGAGATAAACAGGGTCCAGCAGCGCAAGGAACAGCTCACCAAGAGCATAGAAGATATCGAAGCAAAACTCGGTGAACTAGGTAACCAGTCAACCAGCCTGCAGGATCGCAGGAAATTTGTCGAAAGCCAGATCGCTGACTTGGAAAAGAAGATAAAAGACTTCAAGAAAAAGCATCAGCTGGGCGAAGACTCAGAGATCGACAAGCAGGTCGAGCAGCTTGACAAGGATTCTGAGGAAAAGCAGAAGCAATTGCAGGCATTGCGCGAACAACAGCAATCCTTTTTGCGTGAAAAGGACAAGATAGAATTCCAATTGCAGACGATCGACAGCCAGATCACGAAAGTTATCGAGCTAGAACAGCAGAACAAGGAAGAGATAGCATTGCTGAAGAGAAAGAAAGAGCAGTTCAAGAAGACTGTCCTTGAGCTCAATGATTTATTGAACAAGGATTCTGAACAGGCAGGCCAGCTTGGCGAAGGCAAGGCAGGACTGCAAAGGCTGCAGGAAGAGCAGGCAAAGCTCGAAGTCAAGCAGGCAGGCATGAGGGAAATGCTCGCTGCAAACATTGCAGTCACAAAGATCCTGGAGAACAAAGGGAAGATAGGCGATATCTACGGCACTGTCGCTGACCTTGGCCAGACAGAAAGCAAGCACGCGCTTGCTTTGGAAGTCGCTGCAGCTCACAAGATACAGAGCATAGTTGTTGAGGACGACCAGACAGCAGCACGAGCCATAAAATACTTGAGACAGCAGAAGCTCGGCGTCGCAACTTTCCTGCCATTGAACAAGATACACGCACAATCAGTTCGCCCAGAGACAAAGGACGTCCTCAAGCAGCCAGGAGTCATCGGTTTGGCTATCGACCTCATCGAATACGATCCAAAGTTCAAGGAAGTGTTCAGCCACGTCTTTGGCAACACAGTCGTGGTTGACACGATTGACACTGCCAGGCGAATCGGCATCGGCAAAGTCAAGATGGTCACACTCGACGGAGACCTTTGCGAGCTCTCTGGCGCAATGACTGGCGGTCACAGGCACAAGAAAACAGGCGCGTTCAAGGAAAAAGAGGTCGCCAAGGCATTGGAAGACATCGAAGAACGCATGCAAAAACTGACTGGCGCGACCTCCAAACTCGAAGGATCGAGAAAAGACAACGAAACCCAGATTGGTCGCTTGCGCGAGCTGAAAGCAAACCTCGAAGGCGACATAATCAAGACAGAGAAATCATTGCACTTGGACTCGACTGACCTTGACGCGACAAAGAATTACAAGGAAGAGCTTCTCAAGAAGGTCAAGGTCGTGACAGACCATCTCAAGTCAATGGAAGACAAGATTGTGGAGGAGACTCAGGTCCTCACACAGCTCAAGATCAAGCGCCAGGAACTCAAGAACAAGATAATGGAGCTCCGCAACCCGCGCTTGCTAGCCGAGCTCAATGCTTACGAGCAGAAGCGCAAGGAATTCCAGGAAGAGCTCATGGGAATCACAGGCGAGCTCAAGAACCTTGAAACGCAATCCACAGACATCTTTGGCAAGGAAAAGGAAGGCATGACCAAGATACTTGGCGACCTTGACAAGGAAGCGGCTGCCTTTAGTTCAGAGATAGGGCACGTCACAAAGCTCATCGCAGAACAGCAGAACGAGCTCGGCAAGAAAGAGGAAGAACAGCAGCAGTTCCAGTCCCAATTCAAGACTCTCTTTGACAAGCAGAAGAAGCTTCAGGAAGAAATAAACGAGCAAGAGCAGAAAATCCTCGGCATAGAAGAACAGGCCAGGAAGGAAGAGCTTACGCTCAACACTTACAGCATAGAGGTTGCGCGTGTAAACGCAGAAACCGCTTCTCTTGAGGCAGAATTCGCGCAATATCCTGGTGTTGAATTGCTCATTGACAAGCCAGAAGAAAAGCTAAAGGAAGAGATCGCTGAGTTCGAGAAGCTGATGATCACGATAGGCAATGTAAACCTCAGAGCATTGGATATCTATGGCGCAGCAGAAAAAGAGTTCAATGAGCTCGTGCAGAAGAAAGAAGTGCTTGTCAACGAGAAGAATGAGGTCGTGAATCTCATGAACGAGATAGAGACATCAAAGAAAGGCCTGTTCTTGAACTGCATGAACGTCATAAACGATCAGTTCAAGCGTTTCTTCCTCGCTTTGAGCACCAAGGGCGATGCGTATTTGGAATTAGAGAATCCTGAACAGGTTTTCGAAGGCGGCTTGAGCATCAAGGTCAAGATAACAGGCAACAAATTCTTGGACATACGCTCATTGTCAGGCGGAGAGAAGACAATGACCGCGCTTGCCTTCTTGTTCGCGATACAAGAACACGAGCCAGCAGCCTTCTACATCCTTGACGAGGTAGACGCAGCCCTTGACAAGGCGAACTCTGACAAGCTCGCAAAGCTCATCCGCGAATACTGCACGAAAGCACAATACATAGTAATCAGCCACAATGACAACGTCATATCAGAAGCAGACGTATTATACGGCGTCAGCATGGACCCACAACGCGGACTGAGCAATGTGGTAAGCCTGAAGGCGTGAGATGGGTGGTGGGGAAGGTTAAATGATCATAATCCCAAAGCTTTACACACGCGAATTTCCACTGATTCTTTGCGAGATCTGGGGCAAGGCGTACACGCACTTGTGTTCGTTGGACAAACCGACAATAACCTTCCCTCGTTACATATTCATTATCAAGAACGGCTTGGTGGATGCGTATCGAAATGAGCAGATGGTGAAGGAATTCAATCAGCAATTTTTCGAAAAACTCCAGGCAGATCCTTCTTTTCTTGAAAAATTCGCTGAAGACCACCTCAGGAAATTTGAGCAGCTGGAAACGCTCTGGCACAAACCGTTCTTGGAAAGAGAAGCGCTTCTCGATTTCGCAGATAAGCTGGTTGACTTCTGGTCGGCGATATACGCATCAATGTATCTTCCGCCAGATGCTCGCTTTGCTGCTGACAGCGAACGAATGATTGGATTGCGGAAGAAGACTGATGTGGCAGCTGACGAGGCGACGCATATCATCCTCGCGAGCATCAATCATATCTTTCCAGGGCTTGGCAGCCTGGCGAACTACGTCTGCTTGCAGGACGTGCGCAACGGGAAGGTCGACAAGGAAATGCTCAAGGAATTGGCAGAGACGAAATTGATAATGGTGGATGACCGACTGGTCTCGGAGCAGGAATTGGAGAACCTGAAGAAAAAGCACGGTTTTGCACTGGAAGAAATCCAGATAAGCAAGGATGTCCGCGAGTTCAAAGGGCAAACTGCCTGCAAGGGCTACGCCAAAGGGAAGGTCATGCAGGTGGTGAAGCGTGCTGATGTGGCTCGATTTGTGCCAGGGAGCATCCTCGTGAGCACGATGACAGTGCCTGATTATCTTCCTGCCATGAAAAAAGCAGCCGCATTCGTGACCGACGAAGGCGGCATCACCTGCCACGCAGCGATTGTTGCACGCGAAATGAAAAAACCGTGTGTTATCGGAACCAAAACAGCAACAAAAGTCTTAAAAGACGGCGATATGGTGGAAGTTGATGCTGATAAAGGCATCGTGAGGAAGCTATGAATCAGGACTGGTATCTCGCTGGAAAATGGAATAATGTCACGTTATTGGGAATAGATACATGGAATGGTCAATTTAACGACAAGGTCATCAAACACCTGATTGGTGAATGGATGGAAATACGGTCATTCTGGAAAGATAACCAAAGCCAATGGTTGTATGCCTCAAAAAAGAGCGAAGTGCGGCTTGCACAATTGGCAAAGAAACTGCTTCAGGATAATTCTCAGGTGTTCCATGCGATGATGGACGCGTATTACGAGAAACAGACATCAATCTTAAAGCGGATGGACGAAATCGATGCCATTGACTTTTCAAAACGCTCCAATGAGCAGCTCATTGAGCTGTTCTGGGAGACAAGGGAGCTGATTGGTTTCTGCGGAGCGTATGATTGGCTGCCTTTCTCGTTCGAAAGGACCATTCTTGAAGCAGTCGGGCTTGACGCATTTGTTGCTGAGCATCCTGAAGAAAAAGACACCTTACTCTCCTTTACTGTTCCTGACGCGATACTGCCGACGCTGGCCGAAGAGATTGATGTGCTTAAGCTCGCGAAGAAGGCAAAAGGAATGAGCAAAGAAGAAATCCGCGAGAAATTCAAGGCAGAACTTGCAGCTTTGGCTAGAAACTACGGCCACCTGACTGCGCTTGTCCTTTATCCGCTGAAAACAGCAGATGAATACGCTGAGCAGACGTTCATGCAGGCACAGCACAAGGAAATCGATGCAGAACTGCACGAAAAACAAGGCTATGTTGAGAACGTTAACAAGAGACTGCGGCAATACATTGAGGCAAAGCATCCCCCTGAGGCAGTCGTAAATGGCATCAATACGCTTCGAAAACTCACTGAAATGCGCGCGGTCGGCGAGCTAAACGCGATTTACTGCTTCACGCGTTCCAGGAAAATGGACGCAGAAATCCAGAAGCGGCTCGGTTTGAGCAAGGAAGACTACTTCAACCTCTTTATGGACGAAATTGAGGCATTGCTCCAGGGCAAGAAACCGGTGATTGATTTTGACCAGCGCAAAAAACTGGTAGCGCTAAAGCGCGACGAAAAAGGCAAAATAGTGCGGTTGGAGAATGCTGAAGAACTATTCGATCAGCTGCAAGAAGCAGTTGACGAGAAAAAAGAAATGAAAGGGATGCCTTGCTGTCCTGGAGAAGCTACAGGCACTGTGAGGCTCATTAATTCCTCTAATGACATAAAGAAATTCCAGCCAGGCGATATATTGGTCGCACCCTCAACCTGTGTTGATTATGTCATGATAATGAAAAAGGCAGGCGCGATAATCACTGAATTCGGCGGAATAACATCTCACGCAGCAGTCGTCAGCAGGGAATTCAAAGTGCCCTCAGTCATCGGTATCCCTCAAGTGATGAAAATCCTCAAAGACGGCGACAAAGTGCATGTTGACGCGAAGAAAGGCATCGTGAGGAAAATCCAATGACACTGCTCGAAAAAGCCAAGACCATTAAGTGGGAGAGATTTGGAAAATGGCTGACGCCGGTCCTGATGGATGTAATGTATATGGGCCAGTTTTCTGCTCACTATCTCAAAGAGCTCGGGCTTGATAGACGAGTTGAGAATCTCTTTACCCTTGATGGAGAATATTACTGGCCTGAAGAAGAGCATCAGGCCTTCCTGGCCTTCTTCAGGAACGCGTTGAAGAAGCAAGGTGTGAGGTTTTTGCGCGATTTCAGGGACATCCATGTCCGGAATGTGGCTCGCACGACTGCAAGGATAGACAATTTACGAGAAGTGAGCATTAAGGGCTTGGACACTGATCAGCTCTTGGTGGTGTTCAAGGAATTTATGGAGATTCCTAAATCATCTATGGGGCTCAATTACTTTTTCATTCTCTTAGAAGAAGCGCTCTACAATTTCGTCAAGCAGCTGTTCGGCAGTGATGCCAGGATGGATGTTCTTCTTGGAGAACTCACCCCACCGAAGCAACCAGCGCATGTGATTCAGGAAGAGGAAGATCTTCTGAAGATTGCCATAAAGGTCTCCAAACAAGGTGCTTCTGCTGAAGAATTGATTCGGACGCACAAGGCACAGTACGCCTGGCTTGCATCTCTTAATTGGAACGTACCCCTCTATGATGATGCTTATTTCCTTGACCGGCTCTCAAACTTCCTCAAGAATGACCCAGAACGGTTGCTTGCCCAGCGGATGACTGAACGCGAAAAACGCGAAAAGCACGTGGCAGCTAAGCTTGAGGAAATCAACGCTTCTCAAGAGCTCAGGCAAGCCATTGATTTGCTGCGCGACCTTATGGATGTGAGGCTCGCACAATGGGACACTGTATCTCTCTCTGGTTATTATGCAAGACCTTTGCTAAGTGAGATCGGTAATAGGCTCGGGCTGTCTTACGATGAAGTCATTGAGCTTTCGCCTCAAGAAATTGAGGATGGACTGAAAGGCAAGCCCATTTCCAAGGGGATAATCGTTGAGCGCAAAAAGCACAAGGCAGTTCTCAAGATTGGAGACAACATCGAACTCTATCAGGGTGATCAGGCAGCGAAGTTTCGGGAAACTGTTCTCAAAGAAGACATACAGGCAGCGTCTGACACGCTCAAGGGGATTACTGCACATCCAGGAATCGCTCGTGGCATTATCAGGATAATACCAACCCCCCTGGACCTTTCCAAGATGCAGCAAGGCGAAATCCTCGTCTGTCCGATGACAAATCCTGACTATATGCCTGCGATAAGGAAAGCCGCAGGCATAGTGACTGATCAAGGCGGCATCCTATGCCACGCAGCGATTGTCTCACGAGAATTCAAGATACCGTGCATCATCGGCACAAAGATCGCGACAAAAATCTTCAAGGACGGCGATAAAGTAGAAGTTGACGCAGACAAAGGCATCGTGAGGAAGATGTGACTGATAAACTCCCTATGCCGCCTGCAACGACCAAGTGGCATCTTGCTGTAAGAGTGCTTAGCGATCCGCTTTCGCAAGTGTCCCTTCTCAAAGGCATATATCACAAGTTTCCAAAGCTCGGGGCCAAGCCGCCGATAATTCCTGATGATCTTCCCATCCCCTACAAGTATGTTGAATCTGATATCTACGTTGGTCATGATGCTCATTTGAAGTATGTCGAGATCTTCAGGAAGCATCCGCTTGAGGCGATTCCGTATTTTTTCGAGCGAATGCTCTATTATGGCAGGCGTTTGATTGCCTTTGCGGAGAAACTCGCGAAGCTGGATGTGGATAAGCTCTCGCGCGATGAGGCATGGGGGCATTTCAGCGAATTTCTTGACAATTACGAGGACGCGCTTGCTTTTATCAATTCCATCGCGCAGGTCGATGATGCCTTGTCTGCCTTGTTGGGCGGAATAATCCGGAAAAGAGTGCAGGATGACGCTGTTGTTGATAAGCACTTCATGTCTTTGGTGATCCCATCTAAGGATACCACAATATTTCAGGAACAGCAGGCGCTTTGGGCCATTGCCTTGCGTATCTTCAAGGATAAGGAGGTTGCGGGGCTGTTCAAAGAGCCTTCTGAGCGTATAATCACACAGTTAAGGCAGAAATATCCTGAGCTGTATCGCGATATCCAGCAACACTCTGAAAAATATGCCTGGCTCGGCTTCCTGCTATTCGAAGGCGGACCATTCTTGCTCAAGGATTTTATCGTGCGCCTGCAGCAATTGTTAGAGGAGGATGTCGCTGCAAAGGTCGCGAGGTTCAATAGCGAGCAGAAGCGGATTAAAGAGGAATTCGAAAAGTCAGTCAGTTTCCTAAACCTGGCTGCTGATGAGAGGAAAATTGTTGATTTGGCGCGTGAAGCAGCATTTCTCCGCACTCACCGCCTGGAGAACTATAATTTTGCGTGTTACTTGGCATATCCGCTGCTCAAGCGCGTCTCGAAAGAGGTTGGCTTGCGTGATGATTGGGCAAAGTATCTCATCAGGGAAGAGCTTGAGGCATTCTTTAAGACAGGGCAAAGGCCCTCTGATGCCATAATCGAGGAACGCCGTAAAGGCTGGGCTGGCGTCACTCTTGCTGACGGCTCGACGTTCATCACGCAGGGCAAGGGCATTGATTTGTTGCGTGAAAAAGAGGTCAAAGTCGCAGAGACCAAGTTCGTGACAGGACAGATCGCCTATAAAGGAAAAGTAACAGGCGAAGTTGTCGTAATAAACAGCTCAAGGGACTTCCCCAAGTTCAAGAAAGGCCAGATTCTTGTCACGCAGATGACAACTCCTGACTTTGTTCCGATAATGGAAAAGGCCAAAGCCATTGTCACTGACATAGGCGGCATAACTACGCACGCAGCGATCGTCTCACGCGAACTAGGCGTGATATGCATCATCGGCACAAAGAACGCAACCAAAGTCTTCAAGGACGGCGATATGGTGGAAGTTGACGCTGACAAAGGCATCGTGAGGAAGATTTGATGCTCAAAGACTACATTCTTGAGAAATTGCAGTCAGGCCCTCTCTTCAAGCATTGGGAGAGAGATTACAGCATATTCTTCTTGTCAGCAAGTGGTCCTGGTCACCAACTTGGCAATTCAAAAAGATTGGGCGACAAGACATTGACATTAGCGCTCTTTGTTTATCAAGATGGCGTTTCTGCATATTATCGATTGAAGTATGATAACGAAAAATTCCTACAACTTGTTGGAGAAAAACTCAAGAAGAGTGCAGCGATGCAGAAACACGTATTTGATCGTTATGCTTTTTTTGGAAAAAGCATTCTCAAGATGTTCAAGGAGATTGAATCCAAGAAGCAATTTTCTCCTGCATTTGTTAAAACATTTGCAAAAAACTATTCTCAGCTTACTGCATACCAGTTGATTATGCATCGCGTTATTGATTACGTTGCACGATTTCCTGAGCACGCGAGTTTGGCACAACGGTTGATACAAGAACGAACAAGATATGAGCCTGTTTTTGGTCTTTTTGAGAAATATTTTGATATCTTGTGCCGCAAGATTGCACGCCAGCAAGGATTGAAGGAGTACTCCTTGCTGAAATTGCTTACAGTAGAAGAATTCCTGAGCTTTCTCAAAAACAAAAAGTTGCCTCGCAATCTGGCGCTGAGAAAAAAGCTTGCAATTGTCACTGTGCTTCCTACAACAGAACTCATCACGGGCAAACTTGCGCAAAATCTCTTGAAGGAAATCAAGGTTAATTTAGTACAAGAAGAAATGCCGCTTACGAAAGAAAAAGTGATTCGAGGGCAACCTGTCGGTAGGCAGGGTATGCTTCGTGGTGTTATACAGGTAATTACAGACTACACGAAGCTTATCAGCTTACGTTCTGGCTATATTTTAGTAACACCTTCCACATTGCCAAAATATAATCACATCTATCAGAGGGCAAAGGCGATTATAACTAACGAGGGTGGATTATTGAGTCACGTAGCAATCTTTTGTCGCGAATTCAAAATCCCTGGCATTATCGGTACCAAGATCGCCACAAAAGTCTTAAAAGACGGCGACCTTGTAGAAGTCGACGCTGACAAGGGCATCGTCAGGAAGATTTCTTAGCCATCTTCCACAACTGCTCAAAATAACTGCGGTATGCGTCAGCTATCTCTTTCTGCTTGATGAGAACGACAAATGGCTTCTCGCGGTGCCAGTAGATTATGGCGACCTTGTCTGCGTAGATGTTTGTGCTCGTGAGCTCGCTGCCGAGCGATGGCAGCATGCGGATCTCTGCCAGAGGCACAGCGCTGAGCTTCTTGCTGTGCTTGTCATCAACAATCATCCTCACGCGCATCCGCTTCTGCTTCCTTCGCTCATCAAACCAGTGGAAATACGTGGAATACATCTCGCGGGCTACAGGTGATGCCGCGAGAATGCAGAGTTCCTTGCCTTCGCGTATCTCGTCTTCGAAGACGCTCTTGACCCCTGCATGCCCTTTGAAGAACGTTGTCTCCTGTTTTTCCTTTGAAAGCGAATGCGCTAGTTTTAGCTGCGGCAAGACCTGCTTGACTGCTGCCTCTTGTTCTTGCACGAGCTGCAATAACCGTTCTGGCTCCACTGCCTCGAATAACCTGCGATTGTTCTTTATGATGTAGCTCACAAGCCCTTTCTTGATCAGTCTTTCTGTCGCGTCATAGACCATGCGCCTATGTATTCCTGACTTGCGTGATATGTGCCCTGCCAGGGAAGGTCCTTCCTCAAGGAGCGTCAGATAGACTTTTTCCTCGATTTCAGTGAGCCCGAGGGTTCTTAGGGCGTCCATCAGCTTGTCAACTCGTGTAATATTCGCGAGATCTTCTGCGCTGTCTGTTCCCAGGTCGCGCGGAAGGTGATTGTCTGCCGCCCTGCAGCCCCGACAGTCTCGCGGACCTTGGCGCTCTTGAGCAATGCATTGAGTTTCTCAGAGAGCACATCGACATCCTGCCTTGGGAAGATGAATCCGTTCACGCCATCCTCGACATATTCCTTTACCGAACCAACAGGGGTTGCGATTACAGGCACGCCGCATGCCATCGCCTCCATTGTGGCCAAGGAACTCGTCTCTGTCAGTGAAGGCAAGACAAACACGTCCATCGCCTGCAGATACGGCACGACGTTGTCCACAGCTCCTGTCAGGGTGATGCGCGGGTTCTTGAATTCGCTCTCCTCGATGCCTGCGCCGACAATGAGCAGCCTTACCTTGTGCTTGTGCTGCACGCGCCTGAATGCCTTGAGCAGCGTGGGCAAGTCCTTTTCCCTGCCTATCCTTCCGCAGAATCCTACTACAAGCTCCCTGGAATCAAGGCCGATAGCCTTCTTAGCCATCGCTTTGGATGCAGAAGGCACAAAGCGTCTCACATCAACGCCGAGCGGCACGGTTTCCTTCTTTGTCCTTATGCCGTGTACAGAGAGCATGTCGCTCACTCCTGTGGATGGCGTGATGAGCATGTCGCATTTGTTGTACTTCCACCGCACGAGCATCTTGACGAAGAGCTCGACCACGAACTTGCCATATTTGACTGCCCTGGATGCCAGTTCCCAGTCAATCGAGTGCACGTAGCTGACCAGCGGCACGTCCAGCCTATTGGCAGCCTTCATCGCAGCCAAACCTATCGGTCCCAGGGTGTGGTTGAACACGATGTCTGCCTGTTCCACATGCTTCCTGATGTCTGAGGTGCTTGCCCAGGAGAAATATATGTCTCCGAACCTTATCTTGAGCAGCGGATAGCGGTGCAGGTGCGTGACAGGCAGCTTGGGCATCTCGCCTGGGAATTGCGGACAGACCACAGAGACATCGAATTCCTTGCTCAGGGGAGGGATTATCTCCTTCAGGAATCGCGCTATCCCGTCCCATCTGGGAAGGAAGCAGTCAGTTGAGATCAGCAGTTTCTTCTTCATTTCAGCTTGTAGAATACCTCTGCGTAAGTGCAGCTGTTTGCCCAGCCGTCGATGAGCGCGTGCAGCCACATCTTGAATTGGAGCAATGGCAGGAACGGAACTAGGTGCTCTGCCTGGCTCTTGTGCGCTTTCAGCGCCTTGCCCTTGATGTGATAAATATCAGAGACGTCAACTACCAGCTTTGGCACATCTCGCTTCTTGACCTTTACCGCCGTCCAGACCTCGAATGCATAAACATCGCAGGCGATCCTCTTCTCGCGAATCAGCTCGTCAATTGCTTTCCACACCGCATTGTGGTCAGGGTGCACGTCGCTCGGTCCGAGCGTGAATATCTTGCTCGGCTTCTCCTTTTTGATCAGATACGCTAGCTTTTCCTTTATGCCGCGCTTCTTGTACTGCTCGAGGAACTTGCCTTCCCTCAGTCCTAGATACGCAACCCCGCTTCCACCAAGTATCTTGTCGCTCTCGATGCTCTCCTTGTATCGCCGTTCCTTGATGACTTCTGGCTTTATGTGCGGATGGCTGAGCTCGCCGTACGAGAATATGATTGTGCGTATCTTCTTGCCTTCCTTGGCGTATTTCGCGAGCGTAGCTCCGGCTCCGATGATGTGGTCATCATTGTGCGCTACGATGACGAGCACTGTTTCTTTCTTTGGCAATGCGCCGACTGGGAATTGAACCCAGATCCGCTGCTTGGAAGGCAGCTATTCTGCCGTTGAACCATCGGCGCGATAAACTGGTGAGAAAAAGCACCACAAAGGTCTTTATAAACTTAACCTCACTTAGGCTGCCTGAATGACACGCCGAAGTAGAAGAGCTTCTCGTCATTGAGTCCGATGACCTTGTTCAGGTTGGCATTTTGCGCATACTCGACGCCGAAGAACGCATCCACAGGATCAATGGTCAGGTGCAGCTCGCCCCTGGCTGTGTTGCGGTATTCCTTGAATACAAGCCCCCGCTCTTTGCCGAGGTCAGCCATCGCCGTGAACCAGACAGGCAGGCCTGGATTTATGACCATCAGTGGTCTTAAACGGTAGACCTCATCAGTATCGTCATAGTAAGTCTCTGCCCCGACGAATATGCCGCCCTGCCTGCCAAGTCCTTGCAGGTGGTCTGAGAACAGGTCGTGCTTCTGGAGATCGTCGTTGGTGATATCGATTTCGTCCAGTGAGCGCGTGAACCTGTGCAGGTCTGCTTGGCGTGCGCGGTCAAAGCCGACAAAGCCGAAGCGGTATGCGCCGTGACCTAAATCGTCGATGCGCGCTCCTGCGTGCAGCGCGAAGCTGTCGTTGAACCAGAGGTTATAGGATGCTTTTGCCAGTACCTTGTTCTCGCCTTTGATATTGTTGGTGATGAAGCCGATGCCTGCCATTGCATCGTTGTAGAGCACTGCGGCTTCGCCCCGGATAGAGGTCTCATCGCCTGCATCACTTGAAGAGCTCGGCGTGCCAAAGAAGACACTGTCTCTCCTTGTCTCGAATTCGCGCTTGAGAAGCATTAGCGTGACATCTGTCTGCAGTTCTGGTGCGAAGGCGTAAGTGACGCTTCCCCATGCCCCGCGCTGCAAGAGCTCGTCTCTCTGGTCAATGGTGTCTGTGTTTGTTGAGATCACGGTTGGCGGTGTCGTGGTCATGTCTGTGAGCCTGTCAGTGATGCTGCTGAACATCCTGCTCTTCATCTCGCGCGAGAGGAATCCTGCCTCTGCCATCAGCTTGTCTGTGAACCTGTATCCGAGGCCGGCGACAGTGCTTGCTGACTCAAGCGTGTGGTCTTCTATCTCATTGCCGTCCAGGAAGAACTGCGGGTCAGGGAAGAAGATGCCGTCTGTCATCGCGATATATCGCTTATCGAATGTGCTCCTGCTGAGGAATGCGCTCGCAGGGCCGTAGTTCATCTTAACAGACCAGACAAGCGAATCAAGTGTCGGATCAGTGTTTTGGTTCGTGATGCTAGTGAAATCTGCCTGGGGAAATGGCCTGAGCAATGGCGAGCGGCTCGGATGCGCATCGCCATCATAACTGCGCACGTTGAGCGCGACGCTCGCCTGTTCATATTCTGTGCGTCCTTGTATGCCGAATCCATTGCCTTTGTAGTCTCCGCTGTCGCTGAGCCCTTCGAGCTGTAGGAAATGCTTGCTGTTCGGGAATGCTGCATCAGGCTTGGGTGAGATTTGCGGTCCGATGATGTCTGTCGCTGCAGTGGTTTGCGCACTGGGCTCTTGCGGTTTGTTTTCCTGCGCTGCAGCAGCACGCGCTCCTGACCAGAGCAATGATCCTGCGGTCAAGCCTTTGACCACTGTCTTTCCTGCTTCAGACAGCGTATAGCGGACAGGGTGGTCCTCAGGGAACCTTTGGCGCGCATAGCTGCGCACAGCAGAAATCAACCTTTGTTCGTTCCTGTCGAGGTATGCCTGCCCGATTCCATGCTCGCCGTTGATGATGTTCTGCGAGCGGGCCGTGTCCAGGCGGTCGAGAAATGATCGTGCTGATTGGTATTGGGTCACTGTCATCCGGTCACCTTTCCAAGGCACAGTCGCGCTCTTTTTAAATCTTTGTTCAGATGCTCAGCTCACGGCGCATATTCTCAAGGAAACGCGCGAAATCCTCTTTCTTGATGCCTGCTCCGCACGCCTGCTCGTGGCCGCCACCATAGCCTTCTATTCCGACAAGCGCTTTTTCCAATGCCTTGGCGATGTTCCATTGCGCTCCTGAACGCAATGAGCATCTTACTTCACCTTCTTTCTCCCTTCCGAGAACTATGAGCTTGTCTGGGAAGCGATACAGCAGCTCGTTCGCGAGGTCTTTGGTCAGCGACAGCTTGTCGTGCGTGTACGTATACACCAGCACTTTGTCCTTGGTCGCTGCCTTGGAGATATTCGCAAGCATTTCCTCGTATAGCTTGTTGATAGACTCATATTTCTTCCAGATCAGCCTGCCCCGCGGTGTGGTCTGCTTCAGGATCTCATCAGGGTTTTCGATTCTGGTCAGTATCTTGATGCTGGTATTGACTTCATTGGTCGGTCCTTTCAGATTGAACGAAAAGACCTTGATGAGCGTGCCGAGCAGCGAACCAAACATCGCTTTCTCAACAGTATTGATATCTGGCGGCAAGATATCTGGCCTTTGTTTTTGGAATTCTTTGGCAAATGCAGGGAAATACCAGTCGCCGATTGCTCCTGTCGTGGCGATCCAAAGGTCTTCTGGCCGTTGTTCGCCCATAACCTGCCAGCACAAGACTGGCGTGCAGACATTCTCTCCGGTCGTGACGCGCGGATTAAAGTATTTCACGCGTTCGCGCTGCAATGGCGTGTGATGATCCACCCAGAATACTGGCTGGTGCACTGCATCGATGAATTCCTGGTCTACCATGGCGATATCAAGCACGAAAACCATGTCAGCGCCATACTCTTCTACCTTCTGCGCATGCATCGTGGTGACCTGCGGATATGCCTTTAGGCAATACCCGCGTCCTTCCCTGATGGTGCGATAGAACAGCAAAAAGCTCGCAAGCCCGTCAGGATCGTCGTGGAAGAATATCATCGGCTGCTTGGTATGTGCCAACGCGTCCTTTAGCTGTTCGACTTCTTTCGCGGAAAGCATGTGCCAAAGGCTAAGCGTTATCTTTAAAAACATATGCTTGTTCCGAGGATGCATGAGTATTGTCTGCAAGAACTGTCATGCCTTCAAGGCCTTTGGCGAGAAATGCTGGTTCTACTGGGAGAATAAGAAGTCCTGCTCGCAATTCCAGCGCTCGCAGGAAGACGAACCGCACTTCTTCTCTATTGAGCTGTTGCCGGAAGAGACCGAATGAGTTTTTCAGGAAATTATATAAGCAGCAGGTGCTTGGCTGATGATTATGGAAATGGGAAATGGTGGCTACATTGTTCTGGCACGACAGGAAAAAAAGGAATTCTTCAGACCTGTATCATACAATAAACACACGCACTGTGTTTCAGGGCGTCCTTATAGCCAGCAAAGGCCCCTTGCTCTCATCGAAGCACAAGAAGCTGAACGATTGCTGAAAGACAGGAAATATGAGGTGGTCATCGCAGAACTTCCTGTCGGGCTTGCCCCAGATGGGGTGATTGATCTCGATGATATTCTTTTGAAAGAAGAACTGCACCGCGCGGTTAAAGGAAAATCACGCGCCTAATGCAGTTTTCACAAGTCCAGGGATATCCAAACTCTTCTCATACTGCTCAATAACTTCAGGCGTTGACCTGGTGGACGGATGCCTCGCTATCATGAAGCTGCAGCAGTCCTCGTATGGCAGCGATGATATCTCGAACGTGCCGAACTTTTTCGCAACATCAGTGATTTCCTGCTTGTCCCTGCCCAAAAGCGGATGCAGGACAATGCTTTTTGTCGCAGCATAGATTGTTCTCATATTGTCAAGCGTCTGCGAAGCCACTTGTCCCAGGCTGTCGCCGGTCACAAGCGCGTCAGCGCCTTCACTTTCTTTTATCTTGTCTGCGATCCTGAACATCATCCTGCGATAGACAATCATCCTGTACTCAGCAGGCACTGCCTTGATGATGGCATACTGCACGTCCTTGAACGGCACCATCACTAGCTTGACCTTACCAAGCGTGGATAGCTGCTCAGCAAGCCGTTCTACCTTGTTCTGCACTCCAAGCTGTTGCGGAGTCTGGTTGTAGAAGTGCACGAGCACGACCTCTACACTTTTCTGCAAAAGCAGCGCAGCAGCTACTGGGCTGTCTATTCCGCCGCTCAGCAAGACAATTGCCTTCTTCATATGTCGGAAACCCCTTACGCGGAAACCCTTCATGTCTTGTGGCTCGACGAGACAATGGGTTTCCGAGCATGCTCAAGAACCATAAGGTTCTTGACACGATTGCCGAGTATACAAATGCTTTAATAACTTCGCGTTCTACACATGCGCATGACCGACTTCCAGCGTATGATCGCTGACTTGAAACAATCCATTGAACGTGCCAGGAAAGAAGGCATTCTTCTTATGACCGAGAAGCAGGCTACGTTCAAGGATTTCAAGGCGCAGCAGCGCGAACAGCTGCGCAGGGCAGTCACTACCGGAATCGCTTCTGTCACAGGATTGCATCCGACTGGAAAGATGGGAACTCTGGTTCAGCAATTGCAGGTCACGCAGGACATTGACAAGTTAGACAAGATCACAGACGAGCTTCTTGAACTAGCCACAGATGACGACCAGCCAGCTCCAAGCGTTTTCACAAAGAAGCCCAGGCTTCCTTTCGAGATATTTGAGGACGTGCAGGCAGATCTTGACGAAATCAAGCGTTGCATGGACTCGCAATGCTACCGCTCAGCAGTCATATTGTGCGGCAGGGTGCTGGAAACAGCTTTGCACCGCAAACACTTTGAGGTCACTCAGAATGACTTGCTCGAGAAATCGCCAGGCATAGGCTTGGGCAACCTCATCGCAAAGCTCGCAGAGAACAACGTCAAGCTCGATCCAGGCATAGGCAACCAGATACACCTGATAAACCAGGTCCGTGTGCATTCAGTCCATCAGAAACAAGACGCATTCCGACCAAGCCAGGCGCAAGCCCAGGCGATAGTGCTCTATACGCTGGACATTATCGAGAAGCTGTTCTCGTAAGCCTACCATCAAGCTTCTTTTTGTTGACGCTGTACCTATCTATGAATTCCTCGTGACCTATCTTGAAGACAAGATTCGCGTGCGCAATCTCCTTCACTTTGCCGGCGATGCCATAGCAGGCAGAGTAATCCTCCTCTATCCTGCGCTGCTTGCTTGTGGTTAGCGGTGTGGAGATTGGGCGCTCATCCAGCTGCGCTTGCACCATGTCATCTATCTGCTGAGCCGCTCTTGGATTACCAAGCGGAAAGCCCCCTGCGCGCTGCTCGAGTCTTGCATACACCTGGTCTAAGGCAGCGATGTATTTTCTCTCTTCGTCTTTGAGCTTCAGCCGTTTGACTGCAGCATCAACAAATGCTTGTCTTCCCCCACCTTTCTTGCTCATCAGAAAAAGGAACGATGACATGTATTTTAAAGCTTTTCGACCAATTTGCGCGTATCAGCGAGCTCTTTCAGGAATCTTTGGATTGTCTTTGCGAGGTATTCTGGCTGTGCCTGTAACACTTCTGAGGTCTTTGCGAGTATGTCGCCTTTGAACCCTGCTTTCGAGCTCAAGGTGAACTCTTTTGCTTCGAGGGATTGTTTCTTCTGCATTGCCTTTCGCGCTTTCTTCCACTTATCGAACAATTCCTGCGCCCTGGCAGGAACCTGCTCAGGCTCGCAGTCAAGCAGCTTTGCGAGTTCTGCTACGCGCCCTTCTTGTTCAGCGAGTATCTTCTTGGCGGCTTCGCCTGCTGCGAATATGATGCGCACTATCCCATCCTTGATCTTGTTGCTCTTGAGTACCTTTATGACCTCTGCTTCAGAGGTGTTGTTCAGATGCGTTCCGCCGCACGCCTCGACATCAATGCCTGCGATGTCGACTATCCGCAATATCTTTCCAGGCGCCACCCCGCCTTGGTATATTGTGAAGCCGTACTTTTTCTCTGCCTCTTCCTTTGGCACGAGGCTTTTGGTTACCTTGAGTCCTTTCTTGACAATCTTGTTTGCCTCTTCCTCAATCCGCAGGAGCTCGTCCTCAGTTATTGTATCATAGTGCGTGATGTCGATTGATGCCTTGTCGATGTCTTTCTTAGCCGACGCTTGGTTTGCGTGAGGTCCAAGCACGATGCGCGCAGCAGCATTCACGATGTGCGTGCTCGTGTGGTGCTGCGCAAGCTGCTTGCGTCTCTCGAGATTGACTTTGCCGTGCACAGCATCTCCCGCCTTGAACTTTGGCTTGTCAGCGAGCACGTGCACTATGACGCCGCCTTGCTTGAAAACATCAACCACATAACCGCCATTTATCTCTCCATGGTCAGCCAATTGGCCTCCAGAGACCGGATAGAACACTGTCTTGTCAAGGACGACATTGTTGCCTATTATCTTGAGCACGTCTGCGTCAAATTCAGCTGGTTTCCAGTCCTGCCAGAAGAGTATCTCTGTGTCAGGCAGCCCGTCCAATGCGAGTTTTTCCTCGCGTTCTGTCCTTGTCTCTGCTGCTTGTTCTTTCTCGTGCTTGACCGCGACAAGCGCGTAGAAATTCTTTGGTACGATAACGTGCTTGCCTTGTTTCGCGGATTCTTCAGCCACGAGTTCAGGAGCTATGCCCTGGCTGTCATAGAGCTTAATCAGATCATCGGTTGTCAGCTTCTGCGCAGCGATCTTTGCGACAATGGATTTTGTCTTTTCCTGTGTAGCCCTGTACTTCATCTTCTCGACCTCAATGATCTTGCGCACGTTCTCCAGGTTATCAGACAGTTCAGGGAACAAGGGCTTTAATTCAGCAGCATGCCATTCGCAGACATCGCAGATGTCGACGTCCCAGCCGTATCTGTCGATGAATCCCAAAGCCCGTCGTAATATTACCCTGAGATTGTACATCCCTCCGACATTGCTCGGCAGTGCGCCATCAGCGAGAGAGACCAGCAATGCCCGTGCATGCTCTGCTATCGCGTAAACCGCTGCGATAGGCTCGATCTTGGCGCGCAGCTCATCCACTTTCATTCCAAGCTGCTTGGCGACATCTTTCCATGCCTTGTCAAGGTCAGTGACCTCGCCGACGTTCAGGTAAGGGGATAAAGGGACAAACTTCTTGAGCAATTCCTGGTCAATCTTCACTCCTGTCGCTTTCGTAAGCTTCTTCAGGACTGCAGGGAACACGGCGTCATATGACGTTGCAGTGCCTTGCGTGAACCAGGCAGCGCGCTCTTGGCCTGCGCCCATGTCAAGCACCTTGATCGCGAGCTCGCGCGAGCCGGACGCAGTCGCCTCATACTGCATGTAGACCTGGTTATCGATTTCCAAGCCGTGCGAGAAGAATTCCATGCAGGGTCCGAAGTTGCCGCCGCCTGCCCAGCCATCTTCGTGCACGGTCAGGTCTTCTTTCTTGAGTCCGAGCCCTTCGGTGAGCCACGTGAGGTGGTGCTTGCAGTAGATGTTGATGTCATATTCTTTCGGCGCAAAGAAGCCGTGCTGTCCCATCATCACAAAACCCACAAAATGACCAGTTATACCGACATTATCGATATCACTGAAACGCAAGCAGAACTGCGGGATAACGAGCGGGTTAGCTGGAGGTTTTATCTCACCAGAAACCACTGAAGGCTGGAAAGCGGCAATGGAAGCTATGGTGAAGTCAACTGTCGGGTTCCATCGAGCCACAACAGGATAACGCTTTATCGGCGTATATCCCAGCTTCTTGTGTATCTCTGCGAACTTCTTCCAGACTGCGATATAACTGAGTTCTTTACCTTGTGGCTTGCCTATGAACCTGAATCCGCCAGAACACGCAGGATCGCCGCACACGCGCTGCTCATGATGCACAGTCCAGAAGTGGCGCTTGCAAGTGGCGCACGTATGCCTTCCAAAGCCTAGCTCTTTGAGTGTCTTTGTGGGGAAATAACGGTCAGGCTCTGAGCTAGCCACCTTCTTGAAGGCATCCTTAAGCTCTGCATCAGTGGGCATACCGACGAAAGAACAGAGCTGGTTTATTAAATTAATCTGTATATAGCGGGTCATCACTGCGCACTACGATGTGCGTTGGTGTGTGCTTCTTTTCTGCAGATTGCTGTTGCGGCGTTGCTGCCGGCGTAGAGCGCGCCATTGCCTTCGCGAATGACAGATTGCCGCAGTTCGTGCAATTGAAGTACGGTCCCCAATCGCCTTGTCTTAGCTCCAGCCAGCTGCCGCACATGCATTTCATGTCCTGAAGCGTCTTTTCCTTGTGCATGGAACACGTCGGTACTCCTTGAGAATTCTGTGCTATGGCTGGCTTATCGCAGAATGGGCAGTCTTGCTTCTTTGACTGTCCGTAACGCTTAGGAATGAACATGCACGTTAAGGATTGGGACTGCTATTTATGCATTACGAAAGAAAATGAAAATGAGTAAATAAAAAAATTACTCTTCAGAGCCCATTCGGCTGAAGCCGATCACGAGGCCGATGAGCACGAGCAACGCGACGAGGACCAGGAGGATTATCTCGAGGGCCTTGCGTATCTTGCTGGTCTTTGGCACTGCATCGACCATCTCGTCCTTGGGTGGCTGCTCGTTGACGACCTCGACCTTGTCCTCTGCGCATGCAGGATTCTCCAGGACCTCTATCTGGCCCTGGGCTGCTACGCGGTCAAAGCCGTCGTTGTATTGCACTGTTATGGCCGCGTCATACTTGCCTGGCTCTGCGCACTTCGGCAGCTTGAGGTAGAGCTCTTCTGTCTCTTCCTCTTCTCCTGCCTCGATCTCGTCTATGTAGTCTGTCGCGCTGAGGCTGAGCTCAGGGACGCTGAACGTGACCTTGACGTCTTCCTCGTCCTTCTCGCCGAAGTTCTCTATGCGGACAACGCTCAATAGCGCCTGTCCTGCCTGTATGTGCTTGGAAGGCGTGAAGATGGCGTCCACGATCTTTAGCTCGTGTCGCTCGACATCGAGCTTGACATTGTAGTTTTCGATGACTTCGCGGCCATTGCGGTCAGTGACTATGACACGGACCTTGTAGTCGTCCTCTTCAACCAGGTCGGGGAACGTGATTGAGAGTGTCTTTCGGTACGTGACGCCTGCGTCCATGTCGAAAGGACCGATATGGTCAGCGAGGCGCAGGTCCTGGTTGTGCTCGAAGCCGGATACGAATACCTCGACTTCGGCATCATCCACGTCAGCAGAAGCATCGAGTGTGACTTCGAATTCGACTTTTTCGCCGCGGACTATGTCCAGGCGGTTGGTCTGATCAGATTCAAGCTTGTGGTCGTCAATCTCCACCCGCGTAATGCTTACCGGGATTGCAGCGACAGCACCGACCAGTGCGAGGCCACAGAGGAGCATCAGAACGATAACTCCGAACAGTTTCTGCATGTTCATTTTGTATTAACCCCCGACGATAACAGCGTGAAAACGCTTTTGTTACCCCCAGCTAATAGTGACCTATTTATAAAGCTTCGGATTCACAACCATTAGATAGTGGTGAAAATAAGCTTCCCTGTGCACTGTATCTGCGCCGTAGGCGCCCAATACGTATCCTCTATCTTTTTAAAGGACATAAAATGTCCATGTATCATGATCCGCCAGCCTATAGTCGCCATAATGGGTCACGTTGATCACGGCAAGACCCTGTTGCAGGACAAGATACGCGGTAGCGCCATCGCTGCAAGGGAAGCTGGCGGAATCACCCAGGCGATAGGCGCTTCCATCATCCCGCTCGAAACCATAAGGAAGGTCTGCGGCCAGCTGCTCGAGACGCTCAAGATGCAGCTGACGATACCTGGCCTGCTTTTCATCGATACCCCTGGCCATGCCGCATTCATCAACCTCAGGCGTAGGGGTGGCAACCTTTCAGACATCGCGGTCCTGGTGATCAATGTGATGGAGGGCTTCATGCCCCAGACCCTTGAATGCATCGAGATACTCAAGCATTACAAGACGCCTTTCATAATCGCAGCTAACAAGATAGACCTGCTGCCAAGATGGCGTCCTGCTGCCAACAAGCCATTGCTACAGAACATCGCAGAGCAGGAACAGGAAGCGCAAAGGGCCCTTGACATCAAGGTGTATGAGATATTGGGCAAGCTCTCTGAGCTCGGCTTTGAGTCAGAACGCTTTGACAGGATAAGCGATTACAGCAAACAGGTCGCGATCATCCCGACCTCTGCTGTCACAGGCGAGGGCATCCCTGAACTGCTCATGACGCTCACAGGGCTCGCGCAGAAATTCCTTGAGAAAAACCTCAAGATAACAGAGCAAGGGCCTGCGCAAGGCACTGTCATAGAAATCAAGGAAGACAAGGGCCTTGGCAAGACCATGGACGTGATACTTTATGACGGTGTGCTCAAGGTCAATGACCCGCTGGTGATCGGCGGTTTGGAAGGGCCGATAGTCACAAGGGTGAAGGCATTGTTCCTGCCTGCTCCGCTGCAGGAAATGCGGGAGAAGAGGACAAAGTTCTCTTCGTTCAAGGAAGTCCACGCTGCGAATGGAGTCAAGATAGTCGCTCCTGATGTAGAGAACGTCGTCTCAGGGATGCCGTTGATCGGCAATCCTGCGAATCTCGAGGAAGCCAAGGCAAAGGTCCAGCAGGAAGTCGAAAAGGTCGTGCTCGAGACAGGCAAGGAAGGCGTCATCATCAAGGCAGACTCGCTCGGTTCGTTGGAAGCGCTCATCACGCTGCTCAAGGAAGCCAACATCCCTGTCAAGCACGCAGGAATCGGTCCTGTGACAAAGAAGGACATCTCAGACGCTGCAGCGAACGTCGAGAAGAACCCGATGCACGCAGTCGTGCTCGGCTTTAACATCCCGCAACCAGAGAGTGTTCCTGAGAATATCGCTGTCTTGACCAACACCGTCATCTATCGTCTTATCGAAGACTACCAGAAGTGGGCAGAGCACAAGAAGAAGGCGATAGAGCTCTCAGCGCTTGACCTCCTGATCAGGCCGTGCAAGATCGAAGTGCTCAAGGGCTATATCTTCAGGCAAAGCAATCCTGCTGTCGCTGGCGTGCACGTGCTCGCAGGCACGCTCAAGACAGGCACTCCATTGATGACCAAGGAAGGCAGGGACCTCACAGTAGTCAAAGGCTTGCAGCACGAGCAGGAGAACATCGACAAGGCAGAGAAAGGAAAACAAGTCTCTGCATCGATGCCGAACGTGATAATCGGCAGGCAGCTCCACGAAGGCGACATACTCTACAGCTCAATCCCAGAAGAACACTTCAGGAAATACAAGGAATACAAGGAATACCTCACGAACGACGAGAAAGAGCTCCTGAAAGAGATCGCGCAGATAATGAGAAAGCAGAATCCGATGTGGGGCGTATGAAAACCAATCTCCGTGCTCTTTCAGGCCGCGACCTCAAACCAATACTGAACATCATCCACGACCAATGGGGCGCAGAAATCGACTTTCCCTGGGCCTGGTACCAGAGCACAAAGAACGATATATTTGTCGTCAGCAAGGATATAACCAAGATTGACGCCAGGAAGCTAAGAATAAACTCAGTCGGTCTCTATCTAGGTGAGCTCAAGCACAGCGAACTCAGGCTCTCAATCGAGGGTTCTCAACTCATCGGGCCACACGCCAAGAAGAACGTGGTCGAGCTTGACCAGAAAGAGCTTCGCCAATGGCTTCGTGGAGACGAGCTTGTAAAAGAGATTCCCAATCAGGGATTTGTCATCATCAAGTCTGGCGACGATTTTGTCGGTTGCGGCAAGTTCAAGGAAGGAAGAATCCTCAACTTCGTGCCAAAGGCGAGAAGATTGATGGTGACTGATTAGACTGGTGGAACAGGTTTCTCCCTATAACTGCTCTCGCGTCTGTCAAGCTCTTTAACCATTACCTGATATGTTTGCCAATACTTCAGACGCGCATCATATTGTGCGGAATTTTCGTCATCTCTCAGTTCTGTACTAAACTCATTTCCGAGGGCTTCAGGGTCCTCGTCAGCGATGAGTTGCATTTCTCTCACCAGTTCGCCCAAAGTTAATCCAGAGATATGTCTAGCAAGTTCTAGCACAGGCATTCTTTTCCAGTCAGTCACGTCTTTGAAGACCTGTGCGTTTTATTTAAAGGTTGCTAGAAACTGTGGCGTCGATTACGCTCTTTCTATCGTGACATCAACGTGTGTCTCAGGATTCTTAAGCGCGTCAACAAACTTCCTTGAGAAATCAGCAGCTGCCTTGTCTGCGTTCATCACGAGCGTCCTAGGAGAAACAAAGTCAGTCTTCCTTACCACGATATCAGGCCCTGGCACGAATGCAGGGTTGGAATCACCCACAATCGTCTCAGAATACATTCCTGCCTTGAGCGTTATCTTCAGCCTCTTCGAGACCTGCGCCAGCCCTGCTATCGCATCTGCCTCGAATGCAGCGCGCGTGCCGATGACACAGTCTCCCTTTGGTGTAACGCTGGCGTGCTGCGTTATCTCAAAAGTGGTCTTGTGCGTGCCTTCGATGTTCGCATGGCCATAAGCTACGAATTGCATATGGACAAGAAAATCAGAGTAGTTAATTAATTCTGTGGTTTTCTGAACAGATCACGTAGCATTTGATAGCCTGCTTCAGAGACCAGGTCTTCTGAATTTTCTGAGTATTGACGTAAGGATTCCATTAGGTCCGCGTATTTTTCACGTTTGTGTTCGTAGCGGGGCAGGACGCATTGGAATGATTCGTATGCCCTTTTGAAGTCCTGTTCTGCCAGGCCGAGGAAGCCGTCGACCGCATACAGGTCAGGATTGCCGATTAATGGCATTGCTGCAAATGCGCGCAGGCGTTTTTTCAGCTTCGCGTACGCTTCAGTAGGAAACAATGGCCGCAAACGATCCCTTACTGTGAAAATGACAGTGGCATGATTTTCGAACCGCTTGATAAGATCTCTAAAATTAGTCTCTGCGGCATTGATTTCGTTATTGCCTGCCTGTGCTATGGCTAGCAAGGTCGCATAACCGATGTCCTTTTTGTACAACTGTCCTTGTTGTTCGAGAATACGTTGCGCACTCCAATACTCTTCTCTGGTTATGTCGTCTATCGCTCTGTTGACTGCATCATGAAATATGAGCTGATCTTCTTCAGGCATTCCTGCGCAGCCCGCAAGTGCGGCAATTCCAAAAAGAAATTCCCTGCGCGAAAGCCCCATCGCCATGAATCAACTAATCATGGTATAAATACATGCCGACCTATCTGATGTGTATCTCTAGGATATCGCCGTCTTCCAGCTTCTTGTCAAGGTTCCTGAACTGCTGTCCTGGGAACTTCGCGCTTTTGCCCCAGACTTTTGCGAACCTGAACTTGCGGACAAAGTCGCGGTGGATGCGGTTGCAGATGTCCTCGATGTTCGTGCCTTTGCGGACGATCATCGGCTCTTCTAAATCGGGCTTCTTGCCCACTTCCTTGAGGAAGACGCGGATAAAGCGGAGCTTGTGGAAAATGAGGTCCTTGAGCCGGTCGATGTTCATGTTCTGCTCGGCGCTGATGGCCAAATCAAAGTTGAGCTTTTCCGCCAGCGTCTGCTGCTGGAATTCGTCCAGCAGGTCGAACTTGCTCACGACGGTGACCGCAGGGATGTAGCGCCGGTTGGCTTCAATCGCGTCGATGAACGAGTCAATGGT
>Ga0247727_10004244_pt1 | contig 30612 bp, 22 predicted proteins | sample WisWelCaveWW1625_FD_202498 | JGI IMG/M metagenome (GOLD analysis project Ga0247727, IMG submission 202498) | Biofilm microbial communities from Wishing Well Cave, Virginia, United States - WW16-25 | ecosystem: Environmental > Aquatic > Deep subsurface > Groundwater > Cave microbial mat | place... | reverse complement strand
AGTTTATCTAGAACTGGTATCAGCTCCAGAATATTCCAAGCCACTTGATTGGCCACCATTAAGGATTCACCTTTACCAAGGTGCCCGCCAGCAAGAGCGTCGTTCCAGTCAGCGGTACGACGCAAAGGAATACCGTTCGGACTCACATGATAAAGAGTGAAGTCTAGGGCGCGCAAAACGTGCTCCAGGACAGTGCCAGAGCCCTTATCTAGATATGGAAGACGTTTCTTGAGGAAATTTAGGTCTCCGGTCTCTTTCAAATAATTCAGAATCGCCATGACCAACCACTGTGGATCGTCCGAATGCTCCGTAGTGGCCACTTTTTCAGTCGTCAAATTCCAGTTGTGGGCGACTTTTCCGTCTGCAAACTGGTGTGAAAGAAGCTCTTCAGTCCAACCTCTGACAAACTCGGGATCTAGTGGCAAGACTCCAAAAAGATGCTGAGATTCGTCTCGAAAACCAAAGTCTCCTCCACCGTGATAATAAGAAATCATCTCCCCAAGGTTGGCGGTGACCCAAGTTTGGTATTTGTTCCAAATGTTGAGTGATAGATTGAAATCCGGATCCGGCGTCTCTACCCACAGTTTACTCAAGTAAACTGACCAGCTATCCTGAACCTCGTTTAATTTTTTTAGGGGGTAATCGTGACTACTGAGTTTATTTACCATCTTCCTGACTGCTTCTTTGGTCTCTTCAACACCAACAAATAAATTGAAGTTCATCTCCTCGCCTGGCTCCAACTTTAGACTTTTCGTGAGTGATCCAATGGCATCTTCACTCTCACCATAAGCATTCTGGCACTCTCCCTTTTCAACTGCTATTGGATTAGAAAGATACCGATACTGCCCGATAAAATTCTCTTTGACGCAATCATAACAATCGAAATCAATATCGCCACTCATGTAGGCCCATTGTCCCCAAGGAAGTCCTGGTTTATCTGGCCTTTCCCAACGCCTCTTCGTGGCAAAAATTATATTATCTTCATAATAAGCGTCGTTAAAAAGAGAGTCGAAGACACGATCGTAGAGATCTTTCATGAAGTTCCCAAGCACCCATTCAACGTATGAGGTTATAGTAAGATTTCTGCTCTTTCCGCTAGTATTTTTGAGCCTTACCATCCACACCTCAGCATTGATACCCTCTGGAACAAAGAAAATTACTTCACTTAAGATTCCTTTGGTGATCGAAGTAATTTTGTTGTAACCGATGCCAATCCTTGCTTCCCAAAACTCCGGTTTGGCCATCACTGGCTGCCACCCTGCACTCCAGTACTGACCTGTTTCATTGTCCCGTATGTAAAGATAGCGCCCAGGGCGGTCTTGGAGAATTTGCTCTCCCGGAACGCCACGGGTAATGCGGTTGTAAACTGGCTCTTTTAGAAAGCTAAAGCCCCCACCAGTATGTGAAACAAGAGCAGTGTAGGAACCATTGGTTAGAATATTGATCCAAGGACGAGGTGTATCAGGACGGGTAATGATGAACTCACGACCATCGGAGCTGAAGTGGCCGTACTTAGTACTGATCTTTTCGGACATTAATCACATTATGTCCAATTTATGCCCGGCTCGCAAGAGCCTTCGAGAAGTCTCAATCTTCTCTCTCAAGATCTACTAAAGCTAAAGCTGCCATCAAGTAGGCAATAATTGATTCTGCTCCTTCGTTCTGGTTTAGACCTTTCTCATTTAAAGCATCAAAACACCCTCCTGTTTCAGGGTCAAGTAGAGACAGGCCTTTGATGTTGTTGCCATGATACCAGGCAAACCACTCATAAGCAGCCTGCTCAAAGGAAGCCTTATTGGTCGCCTGGTAAGCAGCGATAAAGGCCAAACAAGCCTCCGAAGCCTCAATTGGTTGTTGATCGTAGGTTGCCCGCTTGCCACCTTTTTTGAACCAACCCTCGCTTCCCACTGGAGACGGGATCCCCTCAAGACGAGAGCTCTTCTCAAGAAATTCCAAGGACTCCAGAGCTATCTTTAAGTAATGCTCCTCCCCTAAAGTTAAGTAAGCTTTAAAAAGACTCAAAGGCAACAAATGGTTCGAGTAAGTAAACTGATCTTCAAACCAAGGCCAATCCGGCTCTGAGTTTTTTTCGTAGAGGCCGACGAGTTTATCTGCCAAGTCTTTCATCTCCTTCTTCCAATAAGGCTCGTCCGCTTCTTTTCTGGCAAGATGATAAAGACCAAGAATGCTATACGCCATTGCCCGCGGCCAGCGTAGGGTCTCAAGATTATGCTTAATTTCGTCGATCAGATTCTTCGAAGTCTGAGTCAAATCAGAACGTGGCTGTGCATAGAATACATACCCTAGTGCCCAGAAGGCACGGCCGAAACCATCTTCGGAAAAGCCTTCTTTAAAACTATTTTCAAAGTTAGAGAAATTGTGGAAAAAACCTTTTTCAGTCCTCGCGTGATAGAGCCAGGCTAAGTAAACTGAAGCTAAATCAGGTGCCTTTTTGTCTCCAAATAGTCTAAACCAACCGATAGCTACTAAAAGTGCTCTGGCATTGTCGTCTAGACTGTAGCCATTTTTTCTATCAGGAACTCCGAATTTGGTATGTTGAATGATACCGCTTTGACTTGTAATCCTTTTGAAGAAGCCGAATGAGTTTGCTAGAGTCTTTTTGTTAATATCGGAAACGTTTTTCACGGCGATTTTGGGAGTCTTTAGGACTTTCTTTCTTGTAGAGCAGGCTCAGTAAGAACCAGTCTAAAAAGATCCAGGTATTGAAGAGCAACGGCCGGCCAGATCATGGTCCGCCCAAATTGGTATGCCTTAGACTCAATTGATTTGCGGTATTTTTGATCTTGATTAATTTTTAATAAAGCCTTGGCGATCCCCTCTGAGTCGCGGAAGGGTACCAACAATCCTCTGTCCCCGTTTAATACTTCAGTCGCGTAGATATAGGGGGTAGAAATACACGCCTTACCAGCACCAACCGCATAGGATAGAGCTCCGGAAGCGGCCTGCTGTGGGTTCAAATACGGCGTCACGTAAACATCCGTGGCCCGTAGGTAATTCAAAAGCTCATCTAGATCAACATAACGGTTGATGAATTTCACATATTTTTGAAGTTTCAGCTTCTTGACTTGATCTTGAAGCTTGACGCGATAGTTTTCCCCTTCTTTTCTCTTCACAGTCGGATGTGTTTCGCCAATGATTAACGTATAAATATTAGGAATCTTGTTCTTCACTATGCCAGTCGCTTCGATGAGATATTCAAAACCTTTGTTTTTGGCTAACAAGTTGTTTACCGCCACCACAAATTTTCCCTTCAGCCTAAGTTTCTTCTTAAACTCCTCAGTTGGTCCATAGGGAATATCTGGCACTCCATGAGGAATAACGGCAATTTTTTCAATGGGTACGTCATAAATACCCACCAACCTGTCAACCATAGTTTCAATCATCACCACCACCGCACTCGAAAGCTTACAAACTTGCTTGAGGGTCTTTTTTTGGCTTTCGGTTGGGTTATCAAGCACGGTGTGCAGTGTACTAACTATAGGTTTCTCCACTTTTTTCATGAGCTCGAGGACGTACTGACCGTCCTGGCCTCCAAAAATCCCGTATTCATGTTGTAAACAAAGGATTTCGGCAGAAGAGCGGTTTATGTATTCTGCCGCCAAGGAATAGTCCTCAGGGGTATTCTGGTTAATACGGAATTTAGCCTCCCAGGGATAGTCGTAGCCGTTGTCAGAAACAGCCATGATTTCTGCAAAATTGTAAGGGTTTAAGACGTTGACAGCATTAGTCAGATCTTTTGTGTAAGTAGCAATACCACATTTCCTCGGTATATAGGTAGACAAGTAGATGGCACGTACACGTCTTTCAACCTGTTCGATTTGGGCAGAAAGTTTCGCTTTCATAGGCTCTAATTATATTCCTAGGTAACAAGTTGGTCAATTCACCGTAAACATTGCTCTATAATCCGCTACGCGTCTTGCGGATTACATCCTAAATCCGCTACGCGTCTTGCGGATTACATCCTAAATCCGCTACGCGTCTTGCGGATTACTTAGCCTCTTTTTCAGGTTGACAGATGGTCATTTTTGTGAAATACTTTGATTGAGATTGTACCAAAACAATCTCTTTAAGAGGTTGTCTATCTGGTGAGTCCAATAGGCAGCTGAAAGTGAATAGACGGTTTCTGAGAATTACTCCAGAAGCGGTCAGCCTAGCAAAGGCATTTTTAGATCCTAGTTCTTTCTGCCCTCCAAAGAAACTAGGAAAAGCACCTTAATAGCCTGCCTCATCGTTTAAATAGTTTGAAAACTTCCCGTTGCACGGGAATAAGTCAATCCCACTCTAGAGAGAAAACCCCCGATTTCTCGGGGGCAAAATGTCTTTCCTCCAAAATCAGAGGAAACGAAAAAAATCCTCTCCGATACTTCGGGGGGGTCTCAGCGCCCTCTCCCCCGATAAGTCGGGGGAAACCAGCCCCTGTCGGGGCTAAAGAAACCCCTGACAGGGGCTTTTCCTTTTCTTAAAGTCTACTTAGAAACTTTTTCCGCACAGTTAAAAGTACGAAGTGTGGAAGGGCCAATTGACGCCTCAAACGCCAAGGCTCTTGAGCAAGTCTAAAAGTCCACTCCAAACCAATCTTACTAAGGAAACCTGGGGCTCGAGTTCTACGAGCTGAAATAAAGTCAAAAGTTCCTCCAACTCCTACACCTAACTTCGCCTTCGTCTTGTGTAAATTTTCTGCTAACCAAAGTTCTTGTTTAGGAGATCCTAAGGCGACAAACAAAATATCAATCTCCTTCTCTGTCAATCTTTTTATGATATCATCGTTTTCTTTTTCTGGCAGAACATCTGATAAGCTGCCAATAACTATCAGCTCAGAAAGGCTTTTCTGTAAGGCTTGGGCTGTTTTCTCGGCCGCTTTTTCGAAGCCGCCCAGGAAAAAAACTTTGTAGCCGTGCTCAGCTGCCAAAGATGCCAAAGAGTAGGTAAAATCTACCCCAGTGGTTCTATGAACAGATTTTTTTCCCAGCAGTTTTGCTGCAAATATTAAACCAATCCCGTCAGGCAACGATAAAAGTGAGTGGTTTAGGGCCAGGCGAAATTTTTTGTTCTTTTGGGAAGCAACCACCATTTCAGGGTTGGGGGTAACAATATAGCCGCGAGCTCCCTTATCAAGCAGGTCTTTCACCTTTTCCAAAGCTTCTTGGTGGTTAAAAGTATCGACTTCTACTCCTAAAATATCTTGTCTCATCCCCCACCCACCTTTTCTAGCACTGCAAGGGTCTCTTGTGCAGTTTTTTCCCAACTGAAGTCCTTTACCCGTATCAAACCCTTATTTTTTAGACTTTTGGCGAGATCAGGTTGTTTTGCGATACTTTTAAGCGCTTTTTTGATCTCTAAAGGCTGAGTTGGATCCACTAACAGGGCTGCTCCTTCCGCTATTTCAGGCAGACTCGAAACTTTTGAGGTAATAACTGGACACTCGCAAGCAAAGGCTTCTAAAATTGGCAGGCCAAAACCTTCATAAAGTGATGGGAAGACTAGGCCGGTCGCTCCGGAGTACAAACTTGGCAGACTCTCGTTTTTGACAAAGCCAAGAAATTTCACTTTATCTTCAACCCCAAAAGTTTTTGGGGCAGTGTAAATTTCTTCATAAAGCCAGCCTGGACTACCGGCAATTATTAACTGCATATTAAGGTTTGAAGCCGCAAAGGCTTCAATGAGCCTAACTAGGTTTTTCCGTGGCTGAACTGTGCCAACAAAAAGAAAATACGGTTTCGTGATACCATAATTTTTCTTGGTCAAATCAGTTTCTTCTTGGGAAGCTTTCTTGAAGAAAATCCTGTCAACACCTTCATAAACCACTGTTATTCTTTTAGTATCCACTCTAAACTCGGCAGTAAGGTCTTTTTTGGTCGACTCTGAGGGGACAATTAAGTGGCTGGCGTAACTAGCGACAAAAGCAGTCGACCAGTTGAGGTAGATACGCTCTGGAAATTTGTGGTATGCAGCCAAAAATTCCGCTCCTAAATCGTGTACCGTCACCACTGTTTTTAGTCCGGCTCGTCTCAAGACTGGAATGGTATGTGCTGGTACAAACAAGAGATCGACCGGGTTAAGTGCCAGTTCAGCTGCTAAGCGAACCTGGGTCCAAAACTTTCTTGCGGGGATGATTTTACTCGCAAAATTTTCTTCCGTAAGTTCGAAAAATTGGGGTACTTGGTTGAAGTAGAGTGTATAGTAATTATCCCGATCTAATTTTGCTAGGGCTTGAATGAGATTATAAGTATAGTTTTCTGTTCCTGACTTGCTATCAATAGCAATCCTAGAAGCATCAATACCAATACGCATAAGCAAACTAAGAATTTATAATTTAACGATTAAAATGACTTCTTTGTGAGCCTTCACTTGATATTCAAAAGTACCTGCTTGTACCTAAACTACAACCTTTGAAGGCGAACAAAAAGGCTTTTTAATCTAAGAAATCTATCTTTTAATAATAGAGCGGCGGTACAAATCAATATTTTCTAGTGCAATACCCGTACCATAAACAACGCATAGTAGAGGCTCTTCTGAAACGTGACAAGGCACACCTATCACCTCTGTAAAAAGTTTATCGAGATTACGTAAAAGGGAGGTACCACCACTCATCACTACACCTTTTTCGATGATGTCAGCAGCCAGTTCCGGAGGTGTCTGCTCTAGAACGTTTTTAACTGCGTCTAATACCTGACCCAAGGGAACTCGGATAGCTTCGGTAACCTCCTTGCTGGAAAGTTCAATCGTTCTAGGCAGACCACTGATACTATCACGACCACGCACTTCCATAGTTAGCTCAGAAGAGAGGGGTGTAGCGCTACCTACATTCAGCTTGATATCCTCAGCTGTACGCTCTCCGATAATCAGATTGTACTTGCGGCGAACATACTGGGTGATAGCCTCATCAATTTTGTTGCCAGCAACTCTGGCCGAATTGTGAACTACGACCCCGCCTAAGGATATAACGGCTACTTCAGTGGAGCCACCGCCAATATCAACAATCATATTTCCCGAGGGTTGTGAGATTGGAATCTTAGCTCCAATTGCAGCTGCCAAGGGTTCATCGATCAAATAAGCTGTCTTGGCCCCGGCTGATAAAGTCGCGTCTAAGACTGCCCTTCTCTCTACTGAAGTAACCCCTGCCGGAACACAGATCATTACCTCTGGTTTAAAGAGACGCGAATTTCCGCAAACTTTATCCATAAAATAGCGAAGCATTGCTTCAGTGACCAGATAGTCAGCAATGACCCCATCTCTCAGTGGCCTAGAAGCACTTATACCTTCTGGGGTCCTACCTAGCATTTCCCGTGCCTCGTTACCTACTGCTAGCACCTCACCTTCATCAGTGCTAACAGCCACAACAGTAGGTTCATTGAGTACCACCCCAGTTCCTTGTAAGTAAACTAGGCAGTTGGCAGTGCCCAGATCAATACCAATACGTTTGGAAAACATAGTTTAGAATTTCCTGCCCAGACATCTTAGAACTTTTTGCATCAGTCGAAAAGGGGTCTCTTGTTGACTAAATCATAATTTACCTAAAGACCTCAAAGGCCTACTAAATTGGCTCCGAAGGCTCTTATGTGCTAATATTTGACCTAATATGGCCTCTCGTTTGTTCGGATTCTCAGCTCTGGTAATTATCGCTGTTATGGTTACCACAGCAATCTTTTTTTATGCCAAGGGTTATAGAATAAATTTTAACCAGAAAACTATTTCTGGCACTGGTATTATTCAAATCAGCTCGTTACCTAAAGGTGCTGCAGTCTATATAGACGAGGCCTCAACCCCAAAAGACGCAACTGACGTTAGTTTAACCAACTTAGCGCCGGGAAAGTACAAACTTAGACTTTCCAAGAACGGTTTTATTGACTGGACAAAGGAAGTAGAGGTGAGAGCCGGATTGGTAACCCAAGTCGAAGCCTTACTTTTTCCTTCCGCTCCCAATTTGAGAGCCGTCACCTTTTCTGGTGTTACTAAGGCAACAGTTTCGCCGAATAGTGAGTTGCTGGTTTATTCGGTCAACCAAAAGGATAAAGAAGGCCTTTGGGTACTGGATTTGTCAGATCGCCCCCTCTTTTTCTCTAAAGAACCGAAGCAGATCGCCCGCGACAGTAGCGGATATTCCTTTTCAACCTCTAGCTTTGAATGGTCGCCTGAGAGTAAGTCCATCTTAGTAAGAGTCAAGGCAGCCGGTGGTGAGGTTAGTTTTTTGCTCGATGCTAGCAGCTTAAACGAGCAATTTACTGATGTTAGTGGGCAAGTAGCGGATCTTAAATCCCAGTGGACTAAGGATGCCCAGGTTAAGGCGGCTGACAGAATCAATGCTCTAGGAAACGATATAAAAACCTTAATAACTGGAGCTAAAAAAGTTCTTTTTTCTCCAGAAGAAGAGCGGGTTTTGGTAGTTCAAGCCGATGGTAAGGCGGTAGTTTATGATTCCAAATCCTATTTGTCCTTTGAGAAGACAGCTGCCACCTTTAATGTCCCTACCGCCGACAACTATCTTTGGTATCCAGAAAGCGCTCAATCTGATCACGACAGCCGCCATTTGATCCTGATACGTAAAGATTCCATCAGTATCGTAGAAGCTGATGGTAGCAATGAGATGACAATTTATACAGGGAGTTTTGACCCCAGCGCCGTCTTTGCCTGGCCCAATGGGTCGAAATTGCTTATCAGCACCAGCCTCAACTCCTCAGCCAGCAAACAACCAAACCTCTATTCTATTGACCTGCGCTGACAGTCTTATCGGGTTCAGCGGTAATAATTAAGCGTCGCAAACTTGACCCTGGAGGATCACAAGTCTGTAAAGTAAGTAAAGGTGTACCAGAAGCTTCAGTTAGGTATTTGACATCAGTCGCTTCAACAACTCTTTTATCTTTCACGATGTAATCAAATCTTTTTTGCTTATAAAAGATAATTACCCTGTCTCCAGCTTCGAGCTTCCTCAGCAGATAAAAAATTGAGTTGTAACGCCTTGCTTCTATAGGGTTGATGGCTGAATGAGCAAAAAGGAAAACATTCTGGTTGCCTTCTTTGGTCGGCTCCCCTGGTTTAGCAGTACCAGCAGCTTGAGCGACTCCTTTACTCAAGGCCGCAATATAAGTCGAATAGTTGGTAGAATCAACATTAGCTAGAATTGGAGCGTTCACACCAACCTTTTCAATCACGATACCAAAATCTTTATTTACTGGTGTAATGTGAATCGGTGGAGGATCCTTCAAGAGGTTTCCGAAGCCGCTAGTTTTGGCCTCTACCGCGTCTACCGTATATTCTTGGCCGCGCCACTGATTCCAACGATATTGCAGCTCGGCCGAAATGAATGGCCAAAAAGCGATGAACGAGAAAATCACCCCTAGGATAATCAGGGTGTTAGCTGCAGTTCTTAAAAGAACAAAAAACCAAAATTTCTTCTTGTAATTCAGGCTCACCATGGGTTTGACTTTCGCGAAGTGAATGCTAAACGCGAAACGTTTGAATTCTAGCATAGATTGGGTTAAAATTTCCACGTCAAAGCTGGTAGACAAATTCGGGGTGTAGCTCAGGGGCAGAGCGCTGCGTTCGGGACGCAGAGGCCGTAGGTTCAATTCCTATCACCCCGACCATGCCCCCGTAGCTCAATGGAAGAGCAGACCCGTCCTAAGGGTAAGGTTGTAGGTTCGAATCCTATCGGGGGCGCCAAAATCCCCTTCAGGGTAAGGTTGTAGGTTCGGTCCCGATTTATCGGGATTGGTCCGGCAAAGACGGACTGCCTCCTATCGGGGGCACCATTAAGAAATGAGCAACTATCACAAAATCATTCCTGCGGTTTATTTAATCTTAAGCCGGGATAAGCAAATTCTTCTTCAAAGAAGATTCAAAACTGGTTACGAAGATGGCAACTACTCCCTCCCAGGAGGTCACTTCGAAGGCAATGAGACAGCTCAGCAAGTAGCAATCCGCGAAGCCAAAGAGGAACTTGGAGTTGCTGTTAAGCAAAAGGATTTAGAATTCGTCCATTTGATGCATCGAATGAGCAACTCTCAGGAAAGAATTGATATCACTTTTTTGCTCAAGAATTGGAAAGGCAGGCTCATAAATGCAGAGCCGAATAAATGTGATCAGATTTCCTGGTTCTCTTTGACTAAGCTACCCGTAAACACCATTCCCTGTATCAAACAGGTTATTAACTCGGTTGAAAACAAAATAATTTACTCTGAGTTTGGTTGGCAAGAATAAAAGTTGACTTTAGCTTGGGTTCGTACTTTAATTAAAGAGATGTATCTGCCAAAAAGAGCTTCCAAAGGATTCTCCCTAATTGAGCTGCTAGTAGTTGTGGCAATCATTTCAATTTTGGCCACGATTGGGGTCAGCTCCTTTTCCTCCGCTCAGAAAAAAGGTCGCGACACAACTAGAAAATCTGATCTGAAAGGTGTTGCTTCTGCTTTAGAAAATTACTACGCTGACAATAATGGTTATCCGGGAGGAAGCAGCGGGCTAATCTCTTGTGGAGGTAGCTCTTTCAACTGGGGTAGCGATGCTTTTACCTGTAATGGACGGACTTACTTAGGACAATTACCTAACGATCCAACAACCGTAGATTACAACTACTTACCGACTTCTTGTACAACCATAAGCGGTGAAGAGTACTGCCAGAAATACACTCTTTGGGCTGATTTGGAATTAAATTCGGATCAAGATATCAACGAGGATGACGACACTGTCTGTACGGCTGCGGACCCCGACAGTAGTGGTGGCTACAACTACTGCGTCCATCCTAATCAGTAACTTACACTAGTCCTTCATCCACCCTCTTGTAGTCTTGCTTTTCTTCTTCGGCAAACCAAATGTCTTCTTCGTAGGCAGCTTCTTCAGCTGTACCAGAAACATGAACTAAATTTTGAACGGCTCGTTTTTCCGGGTTTGCGTAAGCAGCGGAATCGGTCGCTAGATCTCCCCTGATAGTCCCAGGAGAAGCAGCCGAAGGCATAGTCGCACCGGTTGCATTGCGCGCATTCTGGACCGCATGTCGCCCCTCAAAAAGGATTGCCACCACTGGATCCCCTGTCAAATAATCTTTGTTCCACTCATTGATTTGCTTGCCAATCTCAAGAGGGTCTTTAGTACCAAAAACTTCAGACGGGTCCTTGCCAATTTCTTCATAAACCTTAAGAGTCTTATTGCCAATTCCCTCTAGCATCTCAGTTCTTGAATCCGGGTAATGCCGGCTAACCATTTCACGATCTGCTCTAACCATCTTCAGGCTGACAATTTTGAGACCAACCTTTTCAAAGCGAGAAATGATCTCTCCACTTAAGGCGCGCCTGACCCCATCCGGCTTGATGACAACAACAACTTTTTCCATATTCCTCCTTAATTATAATCTACCATTTAAGAATCTTCTCAAACCTGTTTTGGTCCTTAAATGGTCCGATAAGGCCCAGGTTGAGCTTTTCATTGACGAAAAGCCCTTTGGCTACTTGGGCCACATCAGCTGAAGTGATTTTATCAATTTCCAAGATAATTTTCTCGGGAGTTCTAATCTTTTTTTCCAACAGTTGTTGCAGCCCAAACATCGAAGCTACTTCGCGAGAGTCTTCCAACTCTAGTATCAGCTTGCCCTTCAAATACTCTTTTGCTTTATTTAGCTCCTCAGAAGCAACTCTTTTTTGGGTGATCTTTTCTAACTCTGAAAGCACTACTTTGATAGCTTCTTCTATATTCTTCGGTTCTACTCCAGCTTGAACTGTGAGAGAACCAGCGTCTAGGTATTCTTCACTACCACTGCGGACGTAGTAAGCCAGTCCCCTGCGTTCTCGTACCTCAATAAAGAGCCGCGAACTCATTCCGCCTCCAAGAATTGTGTTAAGGACAGCTATTTTGTAACGATCTGGGTTACCCAGCCTAGGCGAGCGAACTCCAAGGCAAAAATGGGCTTGTTCAGTCTCTTTTTTGAAAAGCTTTACTGCCGCTTTTGTCTGGGAAAACTTAACCGGCAAATATGGTTTTGTTGGTGCATCTTTCAGGCTTCCAAAATATTTACCGGCAAACTCTTGAGCTTCTCGAGAGCTGATGTCTCCTGAGACTACCATCAACATGTTGCTGGGCTTGTAGTAATCTTCAATATAGCTGCCAAACTCGGGGTGATTTATCTTGGGAAGAGATTCGAGAGTCCCAACTGTGTCCCAGCCCAGTGGTTGGTCACCGTAAAGAAGTTCCTCATAGATCTCCGCTACGTAACGCATCGGCTGATCTAGATACATCTTCAGTTCTTCTGTCACTACCAGTCTCTCTCTGTTAATTTCTTCCTGGTCAAATTTAGAATTGAGCAGCATATCGCTAACCACATCCATGACTAGATTCAGATGCTTACTAGCCGCCTTGACATAGTAACCAGTGTATTCTTTTGAGGTGAAGGCGTTGAACTCGCCACCAATACCGTCGATGGTCGAGGATATATGAGCCGCACTCGGACGTTTCTTGGTGCCTTTAAAGAACATATGCTCAGCAAAATGGGCAACGCCATTCGTTTCCTTTGTTTCGTAACGCGAACCAGTTCCCACTAAAATTAGCACTGTAGCTGAGCTAAATGCTGGTAAATTTATGCTCAGTATCGATAAGTTGTTCGTTAATTTTTGTATTTCTGGCTTCACTTTATTGTTACCTCGGTGAGCTTAAAGTCCCCACTTTCATAGACCTCAACTAAGTTAAAGCGCGGCTCTTGTAGGTTCCTACTAGAGGTGACCGCGCCTGAGATGACTATTTTAACACCGCTGCTCGGTTCCGTGTAGCTAGCAGAAAAATGGTGGTCTCCGGCAAAAACGGCCATTACCTTGCCTTTAACTAGCTGCAAAAAAAGATCTACTTGTTTTTTTACTTCCAGGTTCTGACCCCCCTTCTCCCAGACTGTCCGAGCGCTATAAGGATGATAAGGCGGGAGGTGTGTGAATATAAAGGTCGGGAGTTTAGTCTTAGCAAGGTCAGACTTTAGCCAAGAGAGTTGCGCTTCTCCAAAGCCAATGTCAGTATCAGAAGTATCTAGTAATATATGGTGCACTCCGGATCGGTCAAAAGATTCGTAAGGTCTGCCAAAAACGCTTCTAAAATTCTTTAATCCAGACTGCCATAGATCATGATCCCCGGGAACGCCCCAATAGGCAAGAGCGGCTTGGTCGAATAAGTGCTTCTGCTCTTCCAGTTCCTCTATTGTTCCCACCGTAGTCCAGTCACCGCTATGAAGGATATATTGAGCACCAAGGTTTTTGGCCGCAGCCAGAGCTTTTTTGGTCATTTCTGTATCTGAATGAGTGTCGCTCAGCAGCGCAAATTTGCTTACCAGCTCTCCTCTAGGAACAGGAGTCTCAGAGCCAGACTCCTGCAGTCTAAAGTTAAGAACCTTTCTAAAATCTTTGAATTCGCGGGAAAAGTCTGCACCAAAGTAAGCCAAGGCGACCAAAACTAAAATAGAGATGAAGCCAAAAAAGGCTACTACAAGGCTAAAACTTTTGATTGTTACATCCTTTCTGGGGCGGTTATTCCAAGAACTTTGAGACTATCTGCAAGAACGATCCTGGTCGCGGTTACCAAAGCTAATCTAGCCTTTGTAAGCTGCTCCTCTTCTGATATCACACGGCAAGATTCGTAAAAGCGGTGAAAACTCTCTGCAAGTTCAATTGAGTAAGTGGTGAGCTGATGAACGGCTAGACTTTTGGACAAATCCTCTATCAGCTCTGGGAAGGAAGTTAATTTACGGATCAAATTTAATTCTGCCTCTTCTTTAAGTAAGTGCACTGGTATATCACGATCTATTTTGATATCTTTTGCCTTATTTAAAATACTCGACATCCTGGCATGGGCGTATTGAACGTAATAGACTGGGTTCTCATCTGATTTTTTTTTGGCAAGCTCAAGATCAAAATCCATGTGAGTTTCAGCTGCTCTCTGGAGTAAGAAAAAACGAAAAGCATCTTTCCCTACTTCCTCTAGAACCTCGGACGCAGTAACAAAGTTGCCTGCCCTTTTTGACATTTTGACAACTTCCGCACCTCTTTTAACTCTTACATACTGATACAAAATAGGTCTAAATTCATCAACATCTTCCCCTAAGGCTCGTATTGCCGCCTGAAGTCTGGGTACATGACCGTGATGGTTACTACCTAGAACATTAACCACAATGTCTGGCTTCGAATCAAACTTAATTTTGTGGTAGGCGATATCATCAGCAAAATAAGTCAGTCTCCCATCAGATTTAACCAGGACAGACTCTCGATCAGCTAAAACCTCGTTCTTCGGTGCAAACCAGATTGCTCCTTCGTTCTCTTTAGTTAGATTCTTTGATTTAAGATACTCAAGAACTTTGGGCGTGTAATTTTTTTGAATCTCACCTTCGTGAAAAATCTCATCAAACTTGATACCCATACTTTCACACTCGTCCAAGATCTGCTCAAAGAGCTTTTTTACCGCTTCCTTCTTGGTCTGCTCAATATTCTTATCCAAGTTTTCTTTAGTCAGCTTGAGGCTTTGAATCAATTGATCTGCCAGTCTTTCCAAGTACTCACCCACATAATCTCCTTCCTGGTTAGTCTTTACCTCGATTCCAAGTTTATGCCTTAATAAGGCTATCAAACTATTTCCAAATATATCAACCTGAGTTCCTATATTATTATCATAGTATTCACGGGTTACTTTATAGCCTACCTTTTCTAGAACTGAGGCGATAGCATCTCCTAGCGGCCCTCCGCGAGCGTTTCCAATATGAAGCGGTCCAGTTGGGTTCGCCGAGATAAACTCAACCCTGGCATTCTTGCCTTTACCAATTTCCATAGTACTGTACTCGTCTCTATTTTCGATTATTTTTTGTACTTCTGCTTGAATTAATTCTGGCTTGAGGTAGAAATTGATAAACCCCTCCCCGGCTATTTCTACTTTTTTGAATATTCCGATCTTTTGAAGGTTAGGTAGAATTTTTTTAGCAGTCTCTTGGGTAGAGTTGCTAGAATCAGCCTTACTAATCTCAAAGGCAATATTACTCGAATAATCACCGAACTTTCCTCTTGAGACTTTCGCTGTCTTTGCTGCATTAGCAAAATTAGCTTCCTCCAAAACCTTAGCTAGTTGTCTATTTACTTCATCTCTTAGCATTTTTAGTTTCCTTTTTCTGGCCTAGTGTACCAGCTTTTTCCATCGCTCACAACTTCAATTGTTCCATTTTGATCAGTACGATATATTTTGTTAGTAAATTTGGAAAGAAGTTTTAGGAGCTCAGAATGAGGGTGACCATAACGGTTATTTTGGCCTGCAGAAATAATTGAAACTTCAGGTGAAATCTGGGAAATATAGGTTGGGTTCAAAGCTGTCTTGGAACCGTGATGTGGTACTTTCAGAACTTCTACCTCGCTAGTCGATGTAGTATAAGGCTGAACCTGACTATCAGCGTCTCCGGTAAGTTCAGCGTTAAATTCACCAAAATCCAAACGCATTACCAGGCTGGCAGAGTTCAAATCAGCCACAATTGGGTGCTCTTCCTTTGGCCAAAGAAAGTTAATTTGCACTCCGTCAGGGAAATTTAGCTTCTCTCCTTGAAAAACTATTTTTGGTTGTAGGCCTTTAGATTTTAGAGCTTCCGACCATCTTTGATACATTTCAGTAGTATTTTCCACACCGCTAACTAAGACCTGACCTACCTCATAGCGCTTGATAACTTCAATTAAACCAGCCATATGGTCTGCCTGGGGGTGAGTCAAAATCACAAAATCTATCCTCCTATCGACTGGGCCTAAATCCTTGCCCAAGTGTTCAAGAACTTTGTTGTTTGGGCCTCCGTCAATCAAAATTCTATAGCCATCTGGAGTTTTAATAAGTAGCGCATCCCCCTGGCCGACATCATAAAATCTGAGGTGAAGATGCCGGTCTTTACTTTGAAAAAGCTGCATGCCTAAACCAAGGAAGAGACTTATTAATATCAATATAGCTAAATAACTAGCTGGTTTGGCCATACTTTTTCTTTCTGCTCTTTTGAAAATAAATCTGCAGCGCCAAAACGAGCAAATAGTAACCTATCAGCAGATAAACGTTCTTGGGCTCGACCTGAACTGAAGCAAAAGGAATTTGAGCTGCTCGGTCAACTACGACAAGAAAGTAATTTATGGCTAAATAAATAATCGGGGTAAATAAGGCAGCAATAGGAAAATATATAAAACTAATAAAAACTATAACAAAACCGATGATTGTTACCAACGGTATAGTCCAAACTACAGCTGCGTTTACCAATGGAGAAACCAAAGAAATATTTCCAAAGTAAAAGAAGATTAGTGGGACAACCAAAATTTGGGCCCCCAAACTAGTAGACACGCTGCTTGAGAGAAAACTAGGCAGGCGTCTGATCTTGTCTTCAAAAATCTTACCAAAAATTAATATCCCGGCCGTAGCAAGAAAAGACAGTTGAAAACCTACGTCCGAAATAATTTTGGGATCAAAGATCATTAAAACTAAGGCCGCAAAGATAAGCAGATAAAGCGGATAGACAACTCTACCAAGCAAACTAGCCGAGTAAGCTACGATGCCCATAACTGCAGCCCTAAGTGTTGGTGGACTAATACCAACAATTAAAATATATAAAACTATCGCAAAAATACTCAAAAGCACTGCATTTCTACGCTTAATAAACTTGGCTAGAAGTAAAACAAAACCACCTACCAAAGTGATATTGAAACCTGAAACTACGATAACGTGGATAGTACCAGTCCGGATCAATTCTTGCCTTAAATCGCTATCAAGCTCTGATTTATCTCCTAGTAATACTCCCCTCAAAAAGCTGGCTTGTGGCTCTGGAAGCAAGCGATTAATTCTCTCAATCGCTTCTCTCCGAAGGGTCGTCAAAATTCCTAACAGGGATCCAGGGTTCAGCTTTTGAACCACAGGAAAAGCTATTTTATTTCCATCTACCTCACCCTCAATTTTTATTTTGTCCCCATAATGAAGATTCTCGGTAGTAACCACCCTCAAACCCTGAAAGCTAAAGAAACTCAGATTCCCTCTTAGAGAAGGCTCTTCTAAAAGATAGCCTTCTAGTTGAACCTTTTCTCCAGAATTAAACTTTGTAGTTTGAATTCCCGAAAAAATTCTAAAGATTACTAAAATAAGGAAAAAACCCAGGAGTAATATTTTTGCTTTAATTGGCACTGATGAGATCCTTAATTTTTTCGTAAGTTGCGTTCCCGACTACCTTTTTGGTCTTAAGTTCTTCGATTGATGAATAAGGTCGCCCATCGATTATTTTTCCAGCTGTAACCTCACCAACGCCTGGTAAAGTATCGAGCTGCGGAGCAGTAGCAGTGTTGATATTAATCAGTTCAGAACTGCCTTGGGAGGAAGCTTTTTCACCCTGGCGAGGAATATAGATTTTTTGTGCGTCAGTGAGTTTGGCTGCTAGGTTTAAATTTTTTTCTACCCATAGCAGGTCGACGTCAGAAGAAAATCCTTTGGCTACCTCAATTGCCTCCTTGACCCTTGAATCATTCTTGAAACTATAGACTCCCGGTTGATTGACAGCTCCAGAAACATCAACAGTAATTTCACTCTCAGAAACATCTTCATTACTACCAGATTCGACAGTAACTTCAGCCCTGTGGTTATTAATCTTTGGCAAGACTAAACCAGCTAAAACTAGGCACAAACCCACTAAACCTAGAATCAAACTTAAATTGTATTTTTCGATTATCTTTTCAAAAAAATCCTTGGGATTCACAATCTTTTTTTAACATATTTGTACTCTCTTGGGGAAGAAGATTCGGAAGTTTTGTGGGAAAAATTTGCTCCTGCCGCAAGTTTGTGATTATAATTTACTTAACTAAAAAGCCTGCCCATGCCTGAAAATCAGTTCATTTCCACTGAACAACTAATTGGTCGCGCCTTAGACGCTGGAGTTGAGCTTGGTCCCAACCCTCATCAAGCCATTGAGAATTATATTCAACAAGGTTTAGTTCCCCCCCGCTTGATTAATGGGCTTCATGCTTCTGCAGTTCTCGATCGTCTCATTGGAGTCGACAAGCTTCTAAAAGAAGGTAACTCAATCGAGGAAATAAAAGATATCATTGCCAAACAAAGACGCAGTTTCCTCTCCAGAGTTACCGATCTAAATTCCATGGCCAACCTCTACAAATCTAGCAGTAAGAGCTTGCTTATGCTAGCTTCCATAGCAACGTTGATTCTTTTTAGTTTCACTGTAATAACTAAAACTCCAGGGGCCTTCGCCAAAGTAGCTACTGAAAATGGAGCCTTTATTGCCAAACAAGCTGCAAAACCAGCTGGCATCGCCCTCGCAAGTGTTATTAAAGCCGCTAAATCAGAAGACTCAAATTCAACCGATCCTCTCGGTTTAACCAATATAGACAAGGTAATTACTATTAACGAGCAGGATCAAATAGTAATTGAGAAAACGATTGTCGCCGCGACCAATCCTGTCGATTCATCTTCTAGCCAAGCTAATGGTTTTCTCCTGCTGAACGAGGAAGGCAATCTTCAGCTTGCCGGTAATATTGAGATCGAAGGCTTTTTTGTTGGTGATGGTAGCGGTTTGACCGACTTAAACCTGCCAACAACCTTACTCTACTCGGATCAGACTTACGCGGATCCAACCTGGTTAAGCACACTGTCTTGGGCAAAGTTGGTCAATCGTCCCGGATTACTCACTAGTTTGGACGGAGTAAGTAATGATCTTGGGGACATTAATCTTATTGCTGGATCAGGGGTCACTATTACTTCAGATGACGCCAACAACACTATTACCCTAAATATAGCTGGAAGTGGGGTTAATGCTGACCTTCTCGATTCCCTCGATTCAAGTCAATTCTTACGTAGCGACACCTCAGATAGTTTTACTTCCGGCACTCTGACGCTAAATGCTGGAACTACGCTTGATGTTCTTGGTGCCTTTACTTGCACCAACTGCGTTAGTGATGCAGCTGTAGTAAATACAATCACTGCTTCTAATTACTTACCTTTAACTGGTGGTGTTTTATCGGGAGCTTTAACTGTGTCAGGTGTGACGGGACTAATTGATGCCGATATACCCGACACAATCACGGCCTCAAATTACCTTCTCCTAGCAGGCGGGACAATGTCAGGAAACATTGATTTTGCTAACAACCTTGCACTCAATTTAGGTGCAGCTGGAACAGATTTTACTGCTGGTGGTGGACTTAACATTGCAACAGATCTAGATGTAAACGGTCATCTAGCTTTAGGTAGCAGTGCAACAATTAATACCGCGTGGATCGCGTTTCTTTCTGAAACAATCTCGTCTGGTATTGGCAGAGGAATGAGGGTAACTCCAACTTTTACAGGAACCACAGGAACCACAGCCTGGGGGATTGATATTAGCGCGATATCAAATCCCACTGCACCTGACGTACAAAACACCCTGACTGGATTGACAGCCTCGGTTCAGAAATCAGGTACGGGAGGGTTAACGAACCTTACTGGCATAAATATAACTCGATTTATTAACCCTGGAAGTGGAGCAGTATCCAATTCAACTGGGATACTAATTAGTAGCCCTTCTTATAACGTTATGCCGACAACTACCTATGGTTTAAGAGTCATGAATCAGTCGGGAACTGGCTATGACAACACCTATGCTATTCATGTAGAAAATCAAACTGGTGGAACAAACGCCTACGGTTTAGCTATAGATGGAGCAGATACTCAGCTTTTGTGGTTAAGCTCGGCAGCTGATAACACTGACGCGGTCAACGGAATCGCCTTTGGTCTCTCGAGAGATACCAATCTTTACCGCTCTGGTGCAAGCAATTTGAGAACCGACGATACCTTTAGCATAATTGGTACTATTAGAGGTGGTTTAATTGTAAATATAACTAATACTTGTTGTGATGTCGGTTCTGACATTGGAGCTGACATAACAGTTAGCTCAGTAGCAGATTTTATTTACGGTGTCAGAGTAAACCTCACTTCAAACTTTGCCGCCGCCAATGATGTTTTCGGGGTCCATGTCACTGTTGCTGGCAACAATAGCTTTGCACTTGACCGGGCTACCGGTGTCTACATTAGTAATCCAGTCAGTATCGGTTCGATTTGGAATAAGACAGGACTTCGGATAGCTGCGATCTCTGGAGGAACGTCGAGTAACTACGCTATTTATTCTGAAGGTGGGCATAGCTATCACGAAGGTAATTTATATATCGGTAGAGTTAATGCTGGAAATGATAGCCTTTATGGTTTAGTGGTCGAAGGGTCAATTTGCGTAGACGATACGACTGCCAACTGCCCAGCAGGTCCGACGAGCGGTGCGATCTATGTTGAAAACTCAGTTGGCGCGGGCAATGTCTCTGCTTTTGATATTTCTGAATACTACCCAGCCAGTGAGGATGTTGAGAAAGGTGATGTAGTTGTGGCCGATCGAGACTTAACGGCAACGGTAAGAAGGTCTAGTGAACCGTACCAACCAACTCTTATTGGAATTGTCGCCACGGATCCAGCCATCGTCATCAATGAAAACGACATTACTTTCGGCAAGACTGCCGGAGACGAGTTCAACCCCCGTAAACCTTACGTTGCCCTAGCCGGGAGGGTTCCTGTCAAAGTCTCTAGCGAAAACGGGAGCATTGCTCCAGGAGATCCGATTACCAGCTCCACAATAGCCGGCGTTGGAATGAAAGCAACCAAGACCGGTCCAATCATCGGTCGGGCTTTGGAGAGCTTTTCGGGGGCTGAGGTGGGAAAGATTTTAGTCTTTGTCCAAGGCGGCTATTTCTCAAAAGAAGCTGCCTCCTCAGTTAGCGATCTGAACCCCGTTAAACTAGCTGCGGACTCTAGATTTTCTTGGACCAACCAGCTAGGTAACAGCGTTGCTTGGGTAAATGATCTTGGTGAGAGCTTCTTTACGAAAGTGACAGCTGGTATCGGCCGCTTCCAAACTCTAGTCTTCGGCGAACTCAGAGTGAGCCAAGGGTCAAAATCGGCTGGAGAGGCGAACTTGAGAGATGGTGAAAGCGAAGTATTTGTGCCTTCCGAAAAAGTAAACTCGGCCTCTCTTATCAATCTGACTCCAACCTCAGAACCAGAAGGAATCATTTACCTTAAGGAGAGACGGTCTGGAGAAGGATTTGTCGTTGGTGTTAGAGAATTAGGTGAAAGAAGCCAAGATATTCACTTCACTTGGTTCATCCTCAACCAAGAATGATAACTTCACTTCTTTTGCTTGTCCAAAAGAAGTTTCCAGAAAAAGACAGCCTTGAGCTCCATCAGCGGTTGGACTAAAGCAAAAAGACTTCGGGACATCCTCTGGAATTTCAGTTCCAGCTTCCTCTTTGCCTTTTTGCCTGTCCAAAAACGCTGATTACGCAAAAGGCGATACCCCCAGGTTTAGAGTTTTAGATTTGAAGAAGACCCGGCATTGGCAAGTCGGCGTTAAGCGAGTAAGGAAAGTCAGCGTAAGGAAATTTCTTTGTTTGAGTCTGAGAAAAGCGAGGACGAGTTTAGGAATTTTAGCTGACCTTCCGCAACGAGTAGCCGCAGGGCCACTGCCGGAAACTTTGGAGTTACCTTTTGAAAGGTAACAAAAGTTAAGGTTTGGCTCCACCCTTGCTACCAAAGGTGGGAAGAAAATAACTTAATCAATAATTCCGACCGACCGTTTGTACTGTTCCACCCAAATATTGTAAATGAAAACTAAATGTTTTAGCCCTCGCCCATTTAACTCTTTATCAATCACCCCTCCCCTATGTGGATAGGCATGAAGCCTCGGGTGAGGTGAAGAAAAACCTTGAGCATAGTGAACAAGTTCATGAGCAATTGTATGGTCAATGATCTCCTTTGGATACTTGGAATCATTAAACATCCCGTTAATAAGAATGTGAGTGCTATTGTCTTGGTAGTTAAGTCTAATACTGCCAAAGCGATACTTAGCAGGACGACCAAATTTAATAAAAATCTTATTTACCTGAGGTACATCAGGGAAATAACTTTGCCAGAGATGATCCAGCCGAGATTGCAGATAAGCGTTATCTCGCATGTTTCCTCCACCTATTTAATTTTAATTTGATGGGTTCTTGAAATAGCTGCCCTCTAGATCAAGGTGCCCTAGCTGACAACCAGATTGAAGAGTCGGTTCTTCACATAGATTGTCTTTTCGATGTGCTTACCATCAGTGTAAGACTTTATTTTTTCTCGGTCAAGAACCAAGCGGCCTACCTCCTCTTCGGAAAGATCCTTTTCGACTTCGATTTTGTCTCGGTACTTACCGTTGACTTGAACTACAACGCTCACCCTTGTCTCCTCTACCAATGAAGGCTCGAACTTGGGCCAGGCTTGTAAATGAACCGAACCCTTCTCCCCAAGTTCGTGCCAAAGCTCTTCGCTTAAAAATGGTGCAAAGGGTGCCAAAACTACTACAAAATATTTCAAAGTATCTAGACTCAGCCCTGATTTATTTTTATAAGCAAAGTTTATAAATTCCATCAAATGAGCAATACTGGTATTGAATTTAAGTTGATCTAAGTCCTCCCCAACCTCTTTAATCAGTTTATGTAACTGTTTTTTTATTTCTGGTCCTTCTACTGCCGAAGACTCCTTAATCTCCATGGTCAGAGTCCAAACTCTCTGAAGAAAACGGAACATTCCGGCAATGGCCCGATCCGAGAAATCCCCACCTTGATCGTAAGGACCAATAAAAAGTAAGTACATCTTGAGAGTATCGGCTCCATAACTAGTCAGATATTCATTAGGGTTGACCACGTTACCACGTGACTTGCTCATCTTGGCACCCTTATAGGTGATCAGGGCATGAGCCCTAAATTTTTTGTAGGGCTCTTCGAAATCTAAGTAACCCAAATCGTGTAGCGCCATGGTAATAAAGCGGCTGTAGAGCAAATGTAGAACGGCGTGTTCGTTCCCGCCAATATACATGTCTGGAGGCAGCCATTTTTTACTCAGAGACTGGTTAAAAGGACTTGCCGTCTCTGAATCCTGCCCAACGGAAGGGTAACGCAAAAAGTACCAAGCCGAGTCCAAAAAGGTATCAGAAACGTCTGTTTCCCGCTTTGCTTCTTCTCCGCAACTTGGGCACTTTACGCTCAGAAACTCTGGCACAGTAGAGAGTGGACTGACACCTGCGCCTTTGGGTTGATAATCTTCAAGTTCCGGAAGTACCACCGGCAATTCACTCTCGACCACAGGATACCAGCCAGACATTTGGCTGTTGCAAGCTTCTCGTTTCCCTTGGTCTTTAAGCTTTCCCTTCGCTTCTTCTCTAGTAAACCAACTGAGATCTTGTGAGGCACAGTTTTTACAGTAGATCATCGGTATCGGAGGTCCCCAGTAGCGCTGACGACTGATGAGCCAATCACGCAGGTGAAAGTTCACTGTTTTTGATCCAATTTTATTCTCTTCTATATATTCAGATAGCTTTTTCTTAGCTTCCTCTACTCCTAAGCCATTAAATTCACCGCTGTTAACCAAAACTCCATCACCCTCCCAGGCTTTCTTATTCAAGACTCCACCTGAGATAACTTCAACGATTGCTAGATCGTATTTCTTGGCAAACTCGTAGTCTCGCTGGTCATGAGCTGGCACAGCCATAATTGCGCCAGTACCATAGCTCCCAAGAACATAGTCGGCAGTATAAATTGGTATCTTCTTTTTGTTAAAGGGGTTAACTGCATAGGCACCAGTGAAAATTCCACTTTTTTGAGCGGTTCTCTCTACTTCACTTTTGTTTTTAGCCTCACTAATATATCTTGAGACCTTCTCCTTGTAGTCTTTTGAAACAATTTGATCTAGTATCGGGTGCTCAGGAGCGATGACCATAAAGGTTGCTCCGAAAACCGTATCCGCTCTGGTCGTAAAGATTTTTATATAATCTTCTGAACCTGAAACTGGAAAGTTTATTTCCGCTCCTTGGCTTCGGCCAATCCAATTTTTCTGCATTGTTTTTGTCGTCTCAGACCAATCAATAGTTTCCAAGTTATCGAGCAGTTTCTGGGCATAATCAGTGATTTTGAAAAACCATTGCTCTAGTTCCTTTTGAATGACAGAAGTTCCGCAGCGCTCACACTTACCCGCAACTACTTGCTCATCAGCCAAGACTGTCTTGCAGGAAGGGCACCAGTCTACGGCTGCTTTTTTACGAACAGCTAATCCGGCCTTAAAGAGTTGAACAAATATCCACTGTGTCCATCTATAATATTGTGTATCAGAAGTGGTCACTGAATGGTCCCAATCAAAGAGGGCTCCGAGTTTTTGCAGCTGTTCCTCCTTAAAATATTTAGTTGTCTCTTCAATTAACTTTTTTGGGTGCTTGCCCACTTTTATCGCGTAATTTTCCGAATGAATTCCAAAGGAATCAAAACCCATGGGCTCAAAGACATCATGTCCCTTCATCTTCATGAAATGACCAAAGGTATCCGCTCCACCAAAGGCATAAACGTGTCCGACATGTAAGCCCTCACCAGAAGGGTAAGGAAACATCATTAAATTGTAATATGGGTTCTTGGCGGTTTTGAGATCAACTTTGAAAGTTTTCTCTTTTTCCCAAACTTCTCCCCAGTGCTTCTCTATTTCTACAGGTTGGAAAGGCTTCATTTGAATTGATAATTAATAATTCATAATTCAGAATTAAATTCTTCATTCTGCATTCTACATTCTGAATTCTCTCATGGCAAATTTGCTTCTGCAAAGGAAGTTGCTTAAAATTATTAAAGACACATGAAAAACTCTGCCTATATATTTCTGCTTTGCGCGTGCTTGTTACTTTTTGCCTCTCTATCAAGACAGCCTGCCTTCGGCTTCGGGTCCAGTTCAGCTAACTACAAACTGGAAGGTGAATTCGGCATCTTTGGTGGAGCCAAGACTTCAGCCAACTACCGCCTTACTGACACCGGCGGTGGTTTTGCGGTTACCTTTGGCGACTCAGCTAATTATCGTAGTTGCTCAGGTTTTCAGTGTGTCATCGCTCAAGTACCAACAATCACTTTCAGTTTAAGTGCTAGTTCCATTAACCTTGGAACTTTAACCACTGGCGCAGTCAACACCGCCAGCCACACAATATCTGTCACCACCAACCTGGGTGGTTATACTGCCAGAGTAGTTGAAGATGGCGATTTGCGTCGCGGGACTGATACTATCAATGATGTAGCCGATGGAGCCGTAACCGCCGGCAGTGAGGAATACGGTTTAGCCACAAGTGAGTCAGGCCAACAAATCACCCAAGATACAGATTGTCCCAATGCAGCTTACAATGCAACCGGGGTAACAACTTCCCCCCAAAGTGTCGCCTCTCATCCTGGACCAACCTACACCGCCGAAACTACAACCATCTGCTACGCCGCTTCAATCGCTGGTTCGACCGCTGCCGGAAACTATCAACAGATACTGACCTATATCGCTACTGGTTCATTTTAGTAGCGATACAGAGAGCAGAGCGAATCTATATTGCGACAGGCAGCTTTTGAGGGCAGGAAGGCTTGACAGCCTTTCTCAGTTGATGTGATAATTAATCCAGTTCAAATGAAGTTATTTAGAAAAAACTTACTGAAACTCTTAGCTGCCGTAATGATCATTTTGGCGGCTTTTCCTATTTTTACCACCTCCTCGTTGGCTGGTAATCTAACCTCTATGTCGGACACCATGACTCGCCTCAAAGTTAGTATCGCCTCAAATCATACCTTGAGCTTTACTTTCACCGCCGGTACCAACTTAATTGAAAGCGAAACCCTGACTATCACTTTCCCCGCTGCTTTTGACACCAGTCTTATCGATTGTGGCGATGTTGACATCACCGATGACGGTGCGGATGAGGACGTTCAGGAAAACGCCGGCGGTTGTACTGCCAACGCTACCGAATGGGGAGCCTCAATGGCTGCTGATGTCTTGACTCTAACGGCTCCTTCCACTGCTGCCACTTATATTAATGGCAGCTCAGTTGTCACCGTTGAAATTGGAACCAACGCCACTGCTGATGAAGCCGGGGACGAGCAGATTACCAATCCAGGCAGCTCTGGTAGTAACAAGATTGATATTGGTGGTACTTTCGGGGACACTGGAAGTCTGGCAGTACCGATCATGACTGAAGATCAAGTGACAGTCTCGGCAACAGTCGACCCAACTGTTACTTCAGCACTTTCAGCTTCAACCTGCGCCCTTGGTACCCTAAGTGCGACAGCGATCAATTTTTGCAGCTACACCAATACGGTCTCTACCAACGCAAGTAGCGGTTACGTCTCTACCATAATCGAGGACGGTAATCTACGGGATGGTGCCAATGACATTAACGATGAAACAGGGGATGCTGACGTAGATCAAGGCACCGAGGAATACGGAGCCTCAAGTAATGATACCGTTGGTACTCAAGATATTGTCAATAGTACAGGTTGTGACGATGATGGAATTGTTGAGGCTGCTACCTCGATTACTGGCACCGCCAAGGTTTACGCGGACTCCGGTGATGGCGACGCCGGTCCCGTGTCGGGAGCAGTCACCACTATTTGTCACTCAGCTTCAATACTGGGCTCTACTCCAGCTGGAGCCTACAGTCACATAGTGACCCATATTACAACGGCAACTTTTTAGTTATAATAAGCAAAATGTTTAAGCTGTCCAAAATCGCCAAACTTTCCCTAGCCCTCTCTGTGGCTGCACCTTTAGTTACTTCTCCGATAATTGCTCAAGAAGCCACTGAGCAGTCCTCAGTTGGAATTGAGGTCAGCTCCCCACTCTACGAATTCACCATTAAACCAGGCAACAATGCCCAAGATATCATCAAAATTCGCAATGTTAGTTCTGCGGCCACTACTTTCTATCCAGAAGTGCTCGACTTTGTTGCCAAAGATGAAAGTGGGACACCGAGCTTTTTAAAACCTGGTGAAGACTCAGGGACCTATTCCCTGGCCAAATGGATCACTTTCACCAAAGAAGCAGTCACCCTGGCGCCGAATAAATCTGAAGCCTTTAACTTCGTTGTTAACGTTCCGGCTGATGCAGAACCTGGTGGTCACTACGCGGGCATTCTCTTCTCTACCCAAGCTCCAAAGTCAAGTGGAACTGGCATCAATGTCGCTACCAAGGTCGGCTCTCTTGTACTGGTTAGAGTGGCTGGTGACGCCCAAGAACTAGCTAGTCTTAAAGAGTTTTCGACTGATAAGCAGTCCTACAACCAAGCAGACGTCCGCTTTACTACCAGAATCGAAAACTCTGGTAACGTCCACGTTCAGCCAAAGGGAACGATCACCATCCGCAATCTTTTCGGCGGTCAAGTAGCCGTCCTTGATGTCAATTCCCTTTCGGCCAATGTCTTACCTGGAAGTATCCGAAAATTTGAAACTAATTGGGATTCTCCGGGCTTTAAACTTGGGCTTTACAGGGCTACCCTCAGCCTGAACTATGGGGACCCAGCCAAGACTCTGAGCTCCCAAGTTAGCTTTTGGATCTTACCCTGGACTCAGATTGTCATTGGTCTGGTTGTCCTAATATTGCTCCTAGTTATCCTCTACCTAGCGGTCAAGCGCTACAATTCCTGGATCGTCTCGCGGGCCCAAAGAAGCGAGCAATAACTCCCCTTCAACTAAATCTTGTAAAACTTCTCCTTCAGTAGTAATATTCCCAGCTATCAACTGGGCGAACGGCAGGGAGCTGAAGAATCAGTCAGCACAAGGAGGAGGTAACCCCAGGTGTCCTGTCTCAACCACCTACACCAGTGTCTGCGCTGCCGCTTCGAGCTGCACCACTTCTGCAACCTTGGCGGTAGCCGAGGGCCGTTGTGTCAGTGCAACTGCATCTTCGAGCGCTGGGCGCTGCTCAAGGCTTCCTATTTCGCCCTGTAGGAAGTTCCACAGTCGCGGTAGCTCCAGAACGGTTTGACAGCTGGCTTTTGCGGGCGAGCTGGCCTATCCGTTTTGTCTACAACCGGCCTAGCGGAGCTGCGTCAAACCGACGTCTCCTCCGCTAGGCAAACCCCTCTTCTTTAGTTTCCTTTTGCAAATGATATGTTTCAACTAGTATAACTGGTTGAATTATCAGCCAATTATGAAAATCTTCTCCAGTTTAATCTAGCTGAATTACTCTAGTTTGGCTGCCCGAAATTAATAGACTTATAGTATATGGTGTTGTTAGCGACTAGTAGAGCGTTCTTGTTAGCAAATTTTAGTAACAATTAATTTGGTACCTCCATAAATCACTCAACTAACGGCTCTAAAGTCCCAAGCCTCCATACGGTCTTAAAAAATAATTTTTTGGTTAAAGGTGTGCCCTGCTACTTGTTTAGCAAAGTAATTAACTTTTTACCAAATGCCAAAATTCACATAGAGCCAAAAATTCTCAGCAACTCTTTTTCAATAAATTTCCCCGAGTTTACTCAAAAAAACTTCAGCGTTTTTACAACATTTTTTGCAACCAAAATCCACTTAAGAGCAGTTGCCTTTCCCAACCGGGGAAACCCCTTAGGAAGGCCTTCCATATAACTAACCGAGATATCAAGCAAATTTTCTTCGTCCAAAGAGTTTCCACAGAAAAAATTCCAAACTGAGGCTAAGGCTAATTTTTATAGATCAATTTTCTTACTCAAAAGAGATTGACAAACATCTATATATATGCTTGAATTTATATATAACTGCTTGATTTATCAGGTAGTTACCGCCAACAAGCGGAAAACCATTAGCATCCCTGCCCGATGTTAACTCGAGAAGAACTAAAAAAATTTCTTACTTCATTCATATCTTTTCTCTCTAATCAGAAGTCTTCTCGTTCAACTATAAAAAACTATTCCTCTGATCTGCACAGGCTAATCGATCGCCTGCCTGAGAGCACCCAAATTCAGGACGCCGACTTTAGACAAGCTCTGGAAAGCTTGAAGGGTGAGTTCTCGGAGGCAAGTCTGCGCCGCTTTAACTACAGTTTGAAATCTTTTCTAACTTACTTAAAATCGAGCGGTTACTCGTTTGGCGTTAGTAGTACAAATACCGTTCAAAATAGATCAAATACCTTAAACCCGAGCCCGGCTGAAGATTATGCTAACCATCTTCACGCTCAAGGAAGTCCTGAACCCACCATCCGTCATTACACTCACGATCTTTATTACTTCTTCTCTTGGTTCAAACCAGGGCTGGAGAGACTTGCCGATATCGATCTCACTCTCATTAAGCGGGTTGGTGTTTCTGACATCACCCGCTACGTTGCCTTTCTTAAATCAAAGGCTGTTTCCGATGCTTCAATTAACCGTTATCTCTACAGTCTCAAGTCTTTCTTTGATTTCAGTAGAGAAAAAGTAGTTTACGAGACCAACCCAGTCAGAAACTTATCGTCAAAGACTGTCAAAGAAAGCTTTTGGAGCAGACTAAGGTTCAAAAAACCCCGTTGGTGGCACGCCTACCGTGGCCACCCCGCTTCAGCCTACGTTAACTGGGTCGCTCTGGCGACTCTTACGCTTTTTATTGGGCTGAACGTTTTCAACCAATTTTTCGTTCCCCAAACCTTGACACTAGAGAAGATCAGGGAAGGGCTGGTCCTAGCCGCTACCCCACCGAGAATTCTTTCCTTCCAGGGTCGACTGACCAATCCTTCCGGTACCCCAGTCACGACTGCGACCGACATAGTCTTTCGTATTTGGGACCAGTCTTCCGGAGGGACGGAGGGTGATTGTTCTGGATTCGACGAGGACTGTTTCTGGAAGAGTAAAACCTGGTCAGTCACTCCTGACTCCAACGGGATATTTTCAGTTCAGCTTGGTGATACCGGACAATCTGATACCGTCATACCGGCAGCCTTATTTTCAGATTACTCGGAACTTTATCTAGGAGTAACTATCGGTGTTGACGCAGAAGCCACCCCACGACAAAGAATTGCCTCTAGTAGCTACGCCTTGAACTCAGATTCTTTGGACGGAATTGATTCGCTCTCATTCTTAAGAAGCGATACTTCTGACAACTTTACCTCGGGTACTTTGACCACTGATGATGGGACAACCTTAACAGTAAACTCAACCACGATTGGAATTGGAAACGCAGTCGGTGACACGATAACTGTTAACGGGACTGCAACTTTCACAACTGATACCAACTTTACCCTCTTGGGAACCGAAAATGTCGCCATGACCTCTGATCTGGCGGGCACAGTTGATGTTATCTCCGTAATTGCTACACCCTCTGCTTCTGCCGGGACAACCCAAGGACTGTTTATTCAACAAGCCAATCATGGTTCAAATACCAACGGACTGGATGTCGGCATAAAAATTGACAACGCCGATACCGATCTGTTGCTTTCTGATGCAATCTCTATCACCAATACTGGCGCATTTGGCAATGGCTACACCAACTTTTTAAACACTCCTAGCCTGGATATCACCGGAGCTGGAGCGATCACTGGGGCAACTGGGATCACCTCCTCAGGGACCATTACCTTCTCCTCAATGATCACCGATGCTAACGCTGTTCTTTACACGACAACAGGCGGTGTAGTCACCCGTGTCGTCGAAACAGAAACCGGCAGTGAGTGTCTTCTCTCAGGGGCTGGAGCAAGCGGAATCCCCACCTGGGGCTCTTGTACTGGTAGTGGAGTCAGACTGGACCAAATTACCGCGGCAACCACTCCAGATACCAACAATGATAGTTTAAACAACAACATTTCCTG
>Ga0247727_10004243_pt1 | contig 30616 bp, 30 predicted proteins | sample WisWelCaveWW1625_FD_202498 | JGI IMG/M metagenome (GOLD analysis project Ga0247727, IMG submission 202498) | Biofilm microbial communities from Wishing Well Cave, Virginia, United States - WW16-25 | ecosystem: Environmental > Aquatic > Deep subsurface > Groundwater > Cave microbial mat | place... | reverse complement strand
CACGGCGGAGTGAATGCCGCGACGCCGGCTTCGAACGATCGTGCGCAGCAGAACATCCCTGGTAATCTCATGCTGGAAGGCGACCTGCCTGTGCTCGGATGTATCCGTTCGCACCAGCAGTCCGGCATCGACGAGCTGGTCGACAGCCGGCTCGAAATCCGCGCTCGGCAACTGGCTCGCCCGCTCCAGGATGTCGAGACCGCAAGTCGCACCGATCACGGCCCCGGTGTGCGCAATGCGCTGGGCCGGCTCCGGCAATCGATCGACGCGAGCCAGAATCGAAGCCTCGATCGCCAGCGGGATTTCGGAGTACTCCTGCTCCGCCGAGGTCGAGTGGTCGGGGCCGGTGCGCGGGGGGGCTGAGCACCTTGCGAGGTAGCTGCGGACCAGCTCGCATGCGTAGAACGGGACGCCGGCGGAGCGCTTGGCGATAGCCTCGCTCACGGCGGGCGGCATGTCGGGGTCCGCCGATACGCGAGCGATCAGGCGAAGCGTATCCTGCGGAGACAACGGTTCAAGCCGGCTCACCGGTGCGCTCGCGATCTCCAGCGGCAGCTCCTGCTTGGTCGCCCGATGCGTGGCGATGGCGAGGAAGGGTCCACCGTGATCGGCTGCAACGACCCGGCCAAAGACTTCAAGGGAGGCCCGATCCATCCAATGCAGATCCTCCACTATCAGCACGCAGGCGTTTCGACCCAGCATGGCCCGCCACAGCGCGACCGGCGCCCCGCGCAGCCTTGCACGCCGTTCCGGCGGATTGAGCGCTTCCCAGGCCGTTTCCTCGCCGCCGAAGCCCAGTATGTCCAGCAACGCGATCCGGTCCATCGCCGACAAAGCCTCGACACGGCTTATGGCTTGCTCGACCAATGCTTCCAAATCGCTGGCGAACTCATGATCCTCCAATCGCAGCAATTGCAGAATGAGCGCACGAACGCTGAAGTAGGGCACATCGGAGAAGTGCGAGACGCCCTTGGTAGCTAGGACCGCAAAGCCGGCCTTCCTTGCCCGGCCCGCCAACTCGAGCACCAGGCGAGATTTCCCGTAGCCCGCCTCCCCTTCGAGGCGCAGAACGGGGGGCTCGCGGGCGCCGGGGCTGGCCAGCATGGCCGCGAAAGCGTCGATGATCGGCTCTCTGTCGAGAAAAGGGGACGCCGCTTGCGCCAGACGGCGAACCGCAACGCGATCGGTTGCCTTGGCTACGATTTCGAAAAGCCGGTAGGGCTCGTCGGTTCCCCTTATCGTTCGGGTGCCAACCTCCTTGACCTCAAACTGTCCGCGTGTCAGCGCGACCACATCGCCTGTTGCGAGTATCGACCCTGGCGGGCAGAGTTGCTCCGTGCGCGCTGCAATATGTACGGCCTTGCCGACTGCGTCGTAGTCTTGGGACAGCCCTGTGCTCAGCGAACGTGTGATTGCCTCGCCGGTATGCAGCCCTATCCTGACTTCGAGCCCGCTGCCCGCGTCGCGAGACGAGGCGCCACCGGCGAACGCGTTGCGAAGCTGCAGGGCCGCCAGGCATGCGCGAACCGCGTGATCTTCCTGCGCCTTCGGCGCTCCGAATAGCGCCAATATGCCGTCACCGCGCAGGCGCACGACCGAGCCCGCAAACTCCTCGACCGCCTTGACCATTGCGCCTAGAGCGGTGTCGAGAAGATCGCGGAATTGCTCGTCATCGAATCGCTGGCTGTAGCTCAAGCTGCTTACGACATCGGCGAACAGGACCGTCACGACCTTTCGCTCGCCTTCTGAAACCAGCAGGGCGCTAGGCTTCGATGGGGCAGCAGCCGGGGACCGGCCATTGTCACCGCCGCGATCGGAGGCATTCTCGTGCAGCTTGCCCATGCAAAGCGACTTCGCGAGCGTAGGCCGCGTCACGCGGCTGCAAGGTTCAGCTGGCCCTTCGCCAAAGCTTGGCGGAGCAAGGTCAGCTCAATCGTAGGCCTGAGCGCTCTCGGCCAGTTCCGCCAGGCCGGCTTGGTCGATGATGACGACTTGCGCCCCCTCGATCCTGATGACGTTGACATCCTTCAGATGTCGGAGCTGCCGGCTGACGTTGGGCCGCGAAAGCCCCAAGTACTTCCCGAGATCGTCCTGGGTCAGGATCAGGTCTATGCGAACGTTGCCATCCCGTGTCCTTCGGCCGTGCTGATCGGCGAGCCTGAGCAGGCCCTTCGCCGCGCGGCCCCCCATCGCCAGTGTGCTGTCCTCGATGATGGCGGAGGCCGCGCGCAATTTTTCGCAGAGCATCTGACTCATCTCGATCATCGCCTGCGGATTTGCCGTCAGCGCGACCAGCATTTCGCGTCCGGGAATCACGAAGGCTTCCGTGTCTTCCAGCGCAATGGTGTTGGCAGTGCGCTGTTTGCTGTAGAGCACGGCCATCTCCCCGACGACGTCGCCGGCGCCCTGGAAGCCGAGCACGACCTCTCTCACGTCGGCGTTGACGTTCGTGATCTTCACGCGGCCGGATAGGATCACCATCAGGCTGTCACCCGGATCGCCCCGGCGGTAGATGACGTCGCCCTTCGCGAACGTTCTCGAGCGTCCTTTGCGAACGAGGTCATCGAGTGCCGCTTCCGGCAGACCGCCGAGAAGCGTGTTGCCCTTCAGGAACGAGCGCAGAAGTTCGGGCGCGGAAGGAGATTGCGTTCTCATTTGTCTTGGGTCCACCCGGCAGCGAGTTTTGTGGGCTCGCCGATCCTCTTCGCGCAGGCTGCCGCACGCCCGATTTGAGCCTGGGCCGCATGGAAGCACGCGGCCAACCGTGACAAACGCATCTTGTGGGCGTCCTAACGACCGCCACCTATCAGGGTAACTGCCGAAATCCGGCTGGGGAGAGCCCTGACAGGCGCAGCGCAAGGCGCACCAGCAGCGTTTTCGGATCACTGTGCCCTGCGGCACAGAAAAGCGCGCGCCCCGCTCCCACATCGCAACCAGCGACGGCCGGCGACTTGAGTGGTGTGCCGCATCGCTACTTCGAAGAGGAGAAAACCGATGAAAACGATCGTATCGCTTCTGATCGCCCTGTCAGTGCTCACCGGCATCGCCGGCCAGGCCAGCGCGTTCGATTCGAGGACGTTCTGGGAGCAGCAGGAGCGCAACCTGCCCTGAGAGGGCGACGCATAAAAGCCATGCGCCTTTCCCTCCGCATTTCGGAGGGAGAGGCGTTCGGCAAGCGCAACAAGTATTCCAGAACCCGGCCGGTCTATTCGAGCTCGGTGACCACCAGCTTGGCCTTGGCGAGTTTGTTTGAATACGTCCCGACCCAAATATCGTAGCGGCCCGGAGCAGCGTTGCGGAAACTCAGTTTTGCGTCGAGCCTCTTGCCGCCATCGTCATCGAAATGCCATCTGCCGTTCGGACCATTGATGAGGAGCACGGTATCGGCTGCCGACTGGATGCGGAACGTGAGGGTGAACGCGGATGGTCGATTGTTCTTCGTCTTGTAATTCACAACGAAGTCCGGGAGCTTCGTGATCCATCCCTGTCCTGGCACGCTCGGGCACTTCCCGAGATTGAGATTGCCGCCGGCGGTGACGTTATGAACGTTTGGATCGACCGGGAAACCCTCCGTGATAGTGAATGCCTTTGCCGGCTTTCCGACCTCGGGACACTGCGCCATTGCAGCGGCCGTGCCGATCAGGAGCGCCGCGATTCCGGTGGCTAGTCGCATCATCATTTTGGTTGCATCCATTAGTGTTAGAGCTTGTCGTCGTTGAGCAAGATTGCCGTCGCGCCACGCTGCAATTGCGCCGCAGCTACGGAGCGTCGACGCTGCGCCGGTGTTTCGGCCGGCAACCTAAAGCTAGGCTGTGCAGTGTGAACCCAGTGTGAATGGTTGGCGAAGCGCCCCGAGAGCCGATCCGGTCCCGCGGACGCGGACGGCGTTTGGTGCTATCTTCGCGGCCAGTTGGGCTGGACGGGTGGACAACGCGGAGGAATGCGATGGCTACATTCGTTGTGCTCGGCTGCTTCACCGATCAGGGCATCCGCAACGCCAAGGAGACCACGAAGCGGGCGGACGCGTTTCGAGAATTGGCCAAGAAAGTTGGCGTCACGGTCAGGGACGTCTACTGGACGCTCGGTCAATTCGACATCGTCGCCATTTGCGAGGCGCCCGACGATCAAACCGCCTCGGCGCTCGCCTTCAGCATCGGCGCGCTGGGCAATGTCCGAACCCAGACACTCAGGGCGTTCGCCCAGGCCGAGATGGGGTCCATCCTCGGCAAGATGGCTTGACCGGCTGCCGGGGGCAGGGGCGCAGGCCCCTGCCCCGGGCGTTCGGCATGCGCGGCGTCAACGGTTGGTGAGCTTGAGTTCGATGCGCCGGTTGCGGCGCAGGACATCATCGCCAAGACCCTCTTCGAGAGGCTGGAATTCGCCGTAGCCCGCCGCCACCAGCCGCCGCGGAGACACTCCGCGCATGATCAGGTACTTCACCACTGTCGTGGCACGCGCACTGGAAAGCTCCCAGTTGGACGGGAACGGTGCATTTTCAATTGGCCGAATATCGGTGTGGCCATCGACCTGCAGTGCCCAGTCGACTTCACGCGGGATGGTGCGCTCCAGCTCCAGGATCGCGGTGGCCAGCTGGTCGATTGCGGCGAGCCCCTCCACTGCCATGTGCGCCTGGCCGGGTGGGAACAGCACCTCCGACTCGAACACGAAGCGGTCGCCGACCACGCGGATATCCTTGCGGTCGCGCAAGAGCTCGCGCAGCCGGCCGAAGAAATCGGAACGGTAGCGTTGCAGTTCCTGCACCCGCCTAAGCAGCACGACATTGAGGCGAGCGCCGAGATCGGCGATCCGCGCTTGACTATCCTTGTCCTTGGCTTCATGCGCGTTGATCGCCTCTTGCAAGGCCGCCATCTGTTGCCGCAGCTGCGCCACCTGCAGATTGAGCAGATCGACCTTGGCCTGCGCCTCGCTCGAAAGGGAAGCCTTGTCGGACAGCTCCTTGGTGAGAGCGGCGATGCGCGCGTCCTTCTCGCCCCCCAGCCCCGCCATGCCGGTCAGGCGCTCACTGTCGGACCTGAGCGTCGCAAAGCTCGCCTGCAGCGCCAAAAGCTCGTCCTTGAAAGACTGGTTCTGCTCCTTCTCGAAACTCAGAAAGTACGTGAGTTCGGCAATCTGCCGCTGGAGCCGGCGCAGCACGGTGTCCTTGCCGCTGGACTCGTGGCTCACATAGAACTGCGCCACCATGAAAACGGACAGCAGGAAGGTCACCACCAGGACCAGGGCGGACAGCACGTCAACATAGTATCTCCAGCCTGCCGCCGGATCGGCGCGAGCGCGAAAGGGCCGGCCGTGAGCTCGCCCCCGTACCGTTGCCGGCATTTCTCCTGTGTCTAGCAGGCTGTTGAAATCGGCCGGGGTCGCCGCGCGGATCGCAAGTTCCGCTCGCGCCGTTGGGGAGTATGTGCCCTTCGGGAACTCGTCGAGAAACGCCTCCAGCGCATCCATGTCGGGCGATGGTCCGAGCCCGGTCCAGGCCAGCTCCTCGAGCTTCGCCAGCGCCAATCGCGCTGTCACCCCGTGAGGGAAGCGGGCCAGGTGATCGCGCAGCGCCTGCGCGTCATCCCGTCCCTTGATCGCAACCCAGTTGGCCAGTTCTTCTGGCCCGCGGGCCTCGGCTTCCCCCGTCGCGGCCATGCCGCCGGCCGCCTCCTCGGCTTCGCGCTTCTGCCGCTGGGCCTCCGCAGCCATGCGTTCGCCGAGCGTACGAAGCGCAGGCTTCTGCTCCATCGCGGCGAGCTGCTCTTTGAGGGCGGCGACAAGGCCCTGGCAGTCGGCCTTGAAGTGCTCGGGTCGCAGGCCCACCGCATGGCGGCTCGCAAGCGCGCGAATGGACTCCGGCAGGGTGGCGGCCCGCGGCATGGCCGCACCCCCGACCAGCACCGGGATCAGCCGCTTGCCCTGGTCCAGCGCCGCCTTGATCTCGATGGCGACGAAATCGTCCTCGGCGCCGGCGCGCTGGGCCAGCAGGTCGGCCCAGCGCGGCCCGATCACGACCAGCAACGCGTCGCAGGGGGCAACCCGGCGGTTCAACACCGCAACGAAATCATCCCCCGGCTTGATCTGGCCCTCGACGTCCGTGAACAGGTCGCCGGCGGAAAACTCCTGCTCCAGCACCTGGTAGAGGGCCTGGGTGAAGCCCGGATCGTCGCCGCGGCGATGATTGATGCAAATCTTGCCCGCCATGGCCCTCGCGCCCGAAATTCTCAGCTTGCAAATGGTTCAAATAGTGCGACAACCACCTTTCAGCGGCGATGATCCGCGGCAAACCTTAGTGCTTGTTCGAGAGCCTGTCACGGTCCCGGGCAACACTGAGGGTTCTGCGGCTGCGAGGCTCACCCCGGTCGCACTCCACGACGGCCGAACGTAGTTCCGCGCCTGCGCCGTCCGCCATCGGTGCGCGCCGCTCGGACGCGCCGGCTTCGGGGAAAGGAACGTGAGGCGGGTCACCCACCAGAGAAGCGTAGCGCCTTCCACGGGCGGGGCAGCGCGCAGCTGGCGAGCGGTGCCCCCGCCAGGAACGGCACGTCGGTAACGGCGGGGTTGCGGGTACTGGGGCGAGCGTGTCGTCACTCCGCATCGCCGACTACAGCTGACAGATCAACCATCAGTGCCACGAGTCCACTACGCGGAGTGACAGCAAGATCTTGCGAGCTCCGGGCAGGGGGAACAATCCATGCCGGCAAACACCGGTGGGATCATGCGCATTGCAATTCGGCAGGCGGTGTGAAGAAGGGCTTGATCTCGCGCGCGAAGTTCCGGCAGGACGCCGACGGGCTTGCCGGCGGATTGACGGAGGCCGAGTAGTCGTGCATCTGTTAACGGAGGTTGTCGCCAAAATTATGGAGTTGCCAGCAGACGAGGCTCACGATGCTCCAGCGAAGGAAGGTTATTCTCGCGCTAGCGTTGACCGCGGCGGCAATCACGCCGGCCCTGAGTCAAGGGAAGCCTGTTCCTGAAACGCAAGCCTGTTTCGATGAGCGCCTCGATCAACCCGCCGATCTGCCCAACCGGATAGCAGCCTGCTTGCGTGTCATCGGCAACAAAAGCGCAAGCAGTGAGGAACACGCAAAGGCCTATTTGCGACGCTCGTTTGCCTATGCGCAATCCAACAGCAAGGGCGATCTTGACCGCGCACTGGCCGATCTCTCCGAGGCCAGTCGATTGGTCCCGAACAACCAGGATGTCCAAAGGTATGTGCTGCTACGGCGGGCGGAGTTGGCGCTAAAAGCCGCCGAGTCCGACAAGAGAGGTGCCAAGCAGGTCGAACTCCCCAAGGATGAGGCCCGCAAAACCCAAGAGGCCTTCAAGGCGGCGCGTCCGGCGGCTCTCGATTCCGCCAAGGCCCCCGCGCCTGAGCCCGATCCCGGCAAGCTGGCTCGCGATCTCCAGAGTGAGCTCAAACGCGTCGGCTGCCATCCGGGTGCCATCGATGCCCAATGGGGAAAATCGAGCCGGCAGGCGCTGCAGAAGTTTGCCGAGCACACAACGCTGGCTCTCCCTTTGGAGGAACCGACGACAGCGGCCCTCGATGCCGTGTCCGCGCAAAAGGGACGTATCTGCCCAGTGGCTTGCGCCGGTAACGAAACGGAGATCAACGGCAGGTGCGTAGCAAAACAGCGCCAGGTGAAAGGGCAGCCCCAGAGGCAGCCCCCACGACAGGAGTCCGAATGCGAGCAACGCGCTCGGGCCGCGGACCCCACCGGCCGGTACGCTAACTATCCGTGCTGGGCACGCGAGACTTTTGGCCGGGGTGGGGGTCGGCGCCAATAGGCGGTGAGTTCATCCTCCAGCGGTCGGCCTACGGGATGACCCTCGGATCAAGTCCGAGGGCAGGCGGGTGGCACGTGTCAGCACGCCGCATCACAGGCTCAGGTACTGCGCCCGCACCGCCGCATCCGCCATCGGCTCCGCCATGGTGCCGGCAAAACGGATGCGGCCCTCCTCGACGATCAGCGCGCCGTCGGCAACCGCGCGCGAAGCGCGGGTTCTGATTGGTCGGCCCCGATGGCCGGTTCGCCGCACCGGTCCGTCAACTGCTGCGGGTACATCGTAAGTGACTGGCGCGGCTCGGATTCGTCCTTGTCTGGCCCAAATCGACCGTGTGGCGCACGCGCGCTTGCGGCGTGGCCAGCCCGACACGCCATAGCGCAGCAATGTCGCCCCGGAGATTGGGCTGGCTACTCTTCCCGCAACCCCGCCTTGCGCAGGCCTTCCAGATGCAGCTCGTGCATCCACTTGTGGCGGAAACCTTGAAGCTGCAAGAGTGCAAGCGAAGCGTCGGGCTGGTGCTTGAGGAGCTCGGCGATCTCGGCCCGCGCCTCGTCGGTGCGGCCGAGCTGGGCGAGGGATATGGCAACGTACTTGCGCGCTATATTCGATTGCGGAGCGAAAGCCAACGCGCGCTTGCCGGCGCGGACGGATTCCTCGTAGCGGCGCGCCAGGTAAAGCGCGCACGAGAGGGTTGAGAAGGTGGAGGTCGCCGCCTTCTTGCTATCGAGCGGGTTCATGCGGCTGGCTGCCTCGCATTGGGCGATCGCCTTGTCGCTCTCGCCGCAGACGACGTATGCCGCGGCGGCCCGATTGCACACGAAGACGGAATTCGGATGCACCATGAGCGCCCGATTTGCCAGCTCGAACGCCTCCTCGAACCGGTACGACAGAACGCCGTAGGTGAAGGCCGCGCTCGCAAGGCAAGTGCTGTTGTCCGGCCCTGCCGCCAGAGCGCGACCGGCGAGCCGGGAAGCCTCATCGACTCCGCGAGACCAGCTCTCGTGCCAGCCCTGTATAGTGCGAGTGTTGACGCTGTCAGTCAGGGTGCCTAGAGCCTCGGCATACTCGGGGTCCACGTCGATGGCCTTGCCCAACAACACCTGGGTGCGTTTGAAATCGACCTCGGTTTGCCCGAACCAGGCCGGCAGCGCGCGCAGGTAGAGGTCGTAGGCAGTCAGACTCTCTGTCGGGTTGGCGCGCGCCCGCCTGATCTCGGCGGCTTGGACGTTCAGCTCCACGGCAGAGACGATCCGCTCCGTGATCTCGTCCTGCAGGGCGAAGATGTCTCTCAGGTCGCCCTCGAAGCGATCGGCCCAGATGTGGGCGCCGGACTCGGTCTCGATCAGCTGGGCAACGATGCGCACGCGGTCGCCGGACTTGCGCACGCTGCCCTCGACCACGTAGCGCACGCCTAGCTCGCGGCCGATCTGCTGCACATCGGCGGACCGGACCTTGTAGATGAAGCTCGACTGGCGGGCGATCACGAACAGCCAGCGCACGCGCGACAGGGCCATCAGAATGTCATCGACCATGCCGTCGGCGAAATACTCCTGCTCGGGGTCGCCGCTCATGTTGGCGAACGGCAGCACGGCGATCGAGGGCCGGTCGGGGAGGGATAGGGGTACTGCGCTCGGCTCCGGCGTGTCATTCGGCTCCGATGGCCGACCGGACCTGGCCTCTGATGCTGTTCGCGCCGTGTGAGGTTTGCGCAGCTCGGCGGCGAGCGCCCTCGTGCTCGGGTCTGGCTCCACGCTCAGCTCGCGCTTCAGAAGCGCAGCGAGATCCTCATAGTGCTTCAGCGCATCGGCCCTGCGTCCTCCCGCGGCCAGCGATCGGATGACCAGCCGGTGCGCGTCCTCGCGGTGACTGATGACAGCGATGGCCCGGTTGGCGGCGTTGAGTGCCTGCTCGTGATTGCCAGCCTGAAGCTCCTGCTCGCCCAATCTGACCATGGCGTCGAGCGCCATTCCCTCGAGACGCTGGCGCTGGGTATCCAGCCATTCGGTCCAGGCCTCCTCCGGGATCGCGATTTCCGCCAGTAGACTGCCCTTGTAGAGGCCTACCGCGTCCCTCAGCGTGTCCCGGCCGCCGTCGGAGAGCAGCGCCTCGAACTGCGTAAGGTCGCACGCGATCACGCTCGGCTGGAGGGAAACTGATTCGCCACTGCTGATGAGCGCATCGTCGCCCAGGACGCGGCGCAGCCGGGTGAGAGCCTGTCGCAGGTTCTGCCGGGCCTGGGCGTCGAAATGCGAGCCCCACAACAGGGTCATCAGCTTGTCGCGGCTGTGCGCTTGCGGGGCCGTGCAGGCCAGAAAGGCGAGCAAGGCGGCCAGCTTCCTGCTGGTCAAATCGATGGGCCCATCCGGCCCGCTCAGTTCGAAGCGGCCGAGCACCGAAAGCTGAAAAGTGGGCTGCTTTGGCACGGTGTCCATACCCGCCCCAGGGGGAAACCCATTAACACCTGTCTTCGTACCACATTCTGCAATTGTCACGGCGCGTCGAGCAAGATTCACGCCCCTGTCACGGCTAACCGCCGCGGCTGGTCACGGCAACCAGGCGAAGTGGGGTCTCCAAAGCACGAAATCAGGAGCCACGTGCCGTGAATCGACTCGAATCCGCCCTCGCCGCCCTTCTTCTTTCCTTCGTGATTGTGGCGCCGGCCGCCGCACAGCAGCTCACGCCTCAGTCCGCCGTGAGCGAATTCTGCTCGGGGTGCTTCGCCTACCTCGAGTTTCCGCCGCTGCCCGAAGACGGGGCGCCTTCCAGTCTGGCCTCCGCTCAGCAGGACACGTCATCGCCGACCACAGCCGGGCAGGCGAGCCCGATCGGGGCGCCGGAGCCGAGCGTGGTTGCCTCCGCCAAGCGGTGACCGCGTCCACGCAACACTCACAACAAGGATTTGCACCATGACCATGCACGACCACCTCCTGTCGGCCGAGGCAGCCCAGCACCACGCATCTCCATTGGCGCATTCCGGGTCCAGCTGTTCCTTTGCTGCGAGGATCGCCGATTGGCTCGCAACGGCCGCCGACTACTACACCGCAGCAGCCGTCTACGAGCAGCTGTCGGGGCTGTCAGACGCCGAACTGCACCGGCGTGGGCTCTCGCGTTCCAGCCTAGCCTGGGACATCTCCCAAGCGTGCGACCGCGCCAACGTCTGAATTCGCCTGACTACCTTACTGCCCAGGAGTGCAGGAGGACCCAATGACGCGCAAACTTTTCAAACCTACCCGCCTCGCCGCTGCCCTGCAGGCCGCGAGCCTGCTGGTCATCGCAGGCGGTCTGTTCGCCATCCTGATCAGCGACATCATCCGCCAACGGGCCGAGGTAGTGAGTGTCGAGGCTCCGTCCCAAGTGCAACTCTTCGCGTTGTCACACGAGAGCGACGCGAAATCCAGGTAGGCGCCATGCTGCACACAACGACGCTGCGGAGTGGCGACGACCCCCGCCGCTTATATCGAACGTCGGTTCGAATCGCGCTGCGCGGTCCGATGTCGAGCGCCTCTCGCCCGGCGCGCCGCCAATACTGGCGCGAGGCTCCTCTTCTCGGTCTTACGGGTCTCAGCGAGATCTCAGTAAGGCATGAAGGTGTTGCCGCCGAGGCGGTCGCCTACGATCTGAATCTGGCCTGCGAGACACTGCGCGAATGCGGTCCGCAACTACTGTAAATTGCCATCCGCGCATGTGATACGCCGACTGGCGCCGTGGATGCTCGAATGCGTGACCCTCGGATCGAGTCCGAGGGCAGGCGGGTGGCACGTGTCGGCACGCCGCATCACAGGCTCAGGTATTGCGCCCGCACCGCCGCATCCGCCATCAGCTCCGCCATCGACCCCGCAAAGCGGATGCGGCCCTCCTCGATGATCAGTGCGCCATCGGCGACGGCGCGCGCAAAGTTGAGGTTCTGCTCCGACAGCAGCACGGTGAGCCCCTGGCGCTTGAGGTCGAGGATGGTGCTCGCCATCTGCTCGACGATCAGGGGCGCCAGGCCCTCCGACGGCTCGTCCAGCAGCAGGAACGAGGGGTTGCCCATCAGGGTGCGGGCAATGGAGAGCATGCGCTGCTCGCCGCCCGAGATCTGCGCCGCGGATCGCCCGCGCAGGCCGGCGAGATTCGGAAACAGCGCGAACAGCCGCTCGGGGGTCCACAGAGGTGCACCGGCGCCCCCGGCCTCCGCCGGGGCAGGCCGCTCGCGCCGGCCGACCTCGAGGTTCTCCTGAACGGTCAGCTCGGCGAAGATGCGGCGGTCCTCGGGGACATAGCCGAGCCCGAGCCGGGCAATCTGGAACGGCGGCCAGCCGGCGATGTCCTGGTTGCGGAAGAAGATGCGGCCGCGCGCGGGCGGCACCAGGCCCATGATCGACTTGAGCGTGGTCGACTTGCCGGCGCCGTTGCGGCCGAGCAGCACGACCACCTCGCCCGCTGCAACCTCGAAGGCGACGTCGAAGAGGATGTGGGCTCGCCCGTAGTAAGTGTGCAGGCCCTCGACCTTCAGCATCACGGCGCACCGGGGAGCTTGCCGGCGCCGAGATAGACCGCCTGCACGTTCGGGTCGGCCCTGACCTCCGCCGGGCTGCCGTCGGCAATCAGGCGGCCGCGGTCGAGCACGACGACGCGGTCGGCGTGGGCGAAAACCACATCCATGTCGTGCTCCGTGAACAGAACGGCAATGCCCTGCTCGCGGGCGATGGCGGCCGTCAGCTGCATGAGCTGGGTGCGCTCGCCGGGCGACATGCCGGCGGTCGGCTCGTCCATCAGCAGCAGCTTCGGCGCGTTGGCGAGCGCGAGCGCCAGCTCCACCCGCTTCAGGTCGCCGTAGGCGAGGACGCCGCAGGCCCGCTCGGCCTGGCCGCCCATGCCGACGCGGCCAAGCAGCGCGTCGGCCTCGGCAACGAATGCCTCGCGCGCGCGCCCGAAGGGTATGAGCGCCAGGCCGTGATGGGAAAGCAGCGCCATCTGAACATTTTCGCGCACGGTCATGGAGCCGAAGGTGGCGGTGATCTGGAAGGTGCGGCCGACGCCGAGCGCCCACACCGCCCGGGGGCTGAGCCCGGTGATATCCCGGCCGCCGAACAGCACCTGGCCGGCGTCGGGTTGCAGCTGCCCGTTCAGCAGGTTGAAGCAGGTAGTCTTGCCGGCACCGTTGGGGCCGATCATCGCCAGCAGACGGCCTGCCGCGACGGAAAACGTCACGCCGTCGACGGCCTTGACGCCGCCGAACGCCTTCCTGAGCCCCCGTGCCTCCAGCACCGGCCGGCTCATCGCACCGGCCCGGTCAAGGCGTCGTCATCACGCCCACGTCGGCGCTCACGCCACTGCACGATTCCCCCGACAAGGCCCTGCGGGAAGACAAGCACAAGCACGACGATCACCCCGCCCAATACCAGGCGCCAGTATGCAGCAACGGTGCGCACCAGCCAGTCCTGCAGCCACACGAAGGCGAGGGCGCCGGCGATCGGCCCGCTCACGCTGTGCACACCGCCGAGCAGGACCATGATCAGCGCATCGACGGACTTGGATATGGCCATGTACGTCGGGAACACGCTGCCCTTGAAGTAGGCGAACAGCCCACCTGCCACACCCGCTGCCAGCGCAGCGATGGTGAACGCCAGCCAGTTGATGTGCACCACGCTGAGGCCGATGGCCTCGGCCCTGACCGGGCTGTCGCGGCCGGCGCGCAGGGCATAGCCCAGCGGTGCGAACACGATCATGCGCAGCGAGAGGACGAGCGCCGTGCACAGCGCCAGCACGAAGTAGTAATACACTGCTCTGTGCGCTGCCCACGCCGGCGGCCACACGCCCAATATGCCGTTGTCGCCGCCGGTGATGTCCACCCATTGGAACGCGGCCGACCAGGCGATCTGCGCGAACGCCAGGGTGAGCATGGCGAGATACACGCCCGAAAGCCGCACGCAGAACCAGCCGAAAACGGCGCCCGCGAGCCCGGCCAGCAGGGGTGCTGCCAGCAATCCGGCGGCCATGGGGGCGGCCAGCCACTTGGCGGCCAGCGCCGCACCGTAAGCGCCGAGGCCGAAGTAGGCGGCATGCCCGAACGAGGCGAGGCCGCCCGGCCCCATCATGAAATGCAGGCTCGCCGCAAACAGTGCCAGAATGGCCAGCTCGGTCAAAAGGCTGACGCCGTGATCGCCGACGAGAAGCGGAGCCAGAAGCAGCGCCGCCAGCGCCGCCGCCCCGAGACGCTTCGTTTCACGCCCGGCGGGGGAGAGCAGCGGCCCCCTCGCACCGGCGGCGGGCTGATCGCCGGCCGGCTTGCGGCCCATCAGGCCGTGCGGCCGGACGACCAGAACCACGGCCATGATCAAAAACACCAGGACCAGCGTGATCTTGGGAAAAACCAGGATGCCGAAAGCGTGCACGATGCCGATCAGGACCGCGGCGAGATAGGCCCCCGCGATGCTCCCCAGGCCGCCCACCACCACCACCACGAAGGCCTCGACGATGATCGAAAGGTCCATGTGCAGATTGACGGCCTCGCGCGGCAGCTGCAGGGCGCCGCCGAGGCCGGCCAAGCAGGAGCCGAGGAAGAACACCGAGGAAAACAGCAGGCGCTGGTTGACGCCGAGCGCCCCCACCATCTCGCGATCGAGGGTTGCCGCCCGAACCAAGGTGCCCCAGCGGGTGCGATTGAAGAGGAGCCACAGACCGCCCAGCACGACGGGTCCGAGCCCGATCAAGAACAGCTCGTAGGCGGGAAAGCGGCCGCCGAGGATGGAGACGAAGCCGGAGAGCCCGGGCGCCCGCGGCCCCAGCAGGTCCTGCGGCCCCCAAGCGGCGAGGGCGATATCCTGCACCATCAGCAGCACGCCGAAGGTGGCCAGCAGCTGGAATAGCTCCGGAGCCTGATAGATGCGCCGCAGCAGCCCCACCTCGATGACGACGCCGACAATGCCGACCAGCAGTGCCGCAAGGAGCACGCCGGCCCAGAAACCCGCCGCGGACGCCGGCCCAAACCGCGTCACCAGGGACCAGGCGATGTAGGCGCCCAGCATATAGAAGGAGCCGTGCGCGAAGTTCACCACCCGCGTCACGCCGAAGATGATGGACAGCCCCGACGCCACCAGGAACAGCGAGGAGGCGCTGGCAAGTCCATTCAAGGTCTGGATGACGATGAGGTTCATTCGCTGTCATCCCGGCCGAGGGCGGTAGCCCGAGAGCCGGGACCCAGGGCCACAAACTCCGGGAGCACCGCGTCGCCCTGGGTCCCGGATATTTCGCTGGCGCGAAATTCCGGGATGACAGGTGCGGCCTTCGATCACGCACTGGCCGGCCGCAGCGTGCGCACCACATCGTCGGACGGCAGATACCTGGCGCCGTCGCGGTAGGACCAGCCGGCCATCACGCCCCGGCCGCCCCTGATATCGAGCCGGCCGACGTAGGCGCCCATGGTCGACTGGTGGTCGATGGCCCGGAATTCCACCGGGCCGAAGGGGCTGGAGAACCGCAAGCCGCGCAGGGCGGTCACAAGCGCCTCGGTCCCCGTGCCGCCGGCCTTGGCGAGCATCGCGGCGATGGCGTTGACGGTGGAGAAGCCCACGACGGAGCCCAGCCGCGGGTAGTCGTTAAACCTCGCCCGGTAGGCGTCGTAGAACGCCTTGTGCTCGGGCGTGTCGATCTCGGCGTGCGGATAGCCCGTGACAATCCAGCCTTTCGGCGTCTCGGGCCCGAGCGGATCGAGATACTCCGGCTCCCCGGTGAGCACGCTCACCACCTCGCGCCCCTCGAACAGCCCGCGCGTGTTGCCCTGGCGCACGAAATTGATGAGGTCGCCGGCAAAGGTGACATTGAAGATGCCCTCGGGCTTGGCCGCCTCCAGCGCCTGCACCGTGGCGCCGGCATCGATCTTGCCCAGCGCCGGGAACTGCTCGGCGACGAACTCCGCGTCGGGCCTGGCGCGCTTGAGCAGCTCCTTGAACCAGCGCACGCAGGATTGGCCGTACTCGTAGTTCGGGGCCACGCACGCCCAGGTCCTGGCCTTGAGCTTGGCCGCCTCCTCGACCAGCATGGCGACCTGCATGTAGGTCGACGGCCGCAGGCGGAAGGTGTAGCGGTTGCCCCTGGCCCACACCAGGGCGTCGGTGAGCGGCTCGGAGGCCACGTAGAGCCGCTTGTTCTGGTTGGCGAAGTCGGAGATGGCGAGCCCGACGTTGGACAGGAACCCGCCGGCCAGCAAGTCGACCTTCTCGGCATTGATCAACTCGCCCGCGTGCCGCAGCGAGTCCTCTGGCTTGCCGCCGTCGTCGCGAAAGATGGTCTCGATTTTGCGACCCAGCGCCCCACCCCTGGCGTTGATCTGCTCCAGCGCCAGCGTCCAGCCGTTCCTATACGGAGTGAGAAACGCCGGCTGCGTCGTATAGCTGTTGATCTCGCCGATCCTGATGGGACCGGCCTGGGCTCGGAGCAGCGACGGGGCCGCGACGGCCGCAGCCGCCGAGCCGGCGAGGAAATGACGGCGATCAAGCTTCATAACGCACCTCTTGCGCGGTTTCCACCCATCTGCCAACGCAGCGCCGCTTCGCAGGCGCAACATGATCATGGCGAGGCGAGGGGGTAAACGCAAGTAGGGCGGGCGAGCGCTGAACCCAACCCGCCGGAGCCGAAGAACACGCTCACGCTTTGCGCAGCCGGTGCCACGTCGTGCGGTTGCAGCTCGGGCACTTGAGCCGGCGCCGCGGATTGCCCGCCGCCTTCCAGCGGATGCCGCCGAGGTCCCAGATCGACCGCTCGTTGCCGCAGGTCTCGCAGCGCGCCATCCACGCCCTGGACTCGGCCTCCATCGCAGCGGCTCACGACCGCGGCGGGATCGCCGTCATAAGTCGCTGAACGAAGCTCACGCGGTGCCTCCCGGCCCCAGGCCCCTCGTGCTCTGCGGGATGGCCGCTAGCAGCGGCCGTTCCGCCGGCAGGCGGCTAGCCTCTCCGGTGATCCCGGACTTGTCGTAAACCCGTATCGCCAGGGAAGACCCATGCAACAGGAGCACCGCTCTTTTTTCGTCTTCAAATGCCCGCATTGCCCCCATTGCGGTTGGGCGACGGCGGGAGAGGCTCCAGTCATTGCAGCGACAAGAAAGCCTGTGACGCCGGCCGCTACGACGACCAGACCGACGAGCCGCGGAGTACCGTTGCTACCCATGGTTACAAATCTCCTCTGTCAATTGGTGATGTCAACGCGCGTTCACTCATGTTGAAGTTGTCGACAGTAGAGAATTCCTTTTTGGACGCGCGATAGGGTTGCACGAGAATGGTCGCGGATCAACGGTTGTTCCGTTGACGTGGAATTCGATTGATCCGGCACCCTTCCTTGGCCCGATGCGGCAGAAGTGAAAGCTACAACAGACTCAACCCGTTATCGCTCGCTCCGCTCGTGTAGTCGTACTTCCTCACGTCGAGTTCAAATCAGTTTCGTGAAGCTTTCGCACCTTTCTCCTCGCGCCTCTTCTCACTGCCGCCGGCCTGTCGCGGCCATGTGGCGCCTCGAAGTCGATCGCCGGCCCTACCGGAACGATCCCCGTCGGATTGATGCTGGTATGGCTCATGTAGTAGTGCCGTTTGATGTGCTGGAAGTCGACCGTCTCGCGCACGCCCGGCCATTGATAGAGGTCGCGCGTGTAGGCGAACAGGTTGGGATAGTCGACGAGCCGGCGGAGGTTGCACTTGAAGTGCCCGACATAAACCGGGTCGAACCGCACCAGCGTCGTGAACAGCCGCCAGTCGGCCTCGGTCGGCTCGGCTCCCATCAGGAAGCGCCGGGTCTGCAGCCGCGCCTCCAGCCAGTCCAGCGTCTCGAACAGCGGCTCCACGGCCGCTTCGTAGGCTTCCTGAGTCGTCGCGAAGCCGGCCTTGTACACGCCGTTGTTGACGGTGGTGTACACCCTCGCGTTGACGGCATCGATCTCCGCCCGCAGCGGCTCGGGGTAATAATCGCCGGCCTTCGCCCCGACGCCGTCGAAGGCGGAGTTGAGCATGCGGATGATCTCGCTCGACTCGTTGCTGACGATGGTCGAACGCTGCTTGTCCCAAAGAACGGGCACCGTCGCCCGCCCGCTGTAGGCGGGATCGGCCCGCGTGTAGAGCTGGTGGACGTAGGAGACGCCGTTGACTGCATCCGGCACCACGCCGTCGGCCGGTGCGAAGGTCCAGCCGTTCTCCGCCATCAGCCAGTGCGTCACCGAGACGCCGATCATGCTCTCGAGGCCCTTGATGGCGCGGAAGATCAGCGTGCGGTTGGCCCAGGGGCAGGCGAGCGCAACGTAGAGGTGATAGCGGCCGGCCTCGGCCTTGAACCCGCTCTGGCCGGACGGCCCGGGCGAGCCATCCGGCGTGATCCAGTTGCGGAAGCGGCTCTCAGCGCGCACGAAGCGCCCGCCGCTGCTGCGCGTGTCGTACCACTTGTCGTGCCACACGCCGTCGACGAGAACGCCCATCCTACTCGGCAGCCTCCCGGTGGTCCGGCGGCGCGGTCCACCTCAGCCGCGGCTCGCGCGCCGCCTTGGTCTCGTCGAGCCGGCGGCGCGGCGCGAAGCGGGGTGCATCCTTGAAGCGCGCGGCGTCTCCGGCTCTGGCGGCCTCGGCCAGCCCGCGCAACGCGGCGATGAACTGGTCGAGGCTCTGCTTGGACTCCGACTCGGTCGGTTCGATCAGAATGGCACCGTGCACTACCAGAGGGAAGTAGACGGTCATGGGATGGAAGCCCTCGTCGATCATCGCCTTGGCGAAGTCGAGCGTGGTGATGCCCGTACCCTCGAGCCAGCGGTCGTCGAACAATACCTCGTGCATGCACGGCCGGACGCCGAACGGCAGCGACATCAGGTCGGACAGCGCGGCGCGTACGTAGTTGGCGTTGAGCACGGCGTCCTCGCTGGCCTGCCGCATGCCGTCGCTGCCGTGCGAGAGCATGTAGGCAAAAGCCCGCACGAACATGCCCATCTGGCCATGGAACGCGCACATCCGCCCGAAGCTGTGCTGGCCGGCCACGTTCCGGGCATTCCCTCCCCACTCGCTCCGAGGGGATTCCCCTCCCCCTTGTGGGGAGGGGTTAGGGGTGGGGGGAACCTTCAAGGGAGACCTTGTGTTTTCCCCCCCTCCCTGTCCCTCCCCCACAAGGGGGGAGGGGACGCCTGCATCGACGGGGGAGCGCGTGGCATGCTCCACGTACCGCAACCCATCGCCATCCGCGGCCACATGCGGCACCGGCATGAACGGCGCCAGCGCCGCCGACAGGGCCACCGGCCCGGCGCCGGGCCCGCCGCCGCCGTGCGGGGTGGAGAATGTCTTGTGCAGATTGATATGCATGGCATCGACACCGAGATCGCCCGGCCGCACCTTGCCGACGATGGCGTTGAAGTTGGCGCCGTCGGCGTAGAAAAAGGCGCCGGCCGCGTGCACCGCCTCCGCGATGGCCACCACATCGCGTTCGAACAGCCCGCAGGTGTTGGGGTTGGTGAGCATGATGGCGGCGACCTGGGGCGAGAGCCGCTTCTTCACCTCCTCCGGATCGACGGTGCCGTCCGCGCGCGCCGGCACGGTCTCGACCCGGTAGCCGAGCAGCGCCGCCGTCGCCGGGTTGGTGCCGTGCGCCGACTCCGGCACCAGGACGACGGATCGCTTCTCACCGCGCGCCTCGATCGCCGCTTTGATCGCCATCATCCCGCAAAGCTCGCCGTGCGCCCCGGCCTTGGGCGTCATGGCGATGGCCGGCATGCCGGTGAGCTCGCGGAGCCAGCGCGACAGCTCCGCGATCAGCGCGATGGCACCAGGCACGGTGGACAGTGGCTGCAGTGGATGAATGTCGCCGAAGCCCGGCAGGCGCGCCATGCGCTCGTTGAGGCGCGGGTTGTGCTTCATGGTGCACGAGCCGAGCGGGAAGATGCCGGTGTCGATGCCGTAGTTCTTCTGGGACAGCCGCACGTAGTGACGCATGGTTTCGGGCTCGGACAGCCCGGGCAGACCGAGCGGCTCTCTCCGTGCCAGGCTGCCGAGACGCGGGGCGAACTTCGCCGGCTCCTCCAGATCGACGCCTGTTGTATCCGTGCGCCCAATCTCGAAGATCAGCCCTTCCTCGACGGCGAGCCCGCGATTGCCGCTGAACGTTTCGCTCCGCGGCCTCATGTGAGAACTCGCCGCTTGCGGGTCGCATCGTAGGGCGCAATGGGGCGAAGCCGCATTGCGCCGATCTCGCGCGAACCGGCGCAATACGCTGCGCTATTTCGCCCTACATTGTCCCTCATCCCAACACCTCCTTCAGCGCCTCGGCATAGGCCGCCCGATCCTCGTCCGTGCTGACCTCGGTGCAGGCCACCACAATCAGGTCCGCCAGCTCAGGCCTCTCCGGCTCCAGACGCGACACCGGCACGCCGCCCAGCACAGCCTTCGCGGCGAGCTTCTCGATCATTTCTGCCGCATCACCAGGCACCCGGATCGTGAACTCGTTGAAGAACGTCTCGTTCAGCACCGTCACCCCCGGCACCTTGGCCAGCATGCCGGCAAGCTTCACGGCGTTGGCGTGATTGATACGCGCCAGCCGGCGCAGCCCCGCCTCGCCCAGCAAGGTCATGTGGATCGTGAACGTCAGCACGCACAGGCCCGAGTTGGTGCAGATGTTGGAGGTGGCCTTCTCGCGGCGGATATGCTGCTCGCGCGTCGAGAGCGTCAGCACGAAGCCGCGCCGGCCCTCCCTGTCCACCGTCTCGCCGCACAGCCGGCCGGGCATCTGGCGCACCAGCTTCTGCCGCGTCGCGAACAGGCCCACGTACGGCCCGCCGAACGACAGCGCGTTGCCGATCGACTGGCCTTCACCGACCACGATATCGGCTCCCATCGCTCCCGGCGGTTGCACCAGCCCTAGAGATACGGCCTCGGTGAACACCGCAATCAGCAGCGCGCCTGCGGTATGCGCCTTCTCGGCCAGCGCCGTCAGATCGTGCAGGTGGCCATAGAAATCCGGCGTCTGCACCACCACGCACGAGACCTCGCCGTCGATCTGGGCAGCCAAGTCCTCCGCGCCGCCCGGCGCTGGCGGCAGCGCCACGATCTCGTGTCCCGCCATCCGCGCCACCGTCTCGATGGTCTCGCGGTAGTGCGGGTGCAGGTTGCCGGCGAGCACCGCGCGATTGCGCCGCGTCACGCGGTGCGCCATCAGCACCGCTTCGGCCGCCGCGGTGGAGCCGTCGTACATGGAGGCGTTGGCCACTTCCATACCGGTCAGCATCGCCACCTGGGTCTGGAACTCGAACAGGTACTGCAGCGTGCCCTGGGCGATCTCGGGCTGATAGGGCGTGTAGGAGGTGAGGAACTCGGAGCGCTGGATCAGGTGGTCCACCGTCGCCGGCACGTGGTGCTTGTAGGCGCCAGCGCCGACGAAGAACGGCACCGAGCCGGCGGGAACGTTGCGGGCGGCCAACCTGCCGAGCTCCCGCTCCACCTCCAGCTCGCCCTTGGCCCTGGGAAGGTTCACCAGGTCGCGTAGCGCCTTGTCCTTCGGCACGTCGGCAAACAGCGCATCGATGCCGGCAACGCCGATCTTGGCCAGCATCGCCTTGCGGTCGCCGTCGGTCAGCGGGAGGTAGCGCATCGCCGATACCTATTTAGGCGCCTCGACCACTACCTCGGTCAGCACCGAGTTGGCGATGTAGCACTCCTCATGCGAGTGGTGGTGCAGCTGGTCGAGTTCCGCCGCGCTCGGCTGCTTGACGCCGGAAAAAGCGATGCGCGGCCGTAACGTCACCCTGGAGACGAACAGCTTGCCGCGCTCGTTCTTGGTCATCACGCCGACGGCCTCGTCGTCGTAAGCATCGACCACGAACCCCTGCTTGGCAGCGAGGTACAGGAAGGTCAGCATGTGGCAGCTCGACAGCGCGGCCACCAGCGCCTCCTCCGGGTCGACGGCGTCGGCGCGCGAGAACGGCAGCTTTACCGACAGCGGCGAGGACGAGGCCTGCACGGTGACGCCGCCGTCGAACGACCACTGGTGCGCGCGGCTGAATTTGATGTCGGTGAAGGCTTCGCCGCTGCCGCGTTTCCACGACACCGTCGCCTTGTATTCGTGCGCCATGATCTATTCTCCTTGCTTACGATTCCTGCTTCACGAACGCCTCGTAGCCGGCCCGGTCCATCAGCGCGTCGAACTCGGCCGCATCGGCGATCCTGATCTTGAAGAACCAGGCCCGCCCCTCCGCATCCTCGTTGACGAGGGCGGGGTTGGCCGCCAGCTCGGCATTCACCTCCGTCACCTCGCCCGTCAGGGGCGCGTACACATCGCTTGCCGCCTTGACGCTTTCGACCACCGCGACCGCCTCGCCCTTCGCCGCCCTGCGGCCCGCTTCGGGGAGCTCCACGTAGACGATGTCGCCCAGTTGGCCTTGCGCGTAGTCGGTGATACCGACCGTGCCGATGCCGTCCTCGGCGCGGATCCATTCGTGGTCCTTGGTGAAGCGCTCGGTTGCCATGCGAACTCCTCGCTGGGTTGCTGTCAGCCCTTGCGGACGTAGCGGTGCGGAACGAACGGCAGGGGCACGACGGTTGCGCTCAGAGCCTTGCCGCGCACCATCAGGTTCACAGGCGTACCAGGCTCGGCATACTGGGCCTGCACGTAGCCCATCGCGACGGGTGCGTTGACGCTGGGTCCGAAGCCGCCGGAGGTGACGGCTCCGATGCGCTCGCCCAGCATGGCGAAGATTTCCGTCCCCTCGCGCGCCGGTGCCCGGCCGTCCGGCTTTATGCCGATGCACTTGCGCGTTGGGCCGTGCGCCAGCTCGTGCTGGATGCGCCCCGCTCCGGGGAACCCGCCCTCCGCCCGCCGACGCTTCTGGATCGACCAGGCGAGCCCCGCCTCGACCGGGCTCGTCGTCTCGTCGATGTCGTGGCCGTAGAGGCACAGGCCTGCCTCCAGCCTGAGCGAGTCGCGGGCGCCGAGGCCGGCCGGCTGTACCCCTTCCTGCGCCAGCAGCCGCCGCGCCAGCTTCTCGGCCTTGGCGGCGGCGACCGAAATCTCGAAGCCGTCCTCGCCGGTGTAGCCGGAGCGCGAGATGTGGCAATCGAAGTCTCCGACCTTGCCGCTCGACGCGGTCATGAAGGCGAGGCTCGCCGCAATATCCGACAGTTTCGCCAGCACGTCCTTGGTTGCTGGACCCTGCAGAGCGAACAGCGCACGCTCCGGCGCCGGCTGCAGCCTGACATCGTCCGGCAAGCTCCCTGAGATGTGCGCATAGTCCAGCTCCTTGCGCGAGGCGTTCACGACCAGCATCAGGCTGCCGTCGTCGTCCGAGGAGACAGAGCGCGTGACCATCAGGTCGTCGATGATCCCGCCTTCGCCGTTGAGGAGCTGTGTATAGCGCTGCTGACCGGGGCCGAGGTTGAGGATGTCGGCCGGCACCAGCGCCTCGAGCGCCGCCGCGGTCGTCGCGTGATCCGGGCCGATCAGCAACGCCTGGCCCATGTGCGAGACATCGAACAGTCCCGCCTTATCCCGTGTGTGCAGGTGTTCTTTGAGGATCCCAGGCGGGTACTGCACCGGCATCGCGTAGCCGGCGAACGGCACCATTTTGGCGCCCAGCGACACGTGCAGCTCGTAGAGAGGCGTCCGCTGCAGGGAGGGTTCGGGAGTGGCGCTCACTATATCGTCTCCGGTCCCACACGGCTCGTACCCGCACCGATCGGCGCGAGTCCAAGCCCCCTCTGTCGCGGGACCTGAGAGATTTCAGCGCCCAGACTTTTTTAGCCCGGCCGCCTTACCCCTTCGGTGAGCCGGGAGTGCCGGCTGCTTTCCAGAGCGCCATCAACCTGCGGTCCTTTTGCCTGAGAGGTTCCGGGGCGGTTGCTCCTTCGGCGCCGGCCCATCTTCATGAGAATGTGCCGATCTCTTCCGCAAGTCTCAACTGGCGATTGCGAATGATACGCACGCCCTGCGCGAAGTCAAATGAGCAGCGAAGAGGCGGACAGTGGACCAAACGGGATCGGCGAAAACACCCTACCCCGCGCCCGGGATGCTGCGGTCGAAGCCGACGTAGACCTCGTACTCGCCGGGTCGCGAGCCTTCCGGGATGTCGAAGGACACCGAGCGCACAACCGAGAAGTAGCCGATCGGGTTGTCGAGCGCGACATCGACATCGATCCTGGCCTTTTCGGTGGCAATTTTCTGCCGCTTGGCATCGGCCACGAACACGTTGACCGGCAAGGACACCCGCCCCGTTCTTCCCTTCTGCCCTAGGAGCACGCGGCCGGAGAAGCCGTATTTCACGGTGACGCGTCCTGGTTCGATGTTGCACTCCCGCGCCGTCTTGGTGATCTCGCCGCGGTGCATGACAGCCAGCCCGTCCCCTACCCGGCCGGCCTCGTAGATCGTGACATATCCGTCGCGCGCCCACACTTGGAAGCGCGGGCAGCCATGCGCCACCTCCGCGCTGATGGTGGCCAGCGCGCCGGTATCTGATTTGGCCTCATCGAGGAGCTGATCCTGATTGACCGAGGTTGCGTCTGTGCTGGTCGACTTCTTGCCGCCAAACCAGCCTGAGCCGATTCCCGACGTGAGCGACGACATGCCACAACCGCTGAGTGCACCCAGCAGCCCAGCGAAAGCAACGTATCTCGCAAGCGAGACGAATGCCTTGCACGCGGATTGCGTCACGAAACCCCCGTCCGAACACTTGCCCGGTCCCTTCCGGACCGATATTCCCTACCCCATCGAGCCGCGTTGGTGCCCTTTGGGCCGTTGCCCGATGATTCGACTGTACTGCGAACGGCGCCGGGGGCCAAGCACGCGGAGCATGAACTGATCGCGAACAGGCCGCCCGTTTCATGGCTCACCTAACCCCTGGTGCCCAAAGTGCCCGTCCCCCACTGAAAATCCTTCTGGCCGCACCGCGCGGTTTCTGTGCCGGTGTCGATCGCGCCATCAAGATCGTCGAGCTGGCACTCAAGCGGTTCGGCCCCCCAGTGTACGTCCGCCACGAGATCGTCCACAACCGTCACGTCGTCGAGTCCCTGAAGGCGAAAGGTGCCATTTTTGTGGAGGAACTGGACGAAATCCCCGAAACCGATGCGCCCGTGATTTTTTCGGCACACGGGGTGCCGCGATCGGTGCCTGCCGCCGCCCGAGCCCGCGGCCTGTTCCAGCTCGACGCCACCTGCCCGCTCGTCTCGAAGGTACATGCCGAGGCGCGGGCGCACCACGCGGCCGGCCTGGAGATCGTCTTGATCGGCCATGCCGGCCACCCGGAGGTGATCGGCACCCTGGGCCAGCTGCCGCCAGGTTCGGCGGCGCTGATCGAGACGCTGGAGGACGCCCGCCGCTTCGAACCGCGCGATCCGGCGCGCCTGGCCTTCACCACACAAACCACTCTCTCGGTCGACGATACCGCAGCAATAGTCGCCATCCTCAAGGCGCGGTTCCCTGCCATCGTCGGGCCACGCAAGGAGGACATCTGCTATGCCACGACTAACCGTCAGGCAGCCGTGAAGGCGATTGCGCCGCGCTGTGACGCGCTGATCGTGGTTGGCGCCCCGAACAGCTCCAATTCACTGCGGCTTGTCGAGGTTGCCGAGCGTGCAGGCTGCCGGAAGGCGCTGCTCGTGCAGCAGGCAGCCGACATTCCATGGGCCGCGTTCGAGGGCATCGCCGTGCTCGGCGTCACGGCCGGCGCCTCGGCCCCGGAACGGCTCGTTACTGAAATTGTCGAGGCATTCCAAACCCGCTTCGAGGTCACCGTGGAAAGCGTCGCGACCACCGAAGAGCGCATCGCTTTCAATGTGCCGCGTGAATTGCGGGAGGCTGGCGCACTCTAGCGGCTGATCAATCGAGGCGTGCGCCCAATGGCGGTCTACACCGAAGTCTCCGACGATGAGCTGGCAACTTTCATTGCCAGCTACGATCTGGGCGCCCTGCTGTCCTACAAGGGCATCGCCGAAGGCGTAGAAAACACCAACTATCTGCTGCACACCGAGAAGGGTCCCTACTTTCTCACGCTCTATGAGAAGCGTGTCACGCCCTCCGACCTTCCTTTCTTTCTCGGTCTGATGGAGCACCTGGCCACTGCCGGCCTCACCTGCCCGACACCCGTCCGCGACATCGAGGGACGCGTGCTGCGCACCCTGGCGGGACGGCCGGCGGCGCTGGTCACCTTCCTGGAGGGGGTATGGATCAGGCGGCCGCAGCCGCGACATTGCCTGGCGGTGGGCAAGGCGTTGGCCGGGCTGCATCAGGCGGGCCGCAGCTTTGCCGGCAAGCGCGCCAACGCGCTGGGGCTTTCCGGCTGGCGCCCGTTGTTCGAGCGTTTTCGGCCGCGCGCGAACGACGTGGCGCCCGGGCTCGCCGACACCATCCAGCAAGAGCTCGACTACTTGGAGGCGCGCTGGCCGGCCAGCCTCGAACAGGGCGTCATCCACGCAGATCTGTTCCCCGACAACGTTTTCTTTCTCGGCGACCAATTGTCGGGCCTGATTGACTTCTACTTCGCGTGCAACGATGCCCTCGCCTACGATCTTGCCGTCACCCTCAACGCCTGGTGCTTCGAGAGCGACCATACCTTCAATATGACCAAGGGCCAGGCGCTGCTGAAGGGCTACCAGAGCATACGTCCGCTCGCGCCCAACGAGTGGGAGGCGCTTCCCCTGCTCGCGCGCGGCGCAGCGCTGCGCTTCCTGTTGACGCGCGCCTACGACTGGCTGCACACCTCCAGCAACGCTCTCGTCAGCCGCAAGGACCCCAACGAATATCTGCGCCGGCTCAGGTTCCATCGCGGCGTTCGCAAAGCAAGCGAGTATGGCGTGATCGACGCTCCATGACGACGACGAAGCCCGCTGTCACGATCTTTACGGACGGTGCTTGCGCGAGAAATCCGGGCCCGGGCGGATGGGGCGCGATCCTGATCTCGGGTTCGCATCGCAAGGAGCTTACCGGCGGTGAGGCGGCGACCACCAACAATCGCATGGAGCTCATGGCGGCCATCGCGGCGCTCGAGGCCCTCAAGGGACCGGCGCAGGTCGATATCCACACCGACTCGGAGTACGTCCAGAAGGGCATCAGCACGTGGATCCACGGCTGGAAGCGCAACGGCTGGCGCACGAGCCTCAAGGAGCCGGTCAAGAATGCCGATCTGTGGCAGCGGCTCGATACGGCACAGGCGCGCCACGAGGTGCGCTGGCACTGGGTGCGCGGGCACGCCGGCCACCCGGAGAACGAGCGGGCGGATGAACTGGCGCGAGAAGGGATGCAGCCCTTCCTGAATAGAGGGCGTTGACTGGCATCGCTGGAGATGGCGCAGAAGGGGCCGACACCTGCCCCGACGAATGGGGGCGTTCATCCTTCGGGGCAGGCTCAGATGACGCGGCGGTTGGCGCCTGAGTTCCCGCCGCTACAGCGGCTTGACCGCCACCTTGCGCCACTTGATGACGCCGGACCCGTATTGCAGCGTGAACGGCCCGTCTTCGAACATGCCGTTCTGCAGATCCGCGGTTTTCTGGCCATTGAGTAGCACGCTGATCAGCCGTCCCTTGGCGGTGATCTCGAAGGTGTTCCACTTGCCGCCGGCCTTGGGCATCGGGTTCACCTCGCTGAAATAGACGATCGCACCGGTGCCGTAGGTCGGGTCCTTGCGCTGGTCGAAGATGTTCACCTCATAACAGCTCTTGGCGCCGATCTTCTTCGGGTCTTGGCAGCGGATGAAGATGCCGCTGTTGGCGTCGTCGCTCGCCCAGAACTCGGCGTAGACCTGGAAATCCTTGTATTTGGTCTTGGTGACCAGGTGAGCGGTGCCCTCGCCGGTCTTCTTGTCGGCGACGAGCGCGCCGCCGTCCATGCGCCAGTTGGCGTCAGCCCCGACGCGGTCCCAATCCCCCATATTCTTGTCGTCAACCAGCACGGTCCAGCCGGGTCCGGTCTGACCGGCGCTCTGGGGCGCCAAGGAGATGGTGGCGACCGCGATCAAAGTGAGCCCTACTGCGAACGCGGATCTGCGGTTCAGTGCGCGTTGTCGCATGGTGAGTCCTCGCATTGCGCTAACGATGGCGCTTCCCTGTTGCAGACGATCACCCGATGGCTGGGCTGAGGCCCGCAACGAAACAGGCGGCGGCGCGGCGTCCGGCCGCTACAGCGGCCTGATCGCGACCTTGCGGAACTTGATGACGCCGGCGCCGTGCTGCAGCGTGATTGGCCCTTCGGCGAACAGGCCGTTGTGCAGCTCAGAGGTCTTCTGTCCGTTGAGCACGACGGTGATCAACCGCCCCTTGGCGGTGATCTCGTAGGTGTTCCACTTGCCGCCGGCCTTGGGCATCGGGTTCACCTCGGCGAAGTGCACGATCCCGCCGGTGCCGTAGCTTGGATCCTTGCGCTGGTCGAAGATGTTTGCCTCGTAGCAGGACCTGTCGGTGATCTTGGCGGGATCCTGGCAGCGCAGGAAGATGCCGCTGTTGGCGTCGTCGCTGGACCAGAACTCGACGTAAACCTGGAAGTCTTTGTACTTGGCCTTGCTCACCAGGTGCGCGGCGCCCTCGCTCGTGCGCTTGTCGGCGACGATCGCGCCGTCCTCGACCCGCCAATTGGTTTCCCCGACGCGGTCCCAGCCGCTGCCGATATCCTTACCGTCGAACAGCGATACCCAGCCGGGGCCGGTCTGGCCGACGCTCTGGGGCGCCAGGTAGATGGCCGCGACCGCCGCGACGACAAGCCCGACGGCGACAGCGAATGTGCGGTTCAGTGCGCGCTGCATGGCAATCTCCTCCTGTGGCCGAATACGGCGTTTCCCTGCGATGAGCCACTGCCGGACTCTGCCGCGCATCATAGAAGCTTGCGGGCTTCTCCGGAAGACAGACGCGCTATTCCTGCATCGGAAAGAACGCGCCCCTGCTCCACAAGCCGAGCCCGCGTCCCTCTTCCGCCACCGCTAGCTCGACCAGATCGTAGTAGAGCGCGCGGGTCACCAGCGCCTCGAGCCGGCCGCGCACCAGAAGATAGGGCTTGAGGCCCCCGCTGCCCGGCTCGACGGCGAACCGCAGCGGATGCTCCGGCCCCGCCTCGACGATGTCGTCGACATTGCTGCGAAAGATCAGGCTCTGCGCCGGGCCGGCCCCGCGCACTTCCATCTCCACCGCGAGGAAGGGGGCATCCTCCACCGCCACATCGACCTTCTCGGCCGGCGTCACCAGATAGTGGCGCCCGTCGGCGTCCTTGCGCAGCACACCGGCGAACAGCTTAACGAGCGCGACGCGCCCGATCGGGCTGCCCCGGTAGAACCACACGCCGTCCCGTCCGATCCTGAGGCCGATATCGCCGCAATAGGGCGGGTGCCATTGCTCCACCGGCGCCGGGCCCTTGCCGGCCTGGTTTCGAAGCAGCACCTCTAATCCGCCGATGCGGGTGGTGTTGGCGTCGGCCGGCACGTCGACCGTACCCACAATCATTGATCCGCGAAGCGAATGACGAGTCCAGCCGGGTTGATACTGACGGCGCGCTCCTCTTGCCGACCCTCCCCCTTGCGGGGAGGGTGGCGCGTCGTGCCGAAGGCACGCCTTCGGCGTGACGCGCCGGGTGGGGGGGGAAAACGGAGGTCACGCTTGTTTTCTGCCCTCACCCCCAACCCCTCCCCGCGTCGTGTCGAAGACACGCCTTCGGCGTGATGGGGAGGGGAGTCCGCTTGAGCTGGCTGCACCGTTTGCACTCCACGATCTCGGTCAATTTGGAAATCGCTCCAGCGGCTCGACACCCCCGCGATCGGCCGGCGTGCGCGCCACGTTCATCATCATGGCGAGGAAGCTGTAGTAGCCGCTGAGGCCGACGAGGTCGATGATGCCCCGCTCGCCGAACAGCTCGAGGGCGCGGGCATAGGTGGCATCGCTGACGCTCTTGCGACGATGCAGCTCGATGGCGAAGTCGTAGGCCGCTGCCTCGTCCTCGGCCATGCGGTCCGGCCGCCGGCCGTCGGCGACGGCCTCGATGATCTCGTTGGCGAGGCCGGCCTCCCTTGCGTATTTGTAATGGTGCGACCACTCGAACTGCTGGGTCCATTCGCGCGCGGTGAGGAGGATCACCATCTCGCTCACGCGCTTGGGGAGCACATTACGAAACCGTAAATAGTCGCCCATGGCCTTGGCCCGCAGCATCACCTCGGGCGAGCGCAGCATCACGGCGAACGGCCCAAGCACCCCATACCCGCGTCCCACCCGGAATTCCTCGGCGGCCTGCTTCTGCTCGTCGGTCATGTCCTGATCCGCGATTCGCGGCATCCGTTCATTGCCTGGCATCACTTTCCCTCGACCTCGTCACCGCCCAACGCGGCTTGCGCTAGCATGCGGCACATTGCCATCATTTTCAGCGGCTTGCCGAACCTGTTCATATTGTGACCATCTTTGCCAACTCAGTTTCGCATTCCAAGCCGTGGAGCGTATAGTTCAGAGTCATGAGCACACTCACCCAAACCGACGAAGCCATCGTCGGCCGCGTCGAGGCGGCCGGCGAGCGCATCCAGCGCGTACACAAGGCCGCATCTGCCGTCATCTTCGGCCAGGAGCATGTGATCGAGCACACCCTCATCACGCTCCTCTCCGGCGGCCATGCCCTGCTGATCGGCGTGCCGGGTCTTGCCAAGACGCTGCTGGTCGAGACGCTGGGTAGGGTCCTGGGGCTCGACGCCAAGCGCATCCAGTTCACGCCCGACCTCATGCCCTCCGACATCATCGGCTCGGAGGTGCTGGAGGACAGCGCCGGCGGCCGCCGCAGCTTCCGCTTCGTCAGGGGTCCGATTTTTGCCCAGCTGCTGATGGCCGACGAGATCAACCGGGCGAGCCCCAAGACGCAGTCGGCGCTGCTGCAAGCCATGCAGGAG
>Ga0247727_10004242_pt1 | contig 30616 bp, 28 predicted proteins | sample WisWelCaveWW1625_FD_202498 | JGI IMG/M metagenome (GOLD analysis project Ga0247727, IMG submission 202498) | Biofilm microbial communities from Wishing Well Cave, Virginia, United States - WW16-25 | ecosystem: Environmental > Aquatic > Deep subsurface > Groundwater > Cave microbial mat | place... | reverse complement strand
GTGGAGCGCGGCGAAATCGCGATTACGCCGGAGAACTGGCGCGCGGTGTACTTCGAGTGGATGAACAACATCCGCGACTGGTGCATCTCGAGGCAGCTCTGGTGGGGCCACCGGATTCCGGCGTGGCACTGCGCGGCATGCAGCGGGGTGACTGTGGTGCGGGAGACTCCGGTTAATTGCGCGAAGTGTGGCTCGCCAAAGATCGAGCAGGACCCGGACGTGCTGGACACGTGGTTCAGCTCGGCGCTGTGGCCGTTTTCGACGATGGGCTGGCCGGAGGAGACGGAGGATTTGAAAGCCTATTACCCGACGACCCTGATGATCACCGGGCACGACATCCTGTTTTTCTGGGTGGCGCGGATGATCATGATGGGGCTGAAGTTTACGGGGAAGGTGCCCTTCCGGCAGGTGTACCTGCATTCGCTGGTGCGCGACGCCGAGCGGCAAAAGATGTCGAAGTCGAAGGGAAACGTGATTGACCCCATCGAGGTGAACCAGAAGTACGGAACCGACGCGGTGCGGTTTACGCTGGCAATTATGGCAGCCCCGGGTACGGACATTGCGCTGAGCGAAGAGCGGATTCTCAGCTATCGAGCGTTCACCAACAAAATTTGGAATGCGGCGCGGTTTTTGTTTTTGAACTTGGAGAAGCTTGAGGCGACGGGAGCGCGGCTGGAAGAGCTGGCATCGCCGCAAGCGCGCGAGGGAGCACCGTACGGCGTGGGCGGAAAAGTGTCGCTCGTTGACCGCTGGATTTTCTCGCGGCTGGCCGCCACCAGCGAAAAAGTGAACGAAACTCTCAAAGACTTTAGGTTTCACGAGGCGTCGCATGAGATGTATCACTTCTTTTGGGGAGATTTTTGCGACTGGTATATCGAGTGGGTGAAGCCGCAGCTTTCATCGGATGACCGAGAAACGGCGATGACCGCTTGGAAGAATATCTTTGCTGTGTTTGAGACAGCTCTGCGGCTGCTGCACCCGTTCATGCCATTTTTGACCGAGGAGCTGTGGCACAAACTGCCGCAACGGGCGGGAGCAATATCCATTTCGCTGGAGAAGTATCCGGAGGGGAGGGCGGAGTGGAAAGAAGCGGCAGCGGAGCGCGAGATGGAGCTGCTGCAGGGAATTATTGTCGCGGCAAGAAACATTCGCGCCGAGATGAAGATTGATGCAAAGCGGAAGGTGAGCGCGGAGTTTTCCAGCAGCGATGCGCGAGTGCGGAAGCTGGTCGAGGCAAACCTGGACCCGATTCTACGGCTAGGGACGCTGGAGGGACTGAAGGTCGGATCGGCGAGACTGAATGGCACGGGCGGCGCGATACGCTCGACGTCGGAGTTTGACCTGCGGGTGGCGTACGGCGAGGCCGTGGACACGGTTGCAGAATTGGCGCGGCTAAGGAAAGAACGGGAGCGGCTGGCAAAGGATATCGAGTCAAAGAAGAATCGGCTCGAGGACGAATCGTTTCGGAGTAAGGCGCCGGAAAAGATTGTGCGGGGTCTGGAAGAAACGCTGCGTGAGCGTGAGACTGAGTTTAAGAAGATTGCCGAGCGATTAGAGCAGCTCGAAAGCGCGACGCGGGCGGACTAGAGAGCACAGCAGTTTTCCCGAGGCTCCGCAAGCGCAGCGTGCACAAAGGCGGCGGCCCCGCAGAATCATCCGGGGTGCGAAACCGGCACAAGCTTTGGCAGCCCAAAGTTCCCACCCATGCAGAAGCCTGCGAGAGTTCAGCCATTCAATTGGGAGGCGAGGGAGATCCACGCGCTGGTGCGGGAGGCGCTTCAGGAGGATATGGGTGCGGGGGATCGGACAACAGCAGCAACAGTACCGGCGGGTGCGACGGCGCGGGCGCGGATTGTGGCGAAGCAGGGGTTGGTGGTTGCCGGGTTGCCGCTGGCAGCAAAGGTCTTTCGAGCGCTGAACGGCGCAGCGAGATTTGACGCGAAGTTCGAGGAGGGTGCAAGAGCGGAAGCAGGAGTGGTTTTGGCGGAATTGGAAGGGCGGGCAACGGCGATCTTAACCGGCGAACGAACGGCGCTGAATTTTCTATCGCACCTGTGCGGAGTGGCGACACTGACGCGTCGGTTTGTGGAAGTGATCGCAGGGACTCGGGCGCAGATTCGCGATACGCGGAAGACGACACCGCTACTGCGGGTGCTTGAAAAGTATGCGGTACGGATGGGGGGAGGAACGAATCACCGGTTTGGGCTATTTGATGCGATCCTGATTAAAGAAAACCACATTGCGCTGGCGGGCGGGGTGACGGAGGCACTGCACCGGGCGCGCGAACATGCCAGAAAGATTGTGCGGGAGCCGCGAGAGATGACCGCGTACGAGAGTTTCGCGCCGCCCGCGGAACATGAGATACAGATCGAAGTGAGGAATGAAGCTGAGTTGCTGGAGGCGCTTGCGGCGGGAGCAGAATCGGTGCTGCTCGACAATGTGACGCCGAAAGAGGCGGGGCGGCTGACGGTGATGGTAAGGCGGGAGCGAGCCGGGTGTACTGTGGAAGTGTCAGGCGGAGTGACGCTGGCAAATGTGCGGGCGTATGCCGAGGCGGGAGTGGACTACATCGCGGTCGGGGCGCTGACGCATTCGGCGCCGGCCGCTGATGTGAGTTTGTTGATCGAAACCAACCCATGAGTGGAACGAAGCGAACCGGCGAGACGCCGGCGCTCCCTAGATGCCGGCGACAGACGTGAGTTTGCTTGTGGAAGAGAGGCGTGCCGAGTAAGCTGGCGCTCCGAACGGGTACGCGCGTGCCCTGCGGATGAAGAGGGATTCTTCGTTTCGGCCAGGAAGCCGAAACTCAGAATGACAGGGTCGGGATAACTCTGTGGCATCCACGACAATTCCGGGGACAACGGACCGGCGGATTGATGCGTTGGCGGCACTGCTGGCCGAGAACCCGATGATCGTGATCAGCGGGGCGAAGATCGCGCGGGAGATCGGCGTGTCGCGGTCAACGGTGTGGCGCTGGGTGACGCAGTTGCGGGCACTGGGTGTGCGGGTGAAGGGGCATCCCAGGTCCGGCTACCAGATCGAGCGGGTAGCCGACGTGCTGGTGCCGAAGCTGCTCCGCGCGCGGCTGCACGGTTGCGGGCTGGGGAAGCGCGTCTTTCACTTTTTCAAGACGGATTCGACGAACCGGGTGGCGCTGGAGTTGGGCCACGCGGGCGAGCCGCACGGGACCATCGTGCTGGCCGAAGAACAGACGGCCGGGCGAGGACGTGCCGGGAGGTCATGGCACTCGGAGAAGTCGAGTGGGATTTATTTGACGGTGCTGCTGCGTCCGGCGATTTCTCCGGCGGACGCGCCGCTGGTGACGCTGCTGGCCGGGCTGGCGGCGAGAGAGGCGATTGCCGAGCAGGTGGGGATTGAATGCGATGTACGCTGGCCGAACGATTTGCTGATCCAGGGGAAGAAAGTGTGCGGAATCCTGACGGAGATGTACGCCGAGCCGGACCAGGTAAAGTTTGTGATTGTCGGAATCGGAGTTAATGTGAACCATACGGGATTTCCGAAGGAGTTGGAGGCGATTGCGACTTCGCTGCGGATGGTGACCGGAAGGCAGGAATCGCGGCTGGAGTTGCTGGTGAAGTTGCTGCGGACGCTCGAGCGACACTACAATCGGTTTTTGGCCGAGGGAGCGAGGCCCGTGGTGGAGGAATTTTCGCGCGTGTCGAGCTATGCGCGGGGCAAGCGCGTGCGGATTGCAACGTCGAATGAAACGTACGTAGGAACGACGGCAGGGCTGGAGGCGAATGGGCTGCTGCGTGTGGAGCGCGAGGACGGTGGGACGTCGGTGGTGATTTCGGGGGATGTGAGTGAGGCATGACGTCAGAGAAAAACAGATTCCTCGCTGCGCTCGGAATGACAGCGCGGCGCTTGTAGGTCGAACGCCGACAGGATAGTTAAGGGGTTAAGATGCTGCTGACGATGGACGTGGGGAACACGAACACCGTTCTGGGGGTGTTTCGCGCGAAGGAGCTGGTGGCGCATTGGCGGCTGACGACGGCGCGGGAACAAACGGTGGACGAATACGGAATCCTGACGCGAAACCTGTTTACGCTGGCGGGGTTGGAGGCCGGTCAGATCGAGGGAGTGATCATCAGCTCGGTGGTGCCGCAATTGAACGGGACGCTCGAACAGATGGCGGTGCGGTACTGGGGCATGAAGGCGCTGTTTGTCGAGCCGGGCGTGAAGACGGGGATGCCGGTCCTCTATGACAATCCGCAAGAGGTGGGCGCGGACCGGATTGTGAATTCGGTGGCGGCGTTTGAGAAATACGGCGGGCCGTGCGTGGTGGTGGACTTCGGCACGGCGATTAATTTTGATGCAGTGTCGGCGCGGGGTGAGTACATGGGCGGCGTGCTGGCACCGGGGATCGGGATTTCGGCGGATGCACTGTTTTCGCGGGCGGCGCGGCTGTTTCGCGTGGAGATCAAGGACCCGGGGAAGATTATCGGGACAAACACCGTCCATTCGCTGCAGTCGGGGCTGTATTACGGCTACGCAGACATGGTGGACGGGATCCTGGCACGCATGAAGCAGGTGATGGGTCCGAAGACGCGGGTGATTGCGACGGGCGGGCAGGCGGCGCTGATCCAGAAGGCGTCGAAGCACATTGAGACAGTGGATGAGTTTCTGACCCTCGAAGGGCTACGGATTATTTGGGAGAGGAATCGAGAGGCGAAGTCGGCGGCAGCAAACCCGGGCCAGAAAACTTCCACAAAGAAAAACGCTTGACCAGGGCGGCGGGACGCGGGGGCTCGAAGAGTGGCCGGCACAGAGCCGACCGCTACACGCCGAGCGTGGCGCGGCGGGCACGCCACAAATACCAAGTAGCAATCGAGCGATAGGGACGCCAAGGCTCGGCAAGCCTGCGGATGCGCGCGGCGGAGGAGAGTTTGCGCAGACCGTAGGCTTCCTTGATGGCATATTGCAGGCCGAGGTCGTCCACGGGAAGCACGTCGGGGCGGTCGAGGCAGAAGATTAGAAACATCTCCGCGGTCCAGCGGCCAATTCCCTTCACCTGGACAAGATTGTCGATGACTTGCTCGTCAGTCCGGCGAGAGAAGCGGCCCAGCTTGAGTTGACCGCTGTCCGCACGGCGGGCGAGGTCGCGTAGATAACTGATCTTCTGACGGGATAGGCCAACGGAGCGGAGTTTTCTGAGCGGGGTGCGAAGAATTTCGGGAGGGCGCGGAAGGCGTCCGCGACCGGGCGAGTAGAGCTGCTGGAAGCGGCGGGAGATGGTCCGCGCGGCTTTGAGAGCAAGCTGCTGGTGAATGATGGCTTCGGCGAGCGTGCCGAATTGATTGCGGCTTTGCTCAAGATGAAGGCGCAAAGGGCCGACGCGAGCGATGAGGCGGCGCAAAACAGGGTCGGAGCGCTTGAGGTGACGCAATGCAGCAGAAGAGTTTTTCATGGCTCGGGAAGGATACACGAAGCGAGGGTTGCGAGGGGAAGTCAGGGACCATGGATGGGAACACGGATACACACGGATCGACACGGATGAAAGAGAGGAACCAAGGCGGAGAGCATGTAGCGGCGGGCGGCCGAAAATCGGGACTGCTGTTAGAATGGCGGGCGTGGAACGGACGCTGAACTACTTCAACTACTACACAGAAATCGAGGAGTATTTCCTCAAGAAGCGAGGGGCGCACCTGCTGGTGTCGCCGCTGGACTGGGCAATCCTGGAAACATGGCAGAAGGCGGGGATTTCCATGGCGGCCGTACAGCGAGGGATTGACCGCGCGTTTGAGAGCTGGCAGAGGTCTCGGCGGGGCGCGGCCGGACGGGCGATGAAGAGCCTGGCGTATTGTGTGGACGCGGTGCTCGAAGCGGCACAGGAAGAAAAGGAGACGGCGGCCGGTACAGGGCCGACAGTGGGGAAAGCTGCGAGAAGTGAAGCTTTTTCGCGGGAGGAGCTGCGAGCCTATTTTCGGAAGAATGCGGAGAAACTGGAGCGGGCGGTAGGGAGGCTGTCGGGCCCTGCGTCAGAGTTGGCAGGACGACTCGGTGAGACGGCGAAACGGCTGGAAGAGATCTTGACGCTGGTGGAGACGCCGGGAGAGGTCGACCTCGAGGACTTGGAGCGACGGCTGACCGTGCTGGAGGAGAAGCTGACGGCAGCGCTCACGGCAGGAGCGAGCGAAGAGGCGCTGGTTGGGGCGCGGCGAGAGATGGACGGACAGCTTGCGCCGTACCGCAGAAAGATGAGCGCGGAGCAGCTCGCGCAGTTGGAGAGACAGTATTTGCAGAAGAGGTTGTTTGAGAGGTATGAGGTGCCAAGGCTGAGTTTATTTTACATGGCATAGACAGAAAGAGGGTGGAGTTCTAACTGATGTCTCCCAGGAGCATGGAAAATGCACTTCGCACGATCCGGCCGGCAATCTGCCGGCACTACCAAGGAGAAGGATGGACGTAAAAATTGAGAAGCTGGTGTACGGGGGAGATGGCTTGGGCCATGCGGACGGGGCGACGGTATTTGTGCCGTTTGTGCTGCCGGAAGAAGTGGTGCGGGTGCGGGAGGTGGAGCGGCGAAAGAAATTTGTGCGCGGGCAGGTGGAAGAGGTGGTGAACGCGTCGGCGGAGCGCACTTCCCCGCCCTGCCGACACTTTGGTGTGTGCGGCGGGTGCCACTACCAGCACATGCCGTATGAAGCGCAGTTACGCTACAAGGCAGAGATCCTGCGCGAGAACTTGCGACGAATCGGGCGGGTTCAGTGGGAGGGCCGGATTGAATCGGTCGGCTCGGCGCCGCTGGGCTACCGCAACCGCGCGCAGTGGCACATCCGCGGCGGCGCAACCGGCTACTTGCAGGCAGGGACAAACGTGCTGTGCGCGGTGGATGAGTGCCCGATTCTTTCGCCGCGGCTGGCAGAGACGCTCGGGCACGTGCGTGAGCTTGTGAGGGAGAAGCGGCTGCCGCCGACGGTGACGGAGATTGAGGCGTTTGCGGATGCGGCGGATGAGAAGGTTCTGCTGAATGTATCGCTCTCGCATTTCCACGGACAGGAGAAGGTAATCGCGAAGGCGCTGCGCGAGGGAATCGAGGGCGCGGAAAGCGTGCTGTTGCACGAGGCGAGCCGAGGAGTGATGGAACTCGATGGGCCGGGCTATCTCACCTATGAGGCGGGAGGATTTCGGTATCGCGTGGGGCACATGTCGTTTTTCCAGGTGAACCGGTTCTTGATTGAGGAGATGGTGCGGCGGGTGGTGGGCGAAGAGAAAGGCGCACTGGCGCTGGACTTATTTGCCGGAGTGGGACTGTTCACGCTGCCGCTGGCCAAGAGGTTTGAACGAATAATCAGTGTCGAGTCCAATCCGGCGACGGTGCGAGACCTGCGAGCGAATGTGAAGGAAAACGACGTGGACTGCGGGGCGGTGCAGGAGGGTGTGGAGAAGTTTCTGGCGTCGTGGAAAGACACCCCGGACCTGGTCGTGGTGGACCCGCCGCGCGCAGGCGTGGCGGCGCAAGCGATCGAAAAACTTCGGCGGGTGGGGCCAGCGAGGATCGTGTACTTGTCGTGCGATCCATCAACGCTGGCACGGGATCTGACGCTGCTGAGCCAAACCAATGGAACGGGCGCAGGCTATGAGATGCAATCGGTGGAGCTGCTAGACGTTTTCCCTCAGACCTACCACATCGAAGCGCTGGTGCGGCTGGCACGGCGCGAGTGAAGTGCCTCTATTCCTTGTAAGGATATTGCCAAAACAGTATAAGGAGTGCCATAACTGCGGCAGCACAGTGGCCTCAGCAGGGCCGAAGTGTGTGGTGAAGTGTTTGAGGGAAGCGAAATGAGGTTGCCGGCACTCTGGATGGTCAGCGCGTTCGCGGCCGGGATACTGCTGGGCGGGATTCCGGCAGCGAGTGAATTGTCGCTGCGCACGATGTTGGCGACGGGGGTGGCTGGAATTGTCATCGGGTTTGTGCTGGCTTGGCGCGGATGGGTACGCGCGGCGTGGGCAATGGGGCTTGCGATTTGGGTGGCGCTGGGCGCGCTAGCGGTAAGGCTGGAACGATCGGATGTGCCAGCCAACCATGTGACTCGGCTGATTGAGCAAAGTGCGCTGGATGGAAGCGAGCCTTTGCGGTGGCGCGGAAGATTGCGAAGCGATCCGGTGCGCTTGCCGTGGGGCTATCGAATCGAGATCGAACTGGCCGAGGTGGAGATGGAAGGACGGTCAGTCCCTGTAAAGGGCGGGCTGAGGGTCAGCTACTTTCAGAATGAAAGGCAGCCGGAAAAGTTGCCGGAGATGCGGGCGGGAGATGGAGTGGAAGCACTGGTACGGGCGCGACCACCAAGAAATTTTCAAAACCCGGGGATGTTTGACTACCGGGGATTTCTGGCGCGGCAGGGAATTCACTTGACGGGGTCACTGCGGAGTTTGGAACTGATCCGGCGGGTCGAAGTAGCGCCGACGGATATGGCGAATGCCGGAGCACGGGCACGAGGGTGGCTGCTGGCACGACTCGAAGCGATTTATGCTGAAAAGCCGGATGAAGCTGCGGTGCTGAAGGCGATGCTGCTGGGGGATTACAACTTTATTGATCGCGACCTGGCGGTACCGTTCCAGAAGACGGCCGTGTATCACGTGCTGGTGATTTCTGGATTTCAGGTGGCGGTGCTGGCGGCGATGGTGTTCTGGGTGGGGCGGCGACTGCGGCTGGGACTGGCGGCGTCCACGCTGCTGACGCTTGCGACCCTCGCGACGTTTGTGGTCGTGGTGGAGGACCAGCCACCCATCGAGCGGGCCGCGTTGATGGTGACGGTGTATCTGGCAGCGCGATTGATGTTCCGGCGCGTGGAGTTGCTGAACACGGTGGCGGTGGCGGCGCTGCTGATTCTGGCGGCGCGGCCATCGGCGCTCGAGGATGCGAGCTTCCAATTATCGTTTGCGGCGGTGGCAATGATTGGCGCATTGGGGCAGCCCTGGGTTGCACAAACGAGTGGAGCGTATCGAAGGGCGCTGAACCACCTGGAGGATGTGACCCGCGACGGAGTCCATGCGCCGAAAGTGACACAATGGCGATTGGATTTGCGTGCTGTGGGGGAGTGGGTGGAGCGACGACTGCCGAAGTGGTTGAAGGCGCGCGCGTCGCAGATGGTAACGGTTCCCTTGCGAGGCGTGTTTGCGCTGTGGGAAGTGCTGCTGATTTCGGCGACGATCCAGTTGGGGATGCTGCCGCTGCTGGCCTACTACTTCCACCGGGTCAGCCCGGTGGGGCCGCTGGCGAATGTGCCAGCAACGCTGCTTTCAGGCCTGATGGTGCCGCTGGGATACGCAACCCTGGGAGGGAGTGCGGTGTGGGACGCGTTGGGGCGATGGCCCGCCGCCTTGCTGGGATGGATGTCGGCGGCGCTGGTGACGAGCGTCAAGTGGTTTGGAGATTGGAGCTGGGGAGCGTACCGCGTGCCCCGGCCGCCAGCGTGGCTGATGATGGCCTTCGCTGCGGCGTTGGCGGCGATGGCGGTGGCGGCACGAGCAAAATCGAAGCGCAAGGTATGGCAGGCGGTGGCGGGCGTTCCGCTCGTGCTGCTCGCACTGGCAGTGGCTGGGCATCCGTTCGGGCCGCAGGTTGAGCGGGGGAAACTTGAAGTGACGGTGCTGGATGTCGGGCAAGGGGACGCGATTTATGTGGGATTTCCCGACGGAAGGACGCTGCTGGTGGACGGCGGAGGGAGTTATCTAGCTCCGCGAATAGGAGGCATGAGAACTGGAATGGATATTGGTGAGCAGGTGGTGTCGCCGTACTTGTGGGAGCGGGGACTGAAGCGTTTGGATGCCGTTGCGCTGACGCATGCCCACCAAGACCATCTGGATGGGTTGAATGCGGTGCTGGAGAATTTCCGAGTGGAAGAATTGTGGGTCAGTCGCGAAGTGGATTCGGCTGCGTTTCGAGCAACCGCAGAGAAAGCGCGCGCGAAAGGTGTGCGAGTCGTGCGCCGAAGCCGCGGGGAGGGTTTCCAGTGGGATGGAGTGAAGGGGCAAGTGCTGTGGCCGGACAGGGAGAGCGAGAGCCAGCCGGCGCTGAATTTGAACAATACGTCGCTGGTGGTGAGACTTGAGCATGGGAATCTGGCCCTGCTCTTGCCGGGAGACATCGAGCGGCAGGTCGAGACTGAACTGTCAAGCCGAGGTGAGTTGCAAAGGGCGGAGTTTTTGAAGGTGCCCCACCACGGGAGCCGCACCTCGACCAGCAATGAGCTGGTAGCGGCGATGAAGCCGCAAATGGCTGTGGTATCCGTGGGAGAGACGAACCCGTTTGGCCACCCGCATCCAGAGGTCATCGGACGGTTGCGGGCGGCGGGCGTGCGCGTGCTAAGGACCGACAGAAATGGAGCGGTGACGGTCTTAAGCGATGGGCAGAAGCTCGAGATGCGAAGCTACATTGCGAATCCGCGAGAGGAGGCGGCGGAGATCGGCGTAGGAGAAGAGGCTGGGAAGGCATCGAAAAAGGGGGAATCGTCGAGCAGCGCAGGGGCGGCAAGCGTTGGGACGAGCGGCCAAAGCGTGAGGCGTGCAGGCGGAGCCAGGAAAGTCAATAAACCACGAAACAGGCCCGGCAGCGGAAAAAGAAGCGGGCGGAGGCAACGTCAGGGGAGAGGAGGAGAAGCGAGGTAGTCGTAAATGATGAGGCGGGCGTCGTCGGCCTGGGATTCGAGAACGAGGATTTCAACGCCGTGGGTGCCCATGGGAGGCTTGCGAAGAGGAAACGGGTCGGTGGAAGTGGGAGGAGGAGAGGAGATCCCGGCACTTTCCAGCAGCCCGCGAAGGACGGCAGCCTCAGTGGAGGTGGCGGCGTGGTGAACGACAATAACTTTTTCGCGCGTGGGCTCGGGGCGAGATTGCTGCATGTTGGTGCACCCGCTATAATTGAGTTATCCCAGGGCCATGAGCGAATTGCAAAAGCCCGCGCCGAGCAAGGAAGAGATTGACGAAGAGTCGAGACGCGTGCGCCGGCTGCGGATTGTGGTTCATCTTTCCCTCAGCGTGATTGCCCAGGGCAATCTTCCGCTTGAAGAGGCGCAGGAGATCGCCGCGGCCACGCGGCGGATGGCCCTGGCTCTCTTTCCCGGGAAAGAAGACGTGTACGACCTGATCTTCCGCCCAAAATTTCAACAGATGATTGCGGAAGTGTACCGGCTGAACTAGCCCGGGCAATCAGTTTCACGGCCATTGCCAGTATATCCGATGACCAAGCAGGGCAATCCCCACAACAAAACCAAGAGCCGCCTGGTATTCCCGGTTGCGACAATAAAGTTGCCACGAGAAGTTCGCGTCGGAAGCCGGGGCGCGTCCGGGAAGCGGAAAAAACAACGGGACACGGCGAGCGAACTCGTCAAAGGCGGCAGCGTAACGGGCGCGGAGCTCGGCCTCTTCGCGGCGCATAACAGCCGGATAGAAGAGCAGGAAGTAGAGAGCAAAGAGGGCGGCCGCGATCCAGGAGCGTCCCACGATGAGGCATCCCGCGGCAAGCAGGAAGCTGCCGAGATAAAGAGGATTGCGCGTGAAGGCGTAGGGGCCGGAGAGGGTGAGCTGCTCGTGCTTGCGAAGATGTCCGGCTGCCCAGCCGCGAAGCAGGAGACCGAGCAGAGAAATGGTCGCGCCGATGGCCAACGACCGAGGCGTGGGGAGTGCAAGGAAGTAAGCTGCAAGAGCTACGGGATAACTCAGGCGAACGCGCCAGCGCGTCCAGAATGGGCCGGGGGCCGTCATGGGACGCGCTCGAGGCGAGTGGTGACGGCAGCGAGAACTTGCTCCACGGAAAGCGAGAGCATGGAGGCGGCGAAATCGCGGCCGCGATGGTGCGTGTTCTCGGAGAGCGACGCGTTTTGTACTACAACATCCACTGGCCAATAGGGGCCGTTGCGGCGAGGGTTTGTGGGGCCAAAGAGTGCCACAACGGGAGTGCCGAGGGCGACGGCGAGATGGAGAGGGCCGGTGTCTGCAGCGACGACGAGGCGCGCACAAGAAAGAAGTGCCAGCAAGTGTGGGATGTCGGTTTCGAGGCGAAGGGGTGAGGCGGGAGCAGCGGCGCGGCAAACCGCATCGGCGAGCGACTCCTCGCCGGGACCGAAATTGACGACGGCGCGCAGGCCGCGATTCTGCTCGAGGAGGCGGCAAAGCTCGCCGTAGCGGTCGGGTGGCCAACACTTCGAGCGCCAGCCGCCGCCGGGGCTGACGACAAGGTATTCGGTAATTCCCTGCTCCGCCAGGCGGCGAGCGATTCGGGATTGAGCGGACTGAGGGATGACAAGCGGGAATCGCGCGGGGCCGGTGCGAGCGCCTGCGGCGGCTGCGATGGAAAGGAACTGGTCAATGATATGCGTGCCGGAGGGTGAAACGTGTTGAGTGTAGAACAAAGCGGCACCAGATTCGCGAGCGAAGGCACGGTTGAAGCCGATCCGGCGCGGCGCACCAGATAGGAAAGCGAAGAGGGCGGATTTATAGAGGCCCTGAAAGTCGATTGCGCAGGTGTAGGCGTTGCGCCGCATTGTGCGAACAGCGTCGAGAGTGCCGGCGAGGCCACGGTCGAGGGGGATGGGAGTGGCGAGAACCGTATTCGATGCGAGAAGGGGAAGCCATTTGCGTTCGATGAGCCAATCCATGCGTGCAGTGGGGAAAGTGTCGCGGAGGGCGGCGACGGCGGGGAGAGTGTGGACAACGTCGCCCATCGAGCCCAGGCGCACAATCAAGAAGCGATCTGAAGAAGCGTCAGCCATCCTAGGACTCTCGGATGCGAGCGAGAAGCTCACGCGTGGAGTGGCGCTTGGGGTCGCCGACGATTGCGACGCGAATGCCGAGGCGCGCGGCGACCTCACGCTCGGGAACCGTGTCGGCAGTGTAGTCGGTGCCTTTGGCGTGGACGTCGGGGCGAAGCGCTTCGAGAAGCGGCCCGACGGTGAGATCGTCGAAGAGGAGAACGAAATCCACCGCGGCAAGTGCAGCAACCAGCTCGGCGCGTGCAGTAGCCGGAAGAATGGGGCGGCCAGGGCCTTTGAGGGCGCGAACGCCGGAATCGGAGTTGACGGCGACGACGAGGAGATCACCCTCGCGGCGGGCGCCTTCGAGATAGCGGACGTGGCCGACGTGAAGGAGGTCGAAGCAGCCGTTGGCGAGCACGATGCGACGGCCCTGTCGGCGCTCGTCATCGAGGCGGCGCGCGGCGGCGTCGAGTGAGAGGATTCTCTGGCGTGCGGCGGTCATCAGCGCTGCGGGTTCGCGGCGGGCATGGTGGCTTCGCTGCGGAGCGCCGCGAGCAATTCTTCTCGGTTGACCGTGGAGGTGCCGCGCTTCATCACCACAATGCCACCAGCGTAATTCGCCAGGTGGGCGGCTTCGAGGAAGGTGGCGCCAGCGGCGAGAGCGAGGGTGAAAACAGCAATCACGGTATCACCAGCGCCGGTGACGTCCACCGCCTGGTCGGAACCGTAAACGGGGATGGAGACGGGCAGGCGGCCACGTTCGAAGACGACCATGCCGTCCTTGCCGCGGGTGACGAGGAGAGCCTGAAGCTTCATTTGCTTCAGCGTGCGCGTGCCGAGGGCGAAGAGTTTTGAGGTGTCGGCACCAATGCTGGTGTGATGGAGGGCTTCGAGCTCAGGCTCGTTGGGAGTGGCGGCGGTGATGCGGGAGGACCGGTAGTCGAGCAAGGCGAAGCGGGAGTCGAGCGTGATGAGACGGCACTTGAGTCCACGAATAAGGGCAGGCGAAACAACGCCGCAGCCGTAGTCGGAGATGAGCAGCGCAGAGGCGCGGCGGACGCGGGCGCGTGCCCTTTCGCCGAGAGCGCGGACTGCACGCTGGGGCAGTGGCGGGGTGGGCTGGCGGTCTACGCGAAGAACCTGTTGGCTAACGGTGTGAGTCCACCCGGCGAGAAATCGAGTTTTCGTGGGAGTGGTCCAACCGGGAACGGTGAGGATGCCCGAAGTACTAGCACCCTTCTGGCGGAAGTAGTCGAGCAGGGCGCGGCCCGAGGAGTCGTCGCCGACAACGGAGACTGGCAGGACGCGCGCGCCGAGGTGGACGAGATTGTTGGCGGCGTTGGCGGCGCCGCCGGGAACAATTTGCGTCTGCCGATGAGTGAGAATCAGCACCGGGGCTTCGCGGGACACACGAGAGATGTCGCCGAAGACAAACTCGTCGGCAACGAAATCGCCGAGCAGAGCGATGGTCTGACGGGGGAAGGACTCGACGACGTCGACCAGGCGCGTGAGGTCGGCGCTCACCGGGCCTCCTTCAATATGAAGTCCACGGCGACACTTAAATCTTCGGCGACGCATTCAGGCGGGCGAGGCCAGTCGCGATGGTGAAGCTCGTAATCGCCACGGCCGTAGCCGGTGAGGACAAGGATACCGCGTCCCCCGACGCTATGCGCCATCTCCACATCGAGATAGCGGTCGCCAATGACCCAGGATCGACGTAGGACGAGATTGTGTTCGCGCGCGGCGTGCTCGAGCATGCCCGGATGGGGTTTGCGACACTCGCAAGCCTCCTCGGTGCGATGCGGGCAAAAATAAATTCCATCCAAACGGGCGCCGGCGGCGGCAAGCTCCTGCGTCATGCGTTCGTGAATCTGATGGACCAGCCATTCGGGAAAGATGCCGTGGGCGATTCCGGACTGATTGGTGACGACGATGACCGAGAAGCCCGCCTGGTTGAGGCAGCAGATGGCGGGTGCGGCGAAGGGAAACATGCGGAAACGGCTGATGTGGTTCAAGTAGCCCATCTCCTCGCAGATGGCGCCGTCGCGGTCGAGGAAAACCGCGGGCCGCGCGGCAGCCTCAGGCATTCCCGGCGCTCCCGGGAGCAGCAGCCCGACCGGAGGCAATGAACTGGCGCGCGGCGTGGTACACCTGGTCCACGGAAATGCGAGTCATGCAGCGGTGGTCCACCGGGCAGTGGCGCAGAAAGCACGGGCTGCACGACACCGGCTGGCGGACAAGCGCGGAGGTGGGCGTGACCGGAGCAGTGCCGAAGGGGTCGGTGGGGCCGAAAATGCCCACGACGGGCAGACCAACAGCGGCGGCGACGTGCATGGCTCCGGAGTCGTTTCCGATGAACAAGCGGCAAGAGGCGAGCAGAGCCGGGAAATCGCGGATGGGAGTCTGGCCGACGAGCATGACGGGGAGCCGCCGCATACCGGCAGCGATTTTCTCTGCGACCACGCGTTCGGAAGACGTGCCGAAAAGTATCACATCGGCGTCGAAATCAGCAATCAAGCGAGAGGCAAGGGCGGCGAAACGGTCGGGCGGCCAACACTTAGCCGAGCCATAGGCGGCGCCGGGGGCCAGCGCGATGCGAAAGGCACCCGAGCGGCAGCCGGCACGGCGCAGCGTTTCTTCCGCACGGTCGCGTGCGGCTGAATCAATGCGAAGACCAATGCGCTCGATGGGGTGAAGTTCCTTGAAGAGACCGATCCGGCGAAGAAGCTCGAGGTAGTAGAAAGGCTCGTGAGGCGGGATTTCGCCGGGGCGAGGAAGTGGCACAGGTTGGGTGAGGAGCCAGGAGCGGGCGTCGCGAGCGTAGCCAATGCGCTGAGGGATGGCGGCGCGCCAGGCGATCCAGACAGATTGGAAAGAGTTGGGAAGGAGAATGGCAAGATCGAATTCGTCGCGGCGGAGCTCGACGGCCAGGCGCTCCAGACCGAGAAAGCCGCTGTGGCGACCGGTGTGGTCAAAGAGGATGAGACGATCGAGGAAACCTTGATCGCGGTAGAGGTCAGCAACCCAGGGGCGGGCGAGGATGACAACCTCCGCGTGGGGGAAGCGGCCGCGGATGACGGCCAGGGCAGGGATGGACATGATGGCGTCACCGACCCAGTTGGTGGCGCGTACGAGGATCTTCATCGGCCGCTCCGTGCGCGATTGCGGGCGATGGTGAGCATGAGAGTCTGCCAAAAAAGCTCTGGAAGAGCAGGCGCGAGGGAGATGCGACAAAAGAAGAGCGGCACCGAAGGAAGAATCGAACTTGGAAGATTGAAGGTGTCCTTCTCCGTGCAAAGAAGAGCGTCGGCAGAAGCAGCCGATGCCCGGCGGGCGATGAGGTCGAGGTCCTGAGGGGAGTAGCGATGGTGGTCGGGATAGGAGATCTCGCCGAGGACGTTGAATCCCCAGCGGCGTAGATCGGCGAAAAAGGCAGAAGGGTTGCCGATGGCGCAGAAGGCCAGAAACTTCTTGGCACCCCGACTGACTGAAGACGCGTCGGGGGGCAGCGGATAGCCGAAGACACCGTCGAGGGCAGTCTGGGCGTAGAAGATGGGCGCCCCGGTGTGGCGGCCAACGATGGACTCAAGAGCCGGGGAGTGTTCGCTGCGGGTAATGACGATGATGTCGGCGCGAACAAGTGCCGAACGAGGTTCGCGAAGCGGGCCAGAGGGAAGGAGCCAGCCACCGCCAAATGGATCGGTGGCATCGAGGAGAAGGATGTCCACATCTCGCGCCAGGCGAAGGTGCTGAAAGCCGTCGTCGAGAACAAACCATTCGATTCCGAGGCGCTCGAGCATGCGGCCACGGTTGAAGCGGTCCTTTCCAACGCCAAAATGGGCACGTCGCCCGAGGCGGGATTGAAGAAGAGCTACTTCGTCGCTCAGCGTGCCGACACCTTTGTAGCCACGGGTGAGGATACCGACACGCTTGCCTTCGTCCAAAAGGCGTCCGGCGATCCACTGAACCACGGGGGTCTTTCCGGTGCCGCCGACGGTGAGATTGCCGACACTGATGACGACGCCTCGAAGTTTTTGCTGCTTCAAGAGGCCACGGCGATAAAGTGTCACACGGAGGCGGGCTACGAGACCGTAGAGTGCCGAAGCAGGCCGGAGAAGCCAGCGAAAAATGGGAGGGAGTGACACGGAGAGCGCTCCAGTTCGACCAGCAGGGCGGTGATGCGTTCGAAGGTGCGGGAGGCGGCCCCACGATTGCGATCCATCAAAGCTGATGCGGCGCGGCCCATGGCGGAGCGGCGGGCGGGGTCGCGGAGCAAATCAAGGCAGGCGCGGCCCAAGTCTGCGGAATTGTTGACTTGGAGGCCGGCGCCTGCGGCCAGAACCATTCGAGCAATCTCGGCGAAGTTTTCCATCGAAGGGCCAAAGAGGGCCGGAACCCCAGCCGCGGCAGGTTCGACGATATTGTGTCCGCCGGCGGGGACGAGCGAGCCGCCGACGAAGGCGACCGTGGCAGCCTGATAGAGACCAGCCAGTTCGCCAATGGTATCGAGTAGGAAGACGTCGACGGAAACATCTAGCGGCACGGAAAGATCGAGTTGACTACGGCGGGAGACGCAAAGGCCGGCGTCGGCGGCCTGGCGAGCAGTTAGGTCGAAGCGTTCGGGGCGCCGCGGGGCCAAGAGAAGCAGGGTGCGGGGGTGGTTGGCGCGGACCACGGCGAACGCTTCGAGGACGGCCGACTCTTCACCGGCGACGACGCTGCCAGCGATCAGGACGGGACGAGAAGCGAGGGAAAGAGAGTTTGCAAGCCAGGTGGCAACGGGTGAAGCTGGAGGAGGCGGGACGTCGTACTTGAGATTGCCGCAGACGCAGACGCGAGCGGGCTCAGCGCCGATAGTGATCATACGACGAGCGTCTTCTTCGGTCTGCATCAGGAAGAGGTCCACATGAGAAAGGATGGGTCGCATCGAGCGGCGCCAAAAATGATAGTGCGCAAAAGAGCGGTCAGAGATTCGACCGTTGACGATGGCAACAGCGGCGCCAGCGCGACGCGCTTCACGGAGAAAACGCGGCCAGAATTCGGTTTCGGCGATGAGGACCACAGCGGGTTGAATGGCACGGAGAGCGCAACGGCAGGCGAAAGCGTAGTCGAGCGGGAAATAGAAAGTGCCGTCGGCAGCGAGCTTCGCTTTGGCCAGGGCCTGACCGGTTTCGGTGGTGGTGCTGATAAAGATGCGACGTCCGGGGAAGCGGCTTCGTAGCAAGGGAATGATTGGGGCAACGGCCTGGGTTTCACCGACGGAAACAGCATGAATCCACAGAGCGCCGATGGCCGGCTGTTGGAAGTTGGCAGGGAGATTGCCGAGGCGCTGAGCAAGGTCGCCCAAGCCCGAGCCTCGACGCAACGAGCGGAGGAAGAAGTACAGAAGCACGAAGGGGAAGGCCAAGAAGAGCAAGAGGCTGCGTGCGGCGGAGTCGAGGCGAGCGGCGAGCGAAAGCCGTGGGGCGCGAGATCGCGTTGAATGGGTCATTCGGGGACGGCGGTACGGTAACATGGGCGGAGAGGAAATGGATGCCCTGTGGAGGCGTGGCATGAGGAACCTGCCGCAAAGGGGCGGGCTGGGGTATGATGAGGGAATAAAGAACACCTCCCGGGGCAACTTGGACCGTAAAGGAGCATCTGAACCTCACAGACCGATGAAAAAGACCCTGTGGATTGCGGGAACGCTTTTCGGCCTGGTGGTGGGCGCGGTCTGGGCGCAGACGAATCCTGTCGCGATGCCCGCAAAGGACACACACGACAATGTGACAATTGGGGCGGATCCTTACCAGGAGGAGGCGCGATACAAAGAGCGATTCGGGAAGAAAAACCCCTACAAGGTGGGGATTCTTGCCGTGGAAGTCTTTGTCCGCAATGAGAACGACAAGCCGATCCGAGTGAATCTGGAGAGCGTGCGGCTACTGCTGGCGGTTCCTGGCGCGGAAAGGCAAAGGTTGCGGCCGCTTCGGGTTGAAGATGTAGTGGACGGCATCCTGAACAAGGGCGGGCAAAAGTCAAATAGGCCGCGGGTGCCGATCCCAATCCCCGGGCGCGGGCCGAGTACGGGACGCGGCAAGGACTGGGACGAGCTGGAAACGATCATTCGCTCGGTGGCGTACGAGAACGACATTTTGCCGCCGCGATCCACAGTGAAAGGAATTTTCTTCTTTGATATGGACGGGCATTATGACTGGGTCGAGTATGCGCGGCTGTATGTGCCGGATTTGGAATTCATGCACAATCATCAGGGGCTGCTGTATTTCGAGGTTGATTTGGCACCGGCGGTGAAGATGCGGTCAAGCGGTCGCTGATCCGCTCAGGAAAAGAAGAGCAGCCCCGTCGAAACAACCTAGACGCTATGGCCGCTGATCGTGGTGCGGTGTTTCCGTTCTTTTGCCAGGAGCACTGCGGCGAATTGCCGAAGGCGCGGTGGTCAGCTAGAATCGGTGTGGCTCCGCGGGGCGGCACGGAGCGAATTTCGCGGGCCCACACTCGATGACTCTCCTTGACAATTTGAATCCCCGACAACGTGAGGCTGTAGTTGCAACCAAGGGGCCGCTGCTGGTGTTGGCCGGCGCCGGGACGGGCAAGACGCGCGTGATTACCTATCGGATTGCCTACCTGATCGAGCAAGGAGCGGCGGGTGAGTCGATTCTGGGAATGACATTCACGAATAAAGCTGCCGACCAGATGAAGGAACGCGTTGGGCGACTCACAGGGCGGAGTACGGGGAAGACGGGCGAGCCGTGGATTTCCACGTTTCATTCGTTCTGTGCGCGGATGCTGAGGCGGGAGGCACCGCGACTTGGGCTGAATCGCGACTACGCCATCTACGACGAGGACGATCAAACGGCGGCACTGAAACTGGCGCTGAGGCGCATCGGGCATGAAGAGAGCCGGTACACGACACGCGCTCTCCTCGAGCGAATCAGTTTCGCCAAAAACCACGGGATTGCACCCGAGCACATGGCCGCAAAGGCGAAGGATGACCGCGGCAAGGACCTGTCGAAAATCTACGAGGCGTATGAGGAAACGCTGCGACGAGCGGGCGCGGTTGATTTTGACGACCTGCTGCTGCGTGCCGTGGAAGTGCTCCGGCGGTTTGAGGATGCGCGAGAGATCTGGAACCGGCGCTTTCAGCACGTGCTGGTGGACGAGTATCAGGATACGAACCGCGTGCAATATGAATTGCTGCGGCTGTTGACGGGTGAGAGGCGAAATCTGTGCGTTGTGGGTGACGAGGACCAGTCCATCTACAGTTGGCGTGGAGCGGACGTGGGTAACGTGCTGCGCTTTGCCGAGGATTTTCCCGGGGCGCAAGTGATCCGCCTGGAGGAAAACTACCGGTCGACGCAAAAGATTCTGGATGCGGCGGCGGGCGTGGTGGCACGAAATCAGAAGCGATTGGGCAAGAATCTGACGGCGACTCGCGGTGTGGGGACCTCACTGGCGTTCTATGAGGCAAGGGATGCAGCGGCGGAAGCGGAATACATTGCGAGCGAGATTTTTCAACGGGAACGAAACGACCCGGGGACACATATCGCCGTTCTCTACCGAATGAACTCACAGTCGCGGTCGCTGGAAGAGGTGCTGCGAAAATCGGGAATCCGATACCGGATGTTGGGCGGATTCAGCTTTTACCAAAGGGCGGAGATCAAGGATGCGCTGGCCTACGCGCGATTGGCGCTGAATCCCGAGGACGACGTGGCCGTGCTGCGTGTGCTGAATACTCCGCCGCGGGGGATCGGGAAGACAAGCGTCGAGGCGTTGCAGGCGACGGCGAGGGAGCGCGGAGTCTCGCTGTGGGAAGCGATTACGGCAACGATTCAGGCGGGCGGTACCGGGCGGGCAATCGGACCGCTGAAAGGCTTCCGGGAGTTAATCGCCGAATTGAAGGAGCTGGTGAAAACGGAAAGGCCGGCCGAGTTTTTCAAAACGATGCTGGAGCGCACCGGGTACCTGGACTACGCCGAGCAACAGGACGAGTCGCAGGAAACGGGCCGGGCAGAAAACCTCCGCGAACTGGTGAACGCGGTGGCGGAGGGGACGGAACATGCAGAAAACCTGGGCGAGTTTCTCGAGCGCTCGGCGTTACTCAGTGACGCGGATGAATATGATGAAAAGGCTTCGGTGACGCTATTGACTCTGCACTCGGCCAAAGGGCTGGAATTTGAACATGTGTTCCTGACGGGGATGGAAGAAGGCGTCTTCCCGCACAGCCGTTCGGTGAACGATGCGGACGCACTCGAAGAAGAGCGACGATTGTGCTACGTGGGAATGACGCGAGCCAAGGACTCCCTCACACTCACACGCGCGGTGTACCGGAGAATGTACGGAAATGAAAGACTGGAGGGATCGTTGCCATCGCGGTTCCTGGCGGAAATTCCCGGTGAGCTGATTGAAACCGCAAAAGGTTCGCTGGCTGATGCGGGCGAGACGCGACGCTACGAGCCGGACCCGGAATACTCCTACACCGCGGAGGAGTTCACCAGGCGGGTGCGGCAGGGAACATTCACGCAGAAGACAACGCGCGCAGCGTCGCGGCCACGCGCAGCCCCAAAGGCAGCGCGGCGAGGGCAGAGCGACCCACTGATTGGGACGCGCGTGCGCCACCCAAACTACGGCGTGGGAACAATCATTGAGGTGGACGGAGATGGGGAAGAGCGAAAGCTGACGGTGAGCTTCAGGGACCACGGGACGAAGAAATTGGTCGAGCGGTTTGCCAAGCTGGTACCTGCCTGAGAGGTGAGAAGGTTGAGATCCGACCCACTCATCGAGTGCCGGGTTGTTGCACGACAGGGCGGGGCAAGGTAGAGTTTCGGAACTTTGACAGCACTCGTGACGGTGACCATTGGGTTCGCAGCTCTTTCGAACAAAAAGCATTGATCGCCTGATTGCGGACGCCGATGCGCCCGAGCGGCGGCTAAAACGGACGCTTGGCCCGGTCAGTTTGACATCGCTCGGAATCGGGGCGGTGATTGGCTCGGGGATTTTCACAGTAATCGGAACGGCAATCGCGGGGCAGCAGCTCAATGTCTCTTCGATATTAAATGCACCACTGCTCGAATACCTGATCCACGGGTCACCAACGTTTGGCCGACCGGGAGCCGGGCCGGCGATCGCACTTTCGTTCCTGCTGGTGGCGATCGTTTGCGGGTTTGCAGCGCTGTGCTATGCAGAGCTGGCGTCGATGATCCCGATTGCGGGCAGCTCGTACACCTACACCTACGCGACGCTGGGCGAGCTGGTGGCGTGGATTATCGGGTGGGACCTGATCCTGGAGTACGCGGTGAGCAACATGGCCGTGAGCGTCGGGTTTGCAGCGCACACGGTGGATTTTCTGGATTGGTTTGGCATCCACCCAACACTGGAGTGGATCACTCCGGCGTATCTGCCGACAGGGATGGCCGACTTCAAGGGCGAAGTGCTGTTTGCGCCCGGGTGGCATTTCGGGTTTAACTGGCCGGCGTTTCTGGTGGTGATGCTGCTGACGATGGTGTTGGTGCGAGGGATACGCGAATCCGCAGAAACGAACAATGTGATGGTGATCGTAAAGATCGCCGCCATATTGATTTTTGTGAGCTTTGCGACACGATATGTGCAGACCGGGAATTGGGTGCCGTTTATTCCGAATGGATGGCCAGGACTGCTCACAGGCGGCTCGATCATTTTTTTCACGTATATCGGGTTTGATTCGGTTTCGACGGCGGCTGAGGAAGCACGCAATCCGCAACGCGACTTGCCGATTGGGATTATCGCGTCGCTGATCATCTGCACGGTGCTTTATATCGGGGTGGCTGTGGTGCTTACTGGGCTCGTGCCTTGGCACACGCTGATGGGCGACGCGGCTCCGGTCGTGAATACGCTGAAAAAACTGAACCTGACCTGGGTGCGGCTGGTGGTGCTGATCGGGGCACTGGTGGGGATGATTTCGTCGCTGCTGGTGTTTCAACTGGGGCAGGCGCGGGTATGGTTTGCGATGTCGCGCGACGGACTGCTGCCCAGGATTTTCAGCCGGGTACACCCCAGGTATCGCACACCAGATTTTTCGACGTGGGTGGCGGGATTCCTGGTGGGTATACCGGCGGGACTGTTTGACATTGGAACGCTGGCCGAACTTTCGAACATCGGCACCCTATTTGCATTTGCGCTGGTGGCAGCGGGGGTGCTAATCCTCAGATATCGTGAGCCGGAGAGGAAACGGGCGTTTCGAGCGCCGGGCGGATTGCTGGCGCCCATCATTACGATTTTGACCTGCCTGCTCCTAATGGCGGGGCTGCCGATTATGAACTGGATCCGCTTTTTCGTCTGGCTGGGAATTGGCCTGGTAATCTACTTCACGTACAGCCGCAAGCGGAGCACACTGAGATTGGAAGGGCAACAAGGCAGATGAGTATGCGAAGGAAAGTGGTTGTCCTAGCACTCGTGGTGGCGACTGCGGGTCTGCTCTCGCCTTCGGCGTGGGGCTGGGGAGCGAGCGGTCACCGGCTGGTCGCCAACAAGGCGATTGAAACGCTGCCGCCGGAGCTGCGCCCGTTTTTTGAAGCGAACCGGATCTTTATCACGCAGCACGCCACGGATCCGCTGGACTGGCTGGCGAAAAATCCAACGGAGTTGAAATATCATGTGATTCTGTTCGAGCGCTACGGGAGGTTTCCGTTTGGCGCGCTGCCGCGAAATTACCAAGCAGCGCTAAGAAAATATGGAAAGACAAAATTGGAAGCCAATGGTGTGCTGCCGTGGCAGATCGGTGTCTATAGCGAGAAGCTGACCCATGCGTTCCGCAACCGCAATTGGGATGAGGCGCGGTTGATGGCGGCGCTTCTGGCGCACTCTGTGGCCGAGGCCTACGATCCGTTTAATACAACGGAAAACGGGGACGGGCAGCTCTCGGGGCAACCGGGCGTGAACCTGCGATTCGGGAATAACCTCGTGGACCGGTTTTCCCAGTTCCTGTTTTTGCGGCCGAATGACGCATACTTCATTTCGGAACCGACGGAGGCGGCGTTTGGCGCATGTCTCTCTTCGCATAGCTGGCTGGAGATTATTCTCCTGGCGGACTTGCGCGCGCGCCGGGGCCAACCGGACTACACCGATGAATACTACGCGCAATTCTACAACCAGGCTGGAGCCGTGCTAATCCGGCAGTTTTCCGATGCGGCGACCGACGTCGGGGCGTACTGGTTGACAGCATGGCGAAACGCAGGAAGTCCACAGATTCCGCAGCGGTAATTCCCTTTCCCGTGTCGCGTGAGAACGACGCAGCTCTCATCGCCAAGTTACCCAAGGCGGAGCTCCACCTGCATCTGGAAGGATCAATGGAGCCGGAAATGGTCGTCGCGTTGGCGGCGAGGCACGGGGTTCGGCTGACGCGAGAAGAAGTGGCAGCGAGGTATCAGTACAAGGATTTCTTGGGATTCATTGATGCGTTTAAGTGGGTGACGTCGTTTTTGCGAGAGCCAACGGACTATGCGTTGGTCATGGAGCAACTGGCGGAAACACTTTTGCAGCAAAACGTCGTTTATGCCGAAGTGACGCTGGCCGTTGGAGTGATGCAGTGGCGGAAACAAGACGCCGAAGCGAATTTTCAGGCCGTCCGAGAGGCAGGCGAGCGAGCGCGGGCAAAGGGGCTGCGACTGCGATGGATCTTTGACTGTGTGCGGCAATTCGGGCCGGAAGCGGCGAAGGAAGTAGCGCGGTTAGCTGCCCGGTGCCAAGAGGCAGGAGTGGTCGCGTTTGGGATGGGAGGTGACGAGCTTTCCGCACCCGCAGAGAAGTTTAGAAGGGTATATGACTTCGCCGCCAGCGAGGGACTGCACCGCGTGGTGCATGCTGGGGAGATTGGAGGGCCGGAAGAAGTACGGGACGCTATTGAGATTTTAGGTGCGGAGCGGATTGGCCATGGGATTGGGGTCGTACGAGATCATCGAATTTTGGGATTGGTGAAAGAGCGTGGTGTGACGCTCGAGGTCTGCCCGACGAGCAACCTGCGAACCGGGGCGCTGGCCAGGCAGCTCGGCCGCAGCGTGGCCGGCGTTGAGGAGCACCCCCTGCCGAGGCTGGTGAGACACGGTGTGCGGGTCACGCTAGGGACCGATGATCCGGCGATGTTTGGATGCACGCTCAACGGCGAGTACGCGCTTTGCCCGAAACTCGGACTGAACACCAGGGAAACACTCCAGATGGCTGAATGCGGGTTTCAATCGGCGTTTCTGCCTTCACAGGAAAAAACGAAGCTGGTAAGGCAGTTTCGCGCAAGTGCAAATGCTCTGGGATTGGTATACTCCACCTCATGAAAGCACACGTTTGGGTGATGCTGAAGCCGACTGTACTCGACCCGCAGGGGCAAACGATCCAACACGCACTGGCGGGGCTAGGCTATGACCAGGTGAAGGATGTACGCCAAGGGAAGTTTTTTGTGCTGGACCTGGGCGGTGCCAGCCGCGAGACCGCGCGGGCGCAAGTGGAGAAAATCGTCAAGGATGTGTTGACCAATCCAGTGATTGAGGAGTTCCGCTTCGAAATCCTTGAATGACTCTGCTGGAGGACCGAAGATCGTTCGCAGGAGGCAAGTAATGGACTTACGAACAAAACAGCAAGTTAGTCGAATTTGCAGCTATTGGAAGTGGGGCGGGCTGCTGATGGGGATCTTCATCGGCAGCGTGATCACACGATTGCTAGTCGCAACCGAGATTACCTCAGCCGACATCGTCTGGAGGTTCATAGCGCCTCTCTGCCTTCTCGGGGGCGCAGCGCTCTCTCTTTTGGCCCACAGAAAATATGACGTGTTGGCGGGCGAAGGGCCAATCGCAAAGGGCTTCTTGCCACACAGCTAGAGAGTCCTTTTGAAAGCTGCGTCTTTAAGCACTGAGGTGGCCCACTTATATCCCTTACTCGTCCTACCGCTCTGGCTTTACAGGGGAGAAACATCCCCATCCACCACGCGCGCCAGCCTCAAAGCGGTGTGCTACTCTGAGGAGCAGTGATGGAGTGAACGTTAGGCGGCGGAAGACGCTTGACCACGGAGAGAAGACCATGTGCGGGATCGTGGGTTACATCGGGCCAAAAAAAGTTGTGCCGCTGATTATTGACGGGCTGCGGAGGCTGGAGTACCGCGGGTATGATTCGGCGGGAATTGCGGTGGTGGCGCAGAACGGGAAGCTGGATATCCGGCGGGCGTCGGGAAAGTTGCGAAATCTTGAAGAGACCATCCGACTTTCGCCGATTGACGGCCTCTATGGCATCGGGCACACGCGATGGGCAACTCACGGGCGCCCGACGGAAGAGAATGCGCACCCGCACCGGGACTGCTCGGGTGAGATTGTGGTGGTGCACAACGGAATTATTGAGAATTACGTGGAGTTAAAAAAGCAACTGGCGGCCGAAGGGCACAAGTTCGTCACTGAGACCGACACCGAGGTGATTGCGCACCTCGTCGAGAAGCATATGAACGGCGGGCCGCTCGAGGAGGCGGTGCGCAAAACGGTGAAGCTGCTGAACGGGGTCTATGCGCTGGCGATTATCTCGACTCGCGATCCGAACAAAATCGTGGCGGCGCGCTGGGGCCCGCCGTCGGTGATCGGCCTGGGGCAGGATGAGTACTTTGTCGCCAGCGACATCCCGGCGGTGCTCTACCACACTCGGGACGTTTTCTTCCTGGCCGACGGCGACCTGGCGGTGATTACGCCGCAGGGCGTGCGGTTGCTGGACTTTGAAGGCCGGGCAATTCAGCGCGCTGTGCAACACATCACCTGGGACCCGATCATGGCCGAGAAGGGCGGATTCAAGCACTTCATGCAGAAAGAGATTTTCGAGCAGCCGCGGGCAGTGCGCGACACGCTGCTGGGACGGATCTCGCTCGACACCGGAAAAGTGTTTCTGGACGAGATGGACATTACGGAGAAAGAGTTCCAGGAATTCCGCAATGTGAAGATCGTGGCGTGTGGAACGAGCTGGCACGCAGCCCTGGCCGGGAAGTTCATGCTGGAACGGCTGGCCAAAGTGCCGGTGGAGGTGGACTACGGAAGCGAATTCCGGTATCGCGACCCAATCGTGGACTCGAAAACACTGGTGATCTGCATTAGCCAGTCAGGCGAGACTGCCGACACGTTGGCGGCGCAGCGCGAAGCCAAACAGAAGGGCGCGAAGACACTGGCGATTTGTAATGTGGTGGGGGCGATGATTACGCGCGAGGCTATGGGGACGATTCTGACGCACGCGGGGCCGGAAATTGGCGTGGCGTCCACGAAGGCGTTCACCGGGCAATTGACCGCGCTGACGCTGGTGGCGCTCTTTCTGGCACAGGTGCGGAACCAGATTACGCCGGACTCCGCGCGGTTGTTGATGCAGGAGCTGACGCGAATCCCGCACAAGATGGAGACAATTTTGCAGGCGGATGAGGATTACGAAGAGCTGGGGCGGCAGTTTTTCCGGCATACGGATTTTCTGTACCTGGGGCGTGGAATCCATTACCCCATTGCGCTGGAAGGCGCTTTGAAATTGAAGGAGATTTCCTACATCCACGCGGAAGGCTATCCGGCGGGCGAGATGAAACACGGGCCGAATGCACTGATTGATGAGAATTTGCCGGTGGTCGTGCTGGCGACGCGGGATGAGGCAGATGCGGACTCGATGACGCGGTATGAGAAGACTGTGTCGAACATCAAAGAAGTGAAAGCGCGGGACGGGATTGTGATTTCCGTGGTCACCGAGGGGGACCACCTGGCGCGGGAGTCATCGGACCATACCATCGAAATTCCGCGGGCGCCGGAGCTGATGGCACCCATCCTGGAGATTGTGCCGCTGCAATTGCTGGCCTACCACATCGCCGTGCGGCGCGGATGCGACGTGGACCAGCCGAGAAACCTGGCCAAGTCTGTGACGGTGGAATAAGACTGCATCAGCAACACACCTCACGAAAACTCAAAACCCCAGCAAGAGCACACCTGAGTCGCGTAGAATCGGAACGACGTGAGGGTACGAATTCAACAGGCGGCAATTGTCTTCCTTTGTCTGCTCTGCCTGCTGGCAGCGGCGAAATCAGCCGTCGCTCAGAAAGGTAAGGTCGTGGCGGTGCGGGTGCTGGGGACGCAGAGGTATGCCGAGGCACAGGTGGCGGCGGCGAGCGGATTACGCATCGGACAAGACGTGGGCCGCGAAGAGATACAGGCAGCGGCGGACCGGCTGGCACAACTGGGGCCGTTTTTGAAGTTGAACTTCCGGTTTACGAGCAAAGGGGAGGAGATCACGGTCGAGTTTCAGGTGGAGGATGCTCCGACCGTGTCGGTATGGTTTGACAATTTTCCGTGGTTCACCGACGAGGAGCTGACGGAAACTTTCAAGAAAGAGGTACAGTTGTTTGACGGAACCGCGCCGGAACAGGGCGAGATCCTGGAAGAAATGCGCGCGGCAATCCAAAGGCTTTTGGTGGGCCGTGGGATTCAGGGGACAGTCGAACGCATTTTGCTGACGTCGCCCGTGGGCGAAGGGATGATTCAACAGTTCAAGCTGACGGGGACGACGCTCAAGGTGAACGGGGTGCAGTTTGGCGATGCGCTGGTAGCAGAGTCGAGGGCGATTCGACAGCGGCTGAGCGATCTGGTGGGGCAGTCCTACTCGCGGTTTACCGTCGAAGTATTTTGCAACGAACAGGTGCGGCCGATTTATGCGCAGCAAGGGCATTTGCGCGCGAAGATCGGGCCGCCGACCGCTCGGTTCGCCGGCCCACCGGACAAGGCGCTGGCGGACAATGTGCTGGTGGTCGTGCCGATTGAGCCCGGTGCGATGTATCGCTGGGGTGGAGTGCAGTGGAGCGGGAACGCGGCGTATGGTCCGTCGGCGCTTGACCAGTTGCTGGGCATGAGAATTGGGGAAACGGCGGACGGGATGAAACTGACCGGGGCGTGGGGCCTGATTGAGAGAGAGTATGGAAGAGTGGGATACCTGGACGCGAAAATAAGGCCGCAGCCCGTGTTTGACGAAGCGAAAGCGCAGGTGAGCTATCGAGTGACGATTGAAGAAGGTTTGCAATACCGGATGGGTGAGCTGGTCATCACCGGACTTTCACTGGCGGCCGAGAGAAAACTGACGGAGGTTTGGAAACTGCCTAAAGGGCAAGTCTTCGACAACGAATACTTCCAGGAATTCTTTGAGAAGGTGATCGCCCAGACATTTGAGGATACTCCGGTCCGGATTGAGAAGAAAGGATTCTGGCTGCGGAAAAATGAGCAGACGAGGACGGTAGACGTGTTGATGGACTTCAAGTAACCATCAGCTTTCAGCCATCAGCTTGCAGAAGGATTGCGGGTCGAAAGAGCGGAGCAGGTTGACAAAGTGACACTGACGAAAGTCTTCGTGAGTGCGATTGTTGTGGCCCTGACGGCTGCGGCCAGCCCGGCGCAGGAACCGGAGAAAGAGCTTGCGCCGAAGCAGGAGCAAAAACAGAAGCCGGCGCAGCCGGCAAAGTCAACTCCGCCGGGCAAAGCGTCCACGCAGGTGAAACCGGGCACGCCAGCCACAGTCAAGTCGGGGACACCAGCCGAGGCTCCCGCAAGCAAGCCAGATCCTGAGGCGGAACTGCAACGAGCTGTGATCGAGGCGGGAAACGATCGAGCGGCCTTGGTGGGGAAGTTGGAAGAGTACCTGAGGAAATTTCCGGAGACACCCTTTAAGCCGGAGGTCTATCGGGCGATGGTGGAGGCGTCGGTACAGTTGAAGGAGCCGAAGCGAGCCCTGGAGTACGCCGAGCGTTATGTGGCACTGCGGCCTGACGACGCCGCGATGCTGCTTTTTGCGGTGGACTTGCTCGAGCAGGCAGGGGACGAGGCCAGCTTACGGAGAGCCGTGGGCTATGCGACGCGTGTGCTGGACCGCGTGGAAAAGACCGGCGTCGAGCGAAAGCCACCGCGTACTTCGCACGAGGAATGGGAGGAACAGCAGAAGCGATTGCAAATGTCGATCTATCTGGTGCGCGGGCGGCTGGAGATGGAACGGAAGAATTACGACGCGGCGGTGGGCGACCTGCAGAAGAGTTTCGCGTTGAAAGCCAATCCGGCGGCGGCATTGCGTTTGGGAGAGATTGCGGAACTTCGCGGAGCGAAGGAAAAAGCCATCGAACAATTCCTGGTAGCCTTTGTGCTGCCCGACCAGTACGGCGTGCCGGTGGACCGGGGGGAGGTGAGGAGGAAGCTGGGCAACCTGTGGAAGCAGGTCTACGGCACTGAGACCGGCCTGGGACAGCGGCTGCTGGAGACGTATGACCGGACAACAGCGGAGTCCAAGCCTGGGGCCGCAGCAAAGCGCAATGAGGGTGTGAGGGAACTCCACGAAGTTGAACTGCGGCGGCTGGACGCTGGCGCGACGGTGAAACTGAGTGAGGCCCGGGGGAAAGTTTTGGTGCTCAATTTCTGGGCGACGTGGTGTCTTCCGTGCCGGGAGCTGGAACCGTTGTTTGAGGGCGTGGAACGACAGTATGTTGGACAGGCAGACATAATTTTTCTTGCCGTCAATACGGATGAGGACGAGGCTTTGGTGAAGTCTTACGTCGAGCGGGAGAAGGTGAAGTCCACGGTGGTGCTGGCCGACGGGCTGGATCAATGGATGAAGATTACATCCATTCCGACGGTGATGGTGCTCGATCGCGAAGGAAAAATTGTGTACCGGGCGTCGGGGTATGCGCCAGAAGGTTTTGTGGAGGCGCTGAGCCAAGTGATCGAAAAAGTAAAAGCGGGAACTACCTGAAGCCCGCGGCTTCCCACTTATTCAGAACCTCCAGCGTAAAAGTGCTGATTCGGGCGAGCACTTTGCGAAAGTATTCCTCCGCCTTTTTCTGATCAAAATCTTTCGGCAATCCTTGGCCCTCCTTGTAGAGCGTCATGGAGGAAGGAAACGGCGTGGCCGAC
>Ga0247727_10004241_pt1 | contig 30624 bp, 18 predicted proteins | sample WisWelCaveWW1625_FD_202498 | JGI IMG/M metagenome (GOLD analysis project Ga0247727, IMG submission 202498) | Biofilm microbial communities from Wishing Well Cave, Virginia, United States - WW16-25 | ecosystem: Environmental > Aquatic > Deep subsurface > Groundwater > Cave microbial mat | place... | reverse complement strand
GTGTGCGTCCACGTCGTGTTCAAACGAAAGCTGTCTTTCGCGCGCGGCGGCAGGCCTTGCAAGTTTTGATGCCAACGATGTTCATACGCGCGCCAATCCGAAAGCGAGAGCAAACCTTGCAGCACGAGCTTTTGCGTGGGATTGAAAGGGAGCGAGAGCTTGGCATTGCCGTGCAAATTCTCTTCAATCGGCCCGTTGAAAACTGCGCGAAACGGCTCTCGCCAGCGCGTGTCGCTCGCTTGATATTGCGCGGAAACATAATAGCGCATGCCCCAAAACAGTGGCCCGCTCAATGCGCTTTCAACGTTGCGGGTGCGATTGAAATCCGTGTTGTCCCACGAACCCGGCGCCCGGCCAACGATATCGGGCGAGCCTTCCAAATAATATTTCGTCCGCTCCGTGCCTTCCTGCGTGATGATATTCACGACGCCCGACATCGCGTTGCCATACTCCGCATTGAAGCCGCCGGTTTGAATGGTCATGTCTTGAATCGAAACGTTGGGCACGTTGATGCCGCGTCCGCCGGAGATCGCTTCCTGCACCGGAATGCCGTCGACAAGATAGAGCACCTCGGTCACGCGGCCGCCGCGAATGTGACCTTCCACCACGCCGGGCTGCAAGTTCACGACTTCATCCACCGTCGCAATCGGCAAAGCTTTAATCACTTCGCCGCGCACTTCGTGCTGCGAGCCGGTCACGTCCATTTGAATCGCCTCGCGCTCGGCAGTCACGATGATTTCTTTTTCAAGCGTGAGCGTGGTCGGCGTGAGCGTGAAATCCACGATCGTGCGCGCGTCCGCGCGAATGACGACGTTCGTGCGCGTGAACTTCACGTAGCCGATCATCTCCACCGTCACAGTGTAAATTCCGGGCGGCAAATTATTGACGATGAACTGGCCCTTGTTATCCGCGGCCGCGCCGAGCTTCGTGCCTTTGAGGAGAATGCTCGCGCCGGGCAAAGGATTATTGGTTTCTGCGTCAATGATCACACCGGTCAAAGTTCCGGTAACGCCGGCAAGCGCAACGATTGTCTGACAAAAGCAAACGGCAGCCAACAAACAAACGCGGAGTCGGGTCATAAGTGATCCTCAAAAGGAATCGCGAGTTTGAAAATTTTGTTCGACGCGCCGTTCACGGCCCAAAGATATTTGCCGTCCCAAGCAATGTATGCGTTCGAGAGATTCGGGTTCTTGTAATGATTTCGAACGCCGCGATTGAGATTGTATTGTATGATCTCCGCGCCGCTCGAAATCCACATATTGCCGCCGTCCAATGTAAGGCCCGTGGCGTTGGCAACCGGGCCGGCAAAAACCGCTCGCAAAGAAAAATCGCCGGCATTTACTTTCAGAAAATTATTGAAGTCGCGATTGCACAACCACACGCCGCTGCCATCCCAGGCTAAATCCGTAATGAAGCGCATTGGGTATCCGTTAAGCGGACTGTTCAACGCCAGAACGTTCACGGGCGCCAGCGTTTGCGGATCAACTTTAAAAATGTGAATCGGCGTCAACGCGTTTGCGCCGCTGAAATGGCCGAGACCGTCCGTCGTATAAAAAAAACCGTCGGCGCGCGTGAGGCCATATAAGCGTTGCCGGCAATTGACGAAAACCGAATCGGTCGTTATTGAGTCCGGCGTAAACGGATGTGCGGGATCAATGAAGCGCTGGCACATGCCCTGCTTCCAAAAGCAAGTATCGACGCGCACAAAACACGTGTCGGCCATGAGCGTCCCGAGATGAGGAGAAACTTGCAGCACGTTGAGGTTCTCATCGAGGCGATAAAGATTGCCGCCCATCGAATCAAATTTGGTGATGACGAGCTGCCGGTTTTCCCACCAAACGCCGGAGGCATTCGTAAACGGAAGCTCGCCGGAGAAGACCACTTCTAAAAGCTTGGTCATGGCGATATCTTGCGCGGCCTCACGTTGTTCGTACTGAAAAGTTACGAGAGCAGTGGTCGCCGCATAATGCGGCGCGGAAATGTCAAGGCTGCGTGACCCGACTTTGAGATTGGTAAAACGGTACGCGCCATTCGCATCAACGGTATCGCTCAAGCCGAGCGTTTTAATTTGCACTACTGCGCGTTGCACGGGACGGCCATTATCAATATCGAGCACGCGGCCGGTGAGCGTGAACAACGGCTCGCCCGCGCCGGTAATATCGTTGTCCTGCTTCTTGAAGCAGCTTAGATTGCTGATCGCAAAAATCAACGCGGCGGCGAGAAGAACGAAAGGTTTTCGGAGGGGCATGCAAGTTTCCTGGAATAATAAGCGCGCGGTTCTCGCGTATATCGGGAGGGGCAGCGTCGTGAGCAAGGCTTTCGCGTTTTTACGGCGAACACAGCCTTGCCGTGTGCTTGAAGAATTATAAAAAAAATTTCACCAAATGGCAAGCCCGCAACCACGAGCGGGCAAACAGGCAAACGTCTCGTGCTCGTAATCCCTCAGTTACCGGTGGAGAAAGTAGCGCAGACATCTTGTCTGCAGGCAAGGATGCCTGCGCTACCACACGTAACTGAGGCATTATTCATACTCGAAAAGTTCACTTGACTTTTGTCCGGCGGCGAATCAATTTGGAACCAATGAAAGAAGAAACCAAAAAATTATGGCGCCAAACACGCTTGCAGCTTTGGCCCGAAACGTATTGGCTCATCAGTCTTCCGCACGAGCGATTGCAATACGCCGCCGAAGCCGTTGCAGCATCCGCTCAACACTTTGCCGCGCTGGTCATCGAGCGTGACGAGGTTTCACTCACGCTCTGCGAGAGCATTTGGCGGCAACATGCGCACGAAATCAAATGCACGGCGCGCGCCGGGCCGTATCGCGTCATCACTTTCGATTTGAATATCGAGCTTTCCGTCTCCGGCTATCTGTTGCCTGCGGCCGCGCGTTTGGCCGAGGCCGGAATCTCGATTGTGCCGCAATGCGCTTTTTTAAAAGATCATTTGTTGCTTAAAGCAGAAGACGCAGCGCGCGCGATGAGCGTCTTGCAGCAGCTCATCACTGAATGTCAAGCGGGTTAGTTTGCGGCTTTCCTCAAATGTCATTCTGTAAGAACCTTCCCTCGCGCTTGGATGAGAGCCAAGAACGAGGGAAGGTCCTTTCCAGGATGACAGTTCGAGGAAGGCATTGCAAATTAATCCTGAAGAAGGATAGCCATCTTGCACATTGACTCCTTCACGATCATCTTCATTTCTTAGGACTCATCATGCCCACCAATGCTTCAACGATCTTCATTCACCCCACCGCCACGATTTCCGAGCAAGCCATCATCGGCGAAGACACAAAGATTTGGCACTACGTACACATCCGCGAAGGCGCCAAGATCGGCGCGAATTGCGTGCTCGGTAAAGATGTTTATATCGATCATTACGTGAGCATTGGCAACAACGTCAAAATTCAAAACGGCGTTTCGGTTTATCACGGCGTCACTTTGGAAGATGAGGTGTTCGTCGGGCCGAATGCCGTGTTCACGAACGATCTCTTGCCGCGCGCGCATCACACCGATTGGCGCGTCGTCGAAACCGTTGTCGAACGCGGCGCATCCATTGGCGCGAACGCCACGATCGTGTGTGGCGTGCGGCTCGGCGCGCATTGCATGATCGGCGCGGGCTCAGTTGTGATCAAAAACGTGCCTGCGCATGCGCTCGTGGTCGGCAATCCGGGCCGCGCGATTGGCTATGTTTGCTCATGCGGTCATCACCTCCATCGTGATTATAAGATTGCCGATTCCAATTTAGAGCAGTTCGTTTGTGAATCCTGCAAACGCACTTTTGAGTTGCCCGCATTGAGCGATCAACGCGAAGAGGTCTTGCGCACGGGTGTGGACGGCATTCGTTTCGTGCATCATAATTTTGATGAAGACACCTTGAGCGCAGTGGAGAGTGTGCTGCAATCCGGTTGGGTCGCGGGTTGCGGCGGCGCTTCGGCGCGTTTCGAAAAAGAGCTCGCCGCGCTTTCGCGCTGCGAATATGCGGTGGCGATGAACAGTTGCACCTCCGCGCTCTTCGCCGCAGTGCGCGCTTTGGAGATTGGCCCGGGTGATGAAGTCATTGTCGCCGACTTCTCGTTTCCCGCATCGGGCATGTCGGTCATGCACGCGGGTGCAACGCCGCGCTTCGTCGACGTGCGGCTCGATACTCATAATTTAGATTTGGAAAAGCTCGGCGCGGTGGTGAATAAAAAAACGCGCGCCGTGATGGTTGTCCACACGTTCGGGCAAATGGCGCCAACGCGTGAGCTTTATGAGTGGTGTAAGTCGCGCGGCTTATCTTTGATCGAAGATGCCGCCTGCTCGATTGGCTCAAGCTACGATGGCGTGGTTTCAGGTGAGTGTTCGGACTTGGCGTGCTATTCTTTTCACGGCCGCAAGATCATCACCACCGGAGAAGGCGGCGCAGTGGTGACGAACAATGCGGAGCTCTATCGCAAAGTGCGCGCGCTCTCCTCGCTCGGCGTCGATGCTTCGGATAAATACAAAGCCGGCGGCCCGTTGCGCTACGGCTTCCATCAACTCGGCTACAATTTCAGATTGAGCGACATCAACTGCGCCATCGGCTTGCAGCAGCTTCGGCACCTGCCCGCGTTGTTGGAAAGAAGGATTGAAGCCGCGGAGCGCTATCGCCAGGCGCTTGCGGATTTGCCGGGCTTCGCATTGCCGTATGTCGATCCTCAAGCCTATCACACCTATCAAGCCTTTGTCTGCCGCGTGCAAAATGAAAAACTCCGCGATCATTTGATGGCGGAGTTGAAGAGGAAAAACATTCACACCACGATTGGCACTTACGCGCAACACCTCGAACCTTTGTTTGCTTCGAAAGACCTCTGCCCCAATTCACTGGAGCTGCGCGCGACAACGCTTGCGCTGCCGTTCCATTCATTCTTGGGAAAGACGCAGGTGGAATATGTGGCGGAGGCGATAAAGCGCGCACTGGCGGATTATAATTCGTAGACAAGTCTGCGTGATCACGCCATTAGTTTTAGCGAGCCGGTTCGCTTTAATGATCTCACGGAAGACGGCATGATTAGCCCCAAAGGGCAACCATTGCCGGGCGTTTTGTCTTTATTTGATCAATGCCATTTTTTTCGTGATGACGGTCGTCCCGGTTGACAAGCGATAGATATAAACGCCGCTACCTACGATTTCTCCATTCTTGTTTCGCCCGTCCCAAATCGCAACATGATAGCCTGCGGCTTGCTGCTCTTCATTGGCCAGCACCGCGACTTCTTCGCCTTTGAGCGAATACACTTTGAGAGTCACTTTGCCAGTTTGCGGCAGACCATAGCGGATGGTAGTGGAAGGGTTGAAGGGGTTGGGAAAATTTTGCGTAAGCTCATAGGTGGTGGGAATCTTTTGCGTCTCAGCCAACAATGGCTCAACGTAATGACTTTTGCCGACGATCAGCTTCAAGCGTTTGGGTTGCTCTGGCCCACGACCGGCAATTGTGTACGTCTTCGTCTCTCTGAGATTGCGCGAGATATTTAACGCTTCATCCCACAGCCTGACTTCGAATTGTGGCGGCACGGTTTCAATGCCCTCGAAGGTCAAATCAACTTTGTCGGTCATGTTGGTGAGCACTTCAAATTCCCAGGTTTCGTCCTCGAGAGGAACAGGGCGGGCGTCGGTGGTGTAGGCGCGAAAAACCTTTTGCCATTCGGGATGGGGAAAGTAAACGGAAACCCAATCGCCGATGACGGGAGCTTCGGGGCGGTCGTATCTATCCCAATCAGCCAAAGCATCCGAAATAAATGCCGCTTCATTATCGCTATCTTGCGCTTGCCGGCAGCGGGCAATGATGCGAAGGGACGAGACTTTTTCGGGCTCAACGGTGAGGCTATTTATTATTGGAGTAGGTGAGGTACGTGGAACGAGAATAGGATCTACGAGCAGAGTATCATTGGAAGAGGAATTATTGGACACGGCATATCCTTCAAACGGCCGCAGACTATCCTTGGGAGTATTCACAGGGATTTGCAAAAATTCCTTCCCGTTATAGATACGAACGTCCGTTGGCGAGCTAGTAGTGCTTTTCAAAACGACTTTGGCAAACGGAATTGCAAAGCTGAAGGGGTTGCCGATGAAATTCCAACGAGGATGAAGCGGAATTTGAAATAGTGTGTCCGTTGGAATCGATATTCCAAGTCCAGTATCGATAGTTCTTCCCTTCTCCTTTACGATGAGCCAGTATGCTCTGCCCGCATGAATTTGCAGCGTGTCAAGCTCTTCATCTTTGAGGCCTGCGTAAGTTTGATCCGCTCTCAGCCCCAACACGCGCCACTGCGTGTTATTATACCTGCCCAAATCATCTTCCAAAACGGATTTGACAAAAGGCTCGTTGAGCTGCAGAGGCATGGAAAAAAGGCGATAATCGTTCGCACCGGAGCCGGAAGGTTGAGACAGGGGTTTGGACAAATTGCCAACGTTGACGCGGATTATTCGAAACCCCGTACTTGGCAATTCCGAATCGCCATGATTATTTGTAGCAGTAAAGAAGTATTCCAAACCATGGCTTGTCACTTCCTCTCCACCAATTTTCGCTTCATAGATGCCAGAACCTCTCGATTCCATTTGCTCTTTAGTAAACTCGTCACCTCCCCCCTGACGGTAGTGTATCCAAACGGAAGTTCCCATTTGATCGTTTACAACGAACACTTGCACCGGAAAACCATTCTGTGCGACAGAGCTGATAAGAAACTCATGTCGGAGTTGCGGAGGTTGATTAATAGCCACATGAAAGATAAGCGCATATGAGGCCACTGTATCTGGGCAGCCATCGTTGGCGGTTACAGTAACTAAGGCGTCGCCGGTTTTTTTCTCAGGTTTAGGCCGCACGATCAACTTGTTTTCCGTTCGGATGATATCGATAGCGGCATCATTATTGGCATGATCTACATCTTCATCGAAATCCAAATCTGCATCACTAGGATCAAAGAAAATTGAAGGTAGAATTTGCAAAAATTCTTGATCGGGCTGGGTGAACGTTATTACCAAGCTATCATGATTGCTCGCCAATCTCGGCGGCGGGTTATACACGAAGACTTGCATTGAAATCATCGTGTCGCCAAAAGCGCCCGCATTGATCGTTACCGTTTCATGGTAGGGCCGCTCCGTGCAAACCTTGGTGCGATCAACTGTGATTTGAGCCGTTAGTTGATTGTTGTTATTGCCATGCGGCAGGCTTGAGCTTGGCAGCGTTATTTTTATCAACGACGGATAGCTTGAAGTTGCTGTTAGTGTCAGTGTTTCGCAGCCGATGTTTGTAAGCGTGACGGTTTTGGTGATCTCGGCATAATCAAAAATAAGACTGTTCGGCACGATCATCAGCACCGGCTTGCTTTTTCCGATGCCCGTTAATTTGACATCAACAGTAGCTAAAGGAATGCTGCTGGGATCCTCGCCACTAATGCGCAACATGGCGCTCTTGGGGCCAGGAGAAGTCGGTTGAAAACTCACAGTTACTTCATGAGGGGAGGCACCGACTTTTATTGTAATCGGCAAGTTCTGATCGCCGCTGTCAATCTTGAATTGTGACACATCCCCGTCCGCCAGGGTTATCGCAGTGATGGTGAGGTCGGTCGTTCCCATATTGCTGAGTTTGAACAGCTCGGGACCCTTTGATAGACAAATCGTGACGTCGTCATAGCCGTACGAATTGGGATCTACTTTAATTTGAGACTGCGCAAGATGGATCACGGCATCAAACAAAACCAACATCAAGCCCAATGCAATACGCTTGGCGACGCACAAGCCAGCCGTTCCAAGCGGAGAGCGAGAAAACTGCAATGCTTTATTCATAAGGGTCCCATTGATTTAGGTCAAAGTCTCGGATACTTGCCTCAACGCATCAGCAAAGATTCGCCTCTTTCTTAAGGAAGCGCAGGCGGATCAGGCAGCTTTTTTTCTCTTGTGACCAAATAATATACGCCCGTTGCGATTCCGGCGGAAAGAACAGGCGCGCCGACTTTAAACCACCACCTGTTCGTAAAGCTGCGCCCCATGGCGAAAGGAGCGGCTATTTTTTTAACTTTTTTCCGATAAGGCTGCTCGGCTTTTTTGACCATCGCCACGAACGTGGGAGAATCTTGGTTGATGGGATCAACTGGATATTCATTGAAGAATAACAAAGAATCGCCCACGACTGCGTTTTTCGAGACTCTGATCGCGGTCATTTGATCGACCGCCTGTTGCGCTTTGTCGAGCAAATCGCGGGCGATGTACGTCAACGCCAAAAGCCGATAAGCTGCAACGCCGGTGGTCGAGTCAAGTCGCGCCGGATAGAATTTGAAACAGTTCTGCTGCAACAAAGCGAGCGTTCTATCAAAGTCTCCGGCATCATAGCTATTCTCGGCTTCTTGCCTTATTGCTTCGCAGTTTTCCTGCGCCGACGCTGGGTGCGTCAGCAAGCCGGCTCCGCTCAACAAGATAGAAAAGTTCAAAGCGAGGTTGATGAGCTTCATAAGCGCAAATCTCCCGTTAACGTGAGGTGAAAAAATCCAAGCAGGATCGAACCCTTGCTGCGAAAATCCTTTTTGGTCCGGACCGAGGATTGTTTTCATGGCGAAGAGCTTTTGCCGGGCCGCGCGTTGCTCGTGCGCGATTTCGAGTTGGTCGTGCTGGTTTTAGGAAAGATTGTCTCGGGATCGATCTTTGGACCGATGAACTTTTCCCAATCATCTTTATCTAACGGTCCAGGGAATCGAACAGAGACGCTATCGGCGAGGTCTTTGGAATTTGTGTACCAGCTTCGAATCTTTTGATCTTGCGTCGCACTGAGCAAGCGCTTGCCGTCCGCGCTGAAGACCGTGGATAAAACCCAGGTGCGTTCGTGTTCCAGCTCGATATAGGGCCCGTCTTTGAGATGATTCAAATGCCAGAGATAAACATAACCCTCGGAGCCTCCGGAAGCGAGCAAGCTGTCGGAGGAATTTGGGCTGAAGGCCAACGTGTTGACGTCGCCTTTGTGATCGACAAGCACGATATCTAATGTTGGCGTTTCGCCGGACCAATCCCAAAGGCAAATTCTTTTATCCTCTCCGCCGGAGGCGAGCTTTTCACCGTTGGAACTGAAGGCCAGGGCTTTGATCGGTCGGCTATGTTCGATTAACGTAGCGAACGGCTCATCATGAGAAGAGCGCACATCCCAAAGACGTATTTTGCCGTCACTGTGCCCCGAAACTAAAAATCGACTGTCGCGCGAGAACGCCACGGCTCGAACCATGGCAGCGGTCGAGATTGAACGCGCAGGTTCGAGCGCAGCCATGTCATTGTCGTGAACCTGCCACAAAGTTATTCTCCCGCTCGCGTCTCCGGTTGCTAAAGTTTTCCCTTCCGGGCTGAAAGCGAGAGACAAAACACGGGCATTATAATCTTTGCTCGTGAGCAAAGGCTTTTCGTCGTCGTCAATTTTCCAAAGCTTCAAAGCCGAAGACATGGTGTCGTCACTCACGGAGGCGAGCCAATTTCGCTTTGGATGAAAGGCAACGCCACGCACCGCGGCGCGATGATTCTCTAAAATTTTTTGATCAACGATACGGCCGTTATCAAGACGCCATTGCACCACCATCCCGCCGTCGCTGCCGCCCGCCAAAAAACGGCCGTCGGCGCTGACCGCAAGACAGTTCATCCAATTCACCGAGCTTGTGAACGGTCCGCCGAGGGTGTCAAAGTATGAGGCGCTCAAGACTTCGCGCAAGCCGTTATAGATTTCCGCGGTGGCCGGCGGCGCGCCTTGATATTGGGTGTTGAAAAGATAGGCATGTTGTCCGAGCCGCGCGGCCAGCTCATTTGCTCTTTTGTTTGCCTCTGCGTCTGCATACGTACTCTTGCGTTGCTGCCGGGGCCCCTGCACGGCTAATATGCGAGCGATGGCGAGCCGCCAGAGGCGATCGTATTCGTTTTGCGCCATGATCGCCTTTTGCTTTTCCGCCTCGGCTTTTCTTTCGCTCTTCTCGGCTCGGGTTCGTTCATCATTCGCTACAGTCAACAAAGAATCGACTCTGCCCTTTGCACGTATGGTTTTTTCTTTTTCAGCCTCGGCCTCTTGCCGCTTTTCATCAGCATCTTTCTCTGCTACAATAGCTCTTTGCTCGTTTGCAATAGCTCTTTGCTCATTCTCTTCAGCCAATTTCCTTTTTTGAAAGGCTTCAACAGCCAGCCATCCTGTAAATATCAATCCTAGAAGCAAGAGGATGCCCGCAACGCGCCAGCGTCTAGCTCGTCTCTTTGTGCGGACAGACTCGGCCTCATTGCAAGAATCAAGAAACTCAATCTCAACCTCACTGAGCAGTTTTTCATTTGCCTTGGCCCAAACCACCGCCTTTTGCAAGCGGCGGCCTTGATATAAAAAGCTGGAATCTCGTCCGGCTTCATGCCATGCCTTTGCGTCGTCGATTACAGGTGAATGATGCTCTTCCAGCCATTTTTCGTAAACTTCAACGACAGGTTTGATAAAAGTGTCGTGCGCCAATTCATACCAGATGCCGCCGCGCTCCTCCAAACGCCGGATCAAATGTACTTCATCCAACTTAGTAATGGCGGAATTGGGAAGTCCTTCGGTCTCAAGTGTTCCACGATTCACCTGCTTGCGTACTTGATTGGGCGGGGGTGTTATCAGCTTCTTGTAGAACCACGGGAGCAATTGTTCTCGGCCCACATTGCTGGTTTTAGAAACTTTGGCGATCATGTCCTCATAGAAATTCACTAGCGCCGTATCAACGTCGCCACACTCTTCCAGGTCTTTGCGGGTAATCGTTTCGCCTGGCCGTCCCTCGAGTTTCTCCCATAATTGTCGGCAAACGACCTGCAACTGCACGGGTTCAATGACTTCTTCGAAGCTGGTTTTTCCCTCTTTCCCCTGATCGCTCTTGCGTAAATTGTCTGCTAATATCTCGGCGACTTCTCCATCAAAAGGCCGCCCGGCTTTTTCGGCGGGCTGTCGAATCGCTGCAACTGCGTCACGATAACTGAGCGCATCCATGTGAAACAAAGAACCCAGCCGATCCTCTAAGATGGGTTTGTAATATTCAAGCGGGGCGAGATAGTCTTCCCGCATCACGAACAAAACGGAGGAGAGCGCACCGACGTCCAGCGCTTGCTGTAATTGGTGAAAGAAGTCTTCGCGCTCTCTGCGTGAGCGGTCCGGGTGAGTGGTGAGAATCTCCTCAAATTGATCCACAATCAACACCCGTGGCTGAAACTCTTCTTGCTCGACCGGCTCAGCCGCCAGAAACGAGGGCAATGATTCATTTCTGAGAGATTGCGCCTCGCGGTTTTGTTCTTCATTCAAATAACAAATGGTCTTGAAGACAAAAATGTTGGCGACGTCTTTAGGCAATATTCCGGTTGGCAATTCCGAGCTGAAGCGCACTGGGGGATAGACTTTGAACCGCTGCTCGAGCAACGCTGGGATCAAGCGGGCATTCACCAGCGAGCTTTTGCCGGCGCCTGATTTGGCGCAAAAGATGACGATGGTTTCAGCGATGACTTTATCAAGCAGGCTCCGAGCTTCACTTTCACGCCCGAAAAAAAGATGCCGATCGGTTCGTTGAAACGGAACCGGCCCGAGATAGGGATTGCTGCGAGGGCTAATGGTCATGAACCTTTCTCCCAATGGTTTCGCAATTCAAACAGGAAATCGCGCACAGAACCTTCATAGACTTTGATTTGCAAATTATGGCAGTATTTTTTCATGAAGCGCAGCAGCACCTCGACACGGGACGGCTGATTTTCCTCTCGTTCAATTTGAAGAACCGCGATGCGATCACGTTTCAAGTCTTTTAGCTCCGCCACCATAGTTCGGTAAAGCACACGGAAGTGCAGACTGTCCAGCTCATAGCCCAAAAACAACACCATGGAGTTGACGACGGAGGAGTGAAGCCGTTCCGGCATGCGAAACTTGTAATCACTGGCAATGATTCTCAGAAAATCCAAATAATTGTCCTCCGTCAAGACCAATGACGTGGCTCTCTCATGGTGGCCGTAGAGGTGAAAGACCAACGGATTTGCAAGCGTTCCTTCCAAGCTTTGATAATCCGCACTGGCCTTAATATCATTAAGATCGTTGCTATTCCAGTGACAGTATTCTCCTATGGATTTTTTGCCAGCCAACTGCAATGCCGCTGCCATAAAACTGTCGTAGTTGGTTGTCATGTAGGTCGAGATCGGCAATTCCGCCAAAATACGATGCGGCTCATTGCGATCATGATGAAAGCGATGTGCCATGATCTTCTCCATCACCTGAGAGAGGCTCAACTGGCGCAACGGCCCTTGGTCTTGGTTTTCGACCTGAGCCAAGAGAGCGTTTCTGAAAACTTTTCCAACTAACAAATCGTGGGGAGTCTGTTGGCCTTTCTCTGTTTCGATGAACTGGGCTACCCGCGGCAAATCATCTTGCATTTTCATCGGATACTGATACTCCCTAGCCCAACTCTCCGCGATTTCTTCGGCTGAGGGCAAAAGCCCTTGTGTCATGCGTGGTCCTAATATCGGAATGACGACGCCATTGTTAAGCCGCAACACGAGCGATTCCCAGTCCACCTCCGAAGAGTCGGGACTAGGTTTGATAATTGTTTGATCCGAAATTTTACGTATATCAAAAATTCTCCCCTCCTCCAACCTCATATACAGCACCGGCGCGCTCCAATCCGCGTTGCCTCTTTCGGCGGAATAAAGCCGCAGTCTGGCCTCATTGATCGCGCTATCGACTTGTCCATGTTGAGCGAGATTCGGATAAAAATGCTCGATGAAGCGCGTTGCGGTTTCAAAGCGCAGGGCTTGTTGCATGGCAATGACCGCGGGAATACCTCGACGAACGAGCGATAGCGCAAGACCGCTAAAGGGATCGTCGCGGGTTTGCGTTCCGCTATGGCATGCGATCAAAGTGACCAAGCGTAGGTTGCGATCATCCGCAAAAACTTCGGAGAAGTGCTGCTCATTCACAAAATCGGCGTTGCCGTCTTCCGTTTCGAGAACCAAGCTCGCCATGCCCAGACCGCCAGGAATATGCCCGTGCGCTTGAATGTGCAAGGCATGAAATCCGCTTTGGTTCATTCGCCCTCTGATTCGAACCAGTGTTGCCGGGCCCTCGAGAAACTCGTAATCAATTCGCCTTTCACCATTGTGCAAGGCTCTCTTGATTTCCTGCTTCGCCGCCTCCACATCAATTTCCGCCAACTGATATTCGCCAAGATTTTTAGGGTTGGAAATGACGATCAATAACTTGGGTTGCGCAGCGAGGGCTTCATTGGCTTTGAGGGGAACGCTGGTATAACGCGAGAACACGATCTGTTGTCCACGCGCAAAAGCCAGCTTCTCCTCGGTGTCGTATAACAGCTCCCAGTGCAGCGAGTGAAGCTCCATAGGAGCAGTCGCGGCAATGTGCAAGCGAAAGCGTAAATTTGATCTCGCCAACTCGCGTGCGACGCGATAACCATTGAGCAAGTTATCGCCGGCCGGAAAAAGCGCATGGAAGAGCAGAGCGCCGTATCGCTCGTCATCCAAAACTACACGGCGAAGCTCTTGCTGTAACTTTTCATCAAGCTGGGGACGGCCGGAATAATCCCTTCCATCCACCGTCAGCTTCGCCTGCTCGTAGTTGGTGAGATACAGCTCGCAATCAAGATACTCTTGCGACATCGTGTGCTCCTCCGCTCCGTGTGATGAGGTACGATTCGATTCTTGTGTGCTATAAAACTATAGCAGACTGGAAGTCCGCGCTACGGGCCCGCTTTCAAATCTTCCACGCGCAAGCGCACCGCCGGATCGCCGAGCACGATATAATTGCGGGCGTCGTTGCGCGCGGCCCACAAGCTCGCCACCTCATGATCTGGAATTTGTTTGCCGTAACTCAAGTCGCGTTGCTGGTTGGCTAAAGCAAAGGACAAAGCAGCGCGGCGAACGTCGAATTGATCCGTCGCAAGCCCCACGCGCTCGCCCTCTAAAAGGCGCGTCATCACATCACGAAAGCTTTGAAGCTGCGGACCGGCGTGCGAGGAATAAAAAGAATAGCTCCACGCGCGATCGACGTGACCCAAAACCGCCAACGCTCCGCCCTCGGGGTGCGCCAACAATTTTTGCGGCAACCGTGCGATCATGGCCTGCGGCGCGATGCGTTCGGGTTGGGCGTGAGGCGGCTTGATAAAATCGTCGCATTGCGGGCAGCCCGCGCTATAGCAAGCAAAACAAAAATGAATCAACCCGTGCACACGAGCATCGGCGGGAAGATCGTGCGCCGAGAAACTATGCGCGGATTTTAAGCTTCCCTTTCCGGGCCAGTCTTGACAAACGAGCGCGCCTTGCATAACGGGCAGACGCGGATCATCGGGCTGAAATCCTAAACCATGTGTGCCCGAAAAAAGCAGCGCAGGCGGGCCGCCGGCATCGTGACCTTGCACAATACGTGTGAGAGCTTCCTTCTTTGCATTCGCGCCAAGAATGGCATTCAAATGAAAATTCTGTTTCGCGCCGAGCGGGCCATGTTCGCCCTCGCCTTGCGCTAAGGGTTCGGCCACGTACTTTGCAAACATCTGCGTCGCATTATCCTGCTCGTGCGCTGTGGCGAAAATCGCAACGCGGCGAGAGTTGGGCAACTTTATCGCCTGCTCATAGGCCGCCACGCTTTCGGCATAACGGCGATAATCATCCGGCTGCTCGAAGTGCAAGCGGCCCACCGCCCAAAAGATGTCCAGCTCATATTGAAATTCGAAGGGGATTTCTTCAGGAGAGCCAATCAAGAGCAGATAAAAAGGCACGCCCTTGTGCGGATCAACCGGCATGTAGGCCTCAACTCGATGGCGCGCCAGCCATTCCGCGCAGCTTTCACCAGGTTGATAGCCCTCGGCGTTTTCGAAGACGCGGCAAAGGTCTCCGGCTTGCCGGCGGCGATGCGCAATGAGCGGTTGCAGCGCTTGCTTGATCGCGTCGTCGATTCGCGCCGGGAAAATAATCCCCCAACCGGCTTGCGCCAAATCATCGGGCTTCACCCCGCCGATTGTGCCGCAGTACGGTTGCGTCGCAGCGTAATACTTGGTTTGAGCATAATGTTGTTCGTGGCGAGGAAGCGCGTGCGCGCGCGCAATCTGGGCGAGTCGTGCAACATCCCACTCGCACAAAGGCCGGCCCGTATCGGCAAAGATGCCGTTGGCAAAAATAGCGTCTTGCCCGAATACGCTAAAAGGAGACGGATCCACCACCGGTAAGATCTCCTCGTCACAACAACGAAGCTAGGCCGGAATCCTGGGAATTATCATCCAAGAAAAAAAGAATACGCGCACAGGAGGGATGACCCCTTACATGATGTTGAACTAGGTGCGTGAAAGGGGCTATTCACAAAAGCAATGTAAAATCCCGAAGAGAAACGGGCAAGAACTTTTTTCGTAATCTCGCAGTTACTTTTGGAGTAGCGCAAGCCTCCTGCCTGCGGACAAGAGGTCTGCGCTACGTTCTCCACCAGTAACCGAGGCATGACCTTATTTTTTGGAGTAGCGCAGGCATCCTGCCTGCAGACAAGAGGTCTGCGCTACGTTCTCCACCAGTAACCGAGGCATGACCTTATTTTCAGGCAGGATTGCAGGAGCAATTGTCCTCTGGCAATCCTGCAATCCTGTCGAGGGGTTACAGCTTACTTCAAAACCGTCAGCTTCTTGAGCAACACTCTTTCCGGTTCGCCCGCTGCTTTAATCAAGAGCCGATAAAAATAAATCCCGCTCGCCGCGCGTTGGCCTTCGCGGTCTCGTCCATCCCAGCGCGCGACGTGCTCGCCCGCGGTTCTCTTTCCTTCAACCAAAGTCATCAACTCGCGGCCACTCAAATCCATTACGACCAACTTGACCTCGCTCTCTTTCGGCAAAGCGAAACGAATGCTCGTTGCGGGATTGAACGGGTTCGGAAAATTCTGCGCGAGCGCAAAGTTACCCGGCAACTCGCTTTCTTCCTCCACACTCACGTTGTTGCTCACGCGAATGCGCACCGGCACGATGAGATTGCCGCCGTTGCTGCGAATATCGAGCTGGCCCGTGTAATTGCCTTCGCCCAAGCCTTGCGCGTTATACGTCGCCGTGATCGTTTGCGCATTGCCCGCGGCCACCGTGCCGTTCGTGGGATTCACCGTGAGCCGGCTTTGCGGCGCGCCCGTGATCGTGACTTGCCCGGAAGCTTGGCCGGTTGCGCCTTTATCATCCGTTACCGTCAGCGTGAAATTATAAACGCCGGCTTGCGCATAAGCGTGCGCTGCGATTGCCTGCGTGCTCGTGGCGTTATCGCCGAAATTCCATTCATACTTTGTAATCTGGCCATCGGCATCGGAAGAAGTCGAGCCGTCAAACGTGATCGACTCGTTCACGTTCGCTTGCTGCTTCGAAACCTGCGCACGCGCCACCGGCGGTTGATTCGTCGTGCCGCTCTTCGTGCCCGCCGCGCGAATCAAAAACGCGCCGTTCGCAAAACCGGAGATGGTGTTGAGGCCGACATATTGGCCCTGGGAGTAATCAAAGAAAAAGCTTTTGTTGGGAACATTTGCATCCGTGTCCGCGCCCGCGGGAAACGGAATATCGGCTTGCGCCGTGATGGCAATCGCAAAGCTTTGACCGCTTTGAAACGTAATCGGACTATTCAGCGTGATCCGATACCAACTTCCCGCAGGCGCTAGGCCCAAACTCAACGTGCCTTGCACCAGCACGTTGTTGTTTTGATCAACCACCGCCAGGCTCACAACATTGCTCGAAGCAAACTCGGTGCGCATGTAAAAATCAAACGCGGCAAGCTGAAAATTGAAGCCGCTGAGATCGAAAACATTCAGCCAATTGAAGCTTTGAATACTGCCCACGCCGAGGCCGACAAAATCATCCGCGGCATTGTCGCCGTCATCGAGAATCAAAACATCCTCGGCATGCGTTGATGAACCCGCGTCGATTCGCAGCTTCACGTCCGTGCTCGGTTGCCAATCATTCTTGCGCGCACGTTCGGAAAGCCGCGCGAGCATGGGCGAAAGATTCGCGCCCGGCGTGCTCGTTGCCGTGATCGTGAAATCTAGCGACGCCGTTCCAATATTGCCGAGAGCGAATTGCGTCGCGCGCGTTGCGCCCGGCTGCAACTCAATGCTCAGTTCATTAGCGCTCACATTCACCACGGCTACGCCGACCTCTCCTTGCAACTGCGCGCTATAAACGCCGCGGCCGTGCGTGCCCGCGATCACCACGCCGTCCGCGGGTCGCGCGACAATCATATCAACCACCACATTGCCAATCGGCGTCGCGCCTTCTTGCGCCCACACCGTATTCGCGCCATTTAAGCTCATGGTCGAATAAACGCCCACGCTCGTGGCGAGCAAATAAACCTTGCCCGAGTTCGTGGGCACGATGCTCGCCCAACGAATCGAAGGCGCATCATCGCCCGCGAGATTGCCTTCAACATTCGTCCAACTCGTGCCGCCGTTGCTCGAATAAAACAAACTCACAATCGCATAGTTCGAGAACACGGCGAACAACTCCTCCGCATTGTTGGGGTTCACGCCAATGCACGAAGGATATGAGCCGCCCGGAACGCCTTGGGGAAGAATGTTCGTGCCCGTGGGATTATTTTGCGCATTGTTCACGCGCACCAAATACGTGTTCGCTTGATAATCCGTCGCGCCAAAATACAAGCGATTCGCCGGGGTCTTTGAAATCGCGAGCGTAGTCACTCGCGCATTCGCCGCCACCGCGGAGTTGGTGAGCGGCGACCAATTGATCGTCACCGGCTCTTGATTCGGCAGCGGAATATCATCGAGATTGCTGTTGCGATACACGCTGTTCGCCACAGCCAAATACATCACGCGCTGGTCGTTGGGATCGAGCTGAAACGGCGCGATGAAAAGAAAATCATTCTCGCCGTTCGGCGTCACCGGTTTCACCATGCTATAAAACGACTGATTGTTTTGTTGCAAGATGCGAAAGACCAGGCCTTTTTGCGCGGAGACATAATAGGGATTTCCTCCGGCAACAATATCCGTGTACGCGCCGTCGCCGGAAAACAACGAGGCCCACGGCGTATTGAAATCCTGCACCTCGGTGCCCCAGGTGCCGTTGTCTTGCGTGCCGCCGGTGATGAAGTTGCTGCCGGTTTGCGGATCGAGCGCCACGGCATAAAACTGCGTCGCGAGATAGCCGTTGTTCAACGAAGTCCACGTCTGCGGCTGCGCGAGAACATTCGTTGCTTTTGAAAGCCCGCCGTCATTGCCTGAAATCATCGCGTTGGCATTGTTGGGGAAGAAGGCAATTGCATGTTGATCGGAATGATGATTTTCAAACTGCCCATACGTGTCGGGCGCAGAATATCCGCCCACGAGCGTGAAACTCTGGCCTGCGTTAGTGGAGCGATAGAGATTGGTGCCGCCAATCCACACCGTGTTGGCATTATCCGGCTTCACTTTCACGAGCAAATCATATCCGCCTTGGGAGCTGAACGACGAATTGCCCGGCAAGCCTTGTGCGTTCGGCAAACTCGCGGAAAGATCCGTCCACGAATTGTTCGCCGCATCATAACGGAAGAGTTGATGATCGGAAGCCGTTGCGCCCGCAGCTTGACTTTGCGCGAGCACATAGAGCGTGTTCGCATCCGAAGGCGCCGGCGCGAGCACCATACGATAGGGATCGGCAACCAAAGCCGGCGGCGTGATCACCGTGAATTGCTGGCCGTCATTCGTCGAACGAAACACGCCGTATTGCTGATTGTTGAGATTGACGCCGTTGCGACTCAATGCAGCATACACGTCGCCATTTGCAGCAACCACAACGTCGGAGAATTGGCTCAAAAAGCCATTCGCATCTTGCCCGATGATCACAAATGTCCAACTTGCGCCGTTGTCCGTTGAGCGCAAAATCGCGCCGAGCGTGGCCGCGAAGATGGTTCCGCTTTGCGGGCGAAGCGCGAGATTCCAGATGAAATCAAACGCACTATCGAACTGTGTGAGCTTGCCTTGAGCCGTGGCCGGCAACACTGTCCACGTTTTGCCGCTGTCCGTGGATTTGTAAACGCCCTGGCCCGGAATGTTCAAACTGCCGGCGCGCGTCGAGCCTTGCAGCTCGCCCGTGCCATAATACCAAACGTTGCGATTGTTGGGATCTTGCACGAGACACGTCGCGCTCGCGAGTTGCGACAGCGTCGTCGTCATTTGCCAGGCCGCGCCGTCGTCTTCGGAAAGATACATACCGCCTGAAACCGCGCCCGCAAGAATGCGGCGATTCGAAGCGCCGTTGTAATTCAAATCAATTGCCAGCGCGCGCGTGCGTCCGCCCACGTTGATCGGCCCGCGCTTCACCCAATTCGCCGCGAAGGTTTGCGCGCCGTTTTGTTTGGCAAGCGCTTCGCGTGAAGGAAGATTCTGTGCGAAACGTAATTCCCGGCTGCGGATGTCTTTGGGAATTTGTTGCGTGAGGGGATCGCGCAAACGCCGCATTTCATACTCATGCCGCGCAGCCGCGTCTTCTTGGTTGGAAGGAGAAAAAGAAGAGCGAATTTTCGGCGCGCCGATTTTTTCAAGCTGCGCCAAAGGAAGGCGTTCCGGCTTGCTCGCGAAAAATAGCGCCGCACTTGCGCCAACCAACAACGTAATTGCGATGAAGCTCCTAACAGCGTACCTTTTCATCATGCTTCTCCTTGATTGGTTTTTGGAATTTCGCTCGTAGTAACGCCTTCAGGCGTCTGGCGTTGCTCACTTGAAATGCCTAATGAGTTTTGATTTTCAAAATCGGTAATCATGTTTTGATCTGCCACGGCTTGGCCGTGGCATTAGCTGTTCATCAGCGCGTCAGAGCAAGCCACGGCCAAGCCGTGGCTGAACATTACCGAACTTGATCGTCAAAACTCATAAGGCATCACCACGAACTTTCTCGGAAAATTTCACCGCCTCGCTTGCGTCACGGCGCTCGTCTAGCTATATTGAATCATGGATTGAGGGATTGTATGAACCATTGATCCGATAATCCACCAATCCCTCACTCCAAAACTCCATCAATCCAACAATCGCCTTGCCCATGGCCCATCCTTTCCTCTTCGCCGATCTGCGCGAGCGCGCGTCCGGCATTCCGCAAGCGTTGAGCGCGAAGGGCTTGGAAGTGCGCATGAAACGGCTGCACGCCGGCGACTACATTCTCGCGCCGCACATGGCCCTCGAACGCAAAACCACCGCGGACTTCATTCAATCCATTTTTGACAAACGCCTCTTCGCACAAGTGCAAAGCCTCCGCGCGAGTTTTCTTCATCCCCTCCTTCTTTTGGAAGAAACCCAAGCGCCCAAACGCGAGATTCATCCGCACGCTTATCGCGGCGCGATCTTTTACGTCTCCGTGCTCAATCACATTCCGCTCCTGCACGCGCGCAACGCGGAAGAATCCGTCGAGACAATATATGCAATTCTGCAACTCTTGCAACAGCAGCCGGAAAAGATTTTTTCTTTGCACGAAAAAAAGCGCTCGCCCTCGCCGCAATTGACGCAACGCTACGTCGTCGAAACCCTTCCCGGCATCGGGTCGCAGCTCGCGGATTCGTTGCTCAAAAAATTCGGCAGCGTGCAAGCCGTCTTCGCCGCGTCGATTGAAGAGTTGGTGCAAGTCGCCGGAGTCGGCCGCGGCCGCGCGGAGAAGATACGCGAGATTTTGCAGAGGGCGTACAATTCCCCCCTTGAGGGGGGTTCGGGGGGTGTGCTTGAGGACGATGATTAACTTTGAAATTGTCTTGCGGCCTTGCAGTGCTTTTTAAAATGATCTTCATTATGAAACCGAACTACACCCCCCTGGCCCCCCTCAAGGGGGGATTCTGAAAGGAGAAGCATTTGCCCCCGCTCTTTTGGGATTTCGCGATCATCATCAGCTATTTCGTGCTCATCCTCGGCCTCGGCCTATACATGGGCCGGCGTGAGGAGAGCATGGAAGACTTCGCTCTGGGTGGCCGCAAGATTCCGTGGTGGGCCGTGCTCGCTTCGATCATTGCCGCGGAAACCAGCGCCGCCACTTTTCTCGGCGTGCCCGCGGAAGGTTATCGTTTGCAAAACGCCGTGTATGTGCAGCTCATGCTCGGCACCATTCTCGCCAGACTCATCATCGCGTTTCTTTTCATCAAGCCATATTATCAGTATCAAGTCTACACCGTGTATGAATTTTTAGAAAAACGCTTCGGCAAAACTTCGCGCATCGCGGGCAGCGCGATCTTTCTCGTCACGCGCGTGCTCGCCAGCGGCGTGCGCGTTTATATCGCCGCGGTCGTGCTCGTCGTCGCGTGGAAATTTCTCACCGGCGCAACACCGGAGTTGCACCACTATCTCCTCGCGATTATTTTGCTGACGGCCATCACCTCGCTCTACACCATGCTCGGCGGCATCAAAGCCGTGATTTGGACCGATCTTATTCAAGCTGCGATCATGTTCGGCGGCGCGTTGTTTTCGCTCTATGCCATCGTGCAGCTCACGCCCGGCGGTTGGGAAGGCATCCGCGCAGGCACGGAAAATTTTGCGCACTTCAAAATCTTTGACACCGGCTTGCGCGGCAATGAATCGTTCGGCGAGGCGGTGTTGAGCATTCTCGGGCAGGAGTACACGATTTGGGCGGCGCTCCTCGGCTATGTGTTTCTCACCATGGCGACGCACGGCACGGATCAAGACATGGTGCAACGCATGCTCACGGCCACGGATTACAAGCGCAGCCGCTTCTCGCTCATTCTTTCCGGCATTGCGGACGTGCCCATTGCGCTCGCGTTTGTGACCATCGGCATTTTTTTGTATGCCTACTTTCGCCTCGTGCCTGATGCGAACATGCCCGCGGCGAACAATGAAATCTTCGCGTACTTCATCATCACCAAAATGCCCGCGGGCTTGCGCGGGTTGATCATCGCCGGCGTGTTTGCGACGGCCATGGGTTCGTTGAGCGCGGCATTGAACGCGTTGGCAACGAGCTTCGTGAAAGATTTTTATTCGCCCTTCATTCGAAAAGAGGCAAAAGACAAACATTACGTGTTCATGGCGCGCATTTTTACGGTGGTCTTTGCGGTGTTGATGATCGTCGTCGCCACGCTCGCCGCATATTCGGTTCTGCACAATCCCAAGCTCACAATCATTCCGCTTGCGCTCGGCATCATCGGCTACACCTATGGCCCGTTGCTCGGCATGTTTCTGCTCGGCATGCTCACACGCGCACGCGGCAATGATCGCGGCAACGTAATCGCCATGCTCTGCGGCTTCGCGACCGTTTGCTTATTGAGCGGGCTGGTGAAGTTGCCCCATGTGGCCGTGCCCAAGATCGCGTTCACGTGGCACATCATGCTCGGCTGCTTGATGACTTTTGGCGTGGGCATATTATTTCGAACGAAAAATTGAAAACACATAGTGAGTGAAGATTCCTATAAAACGTTCTCGTAACGGCTTGGCCGTTGCATGCCGTTCACACAAAAACAGATACAGCTTCAGAGTTAATTGGGAATGCTCTTCTTTGAAATGTCATCCTGTAAGGACCTTCCCTAGTGCTCGGCACAATTGCCAGCGCGAGGGAAGGTTCTAGCAAAACGACAGTTTTGAGGGAAGTTATAACCGAACAAGCCACGAATAAACCTCGGCGCAGCCGAGGTTGGAACAACGACGCCATCGTGCGCACAAGGTTCTCATCACATTTTATAATGAAACTCCCATGACCGACCATTCTTCCGACCGTTTGCAGCAGCTTCGCCAACTCAAGGCGAAACGCTTTGGGCGATACTTTTTCTTGGTGCTCTTGATTGCAATCACGGCGGCCTTTTTCTACATGGTGCGCTCGTTTCTGATTCCAGTGTTGCTGGCCGCGGTGTTCACGGCGCTGTTTTATCCGATGTATGAACGGCTGCTCAAGCTCACCAAGCAAAACGCGGGTTTGAGCGCGTTCGTGTGCTGCGTGGTTTTGTTGCTCGGCCTGCTCGCGCCGGTTTATGTGCTCGCGGATTTGATTTCACAGGAGGCGGCGGCTTTCTATCAATCCGCCGGCCAAAAGCTGCGCGAGATTATTGCGCAAGGCGACGCGGGGTTGTTGGGCGAGATCAAAAACTCGGTGTGGGTGCAGCGCCTCGGCCTCGATCAAATTGATTGGCAAGCCGAGCTGCAAAACTTTGCGAAGACGGCGAGCACGATGCTGTTCGATTTTTTGAATAAGACCTCGGCGAGCACGTTTGATTTGATTGCCAACCTCTTCGTGACGCTGTTCACGATGTACTATTTTTTTAAAGAAGGCACGGCGTTGATTCAGCGCCTAAAATTTCTGATGCCGCTCGACGATGCCTATGAAGACGCGCTGATTCAACGCTTCGCTTCGGTTTCGAAAGCCACGCTGAAAGGCACGCTGGTGATTGCGATCGTGCAAGGCGTGCTCGGCGGATTGACGCTGTGGCTCTTCGGCATCAGCTCGCCGCTGCTGTGGGGCATGGTGATGGTGGTGCTCTCGATCATCCCGATGGTCGGCGCGTGGCTCGTGCTCTATCCCATTGCGCTCGTGCAGATTTTAATCGGCCACACGTGGGAAGGCGTTGCGATTTTCATCATCGGCGCGCTCGTCATTGGCAACGTCGATAATCTGCTGCGCCCGAAACTCGTGGGCCGCGACGCGGGCATGCACGATCTGATGATTTTCTTTTCGACGCTCGGCGGCATCGGCGTTTTCGGCGTGATGGGCTTCGTGCTCGGCCCGGTGCTCGCCGCGCTCTTTTTGACGATTTTGGATATCTATGCCGTGGAGTTTAAAACGCACCTGGAATTGGCGCAGGCTGGAACCGCGAGCGCTCCCATTGCGCAAGACGTTGCGCCTTCGCCTTCTGCTCCAACAGAATCATAAAAGCAAGACGATTTGGGGCAATACTATCATGACAACGTTAAGTCGAGCGCGCCCGTCGTTGTCATTCTGGAAGAACCTTCCCTCGCACTGGGTACACCTCTCAATAACAGGAGGTGTGCCGAGCACGAGGGAAGGTTCTTCCAGAATGACAAATCTAGTATTGGGATTAAAACCAGCCGTGGATGAGACGATGTCCAATCAACCTGAAATCTTTTTTGACCTAGAAACGCAGCGCCTTGCCGAGGAAGTTGGCGGCTGGGGCAACAAGCATCGCATGGGCCTCGCGTGCGCGGTGACATTGGAGGGGCTGACGCAAGAATTTCAAAACTACCTCGAGGCGGACGTGGAGCGCTTGCTCGCAACTTTGCAACGCGCCGGTCGTGTGATCGGCTTCAATCTCAAAAATTTTGACTATGCCGTGCTGCAGCCTTATGCCAAAGTGAAGCTGTCACGCTTGCCGACGCTGGATATGTTGGAGGATATTCAGCGCACGCTAGGCTTTCGGCTTTCGTTGGATGCGCTGGCTTCGGCCACGCTGGGCGCGGAAAAGCTCGCGGACGGCGTGCAAGCGGTGCGATGGTACAAAGCCGGAGAGCTCGAGAAGCTGCTGGAATATTGCCGCAAAGACGTGGCGCTGACGCAACAGCTTTATAGCTTCGGCAAGCAGCACGGGCATTTGTATTATTGGGATCGCGATCGGCGCAAGAAGAGTATTGCTGTGCCGTGGTGAGATTGAGCTGGTATTCGCGCCAGCTCGTAGTCGCGCCTTCAGGCGCAAACCGTGCCGAACGTTTGGCTCCTAAAGGAGCTACTACGAACGTGAGGCTTTGATGACATTGATGGAGAGCGCAAATGGAAGTAAAAAATTTTGATCTTGAAGTCCTTGCCGCCAGCTATGAGCAACCCATCGTCGTCGATTTCTGGGCGCCGTGGTGCGGGCCGTGCCTCATTTTGGGGCCGGTGTTGGAGAAATTGGAACGCGAGGCCCGAGGTCAATGGCGTTTGGCAAAGTTGAATACCGATGAACAACCGGAGCTTTCGCAAGCGTGGCAGATACGCGGCATTCCCGCGGTGAAGATGTTTCATAACGGCGAGATGATCGCGGAGTTCGTGGGCGCGTTGCCGGAGGTGCAAGTGCGGCAATGGTTGGAAACCTATTTGCCGAGCGCGGCCCAAGCGACATTGGAGGCGGCAAAAGAGGCCTTGGCGCGCGGCGAGGCAGATGAGGGCATTGCGCTGTTGCGGCAGGCGCTGCAACACGATGCGCAAAACTTCGAAACGCGCATCTTGCTTGCGGAACAAATTTTCCCGGTCACGCCCGAGGAAGCCCTCGCATTGGTTCCAAGTATAGAAGAAGGACATCAGTTTTATGATCGCGCTCAGGCCTTGCGCACGCTGCATCGCTTATTGCGGCTTGCGCCGGAACCCGCGCTCACAGCTTCTTCTGCCTGGCAAGATTATGCCCACGGCAACGCTGCGTTGCGCGCCGGCAACTATGCCGCGGCCCTCGAAGCTTGGATCGAAGTGATGCGGCAAGATCGCAAGCTGGATGACGACGGCGCCCGCAAAGCGTGCATCGCGTTGTTCATGCTCTTGGGCAACGAGCATCCGCTCGCGCAGGAGTATCGGCGGAAATTTTCTTCGGCGTTGTATTGAAGTTTTGCGCAAGCCCGACACCAGATACGATGAATACCGTAATCATCAAACCATGTATTCCCGAAAATCAGCCAAAGGCTCGTCGAAGTCTTCGGACATTCTTATGAGTCCTTTTGCGCTCCCGGCTTTGATGCGCTTTGTGGAAGTTTTTTTCTTCTCTTCCAGCGATACGATTTTGGCGATGGGCCGGCTATTTTGCGTAATCCAAATCTCTTCGCCCGCCATGAGGATTTGAATTAAACCTGGCAAGCGCTGCGCAGCTTCTTCAATTGTGAGATATTGCATAACGGCACTCCTTGTTGTATTGGCGCAAAATAGTGGTATCGCAAAACAAACTCAAGCAGTTTAACTTTTCACGTTCGCCCAGCGCTTCTCCGCCAAAATTTCCTCTACACGTTTCCGCGAACGCCTCGCCTAACCTCTATAAATCTCGTTGAGGAATACTGAGCACTCCGAGACCGAGAGACTTCCGATACCGAATCACTACATGCGCACTTGCCCGTATCCACATCCCAACGGAGCCGATTTCAATACTCCACTTTTGGCTGCGCCGAGCGAGGCGTTGGGCGTCGCCCATTGCGCCGCGCCCGGCTGTATGCAGCCGAGCTTCTTTTGTTCCGCGTGCGGCGCGAGCAATCGCACGTTGGCCAAGTATTGTCGCAGTTGCCGCCAGCCGCTCGCGTTCGAAACAACTTTGGCGCAAGCCCACGCGAGCTTGGAAATTTTGCAATCGGCTTTAACCAAAGGCGCGCGGCAAGTCGTGCTCGCGCGCTTGCAAGGCTGCGCCATTACCGCGCTCGAAAGCGCATGGGGCTATCTCGTGTTCGCGGCCCACGGTTGGGGCCTCGGCGTGATGGCGAACACGAGCATGAACCCGCCGCGTCTGCTCTATCATTTTGAGCTCGAGAGCAACGACGAGATCAACACGCTGCACAAGCTCATGTCCGAGGACGCGAATCCGGCCGTGCTGGCCGTGAGCCGCAGCGCGATTTATGCGCTCACGTGTTTGCCGCGGTTCGAGTGCAAGCGCGTCTTTCGCGTGCCGGAAGCGGGTTGGCAAATCGAAAGCACGTTGTGCGTGCGCGCGCACGTGGTGGTGCGGCTTTATCAACCCAAAACCAAAGCCTATCGCTGGCTTATATTGGAGCAGCTCGGCGAGGAGACGCGCGAATTGTCCTTGCCCACGCGCGGCCCCATGAGCGCAATGGTCGGCGCGTTCGAGGCGGAAAAATTCTTTTGCGCCACGGAAGCCGAGGTGGTGCAATACCATTTGCGCGAGCACAAAGAGCAACGCCATGCCGCGCCGGCGCTCGGCTTGAACATCAAGATTCGGCCGCGGATTCATCCGCGCTCAGGCGAAATTTTTTGGCAGGGCTTGGACGGTTTGATCTATCGCTACAACGCCGGCGCGAGCGCAAAGCCGCTCAAGGCTTTTAGCCGGCAACGTTTCGAGCTTACGCACTTCTTTTGCAGCGCGTACGATGATTACCTGTACGCGCTCACGCCGAATAATCTGATCGTGCTCGATTATCCCGGCGGCGCGGAAACCTGGAATTTCACGCAGCACGTGCAGGCCAAGATTTCGTGCAGTCCGGCTCCGCCGCGCGCCTTTGGCAACTATTTGATGTTCGCCTTTCGCAGCCCGAGCTTGATGGGCGCGGAAGAGCGCGTGGGCTTGTTCTCGCTCACCAAACGCGAAGCGCCGTTGCTGCTGCACCCCGCGGTTGCGGCTTCACCCATGCCGATTGCCGGCGTTTCTCATGTCATCGCCGTGCGCAAGCCTCAATCCCTCGAGGAGCGCGACAAGTCCGCGCTCTTATTGTTTCAAGTTTAAAGAGAAGATCGTCTCATCGTGCTTTGCCCGAATTGTAAATCCTGGGAAGTTGCAAACGGCGCCGCGGACCGCTATTGCAGTTGGTGCGGCAGCTCATGGCTCAACGTCGAATGCCGCGCCGTGCCGGAGGTGCTCTACTTTTCTCCGCGCGACCGTGAGGACTTGCGCTTCGACTTGTCGCTGCACAACACCGGCTTGGTTCCGCTGGAAATCCTCGGCGTTGCCACCGAGCCGCTCGGCTGCGCCTTCTTCTCTTATTTTAAAACAGAAGCTTCTTCCGCGCAAGCTAGACTCGCCCTGGCGCCGGGAGAAACGCAAAAACTGTCCGGCCACTTTCACCGCGCGGTTTTGCAAACGCTCTTGGCTTCAACCTTAACTTCGAACAGTGATCAAAGCCCCGGCGCGCCGGTGCGTTTGGTGCTCATGCTCGCGGACGAGCAACGCGGGCCCGAAACGACGCTCGCGATTCTGCCGCGCCCCGAGTTCGAATTGTTGACGCCGACATTGGAAGTGTTGGAAGAAGGCGATTCCGCCGCGAAGATCTTGCTCGTGCAAGCACCGGGACGCATTCGCTTGCGCCAGGGTTTTGCGCAGGTGCGCGAAGTGGCCAGCGAGATTGCCGGCATCACGTGCGTGCTCGTGTCTCATGCGCAGGAAGCCTCGCTCGCCGAGGAGCAAAACGGCGTGTTTGATTTTCACCTCACGATCGAGCGCGCGCTCGTGCAGCGGCATTTGCAAAGCGGGCAACCGTTGCGCACGGATTTAAAACTGCTTTGTGATGATCCGCCGGGAACGTTTGCGCCGTTCAATGCGTCTTTGCAAATCATTCCGCGTCGCGTGCCGCGTTTGACAATCCTGGGTGCGCGCCGCAACCGCACCACGAGCCAACAAGAAATGCAAACCTGGGCGCTTGCCGGCCAAACGCGCGATTTCATGTTGCAGCTCAAAAACGAGAGCGAGCAGACGATTGCGCTACATGCCATCGAGGCCACCGGCTCGTTAGAATGTTTAAAGCGCAAGGCCCTCGCGTTGCCGTTGCGTTTGGGCCCGCGCGCGACGATGAGTTTGCCGTTCATTATTGACGCGCAAAATCTCGGCGAGGATACGATCATCGCCGGCGCGCTGGCTTTGCGCTATCAAACCGCGGAAAGCTCTTTCACCACGGAGTGCGAGTTGCGAATTGACGCGCGCGTGCCCAAGCCCTATGCCGCAGGCGTGGCCGCGCTCGATTTCGGCTCGGCGCAAAGCTGTGTGGCCTTCGCTCCGCTGGAAGACGAGCCGGAAGCGCGTTTGCTAAAAATTCAAAACGATCCGTTTGTGCCCACGGCGATTGTTTATCAAAACCTCGAGCCGAACGGCGCGCGCACCTATGAGATTGGCTATGCCGCGCTTTCCGCCAAGTCGGGCAAGGAAGCGGCGCTGCACGTGGTGCAAGATTTCAAGCAACATCTCGGCGAAGAGCAATCGCGCCAAGTTTATCTCACGAACACCAAACAAATCGTCACGCTGGCGTATCGCGAGATCATTGCGGATTATTTGCGCGGCTTGATGGCGCAGGCGGAAGCGCGCCTCGCGGAGGAGCTTTTTCGCCGACGCCAAGCGGGCGTCGAAGTTGATTTCTCTTCTTGCCAACTGCGCGATCTCGTGCTCGCCGCATCCACGACTTTTACTTTTAAACAAAAAGAAGCTTTGCGGCAATTGCTCGCGGAAATCGGCGTCGCCACGGAAGCGGGCGCGCAGCTTGTGCCCGCGCCGGTGCTCTCCGCGTGTGTGGAATTGGAAACGTTGCTCGCGCATTGGCAAAAAGAAGCGCGGAGCGGAAACAACACCTCGCGCGAGCGCCATCTTTTGATTTATGAAATGGGCGCGGGCGCAACGGAAATCGCGCTGGTGCGCGTCGAAATGATTCCGCCCCAGGGCGCAACGCTCGCGAGCAGCTCGCGATTGCAGGTCAACTTGAAAGTGCTGGGCAGCGAAGGCGACGAGCAATTCGGCGGAAATAATCTCACTTCGGCGCTCGCAAAATATTTGGCGCAACAAGCGCTCGCGCAGCTCGAAGCGAAATTCGAAACGAAAGTCGTGCTGCCTTTGTGGCATCGCGTGGGGCAAGCGCCGGGCAAAAGGCTTGAGCAAGTCGGCTATTTGAATTGGAAAAGGCTGCGGCGCTATGCCGAAAGCTTGAAGTGCCAGTTCGCGGATTTGTCCTTGCCCGCGCGCGTCACCGCGCCGCGTTTAACGCTGCAGATTTTAGCGGATAAAACTTTTCAAGCCGCGCACGTGGAAAAACTCGTGGTGCACAGCGCGATGTTGGAGCGCGTCGTTGCCGCGCGCATGGACTTGCACGTGCGCCGCGTGCACAACCTTTTGCGGCATGCGAAACTGCAAGCGCCGGATCGCATCCTTTTGGCGGGCAGGAGCACGTTGCTGCCCGGCGTTCATAAACACCTCGCCGGTGCTTTTGCTGCACTGGGCTGTGAAGTCGAGTTTATCGGACAACTGCGCGACCGTTCATTTGAAACGCGCCGCGCGGCTTTGCCTTCGTTGCACGATCTCAAAGCCGCGACCGCCTTGGGCGGCGCAAAGTATTTGTGCTTGCTCAAAAACTCCGGCGCCGTGAATTTGGCGCAACACCACAGGCCGATGAAAACCGTCATGCGCCTCGGCCTGGGGCTGGAACGCGAAGGCCGCCTGGAATTTTTGCCGGTCATCGAAAAGAACGTGGAGATCGGCAGAGAATGCGCCGCGCCGTGGTTCGCGCTCACGTGGGATAGCGAGATCCCGATTTATGCCGCGACGAAAAGCGGGCCGGTGCACCTCGAAGCCGAAGCGGAGTTGATCGGCCGCTTCACGCTCATGCAATTCAAACCGGCGTTGCCCGCGGACCTCGAGGAGGAAGCCTTGTATCGCGCGCTGCAACAGGGTCGCCTGCGTTTGCGGCTCACGCGCCATCGCGAATTGCAAGTGCTCCTGCGCCTGCGCGGCCGCGAACACGCGATCTATTTCGAGCTGGATTAAGCCAACGCGGACACAACGCAACGCTTAAAGCATAACTCGGATTTTCGGTCACGCTGAAACCGAAGCCCTTCGGGCAGCACACGGGTCTAAAACGCACACTGCAAGGCTTTTCCGCGTGCGCTTTTGATCTGTGTGTAGCCACAAGAAACTTTCAGAATTTTATTCTGCGTTTAAAAAGCTAATCGCCTTTTGGAGAATACCATGCACGCTAGGAAAGCATGCTTGCTCACTCTCGCCGCACTTTTTTTTCTCGGCGCGCTCACGCTACACGCGAAAGACGGCGCCACTCCGAAAACAGCGCTCC
>Ga0247727_10004240_pt1 | contig 30625 bp, 29 predicted proteins | sample WisWelCaveWW1625_FD_202498 | JGI IMG/M metagenome (GOLD analysis project Ga0247727, IMG submission 202498) | Biofilm microbial communities from Wishing Well Cave, Virginia, United States - WW16-25 | ecosystem: Environmental > Aquatic > Deep subsurface > Groundwater > Cave microbial mat | place... | reverse complement strand
CGCCGCGACCGCCCTCACGGCATCCCCCGGCAAGCGCGGACCGCCGTCCAGGTTCGTGGTGACGTGGGCGTCCGGCGTGATCTCGAAGTAGACCAAAGTCGGATGCCGTCCCAGCAGCTCCCGCCGCGTCCTCGTTAGCAGCTCGCGGGTACTCTTCGTGCCCACCTGGGACCACGCCTGCTCCACGAGAAAGTGCGCGGCCCACGCCAGCAGGCTGCCGTCGACGCCGCCTCGCTCGAGGGCGGCGCTGGTCACCGGCTCGGGCGAAGTCGCCGCTCCCCCGGCGGCTGCGGGCACGACCGCGGGCACGAGCACCCGCGCGGGCACGGGTGCGGGAGTGGCCGGAGGGGCGACGGGCACCTTTGCGGCCGCGGGCGCCGTGGTCAGTGCCTCCGGTGCGTCCAGCCGCCGCCACAGACGCGCGAGCTGGACCTGGGCCGCCGAGCGCACCTCGACGTACCTGCTGCGCGCGGAGAGCCGCTCGAGGTATGTCACGTCCTCGCGGCGTGTCAGGTGGCGGACCAGGATCTGGCCGATGTGGCGGTCGTCCTCGAACTCGAACAGCCGGTTGCGATCCAGGACCCGCTTGGCCGCTTCCTGCCGGATGAAGAAGTGCCGGTCGCTCGCGACCACTTCCAGGAGCCGCTCGTCCTCGTTGTCGCCCGCGCCGGTCGTCTCGATCCGATGCAGCAGCTCGTCGTCGTCGAGCAGGAGCCAGCTGCGGGGTGGCGCCTCGTCGTCGGGCCCCTCGGTCCACGGCCGCCGCCGCGATGCCTCCGTCAATCCGCCTCCTCTGGTCCCTGCGATGCTAGAGGGAGCGGGCGGTCTCGTCGCCGCCCGCGCCCCGAAGCGTAGCGCCTTTCGGAGTGTCGTGGGCTCACAGCCAAAGCAGCCGCCCTTCGAAATAGCCGGGGCGCACTGCCGGGTCGGGGAAGCGGGCGCGAAAGCGCTTGTAACGCGCGAGCGCCCATTGGTATCGCGGTTCGGGCATCGGCAGCGGCCGGTGTCGGTAGTCGACGAGCCAGTTCTCCACCCTTCGGACGTTGCGCTCCCTGAGCCGCCAGTCGTAGCCCTCGAGCTCCCGAAGGTCGGCGACCGCATAGCCCGTGACGCGGCCGCTCCCGTCCACGTAGGCGTCCATGTAGCTCGCCGCGAGCTGCCGGGGGCTCTGGAAGACGGCCTTGCGCCCGTGCAGCCCCGGGTCGCGCGAGCGCGCCACGGCGCCCCAGCGTCCGCCCTCGCGAAACAGGAACAGCACGTGGTCGAGCCCGTCCTGGCTCTCGAAGCTCAGCAGCAGCGGCGGGTACCCGTGCTGCTCCAGGATGCAGGCCGCCGCGAGCGCCGCCTCCAGGCAGTGAGCCGTGCGCCGGCGCACGACGCTGCGGAAGGAGCGGAGCGTCTCGCCGCGCTTCTCCCAGTTGTAGGGCAGCGAGCGCAGCCAGCGCTGCACCGCGCGCGGCGTCCTGAGCCGCTCGACGAGCGCGCGTTCGGCCGGCGTGAAGGCCGGCGGCCCGGGAAGCCGCGCTTCAGCGCGCCGGGGCCGGCCGTGCACCGGGTCGGGACTGGATCACGTTCATCGCGGCGGCGATCACCGAGCCGACGTCGGCCAGGTTCGACGGGATGATCAGCGTGTTGCCCGTCTTCGCGAGCTGGCCGAACTGCGTCAGGTAGTGCTCGGCCACGCGCAGCTGGACCGCCTCGAAGCCACCTTCGATCTGGATCGACGCCGCCACGGAGCGGATGCCCTCGGCGGTTGCCCGCGCCACTGCCAGGATCGCCGACGCTTCGCCCTCCGCCTCGTTGATCTGCTGCTGCTTCTTCGCCTCGGAGGCCTTGATCACCTGCTGCTTGGCGCCCTCGGCATTGTTGATCGCGGCGTCGCGCTCACCCTCGGACTGCAGGATCACCGCGCGCTTTTCGCGCTCGGCCCGCATCTGCTTCTCCATCGCGGCGAGCACGTCCTGCGGCGGGGTGATGTTCTTGATCTCGTAGCGCAGCACCTTGACGCCCCAGGCCTCCGAGGCCTTGTCGACCTCGGTGACCACCTGGGTGTTGACGAAGGAGCGCTCTTCGAAGGTACGGTCGAGATCGAGCTTGCCGATCTCGCTGCGCAGCGTCGTCTGCGAGAGCTGGGTGATCGCGAACAGGTAGTTCGAGATCCCGTACGACGCGCGCTCGGCGTCCATCACCTTCATGTAGAGGATCCCGTCGACCGCCACCTGCACGTTGTCCCGGGTGATGCAGACCTGCTCCGGGATGTCCATCGCCTGCTCCTTGAGCACGTGGCGGTAGCGGATCACGTCGACGAAGGGCACCAGCAGGTGAAAGCCCGCGTCGAGGACGCCGGCGAAGCGACCGAGCCGCTCGACCACGTAGGCGTGTTGCTGCGGGACCACGACCGCGGTCCGCGCGATCAGATAGAAGACGACTATCGCGAGGAAGAAGAAGACCAGGAACGCACCGGTGTATCCCGTCACGAGAGCCTCCTGGGCCTCATTCGGCCCGCAGCCAGATCGTCAGTCCCTCGACGCGCTCGACGCGACAACGCCGGCCGCGTGCCAGGGCCACGTCGCCCGAGCTGCGCGCCGTCCACGAGGCGCCGCGCATCTCGGCCTTGCCGACACCACCCGGGGCGACGTCCTCGGTCACGAGCGCGGTCTCGCCTTCCAGCGTGTCGACACGCTTGCCACCCTTCAGGTTCAGGCGGCGCATCAGCGGCTCGCGGAAGAACGCGAGTGAGACGAGCGACAGTCCCGTGAACGCGAGCCAGTCCGCCCACGATGGCCCGGCCCAGCCCAGGAGCTTCAAGACGCCGACCAGGATCGCTCCGGCTCCGAAGAAGATCACGTAGAACCCTCCGGGCGTGAGCAGCTCCGCCAGGAGCAGCACCAGCCCGAAGAGCACCCAGACCCACCAGTCCATGGCCCCCCCGCTGTCGCGGCCTCGCGACCGCGCGCGTCAGGGTAGCACAGTGGGTGCCCCTGGTTTCGCCGCGGGGCCGCGCGGGCGGCCGCCGGGCATCGCGAAGCGGGCGGCGTCGAGCGGCGGGTTGATCTCGACCCTTTCGATCACGAGCCGCTGCCGCTCGGGCTTTCCTCTCGGGCCCACCTCGATCCGATGCGGGAACACGAGCCCGCCGACCGGCCGATAGTCGGAGACCTCGGTCACGAAGTCGACCGGCTGTCCGTCGATGAAGCGTGAGTCGATCGTCTGCACTACAAGGTGCGTGCGCGCGTCGAGGTGCAGCGTGCGGGGCGGGCCCTCGCGGCCGCGCACGACGAGCTTCCAGGTGTCGCCGCCGGGCAGCCGGTCGCGTCCGACCAGCTCGACGCTGACGCCCTTCGCGGCGGAGTCGACGAGCGGCGACAAGTCGACGTCCGCCTGCGCGCGCGCATCTGCGGCGTCGTCGGGGCTCATCGGGCGCGGGCTCTCGCCCGGAAGCGGCAGCCGCGCCCACGCCTGCCGGCCGTCGAACGCCCGCACGCCCGTCTGGCCCTGGACCACAAACTCGGTTCGCATCCGGTTCGGCCGCTGCAGCTCGAGCACGAAGGGGGCCCTGACATCGGGCAGCTCCATCGTGCCCGTGAGGCGCAGGGACTCCACCGCGCGCAGTCTCGCAGCGCCGCCGCGGGCCTCGATGTAGCGGCGCACGACGTCGTCGACGGTCTGGGCCCCGGCGAAGGGCGCGTCGAGCGCGAGCAGCAGCATCGCCGCCGCGTTCGCGCGCCGTGCGAAGTCGGATAGCATCCTGCCTGACTATAGCAGGCACGCCATGAGCCCAGCCTTCGTGCCGCTCGCCTTCGAACGCCTGAGCGTCGAGGAGTCGCGCGCGCGTGTGGCCGCGTTCCGCGAGCTGCTGCGGCGGCGGCGCAGCGTGCGCGATTTCGCGCCGGATCCGGTGCCGCTCGACGTCGTGGACGCCGCCATCGAAGCGGCCGGCAGCGCTCCTTCGGGCGCCAACCGCCAGCCGTGGCGCTTCGTGGTGGTGCGCGACCCGGAGACGAAGCGGCGCATCCGCGAAGCCGCCGAGACCGAGGAGCGCGAGTTCTACGAGCGCCGCGCTCCGCCCGAGTGGCTCGCCGACCTCGCCGCGCTCGGCACCGACTGGCGCAAGCCCTTCCTCGAGACCGCGCCGGTGCTGATCGTCCTGTTCGCGCTCGACTGGGCGGCCGAGACGGGGCCCGACGGCCGGGAGCGACGGCACAAGAACTACTACGTGCAGGAGTCGGTGGGGATCGCCCTCGGCCTGCTGCTCGCGGCGCTCCACGCCGCGGGTTTCGCGACGCTCACGCACACGCCGAGCCCCATGGGCTTCCTCGGCAGCCTGCTCGGCCGCCCGCGCAACGAGCGGGCCTACGTCTTGCTGCCCGTCGGCTATCCGGCCCCTGATGCGACCGTGCCCGCCATCCAGAAGAAGCCGCTCGAGGAGATCCGCACCATCGTCTGAGCGCCATCCGTCGAACCCCTGCCGGTGGATGAGCATCAGAAGGGCTAGCGCACCTCGGAGGCCGTCGAGCCGCGGGACTCGGCGGCTCCGATCGAGACGCGGGCTTCGAACGTGTAAACGCCCGGCGGCGTCTCGGGCGGAGGGCGAATCGCCTTGAGCGAGGTGTGTGCTCCGTTCCCTCGGCGCACGCGCGCTTCCAGGACCTGGAGGCTGCGCTCGCCGCTTCGGAGCTCGCGGCGCTCGAGCACCTCGACCTCCGCGCCGGCGGTCACGCCGTCGATACGGTACTCGATTACGAGGGCCGCCTCGTCGCCTCGGGCCACCCGCGGCGGGTTGACCGCCACGACCTGCACGGCCGGTCGAGGACCGCTCGCGAGCGCCGGCCCGCCGCCGGGGGGCGCCGCTCTGCGCCGGAGCGCCGGCCGGGCGCGTGAGCGGCGTCGGAGGGACGGAGCCCGATACGGTCATGTGCAGCGTACGTCAATACTCCGGGCGCTGGCGGGTGACGGTCTCGCAGTACTCCCCTCACGATTCGACAGGACAACGTCGATATTCCGCCCACTGGCGCCTGAGGGATGCGCGACGCGCGGCGCGTCAGCCTTTCACCGTCAGCACGGCGCGCAGCGTGTGCACGACCTCGACCAGGTCCGCCTGGGCGGCCATGACCAGGTCGAGGTCCTTGTAGGCGCCCGGGATCTCGTCGAGGACGCCCTCGTCCTTGCGGCACTCGACCCCCTCGGTCTGCTGTGCCAGGTCCGCGAGCGTGAAGCGGCGCTTCGCCTCGCCGCGCGACATCGCGCGCCCGGCGCCGTGCGAGCACGAGTTGAAGCTCTCCGGCTGGCCCTTGCCGCGCACGATGTAGGAGCGCTTCCCCATCGAGCCCGGGATGATGCCGAGCCGGCCGGCGCTCGCGTTCACGGCGCCCTTGCGCGTCACGAGCACGTCCTCTCCGAAGTGCGCCTCGCGCGCGACGTAGTTGTGATGGCAGGAAATCGCTTCCTCGCCGGTGCCGAGCGGCCGGCCCATGGCCTGCGCGACGGCGCCGGTGGTGGCGCGGAGCATGGCCGCGCGGTTGGCGGCGGCGTAGTCCTGGGCCCAGCCCACCGCCGAGAAATAGTCCGCGAAAAGCTCGGACGACTCGGGCAGCCAGGCGAGGTCGGGATCGGGCAGCTTCACGCCCGAGCGTTCGACTTCCGCCTTCGCCCGCTCGATGAAGTAGCTGCCAATGCGGTTGCCGATCCCACGGCTGCCGCTGTGGAGCATCAGCCAGACGCGGTCCGCTTCGTCGAGGCAGAGCTCGATGAAGTGGTTGCCGGTCCCAAGCGTCCCGAGGTGACGCTCGGGCGCGGCGTTGCGGTCGACCTTCGGGTGCCGCTCGACGAGCCGCCGGTAGCGCACGTCGCTTCCCATCTTCTGCCATGTGTCCGTGACGGCCGGCGGCGGCTCGCCCCACGCGCCACGGTCCCCGGGGCCTCCGTGATTCGTCCGGCCGTGCGGCACGGCCTGCTCGATCGCCGAGCGGACGCCGGCGAGCGAGTCGGGCAGGTCGGTGGCCTTCAGGCTCGTCCGCACGGCCTCCATGCCGCAGCCGATGTCGACGCCGACGGCCGCGGGCACGATCGCGCCCCGCGTGGCGATCACCGAGCCCACGGTGGCGCCCAGGCCGAGGTGCACGTCGGGCATGGCCGCGACGTGGCGGAACACGAACGGCAAGCTGGCGATGTTCCGGAGTTGGGCGAGTGCCTTGTCTTCGACGGGCACGTCACCCTTTGGCGAGGTGGTCCAGAGCTTGATCGGCGTCTTTCCCTGCATCTCGACGCGCATGGCCATGCTCCTTGGGCCTCTTCAGTGTCCCCCCGCGCGCGCCCGCGCGGCAAATCGCGATCAGGTATCAGGCCTGAAAGCACGAATCCCGGCGGCCAGTAATGGCTGACCGCTGGGAGGCCCTGAACGCTACGGGGCTCAGCCCCGTTTGTCAGTCGGTGAGCTGGACCGCCTTGACGCTCTCCGGGAGCGGCGCGGACGAGGAGACGTACCCGATCGCCCCCGGCGTCGACGCCACGAACGAAACGACCTCTTCGTCCGAGGTCTTGACGGGCGGCGGCGTGGTCCCCAAGGACATCCGGCGCTGCCAGTAGATCTGCACCTCGACGATGCCCTGCGCCAGCACGTCACCGGAGAACGACTTCCTCACCGTCGACCGCACCGACTGGTCGACCGGCTTGATCGCGCTGCCGTCACTCCACCTGGGAGCCTGCTTCAGGAAGATCGAGGAGAGGGCGCTGCGCGAGATGTGGGCGCCCTTCACCTGGTGGTGGACGATCACCTGGAACGGGATCGGGGCCGCGTCGGCAGACGGCCGGCCGGTCACGATCAGACCCGAAAGAACGAGCACGGCAACAAGAACGCGTCGCAATGTAGACCTCCATTTACGGCGGACGGAGGGAAGACCGCCCCATGGGGGGATTGCAAGCGCGGTACCAGCTCGAGCAGTGGATCGGCTTGCCATAACTCATTATGGATATTAGACTTGTCTCTCGTCGCTCGGGGGACCTAGCCGTCCAGGAGCGGGAACCTGGTCCCGCTTCTGGATGCTCCCCGCGGGCGCGTGCCGGTAGCCTGTCGGTGTCGGGAAGCCGATCGTGGCGCGGAAAGCTGGAACACCGGCCGCCCAAGGGGGAGGAGCAAGCGTGCTCGCACGGGGCATCCGCAGCTACCACCGTCCCACGCGAATCGAGGAGGCGCAGGACCTCGCGGCACAGGGCGCCGTGCTGCTGGCCGGAGGCACGCGCGTGCTGACGCGCGACGACGCCGTCCCGAACCTGGTCGACCTGGTGGGACTGGACCTCTCGATCCTCAGCACCGACGACGAGGACCTGCATGTGGGCGCGACCACGTCCGTGCAGGAGCTGGCCGATTCCCCGGCCGCTCACGTCCACTCGGCGGGACTCCTGCCGCTCGCCTGCCGGTTGGCGGTTCCCGGGCGCCTGCTGCGCGGCATGGCCACGATCGGCGGCGAAGCGATCGCGGCCGATCCGGACTCCGAGCTGGTGGCGGCGCTGCTGGCGCTGAACGCCGTCTTTCTGGTCGCCCATCCCGAGGAGCCACGCGAGAGCCCCGCGCTGCGGTTCCTGCGGGCCCCCGAACGTGACCTCGAACGCGGCGGCGTGCTCCGTTCGGTGCTGGTCCCCGGGGCGCCTCACGGCGCGGCGCTCGAGCGGGTGGCCGCACTGCCGTCGCAGCCGCCCGTGGTGGCGGTGGTGGCGACCGCGACCTTCTCCGGCGACAAGCTCGCGCGGGTGAGGCTTGCCGTGACCGGGCTCGCCGGCCCTCCGGGGCGCGTGATCGACGCCGAGTCGCGGCTCGAGCGCACGTCCGGAGAGGAGGACGTGCTCGAGGGCGCGGCCGAGCTCGTGGCGAGCCACGCGCCGTTCCGGGATGACGCGACCGCGAGCGCGGGGCTGCGCCGGCGCATGGCTCGCGCGCTCACGCTGCGAGCGCTCCGCGCCGCGATCGAGCGCGGCCGGCGCCGGCTGCCGATTGCCGCGCCGCGCGCGCGGCCGGCGCCCGCGCAGCGTGCGCCGGCGCCGCTGCCGAACTTCACCTCGGGCCGGGTCGAGCTGACCCTGAACGGCCGCAGCGCGAGTCTCGACGCCGAGGCACGCACGACGCTGCTCGAGCTGGTGCGGGCAGCCGGGGTCTCGAGCGCCCGGAGCGGCTGCGGCAGCGGGCACTGCGGCGCGTGCACGGTGCTCGTCGACGGGCGGCCCGTCGCGTCGTGCCTGACGCTCGCGGTTCGCGCCCAGGGGCGAAGCGTGGTCACGCTCGAGGGGCTGGGCTCGGTCGAGCGCCCGCACCCGCTGCAGGCCGCGTTCGCCGAGGCCGGCGCGGCCCACTGCGGCTTCTGCGCCCCGGGCCTGCTGCTCGGAGCGCGCGCCTTGCTCGACGCGGTCCCACACCCGAACGAAGAGGAAGTGCGCGATGCCCTCGCGGGCCTGTGCCGGTGCACGGGCTACGCCCGCCCGATCGCCGCCGTGCTGGCGCTTCGCTCGGCGGAGCGCCGGTGAGCCTGCGCCTCGCGACCGGACAGGCCGCGTTTGCCGGCGACCTGGTGCTGCCCGGCATGCTCCACCTCGCGCTGCGACGCTCCAAGGAGGCTCACGCGCGCATCCGGCGCGCCGACGCGAGGGTCGCGCGCTCGCTCCCAGGCGTCGCCGCGGTGCTGACCTGCGAAGACGCAGCGGGCGTCCTGGGCGACGTCGTGCGCTTCGTCGGGGATCGCATGGCGGTGGCCGCGGCGGAGGAGCCGGACGTCGCCCGGCGCGCCGCGGACCAGGTCGAGCTCGAGCTGGAGACGCTGCCCGCGCTCGTCGACGCGGAGGCGGCTGCCCGCGACGAGGCGGCCGTGGCAGGCCGGGTCGGCGTCAGCGAAGGCGACGTGGACCGCGCTCTCGCCGGCGCCGAGCACGTGGTCACGGGGGAGTGGTCGTTGCCCTTCACGCCCGCGCTGTCGCTCGAGCCGCCCCTCGCGCTCACCTGGCTCGACGAGGATCGCAGGCTCGTGGTCCGCACGACCGCCGAGTCCCCTTTCCGCGTGCGCGGCGCGCTGGCTGAGCGGCTCGGGGTCCCCGCCGCGCGGATCCGGGTAGTGCGTCCCGCGGTCGCGGGAGGCGGCCTCGGTCGGTCGGACCTGGCCGTGGAAGACGTCTGCGCGCTCGTCACCCTGCGCACCGGCCGTCCCGCGCGGCTCGCGCTCTCGGCCGCGGAAGCGCTCGCGATCGCCCCGGGCCGGCCGCCCCAGCGCGTGCGCCTGCGGCTCGGCGTGACACGGGGCGAGCTCGTCGGGCTCGACGTCAGCTTGCTGGTCGACATGGGGGCGGACGGCGACGGTGCTATGGCCGTGCTCCGGGCGGCGGCGCGACACGCGCTCGGCCTCTACCGGCTCCCCAGCCTGCGCGTCTCGGCGGTGGCGGTGCGCACGAACCGGCCCGCCACGTGCGCCCCGCGCGGCTCGGACGGCGGCATCGCATTTGCGCTCGAGTGCGCGCTCGACGAGGCGGCCGCCCGCCTCGACGTGGAGCCGGCCAGCCTGCGGCGCTCGCAGCTGCGGCGACCCGGCGACCCCGGCGCAGTCGCGCTCGCGGCGCTCGGCGAGCCTCAAGGGCGAGACGACTCCCGCCAGCTCGCGGAGCTCTTGCGTGAGCTCCCACCGGCCGGCCCAGACGCACGCGGCGCCTTGCCGACCGGGCCGCAGCGCAGCGGGCGCGGTCTTGCCGTGGCTCGCCGCTCCGACGCCGCGTCTCGCCCCGTCGGAGCCGCAGCGCTACGGTTGCTCGACGACGGCTCGTTCACGCTCGCCACCGGACCCTCGGCCACTGGCAGCGCCGACGAGCTGCTGTACGCCGACGCCGCGGCCGCCATCCTGGGGGTGGCCACCCGGCGCGTGGTGTGCGCCGCGCCGGACACCGACTCGGCTCCGTACCTCGCGGGGGACGACGCGCCGACGACCTCCGCAGCCGGTCGTGCGGTCGAGCAGGTCGCGACGCTCGCGCGGGACCGGATTCGCGAGGCGGGCGCCTCGCTGCTGGGCGTTCCTCCCGCCGAGACGACACTGGCGGAGGGCCGGGTCAGCCACCGCTCAGGCCGCTCGGTGAGCTTCGCCGAGATCGGCACCGCGGTGCTCTCGGCCGGGCAGCCGCTCGTCGCGACGGCGACGCCGGCGGAGACGCCCGTGCCCGCTTCGCTGGCCGCGGTGCTCGCCGAGGTGGACGTGGACCTGGAGACCGGAGGCGCCCTCGTGCGTCGGCTGTTCGCGGTCGTCACCGGGGGTCCGTTCGAGGACGCCCGTCCCGCGGCCGCGCAGGTCGAGGGCGCGCTCGCCGCGGCTCTCGAGCAGGCGCTCGCGAGCGGCGGCGGCTCCGGCCCGCCCGGGATGGCCGAGGCCTGGCCGCGCCGCTTCCCGTTCGTCGCGGCCTGCGACGTGCCGCCGCTCGCCGTGTCCTTCGTGCCCGGCAGCGACCCTTTGTCCCGCTTCGGCAGCGCGGCTCACGCCGAGGCCGTGTCCCGCGCCGCCCTCGCGGCGATCGCCAACGCGATCGCGCGGGCGAGCGCGGTCCGGCCCCGGGTCCTGCCGCTCGATCCGGCGCGGCTGCTCGCGGCGATCGCCGAGGGCGAGCCGCCTCGATGAAGCGCCACGAGGCCGCCCCGCTGCGCATGGGGCGCTACATCGAGTTCGTGCCGTATCCCGTCACCACGGGCTTCACGGCGGGCATCGCGGTCGTGATCGCGACGCTGCAGGTCAAGGACCTGCTCGGGCTGTCGGTGCCTGAGATGCCGGAGCACTTCGTCGAGCGCGTCCAGGCGATCGCGCGAGCCGTTCCCACGACGCACTGGCCCGACGTCGCGATCGGCCTGCTCACGCTCGGCGTGCTGCTGCTGTGGCCGCGCGTGACACGCCGAGTCCCGGCCCCGCTCGTGGCGCTCGTCGTGGGGGCCTTACCCGCGGCCCTCGCCGCCTGGGTCGTGCCCGGCTTCGACGCCGCAACGATCGCGAGCCGCTGCCACCGGTCTCGTCGGCCTCGAGTCCAGCTTCGAGCGCTTGAACCGGGCCGGCGTGCTGGTCGTGATCGGCGGGGCCCAGCCGCAGCCGCTGCGCGCGATGGCGCGGGCAGGCTGGGCCGACCGCAAGGGCCGCATCACCGTCTACGGCTCGTTCGACCGAGCCGTCGAGGAAGTGCACAGAGCCTTCGAATAGCCCGTCCCCATGATTCCCCTGTTCATGCTGACGCGGAGCAAAACCACGCGTGTAGCGAATCTGAGTGTTACCTTCCGTACTCGTTTGCGGAACGAGCGATCCACCACCGCCTATCGGCGGTGACGAGCAGGGATGAAACGAGTTTCTTTCCAGTAACGAAAAGTAGCAGTTCTGCCCCAGCCTCACCCGTCACTCGTTCTCCCCCCTCCTCGCAGGTCTTCTCACCGTGCGTCACGCGCCCGAGCGCCGCGGGCGTGGCGCGCCGGCCCACCGTTCCGTCGGCCCCTCGCTCCGCTCCCCCACCCTTCCGGCCGACGCCGTTTTGTGTACAGTAGCGTCGCTATCGTTCACCCCTGGAGATCACGGTGCTACAGAAACCACTCTTCGCCCTCTTGCTGCTGGCCACGCCCACCGCGGCCTTTTCCCAGACGTCGCCCTTCCTGCCCGCGGCGCGCCTGCGCGCGCTCGTCAACGAGATCTCGGGGGACCGCGCCTACGAGCACGTCCGCCACCTGAGCCACTTCCACCGCACCGGCGGCAGCCGCGACTTTTTCGCGGCGGCGGAGTACCTGCGCAGGGCCGCCGCGGCCGCCGGGCTCGAGGACGTCAAGCTGATCCGCCAGAAGTGGGACGGCCACGGCTGGTCCTGCAGCTCCGGCGAGGCCTGGCTGCTGGACGCGGCGGAGCCGACCAAGCTCGCGGACTACGCCGAGGTCGCGGTCGGGATCGCGGATCACAGCCGCACGACGCACGTGACCGCCGAGCTCGTCGACGTCGGGCCGGGCGCCGCTGAGAAGGACTACGCCGGCCGTGAGGTCAGGGGGCGCATCGTGCTCGCCTCGGGCGCGCTCGCCTCGGTCGTGCGCGAAGCGGTCTGGAAGCGCGGCGCGCTCGGGGTCGTCTCGTCGATGACGAACCGTCCCGAAGCGATCGACGCGCCCGACCAGGTGGCGTGGGCCCAGGTCCCTTACGAGGCCAAGGGCATCGAGGGCGTGAAAGACGGGACCCCGGGCGGCTTCGCGGTGATGGTGTCGCCTAGGCGCGGGCTTTGGCTGCAGAAGCGGCTCGCGGCCGCCGCCACGCCGCCCCGGATCAAGGTCGACATCGACTCGGACTACCCCGAGAAGCCGGAGCAGGCGATGGTCGAGGCCTGGATCCGGGGCCGCGAGATCCACGACCAGCAGGTCGTGCTGATCGCCCACATCCAGGAGGAGATGACCTCGGCAAACGACGACGGCAGCGGCTGCGGCAACGTGCTGGAGATCGGCCGGGCCCTCTCCCGGCTGATCCAGACCGGTGCTTTGCCGCGGCCGCGCCGCGACATTCGACTCTGGTGGGTGAACGAGCTCGCGAGCCAGCCGCAATACTTCCGCGACAACCCCGGCGAGCCGCGCAAGATGCTGGTCGCGCTCAACCAGGACATGGTCGGCGCGCGCCAGAGCTGGGGTGGGCGTGTGCAATACGCCGCCAGGCTCCCGTGGAGCCTCCCGCACGCGCTCGACGACGTCATGGAGAGCGTTCTCGAGGCGGTGCGGGACGGCAACACCTCGTATCTCACGAACCGGGGCACGGGCCAGCCGCAGCCGTTCCTGAACGAGATCACGGCCGTCAAGGGCTCGCGCGAGCCCTTCCACGCGCGGATGATCCCCTACTTCGACTCGACCGACCACCACGCGTTCACCCCGCGTCACGTCGGCGTCCCGGCCACCAGCCTCACCAACTGGCCGGACGAATACATCCACTCGACGGGTGACGACCTCGAGAACATCGACGCCACCCAGCTCGAGCGCAACGCGGTCGTGATCGCGGCGGTGGCGTTCTACTTCGCGGCGCTCGACGACGACGAGCTGCCCGCCCTCGCGGCCTACGTCGCCGCCCGCGGCCGGGCCCGCATCGCGAGCGACGGCGCCAGGGCGGCCGCGCACCTCGCGCGCTCGGCCCCGGCGGAGCGCGCGGGGGCCTGGCGCGCGGCCTGGAACCTGCTGCGGCAGTCCGTGGCGAAGGAACAGGCCGCTCTCGCGTCCCTGCGGCGGCTCGCGCCGAAGGGGCGGACGGCCGAGCTCGTGCAGAGCGGCGCGCGGCGGCTCGACGGCGCGCTCGGCAGCGAGCTGGACGCGCTCGAGCGGGCCTACTCCGCGCTCACCGGGCAGAACCTGCCGAACATCGACCTCTCCGCCGACGAGCGCGCGATGGCGGAGAAGGTCTACGTGCCGCTCGCCGACCCGGCCGCCTTCGAGGACGCGCTCGAGCGGGTGCCGCGCCCGGTGCCGGCATCTCGCGCCGGCGGCGCGCTTCATCCGATGCTGCGCTTCGAGATCCTGAACTTCGCCGACGGCCGCCGCAGCGCCTGGGAAGTGTACGAGGCGGTCTCGGCCGAAGCGCTCTCCGCGGGCGAGTGGTACTTTGGCGCCGTGACACCGGCCGACGTGACCGACGTGCTCGAGGCCGCGGCCCGGGCCGGCGCGTTCACGGCGAAGAAGCGCTGAGAGCCAAGCTGCTGCCCTACCATGGACCACGCGGAGGCTTGCCGATGCGAATGAGCTCGACGATCGGTGCCGCAGTTATCTCCCTGGCCCTGGCGGGCGCGGGCTGCGGGCCCAAGGCGCCCGACAAGGCGGCGCGTGAGGCCGTCACCGCGTCGCTGCAGCAGGAGGCCGACCTGCTCAAGCGGGACGGAGAGAAGCTCGACCCGGTCCTGGGCGTGAAGGCCACCTGGACCGTCGAGGGCCTCGACGTCGTCGAACGGCCGAACGACCCCGACCGCCCCTGGTCCGGTGCAATCCGCTTCAAGATCAAGAGCGAGACCCAGGACACCGACGGAAAAGTCGTGACCGACGAGTTCGAGCGCCGCTTCGACTACCTCTACACGACGGCTGTCAACGGCTGGATCTTCCAGATGCCTGACGCGAAGGCCCCCTGAAACCAGCAGGCCGCGCCGCGGCTCACCGAGCGCGAGCCCCAGGTTCACGAGCACGGCCAGCCAGATCGCCGCGTAGAGCGGCGCGAAGACGCGGCCGGGGTCTTCCTACTCGGCCGGCACGCGCCCGAACAGTTCGAGCGCGTCGCCGAGGTCGACGTTGCCGCCCGAGAGGATCACGCCGACCCGCTTGCCGGTCACGTCGAGCTTGCCGCTGAATGCGGCGGCAAGGCCGAGCACCCCGGTCGGCTCGACCACCAGCTTCATGCGCTCCCACACGAAGCGCATCGCGCGCACCAGGTCGTCGTCCGACACCGTGGCCATGTCGTCGACGTTCTGCCGCACCAGCGGGAAGGTCAGCGTGCCGAGCGAGGGCGTGCGCGCCCCGTCGGCGATCGTGGGGGGATTGCTCACGGTCTGCAGCACCCCCGTGCGGAACGAGCGCGTGGCGTCGTCGGCGAGCTCGGGCTCGACACCCACGACGCGGCAAGCCGGCGCGAGCGCTCGAGCCGCGAGCGCCGAGCCCGACAGCAGCCCCCCGCCGCCGCAGGGAACGAGCAGCCAGTCGAGCCTGCCAACCTCCCCGAACAGCTCCCGCGCCGCGGTGCCCTGGCCGGCGATCACGTCAGGGTGGTCGTAGGGCGGGATCAGCACCGGATCGCCGTCGCGCCGCAGGCGTTCGGCGACCTCCTCGCGCTTCTCCCGGGCCGGGTCGTACAAGACGATGCGCGCGCCGTAGCCCTCGGTGGCGCGTCGTTTCGCGGCGGGGGCGTTCTCAGGCATCACGATCGTCGCCTGGGCCCCGAGCAGGCGACAGGCGAGCGCCGTCGCTTGCGCGTGATTGCCCGACGAGTACGTGAGCATGCCCCGCGAGCGCTCGTGCGCTTGGAGCTTCGAAACGGCGTTGTAGGCGCCGCGGAACTTGAAGGCGCCGCCGCGCTGCAGGTTCTCGCATTTCAGAAAGAGATGGGCGGAGAGCCGATCGTCGAGCGTGCGCGAGGTCGCGACCGGCGTCAGATGCGCGATCCCCTTCAGGCGCTGCGCGGCCTGCTGGACGTCCTCGAAGCTGACCATGTGCGCCGCCTCCCGCGGCCTCGGGCCCTGCCGATGCGGGCAGACGCTACCAGATCGAGCGCGTGCTTGTCTTGACACCGCGAAGGCCCGGTGCTGTAGTCCCGCGCGTGAGCGTCCCAAAGGCGGCAGGCTCCACCGTCCCACGCGCCGTCCGGATCTACATCGGGCTGGTGATCGGCGCGATCGCGTCTTTCGGCGTGCCGCTCTACCTCTACCCGACGGGGGCGCCGAGCTACTGGGCCTGGACCGTGGCCGAGCCACGCACGGCGATGCTCGTCGGCTCGATCTACTTCGTCTCCACGATCTTCTACCTGTTCCTGTATCGGGAGCGCGACTGGCTCCGCGTCGAGATGAGCCTGCGCAGCCTGTTCGTGGTGGCCGCCTGGCTGCTCGTGGCCGCGATGTTCCACTGGGAGAGCTTCTACCCCTATCGGCCGCTGGCGCTCGTGTGGCTCGCCTCCTACTACCTGCCGCTCTTCTTCCTGCCGATCCTGTTCCGCCTGCAGCGGGAGCAGTTCGGCGCGACCGAAGCCGCGGCGGGCCTGCGCATCGGTCCGGCGTGGCGTGGCCTCTTGCGGCTGCGCGCCGCGATCTTCGCGCTTCTCGCGATCGCGATGTTCGTCCGGGCACCCGAGCTCGCGCCGCTATGGCCGTGGCCGATCGAGCCAGTCAACGTGCGCATGCTCAGCGGGCAGGTGGCGCTCTTCGGCGCCTTCGCCGGTCTGGCGATGAAGGAGGGCGCGTGGCGAAGGCTGCAGCCCTTCATGATCATCACGGCGATGATGGGGCTCGCACACCTTCCAGCCTACGTCCTCCCGCTCGGTGGCTACGACCGATCGTCGCCTCTCGCGCTCTTCCCCGTCCTCGTCCCGCTCGAGTGGCTGGTGACGTCGGTGGCCCTGCTCGCGGCCCATCGCTCGACGTAGAAGGAGGAGGCCCTTGTTCGTCCGCTACGGAGTCCGGCTCGTCGGCATCACCTACCTGGCGCTCGGCATCCTCGGCTTTCTTCCGATCGACGGGCTCCATCCTTTTCACCGCGAGGGCGTCGGGGCCGACTACCTGCTGGGGCTCGTGGCGATCAACTGGCTGCACAACCTGATCCACCTGGCGATCGGCGCGTCGGGCGTCTGGGCCTCGAGCAGCTTGGAGCGCAGCCGCCTCTGGGGCTGGATCACGGGCGTGGTGCTGCTGCTGGTCTTCGCCGCAGGAATGCTCCAGGCCGCGCTCGCGGGGTATCCGGCCGATCAGCTCCTGCTCGGCCTCGTCCCGCTCAACTCGCCCGGGCACATGCTGCACTTGGCGACGGGCGGGCTCGCGCTCTACCTGGCGCGGGCGCGCGTGCCCACCGCGGCGTGAGGGCGCAGGCGGGAGCCGAACCCGAGCGGCTCTTCTACGACGGCTCGTGCGCGCTGTGCCACTGGGCGGTGCGATTCGTCGTGTCGCGCGACGTCCAGGGGGACGCTTTTCGCTTCGCGCCTCTCGCGAGCGACGCCTTCCGGAAAGCGACCGCGGCCGCGGGGCGTGCGGACTTTCCGGACAGCCTGGTCGTCGAGACCCGAGACGGCCGCTACCTGACAAGGAGCGCGGCCGTCATCCACGTGCTGCGCGCGCTGCCATTTCCCTGGCCGGCCCTCGCCGCGCCCGCGCGGGTCGTTCCGCCGTTCGTGCTGGACGCGGCCTACGATCGAGTCGCCCGCACCCGGTACCGTCTGTTCGGGCGCACCGACAACGCTTGTCCGGTGGTTCCGGCCCACCTGCGGTCGCGCTTCGACCTGTAGAACATCGGAGGTTGCTCTTGAGACTCTCACTCGCCGTGCTGCTCGCCGCGCTCGCGGCCGGTCCAGCGACCGTCGTCGCCGCCGAGAAAGCGCGGGCTCGTGAGCTGCGTCTCGTGCCGCTCATCGGCGGTATCGCAGGCCGGCTCGACGCTATCACCGATGTCCCGGGCGTGGAAGTCGGCCACACGACGCTCGTCTCGGGGGAGGGTCGGCTGGTCCCCGGGAAGGGTCCGGTGCGGACGGGCGTCACGGTGGTTCACCCGCGCGGCAAGGCCAGCGGCGATGCCGTCTTCGGCGCCTGGTTCACGCTCAACGGGAACGGCGAGATGACCGGCACGACCTGGCTTCAGGAGAGCGGGCTCCTCGAGGGACCGATCGCGATCACGAACACGCACAGCGTCGGCGTCGTGCGCGACGCGATCTTGCAGTGGCAGGCCTCGCGGCCCGGGCTGCAGCCGTGGGGGCTGCCGGTTGTGGCCGAGACGTGGGACGGCCTGCTCAACGACCTCAACGGCTTCCACGTGAAGGCCGAGCACGCGTTCGCGGCGCTCGACGGCGCGGGTGGCGGACCCGTCGCGGAAGGAAACGTGGGCGGCGGCACCGGCATGGTCTGCCACGGCTTCAAGGGCGGCATCGGCACGGCTTCGCGCGTGCTCGCCGCGGAGGACGGGGGCTACACCGTGGGCGTGCTCGTCCAATGCAACTACGGAGCCCGCCGCGAGCTGCGTGTCGCCGGGGCGCCGGTGGGCGAGGAGATCCAGGACCAGACACCCTGCCTCTCGCTCGCCGGCGTCGAGCCGCGCTTCGGCCTCGCTCCGTGTGCCGAGGCAGCCGCGGCGCCCCCTCGCAACGAGGGCCTGGGCTCGATCATCGTCGTGGTGGCGACGGACGCGCCGCTCTTGCCCCACCAGCTCAAGCGCATCGCCACGCGCCCGTCGCTCGGGATCGCACGCATGGGAGGACGGGGCAACAACAGCTCGGGCGACATCTTCGTGGCCTTCTCGACGGCCAACCCGGGCGCGGCGAGCAGCAAGGCGAACACGCGCGTGGAGATGATCCCCAACGACAGCATCAACCCGCTGTTCGGCGCCACGATCCAGGCGACCGAGGAAGCGATCCTCAACGCGCTGCTCGCCGCAGAGACGATGACCGGAGCCGACGGGGTGCGCGTCACCGCGCTGTCCCACGACCGGTTGCTGGCCGCCCTCCGCAAGTACGGGCGGATCCCGTAGCGAATCCGCGAGCGCCCGCACTTGTCAGCGTCGCGGTTTCTCTACCTGTCGCGCTCCGATATCGAGATGGTGGGCCTCGACGTCCGGACGATCATCGGGTTGCTCGAGTCGGCCTTCCGTGAAAAGGGCGAGGGCCGCGTCGAGATGCCGCCCAAGCCGGGCATCCACCCGCGACCCGACGCCTTCCTGCATGCGATGGCGGCGTCGATCCCCGCGATGCAGGCGGCCGGGCTCAAATGGGTGGCCGGCTATCCCGAGAACCCGGCGCGTGGCCTGCCGTACGTCAGCGGCCTCCTGATCCTCAACGACGTCGAGACGGGACTGCCGCTGGCCGTGATGGATTGCACGTGGATCACGGGCTACCGCACGGGCGCGGCCACGGCCCTCTCCGCCCGCTACCTCGCGCGGCCCGACAGCTCGACCGCCGCCATCCTCGCCTGCGGCGTCCAGGGCCGCACGAATCTCGAGGCGCTCGCGTCTCAGTTTCCGCTGCGCAAGGCCTACGCCTACGACACACGGCGCGAGACGCAGGATCGCTACGTGAAGGAGATGTCCCTGAAGCTCGGGCTCGACGTGGTCGGTGTCGACGAGCCGAGGCGGGCGGTGGAAGCGGCCGACCTCGTCGTCACCTCCGGCCCGATCCTCAAGCAGCCCAGGCCGACGATCGAGCGCGACTGGTTGCGCGAAGGCGCTTTCGCCTCGGCCGTCGACTTCGACTCGTACTGGACCGGCGAGGCGCTCGCGCAGATGGACCGCATCGCCACTGACGACCACGCCCAGTTCCGCTACTACCGCGAGCTCGGCTACTTCCAGGAGACGCCCTTGCCGTACGCCGACCTGGGCGAGCTCGTCACGGGCCGCGCGCCGGGCCGCCAGTCCCCCAGCGAGCGCACCATGGCTATGAACTTGGGCCTCGCTCTCGACGACATGGCCGTGGCGCCCGAAGTCTTGCGCCGGGCGACCGAGAAGGGCCTCGGGACCTGGCTTCCGCTGTAGCTCCGCCCCTGGCGACCCCTGCAGCGACGCGACTCCACCGGCTCATCCCCTGTTCCCGCGCCCGACCGAATGGGCGCCGGATCCGCCCTGTTCAAGAATGAGGGATGCTGATCTTCGTCGTCCTGCTCGCCGGCGCCGTCGCCGCGCCCGCCGGAACGCGCTCGCCCGAGCCCGACCAGAAGCTCTCCAAGAGCAGGTCCGCATAAAGCGCCTCAAGGTACCGAAGAAGCCTCTCATCGATCGGCACAATGGCGCCGTGATGAACGATTTGGGCACGCAGCCCAAAGACACGGCCAACTCCAAAGGTCGCCTGAATTTCGGCCATTGGCTTGCCGTACACGCGCTTGAGCACCTCGTTGACTGGTCGAAGATCGGTCGTGTTTGGCATCACTAAAGTCTCGAGCGCAACCCAGTGCTTCAGCACTGCATCCAAACCCCTCCTCCTGCACGGCAGCCTCGAACCATTGAAGAGAGAGTGCAACGCGAACTCGCGCCGCGGCTGGCGACGCGCAATAGGCACCCGCCGATCGCTCGAGACGATCTACGCCTCTCGGCGTTAGATCGGGAACCACGAACGCGAGCGGACTATCCCACGTTGGGCTGTGGCCGGAGCGGTGAGTGCTCGCACAACGTTCTCAAAAATACAGTCCCAGGCCATGTTGCGACCGTTCAAGGCCACAACCAGCCCGCGTGCTGCCGCCACCGACGCACGCGCTTGGGGTTCAAAGTCGGGTCCGCAAGTGGTGTGATGAAGACGATGTGCCGGTCCTCCGGAGTGGACTTCTCTCCCACGTCTTTCGCGTCGAAGTGCCATTCATGGGCGTTCGTTAGCCAGATCTTCGTGGCCGCGGTGTCTAGGTACCGGAGGCTACCCCATGAAACCAATGCACGGACGTCACCAAAGTCCATGAGGTGCGGTCCTGGGGCGAACGCGCTCAATGGAGCGCGGAGGACACGATAGCCGGCAGTCCACAGCATCGAGTCGTCCCGTGAGAACCACTGGGGCGGGATGATCTCCTCAAATCCGACCTGCGCTTTTTCTGGTTGGTCGCTCAGGGCGTCCTCCAGCGTGACTGCCGCGCGTCCCGCCTAAACAACTTGCACCGTGGCTGTCGTGCCGGTTCGGCCGACCTCGAGCCGGGCCGGGAGGCGCTCGGCCAGCTCCCGCACATGCGTGACGATGCCGACCATGCGGTCGCCGCCGTGGAGGGCGTCCAGGGCGCCAACGACCACGTCGAGGGTGTCGGAGTCCAGGGTGCCGAAGCCTTCGTCGAGGAACAGGCTTTCGAGGGCGTCGGTGGCGCGGGATTCGGCGCCTAGTTCGGTGAGGCTTTCGGCGAGGGCCAGGGCCAGGGCGAGGGAGGCGAGGAAGGTTTCGCCGCCTGAAAGAGTCCGGACCGAGCGGATGCTGTCGCCGTTCCAGGCGTCGACGACAAAGAAATCTTGCTCCGCGCGGGCGGCGGTGACTTCGGGGCCGGAGCCGAGGCGCAGGGCGTAGCGGTTCTGGGAGAGCTTGGCGAGGTGTCGCGAGCCGCCTTCGGCCAGGCGGGCCAGGGCTTCTTCCTGGATCCAGGCGATGAGCTCGTGGGCCTTGAGGTGGTCGGACAGGGTCTTCGCGAGGGCCGCGTCCTTGTCGAGTCCGGCGCGCCTCTGGGCGAGCTCGGCGGCGCGGAGAAGCGCTTTCTCGGTCGCCTGGACTTCGTGGGACAGGGTGGCGACCTTCGACTGGGCGGCCGTCGTGTCTCTCTGACGCTCGCTCCTCTGGGATTCGACGACATCGGCTTCGTCTCGTCCGACGGGAGGCGGGAGTAGCTTGGTCCAGCCGTCGCGCGCCGCGAGCTTGCCGAGGGCGTACTGGGCTTCCTCGAGGGCCTTGTCCGCCTCGACAGCTTTCTTCTCGAGCTCCTGGAGGCGGGCCTGAAGGACGTCGCGCTCCGCGGCGGCGGCGGCGACTTCGGCGTCGAGCATTCCACGCTTCCGCTCGATCTCCTTCAGCTTCGCTTGTGTCTCGGTCCTTGTCTTCTTGGCGGCGTCGAGGGTCTGGAGCTCCTTCTGGAGGTTCTTCACGAGGGCGGGGGCGTCCTCGTCGGCCTTGAAGCCTGCCTTCGCCAGCGCGGCTAGCACGTCTCCTGCGAGGGTCTTGGCATCCTTCTCCTGCGCTTCGGCCTGCTTGAGCTCGCGCTCCAGGCTCTCGGCTTTCGCCCTCCTCTGCTCTTGGGTCAGACGGGCTTGCTGGACCTTCTCCTGGGCGGCGCGTGCAGCGACTTCGGCCTTCTTCAGCCTCGTCTCGACGGCGTCCAGAGCCGGGGCTTTCCCCTTCGGAACGGTCTTCACTTCCTGAGCGCAGACGGGGCAGGCGTCGCCAGGCTTGAGGCCGTGGCGGATAGCGAGGGCCGCGTGATCGCGGTGCGCCGCTTCCTTCTCGGCTCGGGTGGCGGTCTCTCCGGCTCGGGCGTCGGCCTCGGCCTTCTCGAGGGCCGGGAGGGCCTTCTCCTCTTGTGTGACGGCCTTTCTGGCTTCGTCGAGCTCTCGTCTCTTGTCGGTGACTGACTTCGCGGACCGCGCGTGCCCTTGTTGGAGGTTGACGAGCTGGTCGGCGAGGGGCTTGGCGGCGACGAGGGTCGTGTAGCGGGCTTCGTCGAAGCCGTGGGCGTCTGTCTGCGCCTTGAGCTTGTCGAGCTCCTGGTCGAGGTTCTTCTTGGCCTGGCCGGCCCCGTCGAGGGTGGCTTGGGCTTTCTCTCGGCGGGCGGATTCGTCGGCGTGATCCCTGGCCAGGCTCGCCTGGTCTTTGCGGTGTGAGCGGACCTGCTGGGCGATCTTGCTGGCTTCGGCGAGGGCGGCGAGGGCGGCTTCGGCTTGCTTGGCGCAGGCTTCGGCGGTCTTGAGCTCGGTCTTCTTCTGCTCGAGCGCCTCCTGCGTGGCGTTCGCGAAGTCGGTTTCGAGCTGGCGTTTGATGAAGTCGGCTTCGGTCCTCGCGGCTGAGCTTTTCTGGTTGGCGAGCTGCTGCATGCGCTCGTAGACCGTGAGGTTCAAGAGCGCCACCAGGATCTTGCGGCGCTCCTTGGGCTCGCCTTTCAGGAAGGCGTCGAACTGGCCCTGCGGGAGGACGACCGAGCGGGTGAAGCCGTCGTAGTCGAGGCCGAGGATGCGGTCCACCTCCGCCCGGATCTCCTGGACGCGGTCGGCCAGGGGCTCGGCTGCTTCCTCCGTGATCCGCTCGAGGCGCTGCTGGGAGGGCTTGTCGGGGCGGGCGGTGCGGGCGATGCGATAGCGCTCCTTCCCGACTCCGAACTCGAGCATCACCGAGAGGCGCTCGGCGCCGTGGCTGATGAGCTGCTTGTAGTCGTCGCCCACGCGGGGGACCTGGCCGTATAGGGCGAAGCAGATGGCGTCGATCAGGGAGGACTTGCCGGCGCCGGTCGGGCCGGTGATGGCGAAGAGGTCGAGGCCCGTGAAGTCGAGCTCGAGCTTGTCGCGGAAGGAGGTGAAGCCTTCGAGGGTGAGCTTGTGCGGCCTCACTTCGCGGCTTCCTCGTGGAGCTGGTCGAAGAGCTGCTGCAGCTCTTTCGGCGGGGGGGTCTGGTTGCGGTGCTCGTAGTAGGCGGCGAAGAGCTGGGCGGGGGCGAGCTTGCCGCGGCCCTTGCCGCGCTCGGGTTGTTGGCCTGCGTCGCGGGGGTGGTCCACGGTGACGTCGAGGGCGTTCGGGATCAGCTCCTTGACGCGGTCGGCGAGGCCGGGCGTGGGGGCTTCGGCCTTCACACGGACGCGCAGATAGTCGTCGATTCCCTCTTCCGCGAGGCGCTGGAGGTCGGCGAGCGTGCCCTCGACCGTGCGGAGCCTTCGTCCCGCGGTGATCGGGACGAGCTCGATGCCGGGGGCTTTCTGGGGCTGCGCTTCGAAGACGACGATGCTCTTGTCCTGCTCCTGCTCGCCGAAGTCGAGCTCGATCAGCGAGCCGGGGTAGCGGGTCTTGGCGGGGGCCAGGACGTCTTGCGGGCGGTGGAGGTGGCCGAGGCCGATGTACTGGACGCCGGCGGGGAGCTGCTGCGGGTTGACCCCGTAGATCTGGCCGAGGTGCAGCTCGCGCTCCCCCGTTCCGACGCGGGCGCCGTCCACCAGCAGGTGCGCGAGGACGATGTTGACGGTGCTGGTCGGCAGACCCTTCGTGAGCGCGGCCAGGATCTGCTCGATGCGCTTCGAGTACGCCTCGTACCACTTGTGCTCGGCGTCCATGACCGTGCAGGCGTCCACGACCTTTCGCTCGGCGACGAACGGCAGGACCGCGACCCGCGCCTCTTCCTTGCCGTCGCGCGAGGTGAGGGTAACGACGCCGCCCTGGTCGGGCGGGCGCACCTCGGGACGGACGTGGATCTTCAGGCCTTCGAGGAGGGTCGCGAGGGCGCCAAGCTTTCGGGGGTGGTCGTGGTTGCCGGCGATGAGGACGCAGGCGATCTTCTCGGGGACGAGGCGGGCGAGGAAGTCGTAGACGAGCTTCTCGGCCTCGGGCGGGGGGGCCGGCGAGTCGAAGACGTCGCCCGCCATGAGCACGGCGTCGACCTTCTGGTCTTTGGCTATCTGGGCCACCTGCTCGAGGGCCTTCGCGTACTCGTCCATCCGCGAGCGGCCGCGCAGCGGCTTGCCGACGTGCCAGTCGGCGGTGTGGAGGAAGCGCACTATGGCAGGAGTCTATCCGGGCGGGCTGCCCGGAAGGGCCCAGAGGCTGGTCCCGTGATCATCACGGATCGCGGCCGACCCGCGCATGTGCTGCTGACGTTCGACGAGTACAAGAGGATCACGGGCGGGCGTACCAAGATCGCCGATTCGTTGGCGATGCCCGGCACCCTGAGCCTCGAGCTCGAGTTCCCGCCATCGCGCGACCTCGCACAGCCTGCGGACCTGTCCTGATGTACTTGCTCGACACCCATGTCGTGTCCGAGTTGCGGAAGGTCCGGGCGGGTCGGGCGGATGGTCACGTCGCCGCCTGGGCCGACAGCGTCGATGCCGCCGATCTCTACCTGTCGGTGATTTCCGTTCAGGAGCTGGAGATCGGTGTCCTGGTCGCCGAACGCCGCGACCCCGCGCAAGGAGCCGTGTTTCGGGCATGGCTGGACGGGCACGTCCTGCCTGCCTTCGCGGGCCGGATCCTGATCGTGGATACCGCCGTTGCGGAGCGCAGCGCACGACTTCACGTGCCTGATCCTCGCCCTCTGCGTGACGGACTCATTGCGGCGACGGCGCTCGTACACGGCATGACCGTCGTCACGCGAAACGTGGCCGACTTCGCGCCCACCGGTGTGCCGACCCTCAATCCGTGGAGCGGTCGCTGAGCGCTCGTTGCTGGATCCCGCGATGAGACCCATGGGTGGTCGGCGGCGGAACATGCCGTAGTCGTTCTACGTCTCAGGCTGTAGACTGTCTACGCCTATGGCCAAGACCCCCGACGACCGGCGCCTGGAGCCACTCCAGGGCACTTTCGACATGCTCATCCTGCACACGCTCCCGTGGGGGCCGCGGCGTGGGCACGGCATCGGGCAACCAGAAAGCGAAGTACCGACTGACCTCGTCGGTTGCGAGGAGCATTGGCGTCAGCCATGACCAAGCCTGACTCTCCATTCGACCTGAAGAGCGCGCTCGTCTCTGCGTTTGCGACCAACAACCGCATCAATCAGTACCTGATCGAGAATGTTCCTGCCGAGGCGTGGGTCGCGAAGCCCCCGGAAGGCAAGGGCCGGACGATCGCGGCCATTGCCGCTCACATCCACAACGTCAGGCTGATGTGGCTGAAGGCGGTCGGCGCCAGGAAGATTCCGGCCAAGCTGGATGAAGCGACGAGCGTCAAGGGCACGCTCCGTGCGCTGGAGGACAGCCACGCCGCCCTGGTGGATGTGCTCGACAACGCGCTCTCCGGCGGTCAGGTCAAGGGGTTCAAGCCCGATGCGGCCGCCTTCTGCGCCCATCTGATCGCCCACGACGCGCATCACCGAGGCCAGATCACGGCCCTGGCCAGGAGACTGGGGCATCCGGTTCCCCAAGGCGTCGCGTTCGGCCTGTGGGAGTGGAACTCGCGGTCCAAGGAAGTGGTGTGACTCGAGTCTGGTCCCATGAACAACGACACGACTCCTGAATACATTCACGGTACCGATCCTGATGAGCAGGCACGCCTGTCGTTGCTCAACGACTTGCTCAACCCCGGTTCGTTACGCGAACTCCACTTGCAGGGCGGCGAACGCATCCTCGATGTCGGCAGCGGCCTGGGCCAGTTGTCACGGGCAATGGCGCGCGTGACCGGCGTGCGCGTGCTGGGCATCGAACGCAGTGCCGAACAGCTTGCCGAGGCCGAGAGGCAGGCAGCGCAAGCGGGTGAAGCGGCGCTGGTGGAATTCCGGCAAGGCGACGCTTTGCAGTTTCCGTTGCGTGACGAAGAGTGGGGTACGTTCGACCTCGCTCACACACGCTTCCTGCTCGAACATCTGGGCGACCCCCTGCCCGCGGTGCAAGCGATGGTGCGCGCGCTGCGACCCGGCGGACGCATCGTGCTGGAAGACGACGATCACGACGTGCTGCACCTCTGGCCGGAGCCGCCCGACTTCGCGGTGTTGTGGCAAGCGTATCAACGCAGCTACGAACATCTGGGCAACGATCCTGTGATCGGGCGACGGCTGGTGTCATTGCTGGTCGAAGCGGGTGCGGTCCCCGTGCGCAACACGTTCGTCTTCTTTGGCAGTTGCGCGGGCGAGCCACGGTTTTCGCTTTACGTCGAGAATCTGATCGGCGTGATCGGCGGCGCACGGACGACGGTCGTCGAAGCCAGGTTGCTCGACGCCGAAGCTTTTGACGCAGCCATCGCGGCCCTGCGCGCATGGAGCCGTGACGCCGCCGCGACGCTTTGGTACGCGGTCTCGTGGGTGGAAGGCCGCCGCGTGGATTGAAGCCTACCGTGCAATCGATCGCTGCCGCTCCTCGAACCCCTTGAAGATCAGCCACGCCGCGACCGCCACGTAGACCGGAGCCAGCGGCATGGCCATCGGCGCCACGACTTCCAGGCCGAGGACTGCCCGCAACGGGACCCCTGTCACCTGGAGGACGGTCGCCAGCATCCCGAGACCGGCGAGGGGACGCGGAACCAGCGTGGAGCGCCACAGCACGGTGAAGAGCGTGAAGATCCAGCTGCCCACCACGAGCAGGTGCGTGAAGTGCGCCCACCTTCGCGCGGAGCCCACCACCGCACCGAGCCCATGGAACAGCGAGGCATCCGCCCCGCCGCGCTCGGCGTACTGCTGGCTCAAGGACAGCATGGACAGCAGGGTACCGTTCTCGACGGCGTGCAGCGCGAGGTTGACCGCGCTCAACACGACGAGCAGGACCGCCAGCCGGTCGCCGTACCGGCGGAAGACGGGCAGTGCCGTGAGGGCGACGGCGACCGTGATCGCTCCGCTCATGAAGAGGAGGAGCACGGCCGCGCGGATCCGAACCGCTCTCGGCCGCGGTCTCGAGAAAGCCCGGGGCCGCCATCACCGGCTGCATCAGGATGTACGGCAGCATCAGTCCGCCCGCCAGGTGGACCAGCAGCAGGATACCGGTGATGCGGCCGACGCTCTTCGAAGATTCCATGCTCACTCCGACTCTATTGATGCCGGAGGGCGATCAGCGGATTCGTGCGTGCCGCGCGCCAGGCTGGAACGATCGTGGCGACGGCCACGCCGCCGAGGACGATGGCCAGAGCACGCGCGAAGGAGACGACGTCGGTCGCGCTCACGCCGAACAGCACGCTGCCAAGGAGCCTGCTGGCGCCGAGTGCCGCGACGGTCCCGAGAGCCGCACCGATCGCGCCTAGCCTCAGGCCTCGCCCAAGAAACCCGCGAACGACCGCGAGGCCGGACGCGCCCAGTGCCATGCGAATGCCGACTTCGCGCGTGCTCTGTTCGACGGTGTACGACACCAGTCCGTAGGTGCCCAGCGCGGCCAGCGCCATGCCGGCCACGCCGAAGACGAACAGCATCGTCGCCGTCAGGTCGAAGAAGATCAGCGCCCCGCGCGTCGTCTCGGCCATCGGCCTCGCGTACAGGATCGGCAGGTCGCCGTCCTGTGCCGCAACGCACGCGCGCGCCTGGTCGACGAGGCGGTTGACGGGTGAAGCGCCCCGGGTGTGCAGGATCATGCTCGACCGGTACGACTGCAGCAAGGGCAGGTAGAAGTACGGGCGCGGTGATTCGTCGATCCGCTGGTACTTCACATCCGCCGCCACGCCAACCACCGTTCGCCACGCGCCCTCGGCCACGCGGATCCGCTTGCCGATCGCGTTCGAAGCACCGCCCCAGAACCGCTGTGCCAGCGTGTCGTTGACGATCGCCACCGCTGCGGACGTCTCGTCGTCGCGGTCCTCGAAGGTTCGCCCGGCCATGAGGTTGATCCGAAGCGTGCGGAAGTAGTCGGAACCGACGGTGTTCGACATGAACGCCAGGTCTTCGCCTCGGCGCGGTTCGTAGCCGTCGATCGCGATTGGCTGCGCGCGCGTGTCGAGCAGACCCATCGGAATGTGTTGCGCGAGTGTCGCCGATTCGATGCCGGCGTCGGCACGCGCCGCGTCCAGGAGCTTCCGAAAGAAGACGCGGCCCCGCGCCTCGTCATAGCCGTTCTGCTTGACGTCCAGCGCTATAGCCGTTACTTGGCTCGCGTCGAAGCCAGGATCCGCGCGCCGCGCCGCCTCGAGGCTGCGCGTCACCAGCCCGGCGCCGACCAGCAGCAGGACCGAGACCGCCACCTGCGCGACCACGAGGCCCGTGCGAAGTCCGCCCCGGGCCGCGCCCCGCGGCGAGGCGTCTTCGTTGATCACCGAGACCAGGTCGACCTGCGAGCTTCGAAGCGCCGGGACGACCCCGAACACGAGCGCGCTGCCGCAGGCGACGAGCGCCGCGAAACCGATGACCCAGTGGTCGACTTCGATGTTGAAGTAGACACGCTCAGGGGTCGCGAGCCACTCGGCGTAGCCGACCAGCACCGGAATCCCCTGGCGCGCGAGCAGGACCCCGAGGAAGGCGCCGGGCAGGGCGAGGACGATGTTCTCGACGATCAGCAGACGGACGATGCGTATTCGCGTCGCGCCGAGCGCCAGGCGCACCGCGATCTCGCCGCGTCGCGACAGCCCGCGCACCAGGACGAGCCCCGCGATGTTCGCGCACGCGATCGTCAGGACCAGCAGACCCATCGCGCTCAGCACGCCCAGCGTCGGCAAGACGAACGACGGGGCCCCCTGCGGCATCTGCCGGAACGGAACGACCCGCAGCCGCTGCGCGGCATCCGTCAGTGAGAGGTCGCGCGAGAGTGTCGCCCAGAGCGCGTCGGTCTGCGCGGCGGCCTTCGCGAGGGTCGTGCCCGGCCGCAGATAGCCCAGCGGATAGAAAAGAGCCGCGCGGCGGTCGGAGAGGATGCCTGACGGTGTCGTCTCGTGGCTTCCGAAGTTGAAGCCGAGCTGCGGCGCCATCATCACCGGAATGAACACTTCCACGTCGTAGACCACGGTCGTCCCGCGGAACGCGGGATCGGCCACACCGACGACCGTCAACGCGTGCTCGTTGATCTCGACCGTCTTGCCAACGATGTCCGGATCGGAGCCGAAGTCGCGTCGCCACAGACCAGCCCCGAGCACGACGACCGGGTGGCGGCCGGGCGCGATCTCGTCCGACGGCAGGAGCGTGCGGCCGTGCACGGCACTGACCCCCAGGACCTGGAAGTAGCTCCCGGTGACGAACTCCGCCCACACCTGGCGGGCGCCTCGGCCCCTGCCCAGATTGACCCTGGCCAGGCTGGAGCCGAAGAGTCCCGAGAAGGCGCGATCGTGATCGCGAAGCTGCTGGAAGTCGGGATACGACACATCGACCGGACGTCCCGCGCTGGTTTCGCCGAAGATGACGGCGAGCCGGGCCGACCCGTCGACCCCCGCGAGCGGGCTGAGCGCCATGCTCTTGAGCATGGTGAAGACGGCGGCGTTCAGGCCGATGCCGAGCGTGAGGACGAAGACCACGGTGAGCGAGAAGCCCGGGTTCTTGGCGAGGGCACGAATCGCGTAGCGGACGTCGCTCAGCTGATCGTGCACGGCTTCCACCCAGCGCGGGGTCCACACGCGGCGGGCGGCTTCGGTCGTGAGCGTGACGTTGCCGAACTCCTTGAGCGCCGCATAGCGCGCGCTTCGTTCGTCGGCGCCGTCGGCCATTCGCTCCTTCGCGGCCATCGCCAGGTGCGCGCGCATCTCTTCCTGGAAGTCCTCCTCATCCAGGCGCCGGCGTCGCATCAGCCAAGACAGGATCGACATGCTCTAATCCTCGCTTGCGGGCGCGGGCACCGGTGTCATCACCCGGCTGATCGCGGTCACCAGCTCGGCCCATCGCGATTCCTCGCGCAGCAGCTGCTTCTTGCCTTCGGGCGTGAGCCGATAGAACTTGCCGCGCTGGTTGGCCTCCGTCTGGCCCCATTTCGGGGTCACCCAGCCTTTCTTGGCGAGCCGCTGCAGCGCGGGATACAGGGAGCCGGCCTCCACCTGCAGCACGTCCGAGGATTGCGCGCGGATCGTCTGCGCGATCGCATAGCCGTGCTGCGGTCCCCACTGAAGCGTCCGGAGAATCAGCATGTCGAGGGTGCCGTGCAGCAGATCCGTGCGCGCGTCGGGTCGTGAAGAGTGCAAGGTCATAGGCTATAGAGAGTCTATAGCCTAAGACGTAGAAAGTCTATAGCCTGTTCCATCCGGGCCAGCGAGACGTTCCGAGGTCACGCTGGCCGATCTCGATCGGGTCGCAGCCTAGGGGCGGGCCGCGGCCATCCGCTTCACCGCTTCCGGCAGCTCGCGCTCGTTCAGCCAGGCAAAGCTGAATCGCGCGAACGGCGTGGGCTGGCCGTCGAAGGCATACCGCCGGCCGGTGTACCAGGAAACGCCGTGCTGCACGCTGCGGGGCGCCCATGCGTCGATGTCGACGGACATGCGCAGACGGACCCACAGCGCCATGCCACTGGGGGCGAGGTTGAACTCGACGCCGTCTCCAAACACCCGCCGCAGACTGTTCGCCAGGATCTCGTTCCTATTCCACCCGCAGTGCTTCAGTGGGGCTTATGCGCGAGGCGTATCTCGCGGGCATGTAGCAGGCGATCTGGGCGATAGCGATGAGCAGCAGCGTGACGCCGGTCAACACGGGAAGACTGCTTGTCTGCATGCCGGGCCAGCCAGCGGCGATGAGCCGGGAGACGCCGAAGGCGCCGAGCAGTCCAATGGAGCAGCCGATGAGCGCGAGCCGCGATCCGGACGTGAGCACGAGGCGGATGATGTCTACGGCTCGGGCTCCGAGCGCGATGCGGATGCCGAACTCGCTGGTGCGTTGGGCCACGGTGCGCGACATGACACCGTAGATGCCCAGGGAGGCCAGAGCGAGCCCGAGCACGG